>WBZR01004283.1_pt1 | contig 11396 bp, 13 predicted proteins | sample 5204231 | NCBI WGS metagenome assembly WBZR01 (sample SAMN12412403, study PRJNA552823) | activated sludge metagenome | isolation source: activated sludge from anammox sidestream of wastewater treatment plant... | place: USA: Virginia | collected 2017-08
AATATAATACTGCAACAGAAGAAGAAACGCAGCTTACAAGCGGTTTAAGGGCACATGCACCTGCATACAGCGGTGACGGCAAATGGATTTGCTTTGTAAGAAATAATGACGGCACACAGAATCTTTTTACTGCACCTGCTCCAAACGGAAAAAAATTAGATAAAAACAATATTAAACAACTTACATCATTTAACAATGGTGAACAAATATATGCACCTAAATGGTCACCAGTTAATAACACAATAGTTTTTGATTACTCAAAAGAAGGCTGCAGAAATATTGCTGAAATTAATGTTGATTCAAAAGAGATAACTTTCTTTTTTTCTGATCCATCAATAGATTTCCGTTCACCGGTTTATTCAAAAGATGGTGCATCTATTTATTTTGCGTCAGATAAGACCGGAATATATAATATTTATAAGTATGATTTGATAAATGATGCAAGGATGTCAAAAGAAAGTACAACTGCCTATATGCAGCAGATAACAAATGTTATTGGAGGGGCATTTATGCCTGATGTATCTGATAAAGACCTTGTTTTTGCATCATGGAGCTCAAGCGGTTATAAAATATCTGAATTGAAAGATTTTACTGTGATTGATTCTATGATCTCGCAAAATAATGCTAATTATAAAAGACCTGAGAGGCTTATAAAGAAATATGCTGATGAAAACCGAGAGAATTCAACCGCCGCGAAGAATCAATTTGACTTTACAAAGTTAAAGAACTTTAATGATGACAGTACAAAAAGCTACAAAGTAACTTCGTATAACAATGTTGCTACCCCCTTATTTATTATTCCGGTTTTAAGATTTGATAATTACACAAAAGACGGAAAGTTTCTTGATATTATAAAACCCGGATTATATTTCTATTCACAGGATGTGCTTGGCAGAATGGGTATTTTTGGTGGTGCATCAATAAACCGTAAACTTGAACGGGATCTATTTCTGCAGTTTGATTACAATAACGGTGTTCCCTTCTTTAAAAAATTATTTTTAACAAAACTTGGTTTTGTTCCCTCATTTCAGCTTGCAGGATATAATGTTACAAGAAAAACAAATGCAGATCTTGTTGCAGGACTTGATACAATTGGTGTTGATGTTACTTATGATTTGCTTCAGTTTGAGTTTGGTATGGCGTTTAAAATAATAAACTCAAACCATAATATGCGTGCCGGCTTTACGTTTTCAACGTATTCATCAAAACTAAGTACTTTTATTATCCCATCAATTAACAGACAGGTTTCTGCAACATCAACAAATTATTTTAAAGGCAGGGATCTTTCACTTGCATATTCATACAGCAATTTTCTGCCAAACAGAAACGATGATATTAATCCAATAGGCCGTTACTTCAGGTTAAAATATGATTATGAAATAAACGACCTTAATCCGCAGCTTGTTGTTGATGATCAGGGTAACGTAACCGAAGCTTTTGAGAAAGCAAAGTTTCACCGTTTAGAAGGAGATTTGCTTCAGGGGTTTGGTTTATTTAACAACTCACACAGTCTAAGTATAAGATTACGCGGTGGTACTATATTTGGACCTCAGCAGGATAACTTTTTTGATTTCTATGCTTCAGGATTTCCAAATATGAAAGGATATCCGTTTTATGCAATTGGCGGCAACAGGTATGCTACCGCTAACTTAACATACAGGTTTCCTGTAGCAACTGACCTTGATTTTAATTTCCTTCAATTCTATTTTGATAAGCTGTATTTTTCTGTTTACGGTGATATTGGCAATGCGTGGAACGGCAAATCAACTAAGTTTAAAGATTTTAAAAAAGATATCGGATTTGAACTGAGACTTTTAACATATTCATACTATGTTTATCCAACTGCTTTCAGCTTTAATGCAACGTATGGGTTAGATAAGTTTTCCAGAATATTTCCCAATACCACCGGTGAACAAAAAGAAGTTACTTATGGAAAAGAATGGCAATTTTATTTTACAATGCTCTTTGGGTTTGATTTCCTTGTTGAGGGTGTTAAAAATTTAAGATTTTGATTTAATGTATTATGGCTAAATTTAAATTTATTGGTTCATTGGAATCAGGTGCTCATAAAACTCTTAAATCACTTGAAGGGGAGTGGGAGGGAACAGCAAAAATATGGTTTGAGCCCGGAATTTTAGGTGATGAATCAAAGATTACCGGAAAAATGAGATGTATTTTAGGAAACAGATTTCTGATTCACGAATATTCAGGGAGTATGAATAGTAAACCAATTGAGGGCATTACAATTTATGGCTTTGACTGTGTAAAAGGGGTGTATCAGTCTGCATGGATCGATAGTTTTCACATGGGTACAGCCATAATGTTTTCGGAAGGTAAACCGGGTTACAATAATTTTAATGCCATGGGATATTATGATACCAATGAAGATGGAACTGCAAAATGGGGATGGAGAAGTGAAATTAATATTCTTGATGAAAATAACTTAATTATAACAGCATATAACGTAACTCCCAATGGAGAGGAAGCAAAAGCAACTGAAATAATTTATATTAGAAAATGAAAGTATTTTATATTTTAAAATTAAACTATATGATAGCTTTTATTTCTTCTGGTGTATTAACAAAATGTACATTTTTATCAATTATACCTTTTAATTTTTCTGAATCACTTTTCAACAATTCAACAATACTTTTCCAAAAGTTAGTATAAAAGATGACAGGTTTTTCATGTATTACACCCTTGTTCATAAGTTCAAAAACTGCAGAAAGTTCAAGTAATGTTCCTGTTCCTCCTTTAAAAATAATATAGGCACTTCCCAGATTAATTAATTTCATAATTCGCTCAAAAAGATTTTCAGTTTCAATAATTTTATTAAGATAACTATTTGGAGTGTTTTTCCATCCTTTTACGGTTACGCCAATAACATTGCTCTTTACATTTCGTGCACCTTTTGAAATAGCTTCCATTGAGCCGTTAAAACCCCCTGAACAAACAGAATATCCGGAAATAGCACAGATTTTACCTATTTCTTCAATCTGTTTATATAAAGTCTCATTTATACTAATAAAAGCTGAGCCAAAAGATGTTATTATTTTTTCCATAATTTATTCTTCGGGAAGTTCATAACAGCTTCGGCAGCGAGCTTCGTAAAGATCAGTTGCACCAACCAGAACTCTATCTCCGGAATTAGAAATCCTTTGAGTACGGTTAGCCGGTGCACCGCATTTTACGCATACCGCAAGGGTTTTAGTGATATATTCTGCAATTGCAAGGAGCTGAGGGATAGGTTCAAACGGGATTCCGCGATAATCAGTATCAAGTCCTGCAATTATTACTCTTTTCCCCATATCGGCAAGTTTTTGGCATACTTCAATTAAATATAAATCAAAAAATTGTGCTTCATCAATACCAATTACATCAGCTTCAGCAGAAAAAAGCAGTATTTGCCCGGCAGTTTCAACTACAGTACTTGGAATTTTCTGTTCATTGTGCGAAACGATTTCGCATTCGCTAAACCGGTTATCAATTTTTGGTTTAAAGATTTCTACTTTTTGTTTTGCTATTTGCGCTCTTCTTAACCTTCTAATAAGTTCTTCGGTCTTCCCGCTGAACATACTTCCGCAAATCACCTCTATTTGACCTGTCATTTTTTTGTTTTCAATATCATTCATAATAGACTTATTAGTTATGCTATATTTAGTTTAAAATAATCCGGGATAATATCTTTTAATATAAAGCTTTTAGTCCGTTTATCTTTAGTAATTAATAATATTTCCATATTCGGATTAAATTCAACCAATGCCTGCCTGCACAATCCGCATGGATAAACAAATTCATTGGAATTAGCAGCAATAGCGCAGGCAATAAACTTTTTTTCACCAGCTGAAATTCCGCTGAATAATGCAGTTCTTTCAGCGCAAACCGTTAGTGTTAACGCATCAAATTCAACATTTGTGCCTTTAAAAATCCTGCCTTTTTTGCTTAAAATAGCTGCGCCAACCTTAAATTTTGAATGCGGTGAATGAGAATTTTTCATTACATCCAAAGCAGTACTAATTAATTTATTTTTTGTGGTTTTTCCTATCATTTTATTCTATGAAATTTAGCAAAAATAACAATCGGAACGGAATTATATAATTCCTGTTATAATTATTGGAAAATAGAAATATTTCTATATAATTTTATGCAATATAGATAGCTGAATTGATATAAAATACATATTTAATTATCTTTAACAACTGATGCGAAGAAAAAAGATCTTCCGGTTTTTTGACAGGTATTTGGGAATTCCCTTAGTGCTGTTTTTGGCATTATTTACCCGCAGGAAAAGACGCTTACCAATAGAAAATATACAGAATATTCTGTTTATAAAGCTTGCAGCTATTGGAGATGCTATTTTGCTTATTCCTACCTTGCGAAAGCTAAAAAGCTCATTTCCAAATGCAAAAATAACCTTTATGTGCAGTGATATTAATGTTTCTGTCATTGAAAAAATTCCCTATATAGATAAAATAATCAACTGCAGAGTATATGATTTCCTTAAAAATCCCATGAATTTTTACAGATTTGTAAAAGAACTCCGTAAAACCAAGTATGAAGTTGTAATTGATGCGGGTCAATGGGAAAGAATAAATTCGCTTATTACCATTTTTACAAAACGTGATTATTCCATAGGATTCAGAACTGAAGGGCAATGGAAACATGTTGTTAATGATGCAGTAACAGCACACAGCAGAACAAAACATGAAGTTGAAAATTTTATGGATCTGTTAATACCTTTGGGTATTGTGCCAATTTCAGGTGAATATGATTATGATGACCTGCAGCTTGAATTTTTTCTAACAAAAGAACACCGCTTATTTAGTAAAGATTTCTGGATGAAAAATAATCTTGAAAATAAAACTGTTATTTGTTTTCATCCGGGATGCGGTGAAAACGGCAAACCAAGGGAGTGGGCTTTGGAAAATTATATTTCAGTTGGAAAAAGGCTGCATGATTCAGATAAAAATATTGTAATTTTAATAACAGGTACAAATTATGAGCGTTATTTGTGTGACCCGCTTTATGAGGCATTAAAGGATTACAGCATTAATACTGCCGGAAAGTTTACATTAGAGCAAAGTGCTGCACTTGTTGAAAATGCTGAATTGATGCTTTGCAGTAATACCGGTATTTTACATGTAAGTACATGCGTTGGAACCCGCACAATTGGTTTGCATGGACCAACAAACCCTGTTAAATGGGGTGCTTATAATAAAAATGCTATTACAATTCAAAGCAGTAAGTTTTGCTCACCTTGCCTGTACCTTGGGCATGATTACGGCTGCAATAAACCTACATGTATGATGGAAATTACACCGGATGAAGTATATCTGCGTATAAGAGAAGTATTGCATCCGGAATTATTTTTAAATGTTGTTGAATTAAATAATTAATATTAAGCTTTATTCTTTAGATATGTATAATGGAGGTTAAAAATTTGAAAATCGGAATGCTTACAGGAGGAGGGGATTGCCCGGGACTAAATGCCGTGATAAGAGCGATTGTCAGGAAATCAATTTTATATAACTGGGAGTGTATAGGAATAGAAAATGGATGGAAAGGTTTGGTGGATATATTTGTTAGACCGCTTGATATTAATTCAGTTTCAGGGATCCTGCAAAAGGGAGGCACTATACTTGGCACCTCCAGAACAAACCCATATAAACTTGATGGTGGAGAGCAAAAGGTAATTGAAAATGCAAATAAAATCGGACTTGATGCATTAATAGCAATAGGCGGAGAAGATACGCTTGGAGTTGCAAATAAACTTGCAAAAAAAGGATTTCCTGTGGTTGGTGTGCCAAAAACTATAGATAATGACCTAAACGGAACTGATTATACGTTTGGCTTTGATACAGCAGTAAATATTGCAATGGATGCAATAGACAGAATTCATACTACAGCCGAGTCACATCACAGGGCAATGATAATAGAAGTTATGGGAAGGCATGCCGGTTGGATTGCAATGCACGCAGGCATTGCTGGCGGAGCCGATTTGATATTAATTCCCGAAAAAGAAATTAAAATTGATGAAATTCTAAAAGTAATGGATGACAGGAAAAAGCGGGGCAGAACATTTTCAATTATTGTTGTTTCAGAAGGGGCAAAAATAAGTGAATCAGATCAAAAAGCCGGGCAAATGGTTTTGCAGGATCAGAAAATTGATGCATTTGGACATGTTAGACTTGGCGGCATTGCCAATTTACTAGCTGAAATAATTGAGAAACAAACGGGAGTTGAAACCAGAGCCACTATTTTGGGACACATACAGCGTGGCGGTTCACCCACCGCGTATGACAGGGTACTTGGCACAAGGTTTGGTATATATGCTGTTGATATGGTTAAAAACGGTAAATTTGGCAGAATGGCAGCATTAAAAGGCGCTGAAATAACGGACATACCGATAGATGATGCAGTCAGCAATTTAAAGGTAGTTGATGATGATTTTTACAATGTTGCCAGAACGTTTTTTAGGTAATTAAGACTGATGTGAAATTATGAGGCAATTGAGAATCTGAATTGTTTTTAAATTCAAAAGATTTTTGTACATCATAGATAAAACAATTGAAAATTCACATGATATTTCTAATAAAACTACACTTCGTCAATTTTTTCAATATATAAGTTATAAATTTCAATCATCATCGTCATGATCTCCATTTTGATGTTGTGTTGTATTTACAGAGTTAATTTCAGTATGACGGATTTGTCCACCCAGATAACCTGTCCTTGCAATCAATCCAAAACTTATAAAAGAGATGAATAATATAACAAATGCTGTTTTTCGTGTCAAAGACGAGTTTTTAAACGTTAGATAAAGTCCGCCTATGGAAGTTACACCGAGAACGATTAATGAAACTAGAGAGAAAATAGCAGAATCCTCGTGTTCTTCAATCAGATTTTTAGTTATTCCTTGAATATTCTCAACTGTATCTTCAGCTGCTTCACCGGTCAGGTATGCAATACCAGCACCAATTGCAGCAATTATAAAAATATAGTATGCTGCAATTTTTGTTTGATTGCTTTTTGTCAAAATAGAGTAAGCTAATACTAATCCACCTAACATGGAAGCGAAAATTGGGAGATGGGTTATGAGCAAGTGAATATGTGTCTGGTTCATTGTATTATGTATTTATTTATTTCAAAAATACACATACCAAGTTTGAGAAAAAATGATTTCAATCATAAAAGAGTATGATGATAGTCATAAAAAAATCTATTTGTAATGATTTTCAAAATTGTAGTAAATAGGGTATTTAATCATACCGAGTGAATTTGAGAATGATAATTATGACTCAGATATTTTTAGTCCAAAAGTTTTAAAGAAGAAGTAAAGTCCCGTATTTGTAAATCATTGTTGCCAGTAGAGTTGATAAATATTTTTAACTCCCTGCAAATGGAGTACCCAATATTCCAACAGCAAGTTCTGCCCAAATAATTAGAAAAGCTAATAAAACAATTCCGCAAATCAGAATTCTGCCCTTGGTACTTTTTACTTTTCTTAGAATAAACTCACAAACTAAACTTATAACTAATAATAATACGCCCATAATTACAAAGTCTAAAGTTTTCCAGTTAACGCTGTTATTAAATTGCATAGCAATAAAGGGGATAAGCAATAGGGTAGGAATTGCTGCAATAATGAAAATTAATCTTTTGTTTTGCGTTGCCATATATGTTGAATTTTTATTAGTTGACATTTAATTTTGATTATTTTGAAATATAATATAAAATTGTAAATCCTAAAATTCCAATAAGAAGCATTAACCAATTATCCCACCCTAACTTTTCATACTTTTTTGTGGTTTTACGCCACATTCCCAAAATGAAAATTGAAGCAAGTAATATAGAAAGCAATGCCAGAAAATTATTGCTATAACCAACATTTGTTATAATGTTTTGATTAGCAATAATTGAAGCAGGCAGAAAAAGAACCGGTAAAAATCCGTTACCTCCAAAAATATCGCTTATAATAGGTTCATAATCTTTATTCTTTAAAAATTCCAAACCACTTGATATTTCAGGAAGTGAAGTTACAAAAGCAAGGAAAGTTGCTCCAAAAAACATTCCGGATAAATGGAAATGATTGGCAATAGCATCACTGCTGCGCTCTAATAAAACACCAAAAAATAATACTATTACAGAAATTCCAGCCAGCCACCAAAGTGAAGTTTTTTTTGTATATTTAGTATTAAAGGGTACAACTTTACTGTGAGATTTTTTCTGAATTTTTTTTAAATAAAATAAAGAGCTTACCCAGACTATTAAAACCAGCCACACAGATATACCCGCACCTAAAGGTGTTGTTGTTTCTTTGTAAATACCTGCTATGAAGCACAAAGAAAGTATTATTAAAAGTGAAATGCCTTGAAAGATTCCTGCTTTTGATGAAATTAGTGTTGAAAGCGGATGGGGGCTTTTATTTGCAAAATCAAAAATAATAAGAAGCATTGTTTGCAGGGCTATTCCGCCAAGCAAATTGCCTGCAACTAAATCATAGTTTCTCTGAATTGCACCTGATACTGCAATGGCAATTTCAGGAAGATTGGTAATTACTGAAAGTATAAGTGTACCTCCAAATGCATCGCCTAAACCAAATGCGGCATCTACATATTCCACAACGTCAGAAAGCTTATTGCAAAAATACCATATAGCCAAACCCGACACTAAAAATATAATTATTTGAAATGGAAGAGAAATTTCTATTTTCAATTAATAATGTAAGCTTAAATGTAAACTAGTATTCAAAACAATATATAGATTTCTATTTATGCAATTTATAAATTTCTCAATCCAACTAAAAGTAGTAATTTCAGTTGAATGAAGTTGCTGTTAGCGGTTTGTTTATTCGCGATTTGGGGCTTTGAAATACATCAACTCAAAGTTAGTATAAAAATCCAAAAGGATTACAGTTGATCAAATGTTTCCAACACCCCAACTTCACAAAACCGATGTTTGCATTATCCAGAATTGTCATCATTTTTTTTGATAATAATTTTTTCAGCAAATGCAATGATGTGTCCGTCAATGTCGGAAAAATAGCAGACTTTGTCGCCCCAATCCCGGTTTTCAATTTCGCTTATAAGTTTTGCACCGATTTTGACAGCATTTTCAAATTCAAGATCTATGTTTTGAACGTAAAAATAAAGTTCGCATCTTGGTATTCCGTTTCCTTTGTCAGGGTGCGGTGTCTTATCAGTAAGAATTTTTGCAATTCCCTTGTTAGGCATTAAACCTAATTTGAAATTATCCGCAAGTTTGAATTCTGTCATTCCCGGAACATTCAAATCGGGATTTTGCCGGAATAGTTTTGAATAAAATTCTGCACTTGCTTGCTGATCATTTACATACAGTATTGTTTCTATACGATGGATGTGCATCATTTATTAGTCAGATTTTTCTCGTTGTTAAATATTATTTGGCTTTAATGATTTGTTACGTGCCGTTTTACTCTTTCAACACAGATTTATAGCTCCATGGTTGTAAAAACTCTATCCGAAGTAACTCTTAATACTCTCATATTTCTTTTGTTATTTTATTACCAGTGATATGATTTGGTATGAACCACAACAAAGCAGTTAGTAACACTAGCAAAAAAGTAATTTTGGGGCAACCAATCAGAGAAATAGTTTTCCGTTTACAAAGTCGGTGAGGTCGTCACCTGTCAGGGCTTTGTGGTGGTCGAGTTTGCCGTCCTTGCCTCCTTCGACTCCGCTAAGGACAAGTTTGGGTGCTGCCCAAGTTGTCCAGCGATAATCTTTGTCAATGATAGGCCTATAGGTCTTGCCTGTAAGTTTTGCTGCTGTGGCCCGGTCTTTCTCTAAGTCATCTAAATATTTAAGGAACAATATCCAGGAGGTTTGCTCTACGTAGTCTAATTCACTGCCGCAACCTGCATCTTTGTGAAGTATATCGTCAATGTTTTTAAAAGTTTGTTCAAACATGTTGTTTTTTTTATCTCAATTTAAAGTTTTCAAAGTTAATATTCTCTTTGGTGCGTTGGCAAAAAAATGGCTCTTTGGCAAGCTTTGGTCTGTGCGATGGCTGTATGTTGTTGTCCTCTCAAAATGGTTTGTCAATGTTTAAAATTTCAAATTTTGGTTGTCTGTGTCAGGGGTTGCGGTTTAGCTTTACTATTGGCAATAACGGTTTAATTATACGAATATCTCAAAAATACATTGAAATTATTGAAATTTCAAAACCTTTTCAAAACATTCAAATTTATGTATCAATAATTTCTTTGAATAATTGCTTAATTTTGCATATATTTGATGTTTGCAAAGCTAATAATTCTATATTTTTAAGCAAAAGCAAATATTTTATATCAACAGTAAATTAAGAAAGGTTTTTGATGTCATCGCTTAAAGCCAGAAAAAGGATTACTCATAAAGAAATAAAACAGGATACACTTGTAACAAAATACTTTGAAGCAAGAAACTGGTTAGATAAAGACGAAAATAAAAAGAAAGTTTATATTGCACTAGCCGCAGTTGCTGTAATTATTGCTGCCGGATTTTTGTATTATAACAACAAAAAAGCAAAAAATGAAGAAGCTGAAGTTAAATTATCAGCAGTGATTGCTTTATATGATCAGGAAAAATTTCAGGAATCGATAAATGGTGACCCCGCAGCCGGTATAACCGGCTTAATGCAGATTGTTAACGAATACGGTTCCACCGAAAGCGGTGAAACAGCTAAACTTTATTTAGGCAATTGCTATTATAATATTAAGGATTACGATAATGCCCTAAAACAGTTTGAAGATTACAGCGGAGATAATAAAATTATCAAAGCTTCCTGCATCGGCGGAATAGGTGCTGTTTATGAAGCAAAGGGCGACCTTAAAAAAGCAGGGGAGTATTATGAAAAAGCAGCAAATTTGGATAAATCAATTGTAATAAATCAGGAAAATATGTTTTATGCCATTAGGGCATATTCAAATGCCGGTGATAAAGAAGCAGCTAAAAGAGTTTATTCACAGCTTAAAGAACTGTATCCCAAATCTAAATATATTAATGAATCAAAAAGATTTGAATCAGAATTTAACAATTAATTTAAGTTGTAAAATATAAATTTAAACACAAAACTGATGTTGAATAAGTTTTGTGTTTTTTTTTCCTGTTAAAATATTGATTTTAAAATACTAAGATGAACTGGCTTGATATAGTACTTGTATTGTTAATAACATTACCAACATTTTTTGGATACAGAAAAGGTTTTTTGCGTAAGCTGCTTGGAATTGCAGGTATAATTCTTGGATTTATTCTCGCGGTAAAATTTTACGTTGCAGTTTCCGGATTAATAGGAAAGATAGTAAGTGAAAATTCAGCTATAGTATCAGTTATAAGTTTCCTTTTGATTGTAGCATTAATTTACGGAGCATCAATTTGGCT
>WBZR01004484.1_pt1 | contig 11392 bp, 5 predicted proteins | sample 5204231 | NCBI WGS metagenome assembly WBZR01 (sample SAMN12412403, study PRJNA552823) | activated sludge metagenome | isolation source: activated sludge from anammox sidestream of wastewater treatment plant... | place: USA: Virginia | collected 2017-08
AGATATTGAGCATGAATTCGGAGAAGGACGGTCCGTGCGGGTCGCCGTCGCTGCCCGGCCTGGGCGGCTGTCCGAGTGCCGCCGAGGCCATCGCCGGGCTGACCAGGTTGCCGGGCTGCGCGGCGGCCTTGGGGGCCGGTGCAGCGCCTTCCTCGGCCGCGTTCTCGAGCATCCAGAGCAGGTTGGTCGGGGAGTCGGCGTGCGCCATTGCGTCTTCCCTGGCGATGCGGCGCGCACGAACCAGCTCGGCCAGCGCCTGGTCGAAGGTGCGCGAACCCGCAGCCAGGCTCTGGCTCATCGCGTCCTTGATCTCGGTGAGCCGTCCCTGCTCGATCAGTTCGGCGATGTGCCGGGTGTTGAGCAGCAGCTCGACCGCCGGCAGGCGGCTTCCGTCGAAGGCGCGCACGAGGCGTTGCGAGACCACGGCTTTCAGCGTGGCCGCCAGGTCGGCGAGCAGCACCGGCCGGTTGTCCGGCGGGTAGAAGCTCACGATGCGGTTCAGCGCGTGGTTGGCGTTGTTCGCGTGCAGCGTGGCGAGCACCAGGTGCCCCGACTGCGCGTAGGCGATCGCGTTGGACATCGTGGCGGTGTCGCGGATCTCGCCGATCAGGATGCAGTCGGGCGCCTGCCGCATCGCGTTCTTCAGGGCGACGTCGAGCGACTGCGTGTCGGTGCCGATCTGCCGCTGGCTGACGATCGAGCGCTTGTTCCGGAAGGTGAACTCGATCGGATCTTCCAGCGTGAGGATGTGCCCGGTCTTCTGCTCGTTGCGGTAATCGATCATCGAAGCCAGCGTGGTCGACTTGCCGGAGCCGGTGGCGCCGACCACCAGCAGCAGCCCGCGCTTGTCCATCACCAGGTCGCCGAGGATCGGCGGCAGGTGCAGCGTGGCGAGTTCCGGGATGTCGTGAGGAATGAAGCGGATCACGCAGGCGGTCGAACCGCGCTGGCGAAAGACGTTGACGCGGAAGCTGCCGACGCTGCGCACCCCGTAACCGAGGTTCAGCTCGTGCTGGCGCTCGAAGGTCTCCCAGTGGCGCTCGTCGACGATCTCGCGCACCAGCGCCACCACGTTCTCGGCAGCGAGCCGCTGCTGGTTCACCGGCACCATCGTGCCGTTCACCTTGAGTTGCACCGGCGAACCGGGGGCGAGGAACAGATCGGAGGCTTTCTTCTCCGACATTAACTGCAGCAAGCGCTCCATCATCATCGCGGTCTCCCGATGTCTTCGCTTCGCGCACCACGCCCGTCCGGGCAGGGCGGGAGCTGGAGCGATCGCCGCGCATTGGCTCCGGCATGCCGCCGGTATCGGTGCCCCCCGGCAGGCGGGCGCTGCGGCCGACCGGCGTGCGCCGGCCGACTGCGGGGTCGAGCGTCGACCACCGTGCCTTCGTCGACGTACGTGCCGATGTTCGGGTACCGGGGCATCGGGCCGGGCCTGTTTCCGACGAAGGAGCCGCCACGCGCGACGGCTGGCGGGACGGCGGGGGGCTTCCCCGTGAGCCTCGCGATCATCGCGCAAACGGCTTCACCGGGTTCGGCCGAGGTTCCCTGATCGTCGCGAATAATGATAAACAAGTTGAATGAACGATCGCAAGTACCTGTTATAGAATAAGTTATGTTTTCAGCTCCTGATGCTCGTTTCGGTCGGGAAATCACCCAGCTCGATGCGTGGAGCGGGTTTCCAGCCCTTCTTGCGGTGCTCGGCCACCACCGTCGTGAAGATTCCGCCGCGCACGAACCAGCGGGCAGTCAGGCGCAGGTAGCGCGGCGCGGCCGCAGCCACCAGGTCGTCGAGAATGCGGTTGGTCACCGCCTCGTGGAACGCGCCTTCGTCGCGAAAGCTCCACATGTAGAGCTTGAGCGCCTTGAGCTCGAGATTGCGCTGGTCGGGCACGTAGTCGATCGCCAGATTGGCGAAGTCGGGCTGGCCGGTGAGTGGGCACAGACAGGTGAATTCCGGCACCTCGATGTGCACCAGGTAATCGCGTCCGGGCGCCGGGTTGGGGAAAGTCTCGAGCGTTCGGGAGGGTCTTGAAGGCATGATCGGAATCGAAGGCGAACGGCCCCGGGAACCGACCCGCTCGTGCTCCCGGGAGGTGGGAGGATCGGGTGCTATTATACGGAGCGTCAAAAGCCGCCCAGAGCGGCTTTTGCGTTTTGCCGGGCGGCCGGTCGCGCTCCGTGCCGACGCCCGCGACTGCAGCAGGAATCCTCGGTGCGACTGAAACAGATCAAACTCGCCGGCTTCAAGTCCTTCGTCGACCCCACCGCGTTCGACGTACCCGGCCAGCTGGTCGGCGTGGTCGGCCCCAACGGCTGCGGCAAGTCGAACATCATCGACGCGGTGCGCTGGGTGCTCGGCGAATCGAAGGCGTCCGAACTGCGCGGCGAGTCGATGCAGGACGTCATCTTCAGCGGTTCGTCCGAGCGCAAGCCGGCCGCGCGCGCCTCGGTCGAGCTGGTGTTCGACAACACGCTCGGGCGCATCGGCGGCAGCTGGGGCCAGTACGCCGAAATCTCGGTCAAGCGCGTGCTCACGCGTGACGGCCAGTCGACCTATTTCATCAACAACCAGCCGGTGCGCCGCCGCGACGTGCACGACATGTTCCTCGGCACCGGGCTGGGGCCGCGCGCCTACGCGATCATCGGCCAGGGCATGATCTCGCGGATCATCGAGGCGCGCCCCGAGGAACTGCGCGTGTTCCTCGAGGAAGCCGCCGGCGTGTCGAAGTACAAGGAGCGGCGGCGCGAAACCGAGAGCCGGCTCGCCGACACGCGCGAGAACCTCACCCGCGTCGAGGACATCCTGCGCGAGCTCGAGGCGCAGATCGACAAGCTCGAGCGACAGGCCGAGGTGGCGCACCGCTACCGCGACCTCGAAGCCGAGCGCGAACGCAAGCAGCACATGCTCTGGCTGCTGCGCCGTGACGAGGCGCAGGCCGAGGAGGAGCGGCTGGCACGGCTCGCCGCCGATGCGACGGTCGCGCTCGAGGCGCGCCACGCCGAGCAGCGGGCGATCGAAGCCGACATCGAATCGGTGCGCAGCGCGCATTACGAGGCCGGCGACGCGATGCACGCGGCGCAGGCGCGCTACTACGAGTGCAACGCCGACGTGAGCCGGATCGAATCCGACATCCGCATCGTCGCGCAGACGCAGGGCCAGCTGCGCGAACGGCTCGACAGCGTCGAACAGCAGGCGCAGCGGGCGCAGGCGCAGCAGGAGCACGCGCACACCGGCCGCAGCGGCGCCGATGCGCGCCTGGCCGATTCGCGCGCGCTCGCCGACGAACTGGCCGCCCGGGTCGCCGCGCATGCCGACGAAGTGCCCGAGCTCGAAGAGCGTGCCCGCCAGGCGCGCGCGCGGGTCGACGAGGCGCGCGCGCGGGTCGCGCAGACGCGCCAGGCGATCGAGGTCTGTGCGCTGCACGAGCGCAAGGCGGCCGAGGGTCTCGACCTCGCGTCGCGCCGGCGCGAGCGGCTGCAGGCACAGGCGGGCGAGTTGGGCACTTTTCGCCCCGAGGAGCTCACGCAGGCGCGCGAGGCGCTCGCTGTCGCCGACGAGGCCGAGCGGCTGGCCACCGAGCGGCTGGCGGCGATCGAGGCGACCTGGAGCGAGTTCGAAGCGCAGCGGCAGCCGTCGCAGCAGGCGTTGCGCGAGGCCGAGGCGAAGCTCGCACAGGTCGAGGCACGCATCGCCGCGCTGCGCCAGTTGCAGGAGCGCGTCGAGAGCCAGGCAAGGGTGCAGCCGTGGCTGGAGCGTCACGGGCTCGGCCGGCTCGCCAGGCTCTACCAGAAGCTGCGCATCGACGACGGCTGGGAAAACGCGATCGAGTCGGTACTGCGCGAGCGGGTCAACGCACTCGAGGTCGGGCGGCTGGAGAACGTGGCCGGACTGGTCGCCGACGCGCCGCCGTCGAAAGTCGGCTTCTTCGCACCGGCCCCGATCGGCGGCAGTGCGGCCGGGGTCGGCGGCCTGCGGCCGCTGCTGTCGGTGGTGCAGGTAGGCGATGCCGGCGTGCAATCGCTGCTCTCCGACTGGCTCGCCGGCTACTACGTGGCCGATTCGCTCGAAGCCGCGATGGCGCAGCGTGCGAGCCTGCCGCCGGGCGGGCAGTTCGTGGTCGCCGCCGGTCACCTGGTGGGTCGCCAGTCGGTGCTGATGTACGCGGCCGACTCCGAGCAGGAGGGCGTGCTCGCGCGGCGCCACGAGCTCGACAACCTGGTGCGCGAGCAGCGCGCGCAACAACTGATGGTCGACGACGTGCGCAGCCACGCGGCGCGCATCGAGGCGGGCGCGTCGGAGCAACTCGCCGCGCTGATGGCGCAACGCGACGAGCACAACCGCGGGCTCAAGGAGGTCGCGAGGCTGCGACTCGAGGCGCAGCGCCTCGAACAGGAGCAGGCGCGGGTCTCCGAGAGTCGCGAGCGCATCGAAGACGAACTCGGCGAGCTCGCGGCGCGGATCGTCGAATTCGAGGACACGATCGCCGGCGAGACCGGGCGCTTCGAACAGCTCGACGCCGAACTGGGCGAGCGCCAGCAACACGCCGAAGACCTGCAGCTCGCGTTCGAGCAGGTCGAGCGCGAACTCGCGCAACGCCGCGAGGCGCTGCGCCAGCAGGAGCGCGAGGCGCAGGAAGCCGCGTTCGCGGTGCGCGCGATCGAGGCCGAAATCGAGCGCCTGGAGGCACTGCTCGCGCAGGGCCAGGTGATGGCCGAACAGGCGGCGGCCGAGCGCGCCACGGTTCTCGGAAAGCTCGAGCAGCTCTCCGATGCGGCGGCGCGCCAGGCGCTTCAGGACGCGCTCGCGGCGCGCAGCGGCGCCGAGCAGGCGCTCGGCGCCGCGCGCCAGCGCCTCGACGAGCTGACGCAGGCGCTGCGCAGCCGCGAGGAGCAGCGGCTCGCGGTCGAACGCGCCCAGGAGCCGCTGCGCCAGCAGCTCGTCGAACTGCAGTTGAAGGAGCAGGCCGCACGGATGAACGCCCGCCAGTACGCGCAGCAGCTCGTCGAAGCGCAGGTCGACGAGGACGGCATCGCCGCGCTGCGCGCGGCGTTCGCCGATCCGCCGCGCCCGTCGTGGCTGCAGGGCGAAGTGACGCGCTTGTCCAACGCGATCGCCGCGCTCGGGCCGGTGAACCTGGCGGCGCTCGACGAACTCGCCCAGTCGGCCGAGCGCAGGGGTTTCCTCGATGCGCAATCGGCCGACCTGAACGAGGCGATCGCGACGCTCGAGGACGCGATCCGGCGCATCGACCGCGAGACGCGTCAGCTGCTGCAGCAGACCTACGACACGGTCAACGGCCACTTCGGTCAATTGTTCCCGCAGTTGTTCGGGGGCGGCGAAGCGAGACTGATCCTCACCGGCGACGAGATCCTCGACGCCGGAGTCCAGGTGATGGCGCAGCCTCCTGGCAAGCGCAACACCTCGATCCACCTGCTCTCGGGCGGCGAGAAGGCGCTCACCGCGATCGCGCTGGTGTTCGCGCTGTTCCAGCTCAACCCGGCGCCGTTCTGCCTGCTCGACGAGGTCGACGCGCCGCTCGACGAGGCCAACACCGAGCGCTATTGCGACATGGTGCGGCGCATGTCCGGGGAGACCCAGTTCCTGTTCATCACCCACAACAAGATCGCGATGGAACTCGCGCAGCAACTGGTGGGCGTGACGATGCAGGAGCGCGGCGTCTCGCGCATCGTCGCGGTCGATCTCGAGGCCGCCGCCCGGATGGCGGAGGCGGCGTGAGCAGTCTCGGCCTGAGCCTGTTGCTGCTGGTGGCGCTCGCGGTCGGCGTCGCGCTGGCGTACAACCTGCGCCAGGCCTGGCCGCGGTGGCGCTACCCGCAGGCGGTGCGCTGGCTGAAGATGCGTCGCGAGCGGTCGGGTGCCGGCGCGCAGGACGGCAGCGTCGCGCCCCAGAGCCGGCGTACGCCGTCGGCGGCCGGGCGCAGCGCCCCCGACGACACCGGCGCGGCACGCGGCGAGCCGCGGCTCGGGGCCACTCCGGTCGTCGATGAAGGCGGCCCGGCAGCGAGCAGTCCCGAGGCGCTGCAGGCGTCGCGTACGGCCGCGAGGCCCGCGATCCGGGACACCCGTGGCGTAATCGCGCCGGCCACGAAGGCGGCCGCCCGCGAAGATGCGGCCGCCCGCGAAGATGCGGCCGCACGCGAGAGCCCGGCCGCGGCGCCGTTTACGCAGCCCGCGGCGAGCCCGTCGCCAGGCGCGTCCGCGGCCCCGGCGACTGTCGTTGCCGCAGCGCCCGCGGGCACCGTGCAGCAGCGGCTGTCCGAGATCTGCGACTGCATCGTCGAGATCTCGCCCGCCGAGCCGTTCGGCGGCGAGCGGCTGACGGCGATCGCGCAGCGCTTCCGGCGCGCCGGCGGCAAGCCGATCATCGTCGAAGGCCAGGCGGCGGACGCTGCGCCTGGCGACTGGAGCGTGCCCGATGCGGCGCGCCAGTACGCGGCACTTCGCGTCGGCATCCTGCTGGCCAATCGCCACGGTCCGCTCAACGCAATGGAATTCTCCGAATTCGCAACCGGTTTGCAGGCGATCGCCGAGTCGCTGGCCGCGCTCGCCGACACGCCCGACATGTCGACGGTGCTCGCGCGCGCCCGCGACCTCGACGCCACCTGCGCACAACTCGACGCCCAGATCAGCCTGAACGTCGACGCGCCCGAGGCGATCTCCCCGGCGCAACTCGCGGCACTGGCCGGCGTGCTCTCGATCGCCGAACGGGGCAGCAACCGCTACGCACGGCTGGGCCCGCAGGGCGAACTGGTCTTCTCGGTGGCGCTGTCCGATCTGCCCAACCGCTTCACTTTCCTGCTCGACGTGCCGCGGTCTTCGCCGCAGCTGCAACCGTGGACGCAGATGCTGGCGACAGCGCGCGCCTGCGCGCAGCAGGTGGGCGGAGAACTGGTCGACGACGGCGGGCGTGTACTCGCCGAGGCCGCGCTCGCCCAGATCGGCCGCCAGCTGGTGCAGCGCTACGAGTCGCTCGAGGCGATCGGCCTGCCGGCAGGCTCGGCGCTGGCGCTCAGGGTGTTCAACTAGGCCGCCCGAGGCCGGCAAGCCAGGTGGACACCGCCCCTACGCGCGCCGCGAAGCTGCGCGAACTGCTCGCCCGCTACGACTACGAGTACTACGTGCTCGACGCGCCGAGCGTGCCCGACGCCGAATACGACCGGCTGTTCCGCGAACTCCAGGAGCTCGAGCGCGCCCACCCTTCGCTGGTCGTTGCGAGTTCGCCCACGCAGCGTGTCGGCGGCGCGGTCTCCGGCGCATTCGCCGCGGTGCGCCACGCCTCGCCGATGCTGTCGCTGAACAACGCGTTCGCGGACGAGGAAGTGCTGGCCTTCGACCACCGCGTGCGCGAGCGGCTGGCCGAGGAAGGGCTGCCGGTCGAAGAGCTGCGCTACAGCGCCGAGCTCAAGTACGACGGCGTCGCGGTGAGCCTGCGCTACGAGCACGGCCTGCTCGCACAGGCGGCAACGCGCGGCGACGGCACCACGGGCGAGGACGTGACCGCGAACATCCGCACGGTGCGCGCGATTCCGCTTCGGCTGGCGGGCATCGCGCCAGCGCTGCTCGAGGTGCGCGGCGAGGTGCTGATGTACCGGCGCGAGTTCGAGCGGCTCAACGAGCGCCAGCGCGAGGCGGGCGAACGCGAGTTCGTCAATCCGCGCAACGCGGCGGCCGGCAGCCTGCGGCAGCTCGACCCGGCGATCACCGCGTCGCGGCCGCTGCGTTTCTTCGCGTATGGCCTCGGCGAGTCGGCGGGCGCGGCGCTGCCCGCCACGCACTCGGCACTGCTCGACTGGCTCGCCCGCATCGGACTGCCGGTCGGCCCCGAGCGCACGGTGGCCGAGGGGCCGCAGGAGCTGCTCGCCTTCCATCGGCGCATGCAGTCGCTGCGCCCGACGCTCGCCTACGACATCGACGGCGTGGTCTACAAGGTCGAGTGCCGCGACTGGTACGACGCGATCGGCTTCGTGGCACGCGCGCCGCGGTTCGCGCTCGCCCACAAGTTCCCGGCCGAGGAGGCGCTCACCGAGCTGCTCGACATCGAGGTGCAGGTCGGGCGCACCGGCAAGCTGACGCCGGTGGCGCGACTGCGCCCGGTCTTCGTGGGCGGCGTCACCGTCACCAACGCCACGCTGCACAACGAGGACGAGATCGCCCGCAAGGACCTCCTGATCGGCGACACGGTGGTGGTGCGCAGGGCCGGCGACGTGATCCCGGAAGTGGTGCGTGCGCTGCCCGAGCGCCGCGGCGAGCCGCCGCCCCGGCGTGCGTTCGAGATGCCCCGGACCTGCCCGGTCTGCGGCTCGTCGGCGGTGCGCGAAGAGGGCGAAGCCGACTGGCGCTGCGTCGGCGGCCTGTACTGCGCGGCGCAGCGCAAGCAGGCACTGCTGCATTTCGCTCAGCGCCGAGCGATGGACATCGAAGGCCTGGGCGAGAAGCTGGTCGACCAGTTGGTCGACACCGGGCTGGTTCGCACTCCGGCGGATCTCTACCGGCTCGACGTCGCGACGCTGGCCGGCCTCGAGCGGATGGGCGAGAAGTCGGCTGCCAACCTGATCGAGGCGATCCGGCGCTCGCGCCGCACCAGCTTCGCCCGCTTCCTGTTCGGATTGGGCATCCGGCACGTCGGCGAGGAAGTCGCCAGGGTGCTGGCCGAGCACTATCGCGACACCGCGGCGCTGATGCGCGAAGACTGGCCGGCGCTCGCCGCGGCCAAGGCGAACATCCAGAAAGACAACGCCAGGCGCCGTGCGCGCGGTGAAGCGCCGGAGCCGGTGCCGCTCGAGGGCATCGGGCCGGAAATCGTGGCCAGCCTGCAGCGCTTTCTCGCAGAGCCGCACAACCGCGAAGTGATCGCCGCGCTGCAGGCCTCGGGCATCGAGTTCGTGCGCGACGCCGCGCCCGGCGAGGCGCTCGCCGGGCGCAGCTTCGTGGTCACCGGCACGCTGCCGACGCTGTCGCGCGAGCAGGCCCACGAATTGATCCGCCGCCACGGCGGCACCGTCGCCTCGTCGGTCTCGCGCAAGACCGACTTCGTCGTGGCCGGCGAAGCGGCCGGCTCCAAGCTCGGGCGTGCCCGCGAGCTCGGCATCGCGGTGATCGACGAGGCCGCGTTACTGACCATGACCGGGGAAGGCCGCTCGCGGCGATCTCCGGACGAACCGGACCATTCATCAGGGAGCGATCCAGCATGAGCATACCGATCCGCCGCCGCGTCAGGAAAGCCGTCTTTCCGGTCGCCGGCCTGGGCACCAGGTTCCTGCCCGCGACCAAGGCGCAGCCGAAGGAAATGCTGCCCGTGGTCGACAAGCCGCTGATCCAGTACGCGGTCGAGGAGGCTGCCGCCGCCGGCATCACCGACATGATCTTCATCACCGGACGCGGCAAGCGCTCGATCGAGGACCACTTCGACAAGGCCTACGAGCTCGAATCCGAGCTCGCGCTCAAGGGCAAGACCGAGTTGCTCGAACAGGTCTGGTCGACCACGCCGAAGGACATCCACTGCGTCTACGTGCGCCAGCCCGCACCACTCGGGCTCGGTCACGCGGTGCGCTGCGCGCGCGACCTGATCGGCGACGAACCCTTTGCGGTGCTGCTGGCCGACGACCTGATGCGCGCGCCGCCGGAAGGCCCCGGCGTGCTCGCCCAGATGGTCGAGCTCTACGAACTCACCGGTTCGAGCGTGGTCGCGGTGCAGGACGTGCCGCGCGAAGAAACCGCCTCGTACGGCATCGTCTCCACCGACGGCCACGGCCCGGTCGAAGGCAGCGAGCGCATCGTGGGCATCGTCGAGAAGCCCGCGCCCGAGCGGGCGCCCTCGACGCTGGCGGTGGTCGGCCGCTACGTGCTGAGTGCGCGCGCCTTCGAGTTCCTCGACGCGTTGCAGCCGGGCGCCAGCGGCGAGATGCAGCTCACCGATGCGCTGAACGAACTGTGTGCCGCCGAGCGGATGCTCGCCTGGCGCTACCGGGGCAAGCGCTTCGACTGCGGCTCGAAGTTCGGCTACCTGCAGGCCACGGTCGAACTGGCGCTCGAACACCCCAAGGTCGGCGAACGCTTCGCGGAGTATCTCGCCGGGATGGCCACGCGACTTGCCGAACACGCGCCCGGCGGGCGCGGCTGAGCGCGAGGAATCCGCAGATGCTGGCAATCATCGGCGGCAGCGGTTTCGCGAAGCTCGCGGGGCTGGGCAAGGCGCGGCGCGAGGTGGTTCGCACCCCCTACGGCGATCCGTCCTGCGCGCTCACGCACGGCGAACTCGACGGTCGGCCGATCGTGTTCCTCGCGCGCCACGGCTACGGCCACACGATCGCCCCGCACGAGATCAACTATCGCGCCAACGTCTGGGCACTGCGGCGGGTGGAGGTCACCCAGGTAGTCGCGGTGGCCACGGTGGGCGGCATCCGCGCCGACTGCATCGCCGGAAGCCTGGTGGTGCCGGACCAGATCGTCGACTACACCTGGGGGCGCAAGCACACCTATTTCGAGGGCGTCGAGCAGCCGGTCACGCACATCGACTTCACCTGGCCCTACGACGCAGCGCTCAGGAACCAGTTGCTGGAGGCGGCGCGACGCTGCGGCAAGCCGGTCATCGACGGGGCCGTCTACGGCTGCACGCAGGGACCGCGCCTCGAGACCGCCGCCGAGATCGCGCGCCTGGCGCGCGACGGCTGCGATCTGGTCGGCATGACCGGCATGCCGGAGGCTGCGCTGGCACGCGAGGCCGGGCTCGCCTATGCGTCGCTGTGTGTGGTCGCGAACCAGGCGGCCGGGCTGGGCGCCAGCCGCGCCGGCATCTCGATGCCCGACATCCACACGGTGCTCGAGGCGACGATGGGCCACGTGAGGACGGTGCTCGCCGAATTGGCGCGCGCCTGAGGCCGCGGGCGCTGCGCGCCCGAGTCCGCGTTCGACCTCGGGCCGGGCCCGCGGGTGGGGCGTCGCTTCAGGCGCGCAATTCGGCGAGCAGCGCGGTCTCGAACTGCAGTTGCTCGCGCGGATTGCGCAGCGCCTCGCCGTCGATCAGGAAGACGTCCTCGACGCGCTCGCCCAGCGTCGTGATCCGCGCGGTGTGCAGGTCGATCCGGTATCGGCCGAGCACCCGCGCGATGGCGTAGAGCAGCCCGGTGCGGTCGTTGGCCACCACCGACAGCAGGAACTGGCGGCCGCGCTCGTCGGGACGCAGATCGACCGACGGCTCGATCGGGAACGAGCGCGAGCGCCGCGACGCGCGCCCGCGCACCGGTGGCGGCAACTCGCCCGGCCGCGCCAGTCGCTGCGCGAGTTCGTTTTCCACCTGCACCAGGATGTCGCGATAGTGGGCCGGGCCGGCCGGATCGACCAGCACGAAGCTGTCGAGCGCGTAGCC
>WBZR01004486.1_pt1 | contig 11391 bp, 10 predicted proteins | sample 5204231 | NCBI WGS metagenome assembly WBZR01 (sample SAMN12412403, study PRJNA552823) | activated sludge metagenome | isolation source: activated sludge from anammox sidestream of wastewater treatment plant... | place: USA: Virginia | collected 2017-08
TCACTGGCCTGCACGTATCCCGGCCATACTGGGCGCCATCATCGGCTGCGCTCCCGTGGTATCAGGCCAGGGGTGCCATGTCCCGGACCATTATGGCGAATTCATCGTTCTGGAACGCACCCTGCATGAGGAACCGGCTTCCTTTCGTGCTCACCGACCCCTGAGAGCCTGATCACTGCGCGGGAAACCCGGCGATCAGGCCTTCCACCTCCCCGGCCGTGCATTCCACCACATGGCCATCGTGCATGTCGATCAGCGACATCACCCGCACCCGTTCCGGATAAGCCATGGCCTCCAGGCGGTGGACCACATAGCGGTTGCCCACCCGCTGTACCTCGGTAAACGCCGTGGCCGATTCGATCCGGTACCAATTCAGGCCATTGGCGGAGCGGCGGTACAACGGGAACGGCGTATTGTCCATCGCGGGCTACTTTGCGCAAAGATCGGTGCAGGTGCCCGAACACCTGACGGAACGGTCGGCCCTGACATGGAACCCTTCCTGCTCCAAGTGGCCAAGGCACTCCTCCGCGAGCATCCGCAGGGCTTGCGCGATGTGGCCGTGGTGTTGCCCAGCCAGCGTGCGGGCCTGTACTTGCGCAAGTGGATCGCACAAGAGGCGGGCCGGGCCCTGTGGAGCCCGCAGTTGTACACCACGGGCACCTTCATGCAGGAACTTGCCGGCCTGAGGCCCCTCGCCAACGAGGAACTGCTCTTCGAAGGCTTTGAGGCCTACCGCAAGGTGGAAGGAACCAAGGCGCAGGCACTTGGCGACTTCCTGCAATGGGGCGGCACCGCGCTGGCCGACATCAGCGAGGCCGATGCGCACCTGGTGAACCTGGACACGTATTACCGCGACCTCCGGCTCTGGGAGAACATCGAATGGACCTTCAAGGATGAGCCGCTGAGCAAAGGCCAGGATCACCTGCTTCGCTATTGGGCCATGGTGGGCCGGCTGCATGCCGCACTGAACGGACAACTCCTGGAACTCGGGGCCGGCACGACCGGGCTGATCGAGCGGATGGCGCTGGAGCGGGGCAAGGACCATTTGGCCCGTTGGCAGGCCGTATGGTTCACCGGCCTCAACGCCTTCACAAAGGCCCAGGAAGAAGTGGTGCGCCTCTTCCACGGCAAGGGCCTGGCACGGATGGCCTGGGATGCCGACCGTTATTACGTTGACGACCCCGTGCAGGAAGCGGGCATGCACCTGCGGAAAGCCATGGCCTATTTCGGAAAGGGCGTGATCGCCATGGAGGATGGACTGGGCCATGGGCGTGCACGGATCGAGGCGGTCCGCGCGCCGAACAACGCCGCCCAGGCCTGGTGCGCCGCCGAGCTGCTGAAACAGGCCACGCCGGAGGAGCGCGCCCGCACCGCCGTGGTCCTTGCGGATGAAAGCCTGCTGCCGCCCTTGCTCGAGGCGCTCCCCAAGGACCTGGGACCGGTCAATGTCACCATGGGCCTGGCAGCTGCCCAACTGCCCGTGGGTTCCTTCCTGGAGGCGCTGCACCAGCTGCATGCGGGGCTGAGGCCCGGCCAAGGATTCTTCCACAAGGACGTCGGGCGATTCCTGGGACATCCGTTCCTGAGGGCCAAGGGGCAGGGCCACGCCATGGACCAGGTGCTGGCAAGGGTCCGCGGCGGGCATCGTGTCTATTGGCCGGCTGCTGTCCTGCGCGAGGCCTTCGCCACAAGCGGGGCCTTCCCCGAGGCGGAAGGCATCTTCGTTGAAGTGGACGATGTGCGCGGCTCAATGCCGGGGATTACCGCCCATGCCCTGGCCTGGGCCATGCGGATGATGGAGGCCGATGCTTTTGCCCGGGAGCAGATCTTCCAGGCTTCGCTCGTGCTGCAACGTGTGCACCAGCTGCTGGGGCGGTACCACCACGAGCTGGATGCCAAGGCATACGCGTCCATGTTCCGCCGCATCCTGTCCGGCGCCCGCCTGGGGTTCCATGGCGAGCCCCTCATGGGGGTGCAGGTGATGGGGATGTTGGAGGCGCGCGCCCTGGATGCCGAAAGGGTGATCGTGCTGGGTGCCAAGGAAGGCGTGTTGCCGGCCGGCAACGACGGGCGCAGCTACATTCCCTTCGAGCTGCGCAAGGCCGTCGAGATGCCGCTGCGCGACGATACCGAAGCGGTGCAGGCCTATAATTTCCTGCGCATGCTGCAACGGTGCGACCAGGCAGCGCTGATCTGGCCCGATGAGGACGAAGGGGGAGGACCGAGCCGCTTCATCATGCAGTTGCAGCACGAGTTGTACAAGCGCCGGGGGCAGCACATGGTGGTGCGCGATGCGGAGGTGGCCATGGTGATACCACCCCCGGTGGCCATTCGCGTGGACAAGGATGCCTCCGTCCTGGAAGCCTTGCGCAAAGAGCTGGAAAGGAGCCTCTCTCCGTCAGCCCTGGGTGATTGGCTGCGCTGCCCGTTGGATTTCCACTTCAAGCGGGTCCTGCGATTGAAGGAATATGAAGCGTTCGATGCCCGCATTGCACCCAATGTCCTGGGTGAAGCCCTGCACAACACGGTCGAGGGCATATATGAACGGTGGCTGGGTAAGCCGTTGGAAGCGGATGGGTTGGAAAAAGCCGTCGGGGAGGTACCGGATCGCTTGCACGCCGAACTCACCAAGGAGATCCCCGCGGACCAGTTGGACCGTGGGCAGCCGATGTTCCAGCTCCACATGGCCTTGCATGCCGCCAGGCGCTTCCTGCGCAATGAGGCCGAAGGCCTGCGGTCCGGCGCGGTGGTTACCGTGCTGGCACAGGAGATGCCGCTGGAGGCACCCTTGGGGCAGGCTGCCCAGGCCATCGGCTCCCCGGTGAAGATCAAAGGACGCCTGGACCGCGTGGACCGTTGCAACGGCATGCTCCGCATCCTCGACCTCAAGACCGGGAAGGTGGCCCCGCGGGACTTGGAGGTGGCCGCCTGGGACCTCGATGCCTTCCGTGGCGAGAAGCGCTACGCGGCGCAGTTGATGATGTATTCCTGGCTTTATCTCACCGGCGATCCAACGGCCGAGGCCTTGGAGGCGGGGATCCTTCCGCTGCGGAACGCGGAAAGCCACAGCCCCATGCTGCTGACGGTGGGCGGACTCACTACCATCACCCGGAAGGACCTGCCCGCCATCGCCAAGGTGCTTGCCCAGGCCGTGCAGGAAATGATGGACCCGGCCATTCCCGTGGAGCACGATCCCCAAAGCAAATACTGCAAATTCTGCCTGGCCTCCGGTGCGGAATAGGCCGGACCTGCGGGACCAGGCCCCTGAAAAACCGAACAGGGGCCCATTTCGGGCCCCTGCGCGGTAAACCTGCAAGGATTAGGAACCGGATTAAGGAAGAACCTTGAATCCAATAGCAAGACGGACGACCGGCAAAAGGGTTGCCTCCTTGGGAAAAAGATTCACGGATTGAAGAGGTATCCCACTCCCCTGACCGATTGGAAGTGCTTGGGCTTGTGTGGGTTGGCTTCAAAATATTTCCGGAAGGAAACGATGAAATTATCGATGGTCCGGGTGGTGGGGAACACATCATAGCCCCATACCTTTTGCAAGATCTCCTCGCGGGAAACCACCTCGCCGGCCCGTTCGGTCAGCAGCCGTAGCAGCAGCATCTCCCGCTGGGTGAGCCGCTTGTTCAGGCCCCGTTGGCCCGTGATCTCGTAGGTGGTGAAATCAACGGTATTGCCCCCGAAAACGATCCGTTCGGCCGGTGCGGTGCCATTGCCTTCGTCCGCACGGGCCACCAATTTCTCCACCCGCAGCAACAGTTCCTGCAGGTCGAACGGCTTGGCCAGGAAGTCGTCGCCGGTGCGAAGCCCGCGCACCCGGTCGGCCGGGTTGGTGCGCGCGGTGAGGAAAAGAACCGGCGTGCGGTCGCCCTCCAGCCGCACGGTCTCACAGATGGTGAAACCGTCCACGTCCGGCAGCATCACGTCCAGCACAATGCCGTCGAACCGCGCCCCGCGGATGCGTTCCAGGGCCTCGCCGCCGCGCACGGCGGTGGTCACGTCGTAGCCCTCCATCTCGAAGTTCATCCGCAAGGTGGAACGCAACGATTCCTCGTCCTCCACCAACAACAGGCGTTTCCGGGCCTTGGGCGCCGTTCCATCAGCGGCCTCCTCGGCAGGGCTGGCTTTCCCGGTCGGGTCCAGTGCTTTCATGGTGCAAAGATCGCCCTTGTGCCGATCCACCCGTGCCAATGCCTTCGCCGCCGGGCGGAGTACTTTCGCACCATGTTCAACGAAGAGCAGATCGCGTGGGCCAATGCGATCCAGAAGGAAAACATGGTGACCCGGTTGGGCATCACCTTCGTGGCCGGTGACCCCGGCACCTTGGCCGCCACCATGCCGGTGGACCACCGTACCAAGCAGCCCATGGGGTTGCTGCACGGAGGTGCCACGGCCGCCTTGGCCGAAACATTGGGAAGCATGGGGTCCGCCATGCTGGTGGACCTCGACAAAAAGGCCGTGGTCGGCATCGAGCTGAACGCCAACCACCTCAGGAGCGCCACGTCGGGCATCGTCACCGCCACGGGCACCTTGCTCCATCAAGGGCGTACCACGCACGTATGGGACATCCGCGTGACCAACGAGGCGGGCGAACTGGTGGCCGTGTGCAGGCTCACCAACATGGTGATCGACAAGCGGACATGAGCGCGCATTCGGGGCTGCACGAAGCCTTGGCCCACTGCGTCCGGCGAGGGTTGACCTTCGCGGCGTTCCGGGTGCCCGGCGAACCGGTGCGCCTGTGGGCCCAGCGGGACCCCCGGGAGACCACCACGGACTGGCCCGGCCTTTCGGCCAAGGAGCGGGTCTTCATCATGGCCCCGTTCGCCATGGATCCGGGCCAGGTTCCGTTCGTGCGCGCCGAAATTGAACTGACCTTCCCGCAAGATGCGCCGCATGCCGGGGTGTTGGACGAATGTGCCGGGGCGGAGGAAACCCGTGCCGATCCCGGGCCGGCCACCGCCAGGCAGGACTTCCTGGATGCCGTGAATGCAGCCCGGCAGGCCTGTGCCCAAGGAGTATTGGCAAAGGTGGTGCTCTCCCGTGCCATGGATGCCGACATTCCCCCGGAGCGTTGGCCCGGGCTGTTCACCTGGGCGCTGGAGGACAATCACCACACCTTGGTGGCCATGGCCCGCACGCCCTCCGGTGGATTGTGGATGGGCGCTTCGCCCGAACGGCTGGTGACGGCGAAAGGCAACCACGTCAGCGTGGATTCCATCGCGGCCACCCGCCCCGCGGAATCCCTCCCGCCCACCATTCGCGAATGGGGCCCCAAGGAGCTGGATGAACAGGGAAAGGTGACCACCTATGTGCGTGACATCTTGGAGAGACTGCACCTGGGCGACGTGAAGACGGTTGGCCCTGCCGTGCTGGCAGCCGGTCCGGTGGCCCACCTGCATACGGTGCTGGAAGCGGGGTTGGGCGATGTTCCCCTGGCGGAGCTGGTGGCCCGGCTGCATCCCACCCCGGCCGTCTGCGGCGTGCCCACCGGCGAGGCGCAGCACTTTATCCGCTCGCATGAGAAGCATGACCGGTCTCTCTATGCCGGCTTTTGGGGGCCATGGAACCCCAGTGGCCGAACGGACCTGTTCGTCAACCTGCGGTGCATGCGCCATGTGGCCGGGCGGACGCAATTGATGGTGGGTGCGGGCATCACCCGGGGCAGCGAGGCCACCATGGAATGGACCGAGACCGAAAGGAAGGCCCGTACTTGGCTGCGCGCCCCCGGAATTACCGCCCATGCGGATTGAACCATGTCCACGACCGACCATTTTGCCGCTGCTGAACTGGCCCGCCTATGTGCCGAAAAGGGCGTGCATCATGCCGTGATCAGCCCGGGGTCGCGCAATGCGCCGCTGGTGATCGCCTTCAGCCAACAGCCCGCCATTACCTGCCTTCAGGTGATCGATGAACGCAGCGCCGCGTTCTTCGCCTTGGGCATGGCCCAACAGCTGCACCGCCCCGTGGCCCTGATCTGCACCAGCGGGACCGCCGTGCTCAACTACGGTCCCGCCGTCGCCGAGGCCTTCTATCAGCGCATTCCCCTGTTGGTGATCAGTGCGGACCGGCCGGAGGAATGGACTGACCAAGGCGAAGGCCAGACGATCCGCCAGCGTGGCGTGTTGGCCCCGCACCTGAAAAAAAGCGTGCAACTGCCCCGCGCCACGGATGAACTGGCCCGTTGGCAGGCGGGCCGCCTGATCAATGCCGCCATCGATGCCACGCTGTTGCCCGCCCCGGGGCCGGTGCAGGTGAACGTGCCTTTTGCCGAGCCGTTGTACGGACATGCGGAGGACACGAACGCGGTGCGCCTGGTGGCCCCCATGCCGACGGCATCAGTCATGCTGCCGGACAAGGGCTGGCGGGCCCGCCAGCTGTCCCAAAGCCTGAAGGTGATGGTGCTCGTGGGGCAAGGCCTTTGGGGCGATGCCTTCAAGGGACAACTGAAGCAATGGGCCAAGCTGCCCCAGTGTGCCGTGCTCACCGAGGCTACGTCCAACCTGGACGACGATGCCTTCATCACCTGCATCGACCGCACCCTGGAGGGGGTCCATGCCGGCAATGAAACGGACCTGAGGCCGGATATCCTGATCACCTTCGGGGGAGCCGTGGTGAGCAAGCGCATCAAGGGCCTATTGCGCAAATGGAAGCCTGACCAGCACTGGCACATCGATGAGGCATGGCGCGGCTACGACACCTACCAAAGCCTCACCCACGACATCGCTGTGGCCCCGCACGTCTTCCTCGCCCAGATGGAAGGGCAGGTGGCGCCGAACGAAAGCCTGTATGGCGAGGCCTGGCGCATGGTGGCGCAGCGGATGCGCGAGGGGCATGAAGCCGTGCTGGGGGAGGCTCCATTTTGCGACCTCGCGGTGTTCGGGACCTTGCTGGAGCGCATGCCTGCAGGCAGCGATGTCCACCTGGCCAATAGTACCGCGGCGCGCTACGTCCAGCTCTTCGATCGGCGACGGGGCCTGCACTTCTTCAGCAACCGCGGCACCAGCGGCATCGACGGTTGCACCAGCACCGCCGTGGGCGCGGCCCACGCCACGGGCAGGCCCACCACGCTCATCACGGGCGACGTGGCCTTCTGCTACGACAGCAACGCCTTCTGGAACAACCACCTCCCACCGGAGCTGCGCGTGGTTGTGATCGACAACGGGGGAGGCAACATCTTCCGCTACATCGAAGGGCCCGACAAAGACCCGGCGCTGCTTCCCTGGTTTGAAGCGCCGCACGGACGCGACATCCCGGCCTTGGTGAAGAGCTACGGCCTGGCCTGTTACCAAGCCCATGACGCCGGTACCTTGGCAAAGGGACTGGATGACCTGTACGGTCCGCATGAAAGGCCGGCCGTGCTCGTGGTAAGGACGGACGCGGAGGTATCGCCCCGCATCCTGAGGGCGTACTTCGCCAAGCTTCATAAGCCCTGAGGACGCATGAACCCGTGGCTTGATGCCTTCCGTCCGCGCACATTGCCCCTGGCCATGAGCGGCATCGTCGTGGGGAGCGGCCTGGCCGCATGGGAAAAGGGGTTCCGATGGCCGGTGTTCCTGTTGGCCTTGCTCACCGCCGTGCTGCTCCAGGTACTCAGCAACCTGGCCAACGACCTGGGCGATCATTTGCACGGCACGGACAACCACCGGCGCGTGGGGCCGGAGCGTGCCGTGCAGAGCGGGGCCATTACGCCCGCCGCGATGAAGCGGGCGATCCGGTCGTGCGGCATGCTGTCCCTGGCCTCGGGCCTCACCTTGATCATATACGCACTGGGCCTTTCCCCGGCCACCTTGGTATTCCTGCTGATGGGCCTGGCCGCCATCGCGGCGGCGGTACGGTACACGTATGGCAGTCATCCATACGGATACGTCGGCCTGGGTGATCTCAGCGTGTTCGTGTTCTTCGGCCTGCTGGGCGTCGGCGGCACCTTCTTCCTGCATGTCCTCCGGTTCGATCCGGTCACCCTGCTGCCCGCGGCGGGCATCGGCCTGTTGGCCACCGGTGTGCTCAACCTCAACAACATGCGCGATGCCGTGAACGATGCGGCCAGCGGGAAGCGCACCGTGGCCGTGCGCCTGGGCCCGGCAAGGGCCAAGGTTTATCATGCCGCGCTCGTGCTCGTGGGCTTTGCGAGCCTCGTGGTGTTCACGGCCGTCTCCTTCCGGTCCTGGTGGCAGTACCTGTTCGTCGTCACCTTCCCGTTCTTCGACCGGCATTTGCGTACGGTGCTGAAGAACAGGGAGCCCCGCGACCTGGACCCGCAGTTGAAGGTCCTGGCGCTTTCAACCTTGGTTGGCGCGTTGCTCTTTTCTTTGGGGTTGGTCTTGGCCACATGATCGAAGCCATTTGGAAGGAGGTCACGCTCACGCCACGCTTCCCGCTGGGCACCAGCAAGGGCGTGCTGCATGCGCGCACCGTTTGGTATTTGATCGCCTGGCACAAGGAACGGCCCGGGATCAGGGGCATCGGCGAAGCCGCCCCCTTCCCGGGGCACAGCTTGGAGTTTCCGGCGGACGTCCGCACCAAGTTGGTGGAACTCTGCGCCAACACCGCCGACTGGGAGGACCGCTTGAAGCGTGATCTCCTTCAGGTGCCCAGCGTGCGCTTCGCCGTGGAGCAATGCCTGTGCGACCTGCGCGCCAGCGGCAGCAAGGTCCTCTTTCCCTCGGATTTTACCTTGGGCCGCCAAGGCATCCCCATCAACGGCCTGGTATGGATGGGCGACAAGGCCACCATGCGGCAGCGCATCCAGGCACAGATCGATGGCGGCAACCGCTGCGTGAAAATGAAGATCGGGGCCATCGGCGTGGATGACGAACTGGAGCTCCTGGCCGAGGTCCGGAAGAACTTCAGCGCGCGGGAACTCACGTTGCGCGTGGATGCCAACGGCGCGTTCAACCACCGCGACGTGATGCCCGTGCTGGAGCGCCTTGCCGCGCTGGACGTGGAAAGCATCGAACAGCCCGTGGGCCAAGGGTTGTACGAGACGATGGCCGAAGTGTGCGCGAACACGCCCCTGCCCATTGCCTTGGATGAAGACCTGGTCGGCCTGCATGTGCGGGGGGCCAAGCAGGACCTATTGGACCACGTGAAGCCCCAGTTCATCGTGATCAAACCGAGCCTTGTTGGTGGATGGGCATCCGCGCAGGAATGGATCGACCTGGCAGGGGAGCGTGGCATCGGCTGGTGGATCACCTCGGCGCTGGAAAGCAGCATCGGCCTCAATGCCGTCGCCCAGTGGACCGCTACGCTACCCATCAACCGCCCCCAGGGGCTTGGCACCGGCAGCGTTTATGCCAACAACGTCCCTTCACCCATTGCGGTGAAGGGTGGCGAACTGCGCTACGTGCCGGAAGTGGCCTGGGACCTCGAACAGTTGCAATTGTCGCCGGTACCGGGGCCGGCCGCGCCCAAGGGATGAAAGGTGCACCGGGATCCAAGCGCACCATCGCGCGGGCTTTTGATTCGCTTACCGTGGACGGCAAGGTCCTGGGCCGGGTCGAAGCCGTCGAGCACTTTAACGTCCATGACAGGCGCGGACGCCGTGATCAAACCTGGAGGCGGGCCATCCACGACCTGATCTTCGACCTCACCCTGATGGGCGGTACGTCCATCAGCGTGACCACCAGCGGGACCACGGGCCCGCCCAAGGCCATGCGCATTCCCCGGCGCGACCTGGTGAACAGCGCACGGCTTACGGCCAGGGCCTTCGGTCTGCAGGAGGGCGACCGCGCGTTGTTGTGCCTGCCCTGTGCATACATCGCGGGCAAAATGATGGTGGTGCGCGCCATGGCCTTGGGCCTGGACCTGCACGTGATCGACCCGGAAGGCCCCGTGCTGGGAAACTTGAAGGTGATGGACCGTTTCCGGTTTGCGGCCATGGTGCCCATGCAGCTGCACCGGGCCATTCAGGATGACCGGGCCCGCGTGGAACACCAGTTCGACACCATCCTCCTGGGCGGCGGACCCGTGAGCAAGGCCTTGGAGGAGGACGTGCAGGGCTTGAAAACGGCGGTGTACCAAGGCTATGGCAGCACTGAAACGGTGACCCACGTGGCCCTGCGCCAACTGAACGGGGCCCGGCCCCAAGCCGGCTACCAGGCCATCGGGGATACGGCATTCAGCCAGGATGAACGCGGGTGCCTGGTCGTGCATACGCCGCACCTGGCACGTAAACAGCATGTGACAAACGACCTGGTGGAGCTCATCGACGACCATCAGTTCCTATGGCTGGGCCGCATCGACAACGTGATCTTGAGCGGCGGCAAGAAGTTCTACCCGGAACAAATGGAAAAAACCACGGCCGGCCTGATCCCTTACCCGCACTACTTCGCCCCGATACCCGACGACCGCCTGGGGCAGGCGGTGGCCATGGTGCTGGAGACCGGACGGATGCCCGGGGAAGTGATCGATGAGGTGGTCCCCGTGCTGATGAAGGTGCTCCCGAAGCATCAATGGCCGCGCCGCATCATGGCGCTGCACGCCTTTGACCGGACACCCTCAGGGAAGATCATCCGCCTGAAGCTCTATTGAGGGCCGCCCGGGGATCATCCTTGTGCCGCCTTGGCCATGCCCAGGGTAAGCACCATGCCCTTGGCCTCGATCCCGCGCAGCAGCGTGCAGATGCAAAGGATCAGGGCGAGCATCTCCCCCAATTCCTCCAACGTGTACATCAGGATGTAGAGCGGTTGCATGTACATCCAGCATCCGGAAGCCTTGTACACCTCACAGGGAAGCCAGGGATAGTACGACGGGTCCCGCCAGGGAAACGATGTGGCCACTTTGGCCTCGGCCATTTCCAAGCCTGCGGCACTCAACACATAGATCGCACCACTGATCACCAGTCCGTTGCGCATTTGGGGCGAAAGCCCGAAAAACCACCGCCAGAGGATCACCAGCAATGCGACGATCGCCAAGAGATAGGGAACGACCCAGGCATAGTACAGCCATCCCCGGGCTGCACCCTCCAAATGGGTCCCTGCCATCAGGCCCTGGGTGAACAGGATGAGCTTTTCATGGACCTGGGAACCCTCGTCCACGCCAAGAAAGCAGAAAGTCGCTGCCATCAACAGCCATCCCCAGCGATGCCGGCCCCCCTCCATCCTGCCGTACAGGAAGAACAACGCGGCTCCGATGAAGAACAGCAGTGAGTTGAAGTAAGTGGGCAGGTTGGCTTCCAGGTCGAGGTCCGCCAATTCAGTCAGGGCGGCTACCGACTTGTGGAGCACCAGATGCGAAAAGACCACGATGAGGTGAAGCACCAGCAACACCCCAAGGATGATGAGCAGGGTCCGTGTTGTTCTCCGGGAATGAAATATAATTCCCTCCATTGCGGTCGGTTTTGTATCTGCGGCACGGACCTGGAAACCTGCTGCCGAGCCCCTG
>WBZR01004488.1_pt1 | contig 11390 bp, 8 predicted proteins | sample 5204231 | NCBI WGS metagenome assembly WBZR01 (sample SAMN12412403, study PRJNA552823) | activated sludge metagenome | isolation source: activated sludge from anammox sidestream of wastewater treatment plant... | place: USA: Virginia | collected 2017-08
GATTTTTTATTTTTTTGTAAAATTTGCCTAGCCAGCATACTTCTTTTTCCTGACTTACAGAAGAGTACGATCGTTTTGCCCTCCGGAATTTCTCCCAAGCGGTCTTCGAATTGTGCAAGCGGGATATTTGTGTATGGAAATCCTTCAACTATGGGCTGTTCATCCGGCTCGCGAACGTCGATGATGAACAAATCTTCGTTGGCTCTCATTTTATCAAACCGGGCAATCGGTATTTCATATTCGCTTAGCTTATCGGCACAATGCCAGGCATAGTCCCATGCACGGAATTTTTCACTCGTATCGGGCATCTGCGAATGTTTTTCTTTTGTTGGTGAAATCTCTATTTCGTAATACCTGTTATTGAGCACATTGAAAGATAGGATTTTATTGCAAAGTGGCATTCCTGTGCCAGTGATGATCTTGATGGCTTCGGCTGCCTGCATACTTCCGGTGATGCCCGGCACCACACCAAGCACGCCTGCTTCATTGCATGAGGTGACAGCAGCAATATCGGGCGGATGAGGAAAGGCATCGCGGTAGTTCGTCTTGATGCCCGTCTTTGGATCTTTAAGGTTGAACACAGCCACCTGAGCTTCGTAGCGGAGCACCGCGCCATAAACCAATGGTTTGTCAAGCAATACACACGCATCATTGAGCATGTATCTTGTAGCGAAGTTATCTGTTCCGTCTATGACCAGGTCGTATTGTTCTATGATGTCCAGGGCATTTGAGCTATCAAGCCTGATGCTGTGGGCGATGTATTTGATATCAGGGTTAAATGCCGACAAGTGCGCAATGGCACAAGATAATTTGGGCTTGCCGATATCATATATATTATATAGTGTCTGTCGTTGCAGATTGCTCAGTTCTACTACATCATCTTCGGCTATGCCTATACATCCGACACCGGCTGCTGCCAGGTATAGAAGGGCAGGGCAGCCAAGTCCACCGGCTCCGGCTACTAATACCTTTGCCCTGGCGAGTTTTTGCTGGGCTGCTTCGCCAAAACCACTGATGGAAGTCTGGCGTTGGTACCGATTTGCTTTGTCAATGTGTGTCATGTTATATTTATCCGCCCGAAAATGGTGGTAGCAGTGCAACAGTATCGTTTTCATTGAGTACAGTTACGTCTTGTGCCATCTTTTGGTTGACGGCTAGTTTGAAGCTTTTGCTCTTTAGTTCGGGGTGTTTTTCGTACAGTAGTTGCAGCAGTTCGGTAGTATCACATATATCTGCTGCGAGTTCGGTTTGTTCTCCGGTTATTTCGGCTATTTGTCCAAATGCGAGTAATTTAATTTTCATCAATATATAGATTAAGGGCGTGTTCGAGTTGTTTTTTGTCATTGATATTCATAAAGAGAACATCACTAATGCCAAACATGTTTTTTGTTTCAATGGTTTTGAGTCTGAAATGCGTCACCAGATCGCGGAGTTTGTAGTTTCCCTGTTTTACGAGTTCTTCCCATTTTTCGGCACATTCAGTACTATACACACCTGGAAGGGGTTGGATGTAATCATCAGACAAGCTTAAGCATATTTGGGCGCTCCGCGAATTTTTCACTAAAAAACTGACTACCTTACTTGTAATGAAAGGCATATCGCAGCTGATGATGAAAATTTTTTTCGTACTTGTATGCTTCAGAGCTGTGTAAATACCACCTGCAGGCCCGATATCCGGAATGATGTCGGCAATCACTTCATACCCAAACTGTTCATAATCCTGGTTAGGGCTGATGATGGTTGTTTTGGTGAAATTTGCATCCAACACATCCAGTACATATTGTACCATAGGTTTTTCGCGAAATAGAACAAGACCTTTATCGGCGCCCATGCGGCTGCTTTTTCCGCCGGCGAGGACGTAGGCACTAATGTTCGGGTACTTGCTGTACATGTCTGAATGTATTACAGGGCTAAGTTAGCAATAATTTCACTGTAGCCAATAATAAAACAGCGGCCAGTATGTTTCTGAGCATTCTGTTGCCCATTTTTCGGGCGCCCATGTACGAACCTGTGAGTCCGCCTGCTAGAGCTACCATAACCATAGTAGCCATTGCTGTATTGAATTGTATTCCTTGGGTAAACATTCCACTTATGCCTGCTATGGAATTGACCAAAATAAATAGTGCTGATACTGCAGCAGTCTTTTTCATGTCGGCCCAATGCAGTAACAAGATCACCGGACTAAGGATAATACCGCCACCAATACCAATCATGCCAGAAAATAATCCGATGACCAGTCCGACTACCAGTGACAAGAAGAGATTTTGTGGTTTTTCAGTCTCATTTTCCCGGAATATTCCCACACCGGTGAGCCTTGCAATAGCAAACAACAAAAGCACACCGAGTATTTTCTTGTAAAGACCTGCATCAATACTGACCATGCCACCCAGGAAAGCAGCCGGAATGGAAGCGAGTGCAAAAGGCCAAAAAAGTCGCCACCGGAAATGTCCACCACGGTAATACTGAAAAAATGATGTGCCTGACACAAATATGTTGAGAACAAGGGCTGTAGGCCGCATAGTGTCTGGCGATAATGCATAAAATGCCATAAGTGCAAGATATCCGCTGGCACCACCATGCCCTACGGAAGCATACAGTAGGGCTACCATGAACAACAATAGGTAGAATAGGATATCAGGTGTCAAATTATGATTTTTTATTTCAGTTAATAAGCTTTCGTTACAAATATAAGCATTATTACTTATCAGCCTGCCTGAAATAAAGCTCAACATACATACATATATATATGTAGCTTATTTTACACCTGCTATCCGTTTTAGCATATTTCGGAATATAAAATAATGAAATGGCAGCATCGAGTACCAGTAATTTCTACCCATGATACCTGTTGGGCGGAAAGTAGCGGTTTGTTTCAGTACGCATTGGTTTTTGATTTTTACGATCGAAAACTCGAGCCAGGCTTCTCCGGGTAGCTTCATTTCGGCGTACAATAGCAGGCGATGGTGTTTTTTATCGGCCAATATTACTCGCCAGAAGTCGATGGTATCACCGGCTTCAATATCCGTTTTGCTTCGCCGGCCTCTGCTAATGCCTACGCCTCCCATAAATTTGTCAAGTACGCCACGTATGCGCCAGAGTGTGTCGGCATAATACCAGCCGTGTTCTCCACCGATGCCAAAAAATCGTGCTGCCACCTCCTCTGTCTTGGCGCAGTCTATCTTTATCCATTTTTTATCCTTATAACATCCGTTGGTAGGTACTTCTATGTGCTGGTTTACGTCAAGATTAGTAAGACTACTTGAAGCCGAGTCCGTCCAGCTCGATACCACCATGTTTTGCTCTATTCTTGCAAAAGCCATCTTTATAGCCTCTTCGTATGTGTATAATTGCTGGGGTATAATATCGCGAATGGAGAAATCTTTGCACACTACATCGTTTTTCATACTCTGTACAAGCTGCTTTGCTATTGTAAAATTGGCAGATGTCGAAGCATTGATCCAATGCGCTGAAAGACCCGGAAAAATGACTGGCATGGTAACTATGTAACGTTTATATCCACGTACTTTGGCATATTCGAGCAGCATCTGTTTGTAGGTTAATACATCCGGTCCGCCAATTTCGAAAGTACGGTTGTATGTTTTTTCATTCAATAAACATAGATGAAGGTAGTTGATAACATTCCTGATGGCGATGGGCTGGCATTTTGAGTTCAACCATTTGGGCACTATCATTAGAGGCAGTTTTTCGGTCAGGTCACGTATTATTTCGAATGATATACTTCCCGAGCCAACAATGACGCCTGCTTCAAAAATGGTGTAAGGTATATCCGAATTGATCAATACATCTTTTACGCTTTTGCGGGCATTCAAATGTTTTGACAGTTCGCTGTCATTGCTTATACCGCTCAGGTAGATGATTTGCTTTACCTTGGTGAGCGATGCCACGAGTACAAATGTGCCGGCACATCTTACTTCGTATTCCTTCAGTGTAGTCGATGTGTCGCCAAGTGAGTGGATAAAATAGTAGGCGGCGTCAAACTCTTTTTTGCTGAATTTCCGGAGTGCAAATTCAGGATTCAGAAAGTCAAATTCGATGATTTCAACCTTTTCGAGTAAATCTTCTGAAGGTCTGAATCGGTTTTTGTCCCTGACCACACAAGTGACTTGATGCCCTGCCTCCACCAATACCGGTAAGAGTCTCATTCCTATATATCCGTTGGCACCTGTTAGTAAAATGCGCATGTTGGGTTGGTTTTAGTTTTGTGTTAGTAATTAAAGGACATAAGCTTGAGGACAGCTTCAACATGAAGTATAACTGTTGCTTTTCTCAATCTTCTTATCTTGCCAAAAATAAAACAATTGGCCAATATATTTATACTATCTAATGATATTACTGAAATTTTTTTTAACGAATATACTTCTTGCAGAATGCAAATGATTGAATGAAGCTTGACCTGCATTGTGAAAGTTTAATCTTAAAACCCTGCTTGTAAATTTTTTGGTATGGAGCCACTTTTTTCGTTTAGACTTGTGTTTATTGTAGCCACTCAACGATTACCTGTGCATTGTTATGCTTTTCATCTTTGGCAGCATAAAGTAAGGTTATGGTGCCGTGTTCTTTTTCCAGCTGACGGAGTTGTTGAAGATATTGTTGCTTTGCTTTAAGCTCCGCCTTATATTTTTGTTCAAATTCAGGCCATTTTTCCATTTCATGGTTAAACCATTTCCGGAGTTCAGTACTTGGCGCTAGGTCTTTCATCCATATACCGATAGCAGCATGCTCTTTCGTCATGTTTCTCGGCCAAAGTCTGTCCACCAAAATCCTGTACCCGTCCGAGTATGTGGCAGTTTCGTAGATTCTCTTTACTTTTATCATTTTAGGTTATTGTTTTATTAAAATGAATTGTCTTACTACTCTAAGGAGTGCGAACTTTAATATCATTTCCTCATATTTAAAATCGTATTTTATGCTAAAAGTTGAAGCACAAACATGAGTATTTTGGTTTTTCCGTCAACTTTTTTACAAAATGACTATCAATGGCGTATTATTTGATTCTGTTATGTATGGATGTTTTATCCACTTTATATCCGAATATGAATCCTGACAGAACTCAGAAATCTTTACTCGTGCTTGATGATTCAGAAATCATCTACTGGGGAATTGTTATGTTGTGTAGCCGCAATTTTCCAGATTGCAGAGTGTATTATGCCGATTCAGGCGATGATTGCATTAAAAAGCTGCGCGAAAAGCACTTTGATGTCATTTTGATGGATGTTAATATCCTATTTACAGATACTTCTCAAGTACTTAGGCTCATTAGACTCAATTTTCCATTGATTCGAGTTGTTATTTTTTCAAATGAAAAGGCAATCTCAATGCATTTCGTGGATAAAGGTGCAGATGGATTCATTCGTAAAAGCTCAAAATCTATTGATTTGATAAGCCAACTTGGCAAAGTTATTTATGGTGAGAATATCAATAAGGCTTTGCTAGACTTGGATGAAGGCATACCAATACCAATTGACCGCCTGTCATTGCTTACGCCAAGAGAATACGAAATCATGAATTTTCTCCTTAAGGGTTATAAAACCACCGAAATTTCAGCTATTTTGAAATTACAAAAAACTACTGTTTCTACTCATAAGGCAAAAATATTTCAAAAACTAAATGTAAGCAATACACTCGAACTTAAAGCAGTTACCGACAGCATACGACAAATAAGCTAATATTGGCCGGTTTTATCGTTTGCAGAATTGAATATTTTGAAATAAACACATATTTATTATTTAAATTCAAAATTTATAATTATGTAAATAGTTAACGGTAATAAATTTAAGATTAATGATTTTTATTGATTCAAAATATCGAACTTGTACTATTTTTATTTTGTGTATCAAATGTGTATCTTTGTTATTAGTTATAGTAGATGTAGTAGATTAAATACAATTTTATAGTAATAATATTAATCAAGATTGTTATTTATCACACTATATTTTAGCGGCTGGCCGATGTGTTTATATTGGCATTTCAAGGTCGCTTGGGTTGTTGAGTTGTCAAATAAGGTGGTGTATGAAATGAAATATTTATAAGAAGTATTGAACAAAAATAAATTTTTTATCTCAGAAGTACCTTATGAGTCATAAATTTACCGGATATTTGTACCCTTGACCGTCTCAATGATATAGAATGTTACTTTTTTTTAATCATTGAGTCCATTACAAAGTATCAGATGAGGATAGTTTTTTGAAAAAATAACAAGGTCTCATTTTATTTTTTGTATCTTTGCATGAACGTTATCTGCGTAAATCCCAAAAATACCCGTAAAAAAGTTTAAGTCCTGTTTATTATATTGTATAATAGATACTTGTACAATTTAATAAATTCAAATGAAAATACCTTTCAGATATTGTCACAATATCTGAAAACCTGATTACCTATCCTGGCAAAACAAAAATTAATAACTTTTTACATTGAACAGAAGCTCAATGCTTTAGTACGGTGTAAGTGTTATACATGAGAATAACCGAATTTTTTTTGAAATTTAATTATAAAAATTGTTGTGTAAATGAAAAATGGCAAACAAAACACGAATCAAAGGACGAGTTTCTTCCGGCTGCTGACGGCATTCATGCTGGTCGCCTGGACGACTACTTTTTCCTGGAGTCAGATTGCAAATGCACCCTGCAATCTCGAATCACCCTGGATTCAGGGAGTAGGACCTGGTACCTACACCAATCTGGAGGCAAAAATTAACGACAACGTATTTTCACTTCTTCCACCTTGCTTAGGGTCGGTCAGTAATGTCGGTAATCTTATTGATGGCAACTGGACATCTTCAAGCACATGGAAGAACGGAAACATTCCTAATGCTTCCAACGACATTACAAATGCTGTCTTAATAAAGCACCAGGTTATTTTATCCAGTTCTATGAATGGGAATAAAGATGTTAAAATTAAGGACACCTATTTTACCATAATTTATGAAACACTAGCTAATATAAAATTTGATAATTTTAAAATTAATTATAATGACAAGAAATAACTCTAAATCATGTACAATTAAACTACGTTACTTCTTTGTAGCCTGTGTGTTATCATTATGTAGCAGTTCTTTGTTGGCACAGAATGCAGAGGGCAGCGTAGAAAACATCGTTATTCCCTTCGATGAACCTTTTTCGTATGCATTATTTGAGGAAACAAGCTGGAACGTACAAAACTCTGATGGTATGACTCTATTATCTGGAATGGGCAATATAATTAAGTCGTTTAGTCAACCAGGTGTTTATTCCATTCAAATTAATGATGAGCATATCCATAATAATTCATGCGACCATTCGCATGGTCCAGAAAAATTGAGAATTACTGTAATCCCTGAGAAGTTAAAGTTTGATTTTAATTCAATTTACTTTTCAGAAGAGATTCAATGCGGAAAATCTATTAGTGGTATTGTGTTAAGTATCAATGTAAATTATATTTCTTATGACAATATCCCGACTGTATATAATCAAGGTATTACATCATTTGGGGTCGGATCAACTATATCTGGAAAGTTAAAAAATGGTACAGTTACACTACATCCTGGAATAAATACTATTGAATTTGTACTAGATGGTCAATCTTCAAGAGGTGATATTGTACAATTAAACTTTAAAGATTTCACGGGAGAAGTCCAACCTTATTCATTAACTCCAAAAATGCAATAAAAGATGAGAGGATTAAAGCAATATATGATAGTGGTGCTGCAACTGATAATAGCAGTAGTAGTAACTAATGAATTGAAAGCACAAAATTACTGTGTGTCCGGAAATTGTAATCCAAATACTTATTCATACAGTATAGACCCAAATACAATAGAGTATGATAATATGATATCCGTGTGGCACTCAAGTATGATTAGAGAAGCAGATGGGACTGTAAAAGTATGGGGACAAGGAGTTGCTCAAAATGGTTCCGGAACATCATCCGGTCATGTTCTAACGACAACCGATCCTGCAGGATTATTAAGTGGAGCTAATTTTGGTTCTGGAAGTGATCAATTGACAGGAACAGTATTGAAATTTGCAGGAGCAAGTGGTTCAAACACTCAACAGTTTGCAGTATTGTCCACTAATGGTCTGTACGTTTGGGGGGATGCCGGTATTTTAGTGCCAAATGTATCGAACGTAGCGACTGGAAGTTTTAGAAAAGTAGCTATAGGAACCTATAATGTTTCAGGTGGAGCTACTAAAGCAGATGGATTACCGAATGGAGTAAACCCGGCAGATGTTAAAATGATGTTTGGAACAAGACAAGGACTGGCTATAGTTACTTGTACCGGAGCAGCATGGGTACTTACTGTTAATGGTTCAGCTTACGGTGACGGTGCAACGGATAATACTACAAATGATTTGCTTTGGCATAGAGTAAGTACTGCCGCCAATACACCTCTTAATAATGTGGTGGCGGTTAGAGGAACTTTTCAAACATTTATGGCTTTAACAGCCAGTGGCGATATATATACATGGGGTACAGGAACAAGATTAAATGATGGCTCCGGTGCTCAAAATCGATCTTTTGCTACATTAATAACAAAGCCTTCAGGTGTAACACCTAAAATGATTGGTATGACACAGTCAACAGGAGGAAAAACTTATTACTTGTTGGCAACAGACGGACGACTATTTTCAATGGGTGAAAATGACCGACAACAATTAGGATATGGTGGAACGACAGATTCAAATGTTTGGGGACAAGTTACCGCTAGTACTACTGTAGATGGAGATACCTATACTATTGGGAGCAACGTAGTGTGGATAAGTCCTCAAGAACATGATGGGAAGTCAAGTAGTGATAATGCATCTATTAATGTTATTACTACACAAGGTAAGGTTTGGGCATGGGGTGATAATGATTTCGGAATGCTTGGATATCCTATTGCTACTACAACCTCTCCTCCTGGGGTAATGCCCGGACGAACAACAGGTGCGTATGATAATACTAAGTTGAATATGTCCGATATAATAATGGCGGTTGAAACAGGTGGTCATACAACATTATTAATAAAGCAATGTAGTAAGAAATTTGGTTATGTGGGACATAGGATTTATGGTAGTATGGCAGACGGAACCACAGAAGATTCTAAGGAAACAGTATATAATTTTGGTCAAACAGGTGAAGTGACTATATGTGGTGCTCCTACCTCTCCGGCTGTACAAGATTTAGATGTATGTCCTACAGCCAAAGCCAACTTGAATAATGCTATTTTAAGTTCTCCTCCTAGTGGATTCTACTTAGAATGGTGGACTACCCCAAATAGACAAGCAAATACACAATTGTCAAATATAGACATCCTTGCTGTAGCCCCCGGAACTTATTATGCATTTTACATAGCACACACAGGACCTTGTGAAACACCTGCTTATTCTAAAGTCACAGTAACAGATAATAAAGCGGGATGTTTAGATGCTGTAGATGATAGTTATGGTCCATATAATGGAGCCAATGGAGGCACGACCGCGAGTGTATTGGATAATGACTTGTTAAATGGTAGTCCTGTAGTTCCATCAAATATTACTTTAACAGCCGGCACATCACCTTTACCGGGTAAAATCACGATGAATGGCAATGGAACGATCAACGTAGCAGCGGGTACACCGGCTGGTACTTATTTGTATCCATATACGATCTGTGAGAACATAAACCCAACGAATTGTGATACTGGTATTGCAAGTGTAACTGTTGAATTTATCAATACAACGTTTGCGGTGAATGATGCAAATATCACTTGGACAAATACACCCGTAAGCGGTGATGTTATGACCAATGACTATGACCTTGAAAGTGATGCACAGGTGTTCCAGAGCTTCCTTAAGCAGGATGGCAGTGGCACCCCTGTAGTGCTTGATGGTAATGGCGAGTTCGTGGTAAGTGGTACTGACCTTGCGGGCAATCCGGTAGCCAATGCCGGTAAAATCAAGCCTGATGGTTTTGGTGGTTATGATTATACACCAGCCGCTGGTTTCAATGGTAAAGTTTCTGTACCTTATGCAATGGAAGATAATAATTCGGCAGGTGTTGCAAAAGATACTGCATATCTTCAGTTTACTGTTTCACCACCTCTTAATGGTGCGAACAGTGTTATCGCACAAAATGATGAGTACTTTACCTTTGGTGACCCGGTTCAGTTTAATTTACTACAAAATGACGGAGATCCTCAGGGTGATAATTTTAATGTAACGAAACTAACATATTTAGACAACAATGGAATTCTCCAATCAACAACATCTTTGCCGGGCAGCCCGCTTACAGTGAGTGGTGTAGATGAAAATGGCAATGTTGTAGTTGCGGGTACTGTCACACTGAACGCAGCAGGTGCACTCGTGTTTACACCTAATGGCGGATTTAAAGGAAAAGTTACTTTGAATTACGAAATTACAGATGATAACGCAAACCCTGCTAAGAGTAATGCAGATGTAGTTCTCATTGTAGGTACTGATAACAATGGTGTAAACAATGACCCACCTTTCGCTGGTGATGATTTTGCAACTACAACCATTAATCAACCGGTTTCCGGTAACTTTTTTGGTAATGATGATGACCCTAATGGTGACGCCATTAATATGAATGATGGAAATGGCAATCACATTACAATTAATCCTGCAAATCCTAAAACAGGAATCAGAACTTTGACAACTGTAGAAGGAGGAACAGTTGAGTTCTTTGCAAACGGTACTTTTGATTATACCCCTCCAGCAGGTTATACAGGCCCTGACAAAGTGGTTTATGAAATATGTGACGTTAGCAGCCAGTCACCAGGCTCAATGTGCTCCTATGCTACTATTTACTTAGGTGTTGGTCCAGATCCTTGCGATTATGATCCTGCTGGTGGCGGTACGCCGTCAGATGCTTGGGCAGGCATGGATTGTGACGGTGATGGCGTAACAAACGGACAGGAATTGACCGATGGTACAGATCCTAAAAATCCTTGCAGTTACAATGCAGCTCATCAGGTTTATGCCAATACAACAGCAGCATGGAAAGCAATGGATTGTGATTCTGATGGTATGACTAATGCTGAGGAAATTACAGGTGTTAATGATCCTTCAACACCAGCCAACCCTGGAGGCTCAACAACAGATCCGAAGAATCCTGATACAGACGGAGACGGAGTTACAGATGGCGACGAGCGAACTACAAATGGACCTGGTGATCCATTGACAGACGCTAATAACCCATGTTCATTCAATGTAGCAGAACAGGGGACACCTGGAGCAGCATGGAATGCAGCAGACTGTGACGGAGACGGAGTTACCAACGGTAATGAAATCACAAACGGTGGTCCTGGCGATCCTGTGACCAATCCACTTGACCCATGTAGCTACAATACAGCAGAACAAGTGTTTGCGAATACTACAGCAGCATGGAAAGCCCTTGATTGTGACGGAGACGGC
>WBZR01004491.1_pt1 | contig 11384 bp, 9 predicted proteins | sample 5204231 | NCBI WGS metagenome assembly WBZR01 (sample SAMN12412403, study PRJNA552823) | activated sludge metagenome | isolation source: activated sludge from anammox sidestream of wastewater treatment plant... | place: USA: Virginia | collected 2017-08
CGTCGGAAACGAGCGCGACCGACCGGCCCGCTGCGAGCTCGGCGACGAGCGCCGGCGCGCGCGAAGCCTCGACCGCATCGTAGTAGCTCCGGAGCGGCCGGCGGATGCCGAGATGCGACAACAGGCGCCCGGTCCTCCGGGTATCCTCGGCTGCGATCACGTCGACCGCCGCGAGCGTCGCCCGCGCCCGCTCCGTCAGGTCGCCGAGGTTCCCGATCGGGGTCGCCACCACGTAGAGCGTGCCCGCCATGCGCCCTTGGCGTGGTGTCACGGAATCCCGGACCGGACAACCACGACGGGTCGATCTCGCTCGACGGCTCGGGCGACTCCCGAAGGGCGCGCTCGGCGGCGCCCGCGCCCTTCGTCCGGATCCGCGCGTCTCGCCCTCGGCGGCGCCTTGTGGGATAGCCTCGTGGCCCGAGCGGCGATCGAATGGGGAAAAAGGCCCGCGCGAAGCGCGAACGAACGCCGGCGGCCGCCGGACCCGCGCGAGCGGATGCCCGGGGATCGGCCGTCGCCGCCGACCGCCCCGGAACCGCTCCCGGAGGCGCGCGCGCGGCGCCTCCGCTCCAGTGGCCGACGTGGCCCGCCGGCGCACCGGTCCACTGGCCGTCGGTCGCGCTCGTCGTCGCCGCGGCCCTCGCCGTGCGCACGATCGCGCTCGGCCGGATGGACGCGACGCCCTACCTCCAGATCGACAACATCGACGCGCGCGGCTACCAGGCCTGGGCGAGCGCGATCCTCGCCGGCCAGTGGTTCCCGAGCGGGCACTTCTACCAGTCGCCGCTCTACGCCTACTACCTGGCCGTCGTGACCACGCTCTTCGGGGCGTCGCCGTGGCCGCCGCGCGCGATCCAGGCCGCCCTCGGCGCCGCCAGCACGGGGCTCCTCACGGCCGTCGGCACGATGATCTTCGACCGGCGGGTCGGCCTCGTCGCGGGGCTGCTGCTCGCGACCTACGGCCCGATGGTCCTCGAGGAGATCTCGCTCGGGAAGACGGCGCTCCTCGTGTTCGGCGGCCTCGTCGGGTTCCTGCTCTTCCTGCGCGCGCTCGTCGCCCGGCGGACCGGCGTCATGGCGGCGGCCGGCCTCGTCTTCGGCATCACCGTGATCGGCGTCGGACAATGGCTCCCGGCGCTCGTCGGCCTCGGCCTCTACGCCGGCTTCGGCGGGGTCGCCCCGAAGCCCGTCGCCCGCCGCCTCGCGGCGTGCTTTCTCGGCGGCGCGCTCGTCGCCCTGGCGCCGATCGTCGTCTGGAACAGCACGCAGGGCGGCGGCCTCATGCTGACCAGCGGCGATGCCGGGCTCAACCTCTACCTCGGCAACAACCCGCTCACGACAGGGCTTTCCGGCCGTCCGAAGGGCCTCCGCGACGTGCCCGAGTTCGAGGAGGGCGACGCGAAGCTCCTCGCCGAACGCGACGCCGGCCATGCGCTCACGCCCGCCGGCGTGTCGCGCCACTGGGCGCGGAAGGCCGCCGCCTGGGCCGCGGCGCATCCGCTCGACTTCATCGCCACCACCGCGAAGAAGATCACCGTCCTCTGGAACAGCTACGAGATCCCCGACAGCTACCACTTCGCGTTCATCCGCGCGCAGTACATGCCCTGGCTCTGGGCCGGCACGAGCTTCGCGATCGTCGGGCCGCTCGGGCTCCTCGGTCTCGCGCTCGCCGTGCGCCATCCGGCGGCGCGGCCGCTCTACATCGTCTGCCTCGGCTACCTCGGAGTGATCGCGCTCTTCTACGTCCGCTCGCGCTACCGCATGCCGGCGGTGCCCTTCCTGATGGTGTTCGCGGCCGCGGCCGTCGACTGGGCGCTCCGCATCCTGCCGCGCGAGGACTGGCGGCCGCTCGCGGCAGTCGCCGCCGGACTCGTCGCGGCCGGCGTCTTCGTGAATCATGTCTACTGCGAGCCGGCGACGGCGCATGCGCCCGCGCTCTGCCTCGACGGCGACGTCTGGTTCGACAGCGAGTGGCAGAAGCTCGCCGAGGCGCACGAGCGCCGCGGCGAGCTCGAGACCGCGCTCGGCTACCTGCGGAGCGCGGAAGCGGGCGCATCGCAACGCGGACCGGGGCAGACCCAGCTCTGGATCGGCCGCCTCGAGCTCGCGCTCGCGGAGCGGACGACCGGCGCCGGACGGCGGGCCCACCTCGCCGCCGCCGCGCTGGCGCTCGAGCGCGCCGCCCGGCACGGCTTCCACGTCTGGGAGGCCGAGACCTACCTCGCGACCGTCCACCAGATGGACGGTCGGCCCGAGCCGGCGCTCGCCGCGAGCCGACGCGCCGTGGAGGCGCGCCCGCGTGATCCGAACGTGCTCGCCCGCGCGCTCCGTCTGCGCGTGGCGCTCGGCCGCTGCGACGAGGCGGCGCGGATCCGCGAGGACTTGCGCCGCCTGCGTCCGGACGACCCGCAGGCGGACGCGCTGCTCGCGAGCTGTCGGAGCGGGGTCTGAGCGCGCCGTCGGACCGGAACCTCGTGAAGGCGCCCGCGCCGAGGACGCCACCGCGGTTCCGAGCTTCAGCGTACGGCCGGCGCGGCCCCGCCCCGCAGCCACGCGAACACCGTCTCCGCGATCAGTCGATGGCCACGAGCCGTCGGGTGGTGCCAGTCCGCCTGGTAGAGGCCGGGGCCGGCGGCGGCGAGGAACGCCTGCTGCGTGTCGATCACCGCAACCGCCGCCTGCTCGCCGACCGTGCGGATCACGGCATCGATCGCGATTTCCCCGGGGAGGCGATCGCCGACGAGGTAGTCCGCGTCGCCGATCGGCGTCCGCCCGAAGAGGGCGTGGTAGTACTCGGTGGTCGTATACGGATTCGGCGGCAGATCCTGGTGCGGGTAGGTGAGGAACGCGCACGGCACGGCGGTCGCGTGGCACATCGCGGCGATGCGCTCGAGGTTATCGCGCGCGATCTCCTGGTAGGCGCGGAAATCGTAGAGCCGCATCGCGGTCGTCTGCGGAACCACCGCGACGTCGTCGAGCACGAGCGTCCGGCCGCGATAGGTCGCCGCCTGCTTCAGCACACGATAGAGCCGCGAGCGCGAGAGCCAGAGGTCGGCCCGCGCCGTCCACGGCACCACGCGAGCGTGCGACGACGACCAGAACGCGAAATCGCCGTCGTTGGCGTTCCATCCCGTCATCACGAGAACGAGGCGGGCATCGCCGGCCTCGAGCGCCTTCGCGACTTCCGCCACCGCGACCGAGCTCGATCGGCCCGGCTCGGCGAGCGTCTGTACGCGCACGCCGCGCTCGCCGGCGGCGTCGAGCAGGCGCGCCAGCACCTGCGGCCACGCCTCGCTTCGCGCAACGCCCTGCCCGTACGTGAAGGAGTCGCCGATGCAGTAGATCGTGTTCGCGCCGGCGCGCGCCGGCGGCAGCGTCTGATCGCGCCGCAGCGCGACGCCCGCGAGCCGCACCGCCCCCTCGGCGAGCGCCAGGACGAACGCGACCCAGAGGAGGGCGGCGGCGAGGCGGCGGAAGGCGGACACGGCGCGGGTGACTATCCCCTACGCGGGCGCGGCGCGCGAGACGCGGCGAACGGGCGGCCGCCGTTCACCGCGCCGGCTCTCCCGCCAGGCGGCGCACGTCGTCGGCGCCGACGTCGAAGGCGAGCAGCGAGCGGCCGATCCGCGCCGTGGGCGGGACGCGATCGAGCCACGACCACTGCCCGCGGCGCACGCCGATCATGCGGTCGCGTGCGTAGGTGATCACGTACGCATAGCCCGCGAGGTAGTTGGCGCTCACGATGTACCGGCCCGGCGTCGGCGTCGGCGGCGGCAGCGTCCACTCGAGGCCGTAGAGTCCGGGATCGACGTGCCCGAAGTACGCGAGAGCGGCGCGGTTCGTCCCCTGCCCGTCGAGCCACGTCTTCAGGCGTCCGAGATCCTGGCCCCAGTCGAGGTTCGAGTCGAGGAGGAGCCGGCGGTGATGCTCGACTCCGCCCGCGAGCTCGTTGAAGTACGCGAGGTAGTGCGGCGCGGTCGCGACGCACGCGCCGACCTGCCAGACCGCGAGCGTCGCGAGCGCGGCCGTCGCGCGGCGGTCCCCGAGCATCGCGTCGGCGCCGCGCCCCGCGAGGACGAACAGGAACGGCAGCGCCGGGAGGAGGTAGCGGACGCCGTAGTTCTTCCCGAAGTGAAAGGACAGCACGTAGAGGAGCAGCAGCGGCGGCAGCGCGAACCAGAGATCGGTCCGCGCGCGGCGGCGCGCGGCGACCACGAGGCCCGCGAGCACGAGCGCGATCGTCGCGAGCGGGGTCTTCAGCGCGAACGCCTCGAGGAAGTAGTACCACCAGCCCGTCTGTGACCAGCCGCCGTTCAGGAATGCCGGGAACTCTCCGGCGCTGCCGGCGCGCGCCTGGAAGCGGATCCCTTCGAGCACGGGGGCCGGCAGTGGGAAGCCGGAGAACCGGTAGACAGCGAGGAGCGCCACCCACGCCGAGACCGCGAGCACGACGATCCCGTCGGCACGCTTCAGGAGCCGCTCCCGGTCCCGGCCACGCCACCCGACCGCCAGCAGCACCGGCACGAGCGGCGCGAAGATCAGCGTCACGCCCTTCCCAGCGACGCCGAGCCCGAAGAGCGCGCCGGCCGCGGCCGCCCACGGCCGCGCCTCGGTCGCCGCCAAGCGCGCGAGCGCGAAGAACGCCGCGAAGACGAGCGCCGTGACGCCCATGTCGAGCGTCGCGAGCGCCCCGTGCGCGATCACCGTCGGCTGGACGCACCAGAGGAAGAGGGCGATCGCCGCGGCGCGGCGCGTCGCGACGCGCCGCGCCCACCACCACAGCAGCACGCCCGTCGCGAGCGCAAGGACGATCGTCGTCACCCGCCCGGCGAAGAAGGCCTCGAAATAGCGCGCTCGATTCACCTCCATGAAGCGGGTTCCGTAGACCCACGGCCCCCAGCCGGTGCGATCGTCGCGCCAGCGCGGATCGCGCTCGGCCCGCACGTCCATGGCGAGGAGCGGCAGCGCCATCACCATCTTGAGGAGCGGAGGGTTGGTCGGATCGAACGTGAGGTCGCCGGTCACGAGGTGGTAGTGCCCCGCGGGAAGATACACGAACTCGTCGACGGTCGGCGTATCGCCGCGCGCGACGACGAGCGCATTCACCGCAAGAAACGCGAGCAGCGCGACGACGAGGCCGCCCTCGACCGCGGGGGTCAGCGAACGCACGCCGGGAGTCTATCCCACGAAGGAGCCGGCGCGGGAGACGCCCGCGCGCGGCGGGCATCCGGGATGCGGCGCATCCGTCGTGCGCCGCCGGCGCTCAGATCTGCGACTGGAGATAGTGCTTCTCGCCGAGCCCGCCCAGCAGGCCGAGCTGCACCTCCAGCCAGTGCAGATGCTTCTCTTCGTCCACGAGCATCCGCTCGAACAGCACGCGCGAGCCGTCGTCCTTCACCGCGGCGGCGTACGTCACCGCCTCGCGCAGGTGGACGATGGCCCGGGTCACCAGCGCCTGATCCCGCCGGAGCTGCTCCTCGACCGAGGCCGGCGAGCGGACCGCACAGGCGTCGGCCAGGTTCGGGGCGCCTTCGAGGAACAGGATGCGCCGGAGGATCACGGCCGCATGCTCGGTCTCTTCGCGCGCGTACGCCTGCTGCGCCTCGCGCAGCTTGCCGAGCCCCCAGCGATCGAAGGTCGCGGCGGCCAGGAGGTACTGCTTGTGCCCGGCAAGCTCGATCTGAAGGTAGTCGTTCAGGAATCCGATGACGCGCGCCTGGCCCTTCATGCCGCGTTCCTCTGCCACGGCCGGCCGCGCAAATCCACCTCGGCGCCGCATGCGGCGCTCGCGGTCGGCTCAGCGGCCCCAGTCCCGGGCGTAGCGGAAGTCACGGTCGATCGTGCGGGCGGAAACCTTCGCGATGACCGGGAGGCGACGCTTGAACTGCGAGCGCTGCACCATGCCGGCGACGCGCGCCACGAACGCGGACGCGAAGCCCGCCGCCACGAGCGCGTCCGCCTCCCAGCGCTCGTCGACCTGGAGATAGAGGAGCCGATCGACGTCGCGGTACTCGAACCCGAGCTCGTGCTCGTCGGTCTGGCCCTCCCAGAGGTCGGCCGAGGGCCGCTTCCCGACGATCGCAGCCGGAACGCCGACGTGCTCCGACAGCCCCCACACCTGCGTCTTGTAGAGGTCGCCGAGCGGGTTCAGCGCCGACGCCATGTCGCCGTGGAGCGTGCCGTACCCGAGGAGGAGCTCCGTCTTGTTGCTCGTCCCGAGCACGAGCGCGTCCCAGCGCGCCGAGTGGTCGTAGAGGATGCTCATGCGCTCGCGGGCCATCTTGTTGCCGCGCCGCAGCGCCGTCGCGTCGGCGAAGCCCGCGAAGTAGGCGTCGATCTGCGGCGTGATCTCGATCGTCGCGGTGGCGATCCCGCTCGCCTCGGCCACGAGCTGCGCGTGGTCGAGGCTCTCGCGGCTCGACGCGCGGTAGGGCATGCGGATGCCGAGCACGTTCGCCGGGCCGAGCGCTTCGGCCGCGAGGAAGGCGGCGAGGCTCGAGTCGACGCCGCCGGACAGCCCGAGCACGACCCGCTCGACCCCGACCTTGCGGACCTCGTTCCGGATGAAGCCGACCAGGATCCGGCGCAGAGCCGGCGCGTTCAGCGGGATCTCCGGAAGGACGCGCGGGAGCGGCTGGCCGCCGCTCATCGGCGCCGGGCCGTCTTCCGGGCCTTCGCCAGCTTGGCGACCTTCACGCGCCCCCGCCGCGCCTTGACGGCGGCCGCGCGCGGCGCCGCCTTCACGGCCCGCGGCACGATCCCGGACGCGCCGTGGGACGCGCGCACCCGCTCCTCCGCCGGCGCGCCACCGCCGCGGATCCGCACCAGCTCGTTGATCGTGAGGTCGAGGTTCTCGTCGCGGAGCATAGGAGCGACGATGCGCTTGCGCCGGACGGCGACGAGGTCCACCTCGGCCGCGATCATGTCGGACTCGTAATACTTCGCGCGGGCGAGGATCTCGCCGGACGGCCCGAGGATCTCGCTGCCGCCCCAGAAGCCGACGCCGTCTTCGAAGCCGACGCGGTTCGCGTAGACCAGGTGCACCCCGTAGGACTCCGCGGTCACGCCGTTCGTCCGCTGCCAGTACGCCGCGTTCTCGGGCAGCTCGCCGCGCTCGAGGCCCAGGATCGGGCTCGCCGACGGCACGATCAACGTCAGCGCGCGGTCCATCGCCGCGATGTACGCGGTCGAGGGGTGCCAGAGATCCTCGCAGAGGAGCATGGCCGTCCGCCCGAACCGGCTCTCGAACGCGCGGACGCGGTCGCCGCGCGCCAGATAGCGGAGCTCGTCGAAGAGGCCGTAGGTCGGCAGGTAGACCTTGCGGTGCACGTGCACCAGCTCGCCGGCGTCGAAGAGCATTGCGGCGTTGTGGAAGCGGTACTCGGGACGCTCCTCGACCGCGCCGGCCACGAAGGCGACCGTCTCGCGGCTCAAGTCGCGCAGACGTCGCAGCACCGGAGACGCCGCGTCGAGCGCCACCGTCGACACCATGTCCTTCAAGAAGTACCCGGTGAGCGAGAGCTCGGGGAACACGAGGAGGTCGATGCCGCGGCCCTTCGCCTCGCGGAGCTCGCCCTCGTAGCTCGCGAGGTTGGCCTCGACGTCGCCGAGGCGGCAGTCGATCTGGGCGACGCCGACGGTGAAGGTCGTGGCCATGCGCTCCGGATTGTCACGTAGGGATGGGCGAAAGACAAGGCGACGATGGTGCTATAGACAGCGCCCGTGCCCGCGACATCCGATCCGCGCGTCCGCGACCATGCGCGGAAGCCTCCCCGGCTCGTCAAGCGTGTGCGCCGCCGGCTCGCCGCCCTCCTGATCGGACTCGCCGCGATCGTGCTGCCGAGGCTCTACCTGGCCTACATGTGGCTCGTGCGCGTAACCTCGAATGAGGACGGCCGCCGCCTCGACGAGGTCCTCTTCGGCGCCGTCGATCGGCACGATCGGGCCGTCGCGGCGCTCTGGCACGAAGAGGTCTTCTCGGTCGCCTACAACTACCGCCATTTCCACGGCCACACGCTGGCTTCCGTCAGCGACTTCGGCGAAGTCATCAGCGAGATGCTCCGGCGCTGCAACTTCGTCGTGTTCCGCGGCGGGTCGGGCTCGAAGTCGCGGCGGCGCGACGTCCTCGCCGACCTGATCGAGCACATGGAGACGACGCCGCGGGTGATCTACGGCCTCACCGTCGACGGTTCGCAGGGTCCCGTCTACCGGATGAAGCCGGGCGCGGTCGCGATCGCGAAGGCCTGCCGCGCCCCGATCGTGCTCGTGCGGACGCGCTACGCACGCGGCCTCACGCTCCCCACCTGGGACCGCACGCAGATCCCCCTGCTCTTCAATCGCCGACTGACCCTGGCCAGCGGCCCCTACTGGATCGCCCCCGACGCCGACGCCGCCGCGACCGAAGCCTTTCGCCGGCACCTCGAGAACGAGCTCCTCGAGCTGACGGCGCGGGTCGCAGTCGAGCTCGACGGCGACGCCGGACCCTACCGGGGGTTCCCGCCGGAGTGGACGCCGCGGTGGGCGCCAGGGCGGCTCGGCGTGCCCCACGGCCCGCACGACCTCCGGCCCGACCAGCCGCCGTCCTGGGCCAACCGCAAGTCTTGAGCGACGTGCGCTTCGCGCGGATCATGGCTTGCGCCCCGGGACCGCTCTCCTCTAAGAGCATCCGACGATGACTTCTCGAGTCGCTGTCAGGATCGTCGGCCTCGCCTTGGCCATCGGCATCGTCTGGTACATCACCGCGATCAATGCCGAGAACGCGCGCCTGCGCTCCGCGGCCACGAACGCGCCCGCCGCTTCCGCCGAGCGCGCCGCGGCCGGCGCGGCCGCGGCGCGCTCGCTCACCGGCGAGCAGCGCCAGGCGATGCTCGAGAAGCTCCAGAACAACCCCGGCCGCCCCGTCTGGTTCGCGACCGTCCCGAACAACCCCGAGGCTGCCGCCTACCAGAAGCAGATCCAGAGCGTCTTCGAGGCCGCCGGCTGGGAGATCAAGAGCAACAGCGTCGTCCGCTTCCCTATGAAGCCCGGCATCTTCGTCTTCGCCGCCGACGAAGAGCCGCCCGGATACCTCGCGAGCGTCAACGACGCCTTCGAAGCTGCCGGCATCGCCATCACCTCCGGCCGCGGCTACCGCGAGTTCGTCCGCGCCAAGAAGGAAGAGAACAAGGATTGGCTCGGGCTCGAGCTCGGACCGGAGGACGTCTACGTCGTGGCGGTCGGCCGCGCGGGATAGCGCGCCGTCCCCGCAGCGCCACGCCCGGGCGGGAGCCGCGACGGCGAGTGATGGCGCCTACGGCTTCCGCTCCCTCCCCATCCGGCTCCGCCTCCGCGGCTGCTCCTCCGGCCTCCCCTGCGAGTAGTCCCCGAACGGCCCGTCGCGTCGCGTCACCGCCTCGCGCACGCCTTCCGCCTTCGCGACCCGCACGAACTCCCGGCCCTCGGGCGTGTTCCGCATGATCCCGTCGAGGATCGGACCGAGCGTCTGGGTGCTCTGGAGCCCCATGTTGTCGTACGCCTGATTGACGATGAGCTTCATCGCGACGAGCTGCGTGAGGGGGATCCGGGCGAGCTTCTCGGCGAGCGCCTGGACGCGCGCGTCGAGTTCCTCCAGCGGATACGAGAAATTGACGAGCTCGATGGCGGCGGCCTCCTTGCCGCTGATCCATTCGCCGGTGAGAGCGTAGTACTTGGCCTTCGCCAACCCCAGCCGGTGCACCCACATGCCGGTCAGGTGGCAGCCCCAGACGCGCGAGTACGGGGTGCCTATGCGCGCGTCATCCGATGCCACCACGAGATCGGCGCAGAGCGCGAGCTCGGAGCCGCCGCCAACGCAGTAGCCGTGGACCTTGGCGATCGAGGGCTTCAGGCCGCGCCAGAGCCCCATGAAGCTCGCGAGGTAGCTCGTGTACCTATTGATGACCAGGTGGACGTCCGTGCCGGGGTCGTAGTCGCGCTCGGCGATGGCCGCATAGTGGTCGAGGCCGCTCGAGAAATCGAAGCCGCCGCAGAAGTTGTCGCCGGCGCCCTGGAGGACGATCACCTTGACGGCGTCGTCGCGGTTGGCGTCGGCGAGCGCGCGGTCGAGGCCGTCGGTCACCTCCGGGCGAAGCGTATTCGCCTTCTCGGGACGGTTGAGCGTGATGGTGGCGATGGCGCCCGCTTTCGCGAGGCGCACGACGTCCTTCGACATCGTCCTCCTCTATCCGCGCCGACGGCGGCTCGCCAGCGCGTCACTTGCACTTGATCGTCCCGACCGGCGCCGTGAACGCGCACGCCGGCCGCCCCGGTCCCGGGAACACGGCGTCGCCGCACTGATTGGTCGAGGCATACGGCGGGTCGAAAATGACCGTCGCCGTCAGCGGGAGGAGGCCCGGCAACGGGAAGCTACCGCCGACCGCCGACAGGTTGAACCTCACCTGCCCGGGAACCTTCAAGCTCCGCTTCAACACCACCTTGTCGATCCCGGCGAGCGAGGGAATCGTGCCGCCCTTGTTCTTGTACGCGAACGTGGTCCGCGGACCGTTGGCCCTCCAGCCCGATGCGGCGGCGGCGCTGTAGGCGCCGGGCGGGACGGTGGCGTCGACGATCGTCTGGCCGTTGGCGTCGACGATGAGGACGCGAAGCCCGTCGAGCGACGGATCGATCGCTCCCGAGGGCATCGTCATCGTCCCCGACAGCTTGAACCGATCGTCGCCGAGCGGGAGCGCGAGCCTCTGCATGGTGAGCTTCGCCTTCACGGCCAGGATCGCGTCGCCGTTCGTGCACGGATCGCAGGCGTCGCCGAGGCCGTCGCCGTCGGTGTCGGCCTGGGAGGGATCCGCCTCGCCCGGGCAGAGGTCCTCCATGTCGCAGACGCCGTCCTCGTCGCCGTCGGGCTGGCCGGTGTCGCCAGGACAGTCGGCGCCCGCGCCCGTACACTGCTCGGACGCGTCGCACGCGCCGGCGGCCGGCCGGCACTCGACGGTGGGCGGGAGGTACCCGTCGGCAGGACAGCTCGCCGACGTCCCGCTGCACGTCTCGACGGCGTCGCACACGCCGACGGCGACGCGACACGCCACGGCGTTGCCCGCGAAGCCGTCGCCCGGACAGACGGCGGAGCTGCCGGTGCAACGCTCGGCGAGGTCGCAGACACCGCTCGCCGGACGACACACCGTGCTCGACGCCGCGAACCCGTTCGGCGGGCACGTGGTCGTCGCGCCGTCGCACTCCTCGGCGACGTCGCAGACGCCGCTCGCCGGGCGGCACACCGTACTCGAGGACGCGACCGCATCCGCGGGACAGGCGACCGCCGCGCCCGTGCAGCGCTCCGCCGCGTCGCATGCGGATGCCGCGGGACGGCACACCGTCGACGCGGAAGCGAACGCGTCCGCCGGACACGCGCTGCT
>WBZR01004493.1_pt1 | contig 11380 bp, 10 predicted proteins | sample 5204231 | NCBI WGS metagenome assembly WBZR01 (sample SAMN12412403, study PRJNA552823) | activated sludge metagenome | isolation source: activated sludge from anammox sidestream of wastewater treatment plant... | place: USA: Virginia | collected 2017-08
CGCTGCGTTGGTGTCGCGCGTGACGAGGCCGGGGAAGGCGATGATCAGCGCCACCATCACGATCTGGATCAGCACGAAGGGCACCGCGCCCCAGTAGATCTGGCCGATCGTCACCTTCTGCAGACGCTTGCCGGTGATGCGGTCGACATAGTCGTCGGCCGGCGCCACGCTGCGCAGATAGAACAGGGCGAAGCCGAACGGCGGGTGCATGAACGAGGTCTGCATGTTCACGGCCAGCAGCACGCCGAACCACACCGGGTCGATGCCGAGCTTGATGGCCACCGGGCCGATCAGCGGCACGACGATGAAGCTGAGCTCGAAGAAGTCGAGGAAGAACGCGAGCAGGAAGACGAGGAGGTTGACGACGACGAGGAAGCCCAGCGGCCCGCCGGGCAGGCCGCCGAGCAGGTGCTCGACCCACTTCGCGCCGTCGACGCCCTGGAACGACAGGCTGAACACGGTCGAGCCGATCAGGATGAAGACGACGAAGCACGAGAGCTTCATGGTCGCGTCCATCGCCTGCCTGAGCAGCTTGAGGTCGAGCCGGCGACGCGCGACGGCCATCACGAGCGCGCCCACGGCACCCATCGCGCCGCCCTCGGTGGGCGTGGCGATGCCGAGGAAGATCGTTCCGAGCACGAGGAAGATCAGCGCCAGCGGCGGGATCAGCACGAAGGTCACGCGCTCGGCCATGCGCGACAGCAGACCGAGGCGCGACAGCCGGTTGAGCACCGCCAGCGCGAACGCCACGCCGACGCCCACGCACATCGACACGACGATCAGCTCGTCGGTCGGGGTGGTCTGCGGCCGGGTGTGCGCGTACCACAGCGCCAGTGCGGTCGACGCGACGAACAGCAGGGCCAGCGAAGGCAGGCCCGACCTGCCGTCGGGCTCGCGGATCGTGCGCGCCTCGGGCGGCAGCGCCGGCACGAACTGCGGGCGCACGAAGCTGACGGCGACGACGTAGCCCAAGTACAGCGCCGTGAGCACGAAGCCGGGCACGAAGGCGCCCTTGTACAGCGCGCCCACGCTCTGGCCGAGCTGGTCGGCCAGCACGATCAGCACGAGCGAGGGCGGGATGATCTGCGCCAGCGTCCCCGAAGCCGCGATCACGCCCGAGGCGACGCGGCGGTCGTAGCCGTAGCGCAGCATGATGGGCAGCGAGATCAGCCCCATCGAAATCACCGAGGCCGCCACCACGCCGGTGGTGGCGGCGAGCATGGCGCCGACGACGATCACCGCGAAGGCCAGGCCGCCGCGCACCGGACCGAAGAGCTGGCCGATGGTGTCGAGCAGGTCCTCGGCCATGCCCGAGCGTTCGAGGATCAACCCCATGAACGTGAAGAAGGGGATGGCCAGCAGCGTGTCGTTGGCCATGATGCCGAAGATGCGCAGCGGCAACGCCTGCATGAGCGAGGCCGGCAGGAGGCCGAGCTCGACGCCGACCATGCCGAAGAACAGCCCGCAGGCGGCGAGCGAGAAGGCGACCGAGAAACCCACCAGCAGGAACAGGATCAGCCCCGCGAACATGATCGGGGCCATGTTGGCCGAGACGAATTCGATCACTTGTCGGCCCCCTCGGCGGCCCCGGCGGCGCGCGCCCGGATGACATCGGCCAGTTCCTCCTCCGCGCTCCGGGTCTGCTGCTTGCGGCCCGGGTCGGGCGCGCGTCCCATCAGGAAGGCGATGCGCTTGATGAACTCGCTCACGCCCTGCAGCAGAAGCAGCGTGAAGCCGATCGGCACCAGCGCGTACACCGGCCAGCGGATCAGGCCGCCGGCGTTGTTGGACATCTCGCCGGTGCGCCAGGCGTTGAGCACGAGCGGGACCGCCAGGTCGATCACGCTCAGGCAGAACGGCAGCAGGAACAGCACCAGGCAGGCGGCCTCGACCGCAGCCTGCGTGCGCCGGGAAAAGCGCGCCAGCAGCACGTCGATCCTGACATGCTCCTGGCGCAACAGCGTATAGCCGGCCGCGAGCAGGAACACGGCGGCGAACAGGTACCACTGGATCTCGAGATAGGCGTTCGAGCTGACGTTGAACGCCTTGCGCACCGAGGCATTGGCGGCGCTGATCAGCACCGCCGCCAGCACGAGCCAGGCGAGCCAGCGGCCCACCCATTCGCTCATGCGGTCGATCGCCCGCGCCAGAGCCAGCCATGCATTCACCGGGTTCTCCTCGCTGTGCGTGCGCGGCCGATCCCGGCGGCAGGCAGCGCCTGCGGGGCCGCCGCGGGGCTGCGCGCAATGGGGCCGAACTGTACGGAAACCGGACCCCGTTGCCGCGCCCGCGCGGCGGCGATCAGGGAAACCTCGGGGCTGCGATCAGCGGCCGGCGCGCGTGCGCACGGCCTCGACGTAGGCCTGGCCGTCGGGCGGCAGGCCGCTGCGCTGTGCCGTCCACAGCATCTCGCCCAGGCATTCCATCACCACGTGGTGCGCCGCGTGCAGCGAGCCCAGGCGGGCGGCCAGGCGCTGCACGGCGGCACGGATGCCCGCCGGCTGGTCGATGCTCGACTGCTCGTCGATCGTCAGGTGCATCGACAGGTGCAGGAACGGGTTGGTGCGGCCGCGCTCGACGCGGTACTCGGCGGCCAGCGCAGCGGGCTCGTCGGCGAGGTCGGCGTGGTACTCGGGGTGTTCGTCGATCCAGCGTGCGGCCAGGGCCTGCATCGGCTCGAGGGGTGCGCCCGCGCGCGTGCGTGCGTAGGCCGCACAGAAGAAGCGCCGCACGTCGGCCGGGCTGGGCTGGAACACCGCAGAATTGTCGCCCGCCGCATGATCACCGACCCCGCGTTCTACGCCGTCGCCATTCCGGCGGTGATGCTGCTGGGCGTTTCCAAGAGCGGCTTCGGTGCCGGCTTCGGCGCGCTGGCGGTGCCGCTGATGGCGTTTGCGGTGCCGGTGCCCCAGGCCGCAGCCGTCTTGCTGCCGCTGCTCGCGCTGCTCGACGCGTTGGGCGTGGCGGCGCTGCTGCGTCAGGCCGACCGGACCTTGCTCGGGCGGCTGCTGCCGGCCGGGCTGGCCGGCACGCTGGCCGGCGCGGCTCTGTTTCGCTGGGTGGCGCCGGCGCTGGTGGCCGGGCTGGTGGGGGTGATCTCACTCGTGTTCGCCGCGTTGCGCGTGTTCGCCTTGCAGCGCGGCGCGGCGCGCGCGCTGTCGCCGGGCCTGGGGCGGATGCTGGCGGCTCTGTCGGGCTTCACCAGCTTCGTCGCCCATGCCGGTGGGCCGCCGATCGGCTTTTACCTGCTGCCGCTCGGGCTCGAGCCGATCGTCTTCACGGCCACCTTGTCGGTGTTCTTCGCCGCCATCAATCTCGCGAAGTGGGTGCCTTACGCCTGGCTCGGACTCGTCGACGCGGCCAACCTCGCCACCGCGCTCGCGCTCGCGCCGGCGGTGCCGATCGGCGTGTGGCTGGGCGTGCGCATCGCGCGGCGCATCTCGCGCGCCTGGTTCGAGCGCATCTTCGTCGCCGGCATGGTGCTCACCGGCGGCAAGCTGCTGTACGACGCGATCCCCGCGCTGCGCGCCGCGCTCGTCACTTGATCCACAGCCGGATCGCGTCCCAGGTGCGGCCGAAGAAGCCGGCCAGCGCGACCGGCTGCTGCACCACGAGGGGCAGGCTGGCCACCGGCGTGCCGCCGGCCGTCGTCACCTTGATCGTGCCCACGCGCTGGCCCTGCACCAGCGGCGCGAGCAGCGGGTCGCTGCGTTCGATCGTCGTGCGCAGGCGCTCGCCTTCGCCCTTGGGCACGGTGACGTAGAGCGCGCCGCCCTGCGTGTCGGCCACGAGCCTGGCCTCGGAGACGCTGCCCTTCCACACCGGCGCGGTGGCGACGGTCTTGCCCGCTTCCACCAGGCGGACCGCGTCCCAGGCCTGCCAGCCCCAGGCCAGCAGCTTCTGGCTCTCGGCCGCGCGTGCTTCGCGCGAATCGGTGCCGAGCACCACCGACAGCAGCCGGCGCCGCCCGTTGGGCATGTCGCGCACGCTGCTGGCCACCAGGCAGTAGCCGGCGGTCTCGGTGTAGCCGGTCTTCATGCCGTCGACACTCGGGTCGCGTCCGAGCAGCAGGTTGCGGTTGTCCTGCTTGATGTGGTTGTAGGTGTACTGGCGCATCGAGTACAGCGGATAGAACGGCGGGTGCTCGGCGATGATCTTCGAGGCCACGACGGCGATGTCGCGTGCGCTGCTGTGGTGGCCGCGCTCGGGCATTCCGGTCACGTTCTTGAACTGGGTGTTCTTCAGGCCCCAGGCCGCAGCCTGGCGGTTCATCGCCGCGACGAAGTTCTCCACCGTACCGCTCACGCCCTCGGCCAGCGCCACCGCGGCGTCGTTGCCGCTTTGCACGATCAGGCCGCGCAGCAGCTCGCTCACCTTGGGCGTCATCGTCGTGTCGACGAACATGACCGAGGCGCCGCCCTTGCGCTCGTCCCAGGCGCGCCTGCTCACCGGCAGGGTCTGCTCGAGGCCGAGCTTGCCGTCGCGGATCGCGTTGAACACGAGGTAGGCCGTCATCAGCTTGGTGAGCGAGGCCGGGTCGGCCGGCGCGTCGGCGTCGCGCTCGGCCAGCACCTGACCGCTGGCGAGGTCGAGCAGGATGTACTGGCGTGCGGCGATCTCGGGCGGCTGCGGCGCCTGCGCGATCGCACCGGCGGCGGCGCAGGCGAGGACGAGGGCGAGGGTGAACGCGCGTGCGCTCAGGCGGGAGAGGAAACGATTCATGGGATTGAGTGCGTCGCCGCCGGCGGGAAGTTCCAGGCGCGCAGCACGAGCTGCTTGAGCAGGGTGATCTGCCCGTGGAAGAAATGGCCGGCGCCGGGGATCACCGTGACCGGCAGCGATTGCGGACGTGCCCAGGCCAGCACCGCGGCCAGCGGCACCACGTCGTCGGCCTCGCCGTGCAGCACCAGCGTGTCGGGCGGCACCGCGGCGAGCGCGAAGCTCGTCGCCGCCGGCGCCACCAGCACCAGGCGCGTCGCCGGCTTGCCCCGTTGGGCCAGCCGGGCCGCTGCGGCGGCGGCCACGTAGCCGCCGAACGAGAAGCCGCCGAGCACGAGGGGCCCCGGGCGGCGCAGCGCGTCGACGACGGCGAGCGCGTCGTCGACCTCGCCGCGCCCCTGGTCCCATTGCCCGGCCGAGGCGCCGACGCCGCGGTAGTTGAAGCGTACCGCGGCGAGGCCCATCTGCACGAAGGCGCGCGCCAGCGTGACGACGACCTTGTTGTCCATCGTGCCGCCGTGCAGCGGATGCGGATGGCACAGCACGGCCGTGCCGCGCACGCGCTCGGCAGCGTCGGATGCCGGCGCGTCGAGCGCGCATTGCAGCGCGCCGGCCGGGCCGGCGATCGACACCGACTCGGTATGCGGGCTCATCGCGGCGCGGCTCAGCGGCCGACTTCGGGCGCCAGCAGCAGCCGCTCGACGACGCGGCCGCCCTTCAGATGCAGGTCGACGATCTCGTCGATGTCGCCGCGGTCGACATAGGTGTACCAGACGCCCTCGGGGTAGACCACGGCCACCGGCGCACCGGCGCAGCGGTTCATGCAGCCGGCCTTGTTCACGCGCACCCGGCCCACGCCGTCCAGGCCCTCGGCCTTGACGCGCGTCTTGCAGTGCTCGAACGCGGCCTGCGCACCATGGCCGGCGCAGCAGCCCTCGCCGTCGGGCCGCTGGTTCAGGCAGAAGAAGATGTGGCGTTCGTAGTAGCTCATCGCGGTGATTGTAGGCAGCGGCGCTGCCGCAGCCGGGCACGCAGGGCTTCGCGGACGCTCAGCGCGAACGGCCGAGCTGCGCGAGAAACCAGCCGATGGCCGCATAGGGCCAGAGCCAGCCGACCCATTGCGCCAGTCCGTGGAAGCGCACGAAGCGCCCCTGCTCCCAGGCCTGCAGCGTCTGCGCGAAATACGGATCGGCCGGCGCCTGCGCCACCGCGGCCACGAGCGCACCGAGCGCGACGAGCCCGCAGCCGACGACGAGTGCGCGTGACGCGGGCGCCAGCGCGAGCGCGAGCAGCGCGGCCGCGGCGAAGGCCGCTGCCGTCGTGCGTCCGATCCAGGCCAGGGCGTGCGCCGGGCCGAAATTGAGCAGCGTCGCCAGCGTCATCGCCGCCGCCCCGACGGCCAGCAGCCCCGCGGCCAGCGCGATGCGCCGCACGACGGGCCGCACGGCGGCATAGGCCAGCAGGCAGGGCGCGACGAGGCCGAGCGTCGTGATCGCCGCCTCGGCGGCCGGCGTGAGCGCCGCTTCGCGCGCCGGTGCGACGGCCAGCAGCGCATGCGCAGCCTGCGCCCAGGGCACGTCGGCCAGCCAGTCGGCCAGCAGCGCGCGCAGCGGCTCGTGCAGATGACCCACGCCGAACGGCGCCGGGGTCGGGAACAGCAGCGCTGCGGGCCACAGCGCGAGCAGCGCGAGCGCACCGGCGCCGGCGGCTCCGAACCATTGCTCGCGCCGACGTTGCCAGGCGTCGCTCAGGCCCAGGCCGTGCAGCGTGAGCGCGAGCGCGGCGCCGGCGGCGGCACCGGCGCTGTTGAGCGCCCAGTCCCTGGCCGAAGGGTGGCGCGTCGGCACGAACTGCTGCAGCACCTCGCAGGCGTAGGACAGCAGCGCGGGCGCCGCGGCGCCGAGGGCGAACGCGGCGACGCGGCCGCGGCCGGCGCGCAGCGCGACCTGCGCCGCGAGCAGCCCGAGCGGCACGTAGCCGGCGAGGTTGCTCCACTCGTCGAAGGCATCGCGCCAGCGCGGCCAGGGCAGCGTCAGCAGCACCGGCAACTCGATGCCCGGCGGCCAGCGCCAGCCGGTGAACGGGTACAGGCTCGCGTACAGCACGAGCACCGTGTAGCCCAGCGCCGCGGCGGCGGCGAGGCTGCGGCGATGCGGCGTGCGCTCCATCGGCCGGCCGCGCCGAGGCTCAGCGTGCGCGCACGCCACCGCCGGCGCGATTCATGCCGGCAGCGGTTCGCGGCAGCGCGCGGCGGCCGCCGGCACCGGGGTCGGCGTGGACGGCGGCGGCGCGATCGGCTCGCGCCGACGCTGCCGGCTGTTGCCGCACGTGTGGCCTCGACGACCCGGCCCGGCGCACCGCCGCTGCGGCGCGCCTCGCGCAGCCGCTTGCGACGAAGACGGCGGGGCGCGCTCCGGACCCCTGCCAGCCGGTACGCATCGAGCCATTATGGCGAGCGTCGGCAGCCGGAAAAAAGGCGGCCCCGACTTGATGCGGGGCCGGCAAGCCTTGATGCGTTCGTCGCGCCAAAGCACCTGCTCAGGGAGGAAAAGCAGGGAGCGCGAACCTCGCGGCCCGCGGCTCGCCGGTGAGTTTAGCAGTAGCATGCCGCGGCCTGAATGAGGGCGGCGCGGCGCGGCGCGGCCCGCGGGCGCTGCAAGGAACGAGGCCGTGCGCAATCCACCTCCCTATCCGACGAGCCGCCCGCGGCGTCTGCGGCGCGATGCGTTCACGCGCGCGCTGGTGCGCGAGAGCCGGCTTGCGCCCGAGGATCTGATCCTGCCGGTGTTCGTGCTCGACGGCCAGCACCAGGAGCAGGACGTGGCCAGCATGCCGCGCGTCAAGCGCCGCAGCGTCGACCGGCTGTACGCGGTGGCCGAGGAATGCCTCGCGCTCGGCGTGCCGGTGCTGGCGCTGTTCCCGGTGATCGAGCCCGCGCTCAAGACGAGCGATGGCCGCGAGGCCGTCAACCCCGAGGGCCTGGTGCCGCGTGCGGTGCGCGAGTTGAAGCGCCGCTTCCCCGAACTGGGCCTGCTCACCGACGTCGCGCTCGACCCGTTCACGAGCCACGGCCAGGACGGCCTGCTCGACGCCGGCGGCTACATCCTCAACGACGAGACCGTGGCCGTGCTCGAGCGCCAGGCGCTGGTGCAGGCCGAGGCGGGCGTCGACATCGTCGCGCCGAGCGACATGATGGACGGGCGCATCGGCGCCATCCGCTCGGCGCTCGAGCGTGCCGGGCGCATCCACACCCGCATCATGGCCTACAGCGCCAAATACGCGAGCGCCTTCTACGGGCCCTTCCGCGACGCCGTCGGCTCGGCCTCCAGCCTGGGCAAGGCCGACAAGAAGGTCTACCAGATGGACCCGGGCAACAGCGACGAGGCGCTGCGCGAAGTCGCGCTCGACATCGCCGAAGGCGCCGACATGGTGATGGTCAAACCCGGGCTGCCCTACCTCGACATCGTGCGCCGCGTGAAGGACGAATTCCGCGTGCCCACCTTCGCCTACCAGGTGAGCGGCGAGTACAGCATGCTCGAGGCCGCCGCCGCGCAGGGCTGGCTCGACCGCGAGGCGACGATGATGGAATCGCTGCTCGCCTTTCGCCGCGCCGGCGCCGACGGCGTGCTCAGCTACTTCGCGCTCGACGCGGCGCGCCTGCTGCGCGCCTAGGCGTGCCCGGGGCGGCGCCTTTGCGCGTCTTCCACGTCGCGCCGGATCGGTTCGCCGAGCTCGACGGGCTGCCCGAGCAGCAGCCCGAGGGCGGCTTCGTCTGGGTGGGCTGCGCGCGCAGCGAGTTCGAGGCCGGCCAGGCCGAGGTGCAGGGCGCGCTGCAGCGCTGGAGCGGCGCCGCGCTGGTCGACCTGCATGTCTCGGACCTGCTCAACGCGCAGCTGCCGAGCCACTACGACTACACCTCCTGGTACGACCTGCTGGTGTTCCGCCGGCTGGCGCCCGCCGCCGCGGCGCCCGCCGCCGCGCGCGCCGACACCGGCCACGCGCTGGTGGCGGCGCGTGCCGCACTCGAGGGCATCGACACCAGCCCGGTCGGCTTCGCCGTCTTCGACCGCGTCCTGCTCACCGTGCACCCGCCCGATTGCGCCGTGCGCGAGCATTTCGCGCAGCGCCTGGCCGCGCTCGGCGCCGGCAGCGAGGGCCGGGGCAGCGCGCGCATCCCGACCACCGCGGCCGACCTCATGCTGCGCATGGTCAACCACATGGTCGACGGCTACCTCGAGCTGCGCCGGCTGCTGACGCGCCACCTGGGCCAGTTGCAGCACGCGCTGCTCGATCCGCGCAGCCGCTTCGTCGACTGGCGGCTGCTGCTCGAGGCGCGCGCCGCGCTGCACCTGCTCGAAGACACCTGCGAGGACCAGCGCTCGGCCGTGCAGGAGTGGATCGACGCGCTCGACGAGTGGCCCGACGAGACCGAGCCCGAGCGGCGCCGCGAGCGCGAGCTGCTGCGCGTGCGCTCGCGCGATGTGCAGGAGCATGTCGAGCGCGTGCTCGCGCATGTGCGGCGCCTCGAGCAAAGCGCCGGCGTTGCGGTGCAGATGCATTTCTCGGCGCTCGGGCAGCGCACCAACGACATCATGCGCACGCTCACCGTGCTGACGGCCGTGTTCCTGCCGCTGAACCTGATCACCGGCTTTTTCGGCATGAACTTCGAGTTCATGCCGCTCATCCACACCAGCATCGGGCTGTGGGTGGCGGTGGCGGTGATGGCGCTGGTCGCGCTCGGCCTGGGCTGGTACTTCCGGCGCAAGCGCTATCTGGCGGCGACGCCGCCATGAGCGCGCCGCACCGTTTCCGCCCGCGCGCCGCGCCGCGCGCAACGCGGCGAGCGGCCCGATGAGCGCCGCGCTCGTCTCGCGCGCGCACCTGACGCGGCGCCAGCTTGCCGTGCTGGTGCTGCTCACGCTCACCTGGGGTCTGAACTGGCCGGTGATGAAGTTCGCCGTCAGCGGCACGCCGGCGCTGCCGATGCCGTACCCGCCGCTCACCTTCCGCGCGCTGTCGATGCTGCTCGGCCTGCCGGTGCTCGCGCTCGTCCTCGTGCGGCTCGACGTGCCCCTGGCGGTGCCGCGCGGCGAATGGCGCGAGCTGCTGCGCCTGACCGCGTTCAACATGGTGGTGTGGCATGTCGTGATCGTCGTCGCCGTGCAGCAGCTCAGTTCGGGGCGCTCGGCCATCCTCGGCTACACGATGCCGATCTTCGTCGTGCTCTGGGGCCGGCTGCGCTGGGGCGAGCGGCTGTCGTGGCGCGCGCTGCTCGGCGTGGCCTGTGCCGGCCTGGGCGTCGCGCTGCTGCTGGCCAACGAGTTCGGCCGCATGCGCGGCGCGCCGCTGGCGGCGGCCGCGGTGGTGGCCGCGGCCGCGGTCTGGGCCTGGGGCACGCACGAGCTGCGGCGCACGCGCTCGGCGCTGCCGCTGCTGACGCTGGCGTTCTGGATGACGGCGCTCACCACCGCCGTGATCACGCTGCTGGCGCTGCTGCTCGAGCGCGACGCCTGGCGCTGGCCGACGGCGCCCGGCTGGGCCGCGATCGTCTTCAACGCCGTCGCCGTGTTCGGCTTCGCGCAACCGGCCTGGTTCTACCTCGCGCGCAGCCTGCCGCCGGTGGCCTCGAGCATCAGCGTGATGATGATCCCCGTGCTCGGCACCTACTCGGGCGCCTGGTTCCTCGGCGAAGCGCTGCACTGGCAGGACCACGCCGCCGTGTTCGCGATGGTCGCGGCAATCGCGCTCGTGCTGCTGCGCTAGCAGCGGGGCCGGAGTCCTGCCGCCCACGCTCCTGGCGCGTTGCGCCGATCGGCTGCCCCCGGAGCCGGGCGCGGCGCGAGGCCGGGCGGGAAACGCGCACGCGGCGCGTCGCCGTCCGCGCTTGGGCTATCGTCGGCCGATGAGCGAGCTCACCTTCTTCTGGCACGACTACGAGACCTTCGGCCGCCTGCCGCGGCGCGACCGGCCGGCGCAATTCGCCGGAGTGCGCACCGACGCCGAGCTCAACGAGATCGGCGCGCCAGTGTGCTGGTACTGTCGGCCGGCGCCGGACTACCTGCCCGATCCCGAGAGCGTGCTGCTCACCGGCATCACGCCGCAGCACGCGCTGGCCGAGGGCCTGCCGGAGCACGAGTTCGCCGCGCGCATCGAGGCCGAGCTGGCGCAGGCCGGCACCGTCGGCGTCGGCTACAACAGCATCCGCTTCGACGACGAAGTGACGCGCCACCTGTTCTGGCGCAACCTCTTCGATCCGTACGCGCGCGAGTGGGCCAACGGCTGCGGCCGCTGGGACCTGCTCGATGTCGTGCGGTTGACCTGGGCGCTGCGGCCCGACGGCATCGCCTGGCCCGAAGGCGACGACGGCCGCCCGAGTTTTCGGCTCGAGCGGCTCACGGCGGCCAACGGCCTGGCGCACGAGGCCGCGCACGACGCGCTGTCGGACGTGCGCGCGACGCTGGCGCTGGCGCGGCTCGTCAAGGCGCGGCGCCCGCGCCTGTGGGACTTCGCGCTCGGCCTGCGCCGCAAGGAGGCGGTCTGGGCCGAGATCGGCGTCAACCGCCCGTTCGTGCACCTGTCGGGGCGCTACGCGGTCGAGCGCGGCTGTCTGGCGCTGGTGTGGCCGCTGGCGCCGCATCCGGTGAACAAGAACGAACTCATC
>WBZR01004495.1_pt1 | contig 11373 bp, 8 predicted proteins | sample 5204231 | NCBI WGS metagenome assembly WBZR01 (sample SAMN12412403, study PRJNA552823) | activated sludge metagenome | isolation source: activated sludge from anammox sidestream of wastewater treatment plant... | place: USA: Virginia | collected 2017-08
CTGCTCAGCCACGAGACCTGTCTGGAGATGGGCACGCGCGGCCCGAAGGCGACGGTTGCCGAGATCCCCGGCGTCGGCCACGCGCCGATGTTCCTGGATGAAGCGCAAGTTGCGATCGTCAAGGAATTTCTGCTGGCCAAATGAAGGCCGCCTTCATCCGCCGCTACGGCGGCAGCGACGTCGTTGAACTGGGCGAGCTACCGGCGCCGCAGGCGGGGCCGGGCGAACTGCTGGTGGAAGTGCATGCCGCCAGCGTGAACCCGGTGGACTTCAAGATCCGCGACGGCCTGCTCAAGCCGATCATCCCCTTCGGCTTTCCGCTCATCCTCGGCAACGACCTGTCCGGCACGGTGAAGGCGGTCGGCGCCGGCGTGACGCGCTTCCGGCCGGGCGACGCGGTGTTCGCGCGCATGGACAAGAAGCGCATCGGCGCCTTCGCCGAGTTCGCCGTGGTGGCCGAGGCGGATGCGGCGCTGAAACCGGCGAATCTCAGCCACATCGAGGCGGCCGCGGTGCCGCTGGCCGGCCTCACCGCCTGGCAGGCGCTGTTCGAGATCGGCGGCCTGAAAGCGGGGCAGAAGGTGCTGATCCATGCCGGCTCGGGCGGGGTGGGCAGCTTCGCCCTCCAGCTCGCCCGCCACGCCGGCGCGACGGTCGCCACCACCGTCGGTGCGCGCAATGCCGAACTGGTGCGCGGCCTCGGCGCCGACATCGTCATCGATTACAAGTCGCAGCGCTTCGAGGACGTCGTCAGCGGCCAGGACCTGGTCTTCGACACGCAGGCCGGCGACATCCAGCACCGTTCCTTCGCCGTGCTCAGGCGCGGCGGCGTGCTGGTGAGCATCGCCGGCAAGCCGGACGGCCGGCTGGTGCGTGAATTCGGACTGAATCCCCTCCTCGGCGTGCTGCTCGATTTCCTCAGCCGCAAGTCCCTGCGCCTGGCGAAGCGGCACGGCGTGCGCTACGAGTACCTGTTCATGCACCCGAGCGGCGAGCAACTGGAGAGAGTCGGCCGCCTGCTCGCAGAGGGCAGCGTCAAGCCGGTCATCGACCGGGTGTTTCCGCTCGAACAGGCGCGCGAGGCGCTGGCCCATGTCGAGGCCGGCCACGCCACCGGGAAGGTGGTGGTGGAGGTGAAGGCCGCGGGGTGATCCTGCCGGTCCGTTACCCAACCTCGATATCATGAAGAAAACCTTCCATATCGCGGCCGAACCGGAGGTCTATCCAGAGGAGGGCGTCGCGTCAACCCAAGTCCCGCACAGTCCGGCTGAACCTATTCGAGCAAAAAAACTGGCGCTGCGGATCCCGCGCGCGAAACTGGCGGCGCTGTGCCGCAAGTACGGCATCCGGAAACTGAGCCTGTTCGGTTCGGCGGCGCGCAACGAATTGACGCCCGAGAGCGACATCGACCTGATGGTGGAGTTCGATCCGGAGAAAGCACCCTCGCTATGGAGCGCGCCGGAGATGGAGGGCGCGCTTTCCGAGCTGTTCGGCAAGCGGCGCATCGATCTGGCGCCGCCGAGCATCCTGCGCAATCCCTATCGCCGCAAAGCGATCCTGCCGGATCTTCGCGTACTGTTTGAAGCCCCTGGGGACATGCCCTGAGAGGTAAACCGCCGTATCACGGGGACTGACTTTTCCCGGGAAGGGACAAGGCGGGCCGGCGCGATGTCCCGGTGCTAGAATCGTTCGTCATAGAGAAGGGCTGGACAGCCTGCCGTTCCGCTCCGTCCATTCGATACCTGGAAATCAGAAAAAATGGCTCGACCCAAGAAATCCGCCTCCGCCACCGCCGCCAACATCGGCTACGAGGCCCAGCTCTGGCAGATGGCCGACGCCCTGCGCGGCAGCATGGACGCCGCCGAGTACAAGCACGTCGTCCTCGGCCTGCTGTTCCTGAAATACATCTCCGACGCCTTCGAGGAGCAGCACGCCCGCCTCGAAGCCGAGAAAAAGCAGGGCGCCGACCCGGAAGACCCGGACGAATACCGCGCGCTCAACATCTTCTGGGTGCCGCCCGAGGCGCGCTGGGCCCACCTCAAGGCCCAGGCGAAGCAGTCCACCATCGGCCAGCTGGTGGACGACGCCATGGCCGGCATCGAGCGCGACAACGCGACGCTAAAAGGCGTCCTGCCAAAGGATTACGCCCGCCCGGCCCTGGACAAGCTGCGGCTGGGGCAACTGATCGACCTCATCAGCAACATCCGCGTCGGCGACGCCGAGAGCCGCGCCAAGGACGTGCTCGGCCGCGTCTATGAATACTTTCTTTCCCAGTTCGCCAGCGCCGAGGGCAAGAAGGGCGGTGAGTTCTACACGCCGCGCTGCGTCGTCAAGCTGCTGGTGGACATGATCGAGCCCTACAAGGGCCGCGTGTACGACCCCTGCTGCGGCTCCTCGGGCATGTTCGTGCAGTCCGAGGAATTCATCGCCGCCCACGGCGGCAAGCTCACCGACATCAGCATCTTCGGCCAGGAGAGCAACTACACCACCTGGCGGCTGGCGCGCATGAACCTCGCCATCCGTGGCATCGACGGCCGCATCGAGCACGGCGATACCTTCCACAACGACCGCCACCCCGACCTCAAGGCCGACTTTATCCTCGCCAACCCGCCCTTCAACATCTCCGACTGGGGCGGCGACCGGCTCAAGGACGACAAGCGCTGGCAGTACGGCGCGCCGCCCGCCGGTAACGCCAACTTCGCCTGGGTGCAGCACATCGCCCACCACCTCGCGCCGAAGGGAGTTGCAGGATTTATCCTTGGAAATATTTCGTTGACCTCCGAGATAGGGGGTGAGGATACGATCCGGAGGGGGATCATTAACGCGAACCTCGTGGATTGCATAGTTACTCTGCCCGACAAGCTCTTCTATTCGACACCAATTCCAGCCGGTATATGGATACTGCGTAGGGGCAGAGATACAGGACGTGTTGTAAATCAGGTAACACGCGACATCCTGTTTATCGATGCAACCAGATTAGGGACGTCAGTTACTCGAACCCACCGCGAGTTATCTAACGACGATATTGAGAGGATTGCGGAAACATATCGATCTTGGCAACAACAATCTGATCGCTATCTTGACGAAGAGGGTTTCTGCCGTAGTGTTCCGCTGGAAGAGGTAATAGCCAGTGGCTTCAATCTGCTACCTGCAGCATACGTCAACAAAGGTCACCTCAAAGCTGAGGCCGGTCCGAAACTTCGTGACGTTATCTGTGGGCCGGCGAAGAATGAGGCGACGGAGTGGCTCGATAAAGTCGCTGATATAAGGTATGGGTTTGAACAGTCACTTCTCTCGGCAGAGGCAGAGATCAAAATACTTGAAGAACAAATTGAGTTCAAAACCATGCTTCTGGGAGAGGTTCTTGAACGTTGCGATCAACGTCTCGGTGGTGCCGAAGAGCCAGAGGTTCTAACCTGCACAGAAAGCGGCGGTCTTGTGCTTCAAAGAGAGCGTTTTGCTAAGCGAGTTGCCACAGAAGATACAAGCAACTACAAGCTTGTTCGCATGGGAGACATTGTCTACAACCCATACCTGCTTTGGAAAGGCGCTATCGACCAATGTTGGATCGTGGAGCTTGGTATTACGTCTCCAGCATACGAGGTTTTAAGGGTTAGGCCACAATTCGACGCTACGATAATTGGGCAGTTGGTGACATCACCCGAGATGATTCGCCGTTACGACGGTATTTCGTTCGGAACCGTTCAGCGCCGGCGTAGAGCGCCCGTCGAAAAATTCTTCGAGCTTAAGGTAAATGTCCCTGTCGGGGCATCTCTGAGCGTCGTTAGCTCGCTGCTGGAATGCGCCCAAGACGGCCAGTTTGCCGCTCGCAGCGCTGAACGAGCTGTTAGAAACTTCATCAGACGTTTGTGTGAGAGGCTCCGATGAGAATGGCGTTGTCGCATCGTCTGTATGCTTTCGCCGAACGTGCGGTAGAAAGAATTGTCTGATGGCCGACATTCATCTCACCCAGTCGGAGGCCGACGCCTTGATCGCGCTGGACAAGCGAAGGGTCGATGATGAGCGTTACCGCTATCCCATATCAGGGTCGATCGTCGTTCCGCTGGAATCTTTCGACAAACGCGAACAGTTTCTGCTGGACATCCATCGGGGCCGGATCGATCTGCTGAAGGGCAAATACCAGAACCGGGCGCGGCAGGTCATCGTGCTGGTCCGGCTGGATTTCGGCGGGGCGCAGCATCGAAACCCGGATGGTGAGGAGATCGGCAATCCGCATCTGCATGTGTATCGCGAGGGGTTCGGCGACAAATGGGCGCTGCCCGTTCCTCATGAGCTCTTTCCAAGAATGAACGACCTTTGGGGTACGTTGGAGGATTTCATGCGGTACTGTAACGTGACTTTGCCACCGCACATCGATAGAGGGCTGTTTTCATGATCCAGGATATCCAGAAACTGCTGGACGACTATCTGGCCTGGCTGCGGGACAAGACCTTGCTGCGCCAGATCGACGATTGGGTGGAGATCACGACGCCTTATCTGGATCGCCACAACGATTACATCCAGATTTACGCCAAACGGTCGAACGGCGCTTTCATCCTGACTGACGATGGCTACACCATCGACGACCTTGAGCAGAGTGGCTGCAAGCTGAACAGCCCCAAACGCCAGGAGCTGCTCCACATGACGTTGAACGGATTCGGTGTGCGGCTTCACGATAACGCACTTGAGGTGCACGCTACGCCGGATAATTTCGCGCTGCGCAAGCACAATCTGGTGCAGGCCATGCTGGCCGTGAATGACATGTTCTATCTGGCCGTTCCCATGGTGGCGAGCCTCTTCTACGAGGATGTCGTGAGCTGGCTCGATCTGCACGACATTCGCTACACGCCGAAAGTGAAGTTCACCGGCAAGACGGGGTATGACCATCTGTTCGATTTCGTCATTCCCAAATCGCGCAGACAGCCGGAGCGCATCCTGCAAACCATCAATCGCCCGAATCGGGATACGGCGCAGGCAGTGGCGTTCTCCTGGATCGACACCAAAGAAGTGAGGGCGCCTGATTCAAGAGCATTCGCGCTGCTGAACGACTCGGAAATCGCGATCTCGTCGGCAGTGATCGATGCCTTGCAGAATTACGACGTGCAGCCGATACCCTGGAGCAAACGCGAAGAGGTTTGGGAGGAGCTTGCGGCGTGAGTATGACGCCCGATCAGATAAGCGCCTTTATCGCCTCCGGCGAATCCGAGACGCTGGAATTCAAGAAGTCCACCGCCGAGAAGGAGCGGGCCTGCCGCACGCTCTGCGCCTTTGCCAACGGCCGGGGCGGGCGGCTGTTGTTCGGGGTGACGCCGGCCGGCAAGGCCGTCGGCCAGACGGTGACGGACCAGACGCTGGAGGAACTGGCGCAGGAGTTCCGGCACTTCGAGCCGCCGCTGTTCCCGGCGGTGGAGCGGGTGGGCGTTGGGGAGGGGCGCGAGGTGCTGGCGGTCAGCGTGGCGCGCGCCGCGCGGGTGCCGGTGGCGTTTCGCGGCGTCGCCTACGAGCGGGCGCTGAACACGACACGGACGATGCCGCGCGAGACCTACCAGCGCCTGCTGTTGGAGGAGATGCACGCCACGCAGCGCTGGGAAAACCAGCCGGCGGCGGGTTGGGATGTGTCGCGGCTGGATCGGCGCGAAATGGTGCTGACGCTGGAGGAGTCCATCCGTCGCGGCCGCATCGATGATCCCGGCACGCGCGAGCCGTTGGAGATCCTGCGCGGCCTGGGGCTGCTGGTGGATGGCCGGCAGGTGTCGCGCGCGGCCGTGGTGCTGTTCTGCAAGGATGAGGAGCCGCAACCGGACTTCCCGCAGCTGCAGCTCAAGGTGGCGCGCTTCAAGGGCACGAGCCGCGACGAGTTTCTCGACAACCGCCAGTTCTACGGCAATGCCTTCTCCCTGATGCGCCGGGCGGAGCGCTTCCTGATCGAATCCCTGCCCGTCGCCGGGCGCATCGAGCCCGGCCGCATGGAGCGCATCGATACGCCGCTGCTGCCGGTGGAGGCGCTGCGCGAAGCGCTGGCGAATGCCTTCGTGCATCGCGATTATGCCATCGGCGGCGGCTGCGTCGCGGTGGGGCTGTACGACGACCGCCTGGAGGTCATTTCCATCGGCGACCTGCATTTCGGCCTGACGCCGGAAGCCCTGTTCCGCGAGCACGAGTCGCGGCCGTGGAACCCGATGATCGCTCGTACCTTTTACCGACGCGGCCTCATCGAGACCTGGGGACGAGGCACGCTGAAGATTGCCCGATTGATGCAGGAGGCCGGACTGGAGCCGCCGAAGGTTTCGGTGCGCCACGGGGCGGTGGTGGTGACTTTCGACCTACCAGGGAAAACGCCTCAGAAAACGACCGAGAACACGCTAGAGAAAACGCTAGAGAAAACGCTAGAGAAAACGCTAGAGAAAACGCCAGGGAAGACACCCGAAGCGATTTTGGCGCTGCTGAAGGGTGAACCAGCCTTTTCTGTGGCAGAACTGGCGGTGCAGCTGAGCAAATCCGAAAGCGCGATCAACCGCGCCATCAAAAAACTCCGTGAATCAGGCCGTCTGCAACGCATCGGCCCCGACAAGGGCGGCTACTGGCAGGTGAACGAGTGAGCGCCTTCACCGAATCCGTCGTCGAAGAAGCCGCGCTGGCCTGGCTGGAAAGTCTTGGCTGGCGGGTGCTGCACGGGCCGGACATCGCGCCGGGCGAGCCGGCGGCGGAGCGGGCGGATTTCGGTCAGGTCGTGCTGGAACGGCGGCTGCGGGATGCGCTGGCGCAGCTGAATCCGGCGTTGCCCGCCGAGGCCGTCGAGGACGCCTTCCGCAAGCTCACCCGCCCGGAGGGGCCGACGCCGGAGGCGCGCAACCGGGCCATCCACCGCCTGCTGGTGGAGGGCGTGACGGTCGAGTACCGGGCGGCGGACGGCGCCATCCGCGGCGCGCAAGCGCGGGTGCTGGACTTCGCCGAGCCGGCGAACAACGACTGGCTGGCGGTGAACCAGTTCAGCGTGGTGGAGAACAAGCATGCACGCCGGCCCGATGTGGTGCTGTTCGTCAATGGCTTGCCGCTGGCGCTGCTGGAGCTGAAGAACGCCGCCGACGAGAACGCCACCATCGGATCGGCCTTCCAGCAGTTCCAGACCTACAAGGCGGAGTTGCCGGCGCTGTTCGCCTACAACGCGCTGCTGGTCGTCTCGGACGGCGTCGAGGCGCGCATCGGCACGCTGACGGCCGGGCGCGAGTGGTTCAAGCCCTGGCGCACGATTCTCGGCGAGACCCTGGCGCCGGCCTCGATGCCGGAACTGCAGGTGATGATCGAGGGCGTGTTCGAGCAACGGCGGCTGCTCGACCTGCTCGGCCATTTCCTGGTTTTCGAGGACGACGGCAGCGGGCCGCTGGTGAAGAAGATGGCGGGCTACCATCAGTTCCACGCCGTGCGGGTGGCGGTGGCGGAGACGCTGCGCGCGGCGCAGCCCATGGGTGCGGGCGCGGCGATGGGGCGCTACGAGGCGGGGCGCAGGCCCGGCGGCGATCCGGGCGACCGCCGCGTCGGCGTGGTGTGGCATACGCAGGGGTCGGGCAAGAGCCTGACCATGGCCTTCTACGCCGGGCGGGTGATCCGCGAGCCGGCGATGATGAACCCGACCCTGGTGGTGCTCACCGACCGCAACGATCTCGACGACCAGCTCTTCGGCACCTTCGCCCGCTGCCAGGATCTGCTGCGCCAGCCGCCGGTGCAGGCGGAGAGCCGCAGTGATCTGCGCGCCAAACTGGCGGTGGATGCGGGCGGCGTGGTGTTCACGACCATCCAGAAATTCCTGCCCGACGAGAAGGGCGACCGCCATCCGGTGCTGTCCGACCGCCGCAATATCGTCGTCATCGCCGACGAGGCGCACCGCAGCCAGTACGACTTCATCGACGGCTTCGCGCGGCATATGCGCGACGCGCTGCCGAATGCCTCGTTCATCGGCTTCACCGGCACGCCGGTGGAACTCACGGACAAGAACACGCGCGCCGTCTTCGGCGATTACATCAGCGTGTACGACATCCAGCGCGCGGTCGAGGACAAGGCGACGGTGCCGATCTACTACGAGAGCCGGCTGGCGAAGCTGGCGCTGGAAGAGGCCGAGAAGCCTCACATCGACCCCGAGTTCGAGGAAGTGACCGAGGGCGAGGAGATTGAGCGCAAGGAGAAGCTGAAGAGCAAATGGGCGCAGCTCGAAGCCATCGTCGGCTCGGAGCGGCGCCTGAAGCTGGTGGCGCAGGATATCGTCGAACACTTCGAGCGTCGGCAGGAGGCCATGGACGGCAAGGCCATGGTGGTGTGCATGAGCCGGCGCATCTGCGTCGAGCTGTACCGCGAGATCGTGCGGCTGCGGCCGGCGTGGGCGGACGAGGATGATATCCGCGGCGCCATCAAGGTGGTGATGACCGGCTCGGCCACCGATCCGGTGGACTGGCAGCCGCACATCCGCAACAAGCCGCGCCGCGAGGCGCTGGCAAAGCGCTTCCGCGAGCCGAAAGATGCCCTGAAGCTGGTGCTGGTGCGCGACATGTGGCTGACCGGCTTCGATGCGCCTTCGCTCTCGACGATGTACATCGACAAACCCATGCGAGGGCATGGGCTGATGCAGGCCATCGCGCGGGTGAACCGTGTTTTCCGTGACAAGCCGGGCGGGCTGGTGGTGGATTACCTTGGCCTGGCGCAGGAGCTGAAGGCGGCGCTGGCGGCCTATACCGAGAGCGGCGGCACTGGCAAGACGGCCGTCGACCAGCAGGAAGCGGTGGCGCTGCTGCTGGAGAAATACGAGATTTGCTGCGGCCTGTTCCATGGGTTCGACCGCTCGAAGTGGCTAAGCGGCACGCCGACGGAGCGGCTCGGGCTGCTGCCGCTGGCGCAGGAGCACATCCTGGCGCAGGAAGAAGGCAAGAACCGGCTGCTCAAGGCAGTGCAAGAACTCTCGCAGGCATTCGCGCTGGCCGTGCCGCACGAGGAGGTGCTGGCCGCGCGCGACGACGTGGCCTTCTTCCAGGCGGTGCGCGCCAGTCTCGCCAAGCGGGCGCCGGGCGAAGCGAAAACCGAGGAAGAGCTCGATCAGGCCGTGCGCCAGATCGTTTCGCGTGCAGTGGCCTCGGAGGGTGTGGTGGATGTGTTCGCCGCGGCGGGGCTGAAGAAGCCCGACCTATCGATACTTTCCGAGGAGTTCCTGGCCGAGGTGAAGGGCATGCCGCAGCGCAACTTGGCCGTGGAATTGCTGCGCAAGCTGCTCTCCGGCGAGATCCGCCAGCGCCGGCGAAAGAACGTTGTACAGGCGCGTTCCTTCTCCGAGATGTTGGAGCAGTCCCTGCGGCGTTACCAGAACCGCGCCATCGAGGCGGCGCAGGTGATCGAGGAATTGATCGGACTGGCGAAGGAGATGCGCGAAGCAGGTGCGCGTGGCGAGAAACTCGGTCTGAGCGACGATGAAGTCGCGTTCTACGACGCGCTGGAAACCAACGACAGCGCCGTCAAGGTGCTGGGCGACGAGACGCTGCGCGACATCGCCCGGGAGCTGGTGAAGACAGTGCGCGCCAACGTCACCATCGACTGGACGGTGCGCGAGAATGTCCGCGCCCAGTTGCGCGTGCTGGTCAAGCGCATCCTGCGCAAATACGGCTATCCGCCCGACAAGCAGGAGAAGGCGACGCAGACGGTGCTGGAGCAGGCGGCGCTGCTGTCGCAGGACTGGGCGCTGGCCTGATAGCGCCGTACTGCAGGGACTGACTTTTGTGGATTCCCGCCTGCGCGGGAATGACGAGCGCCGTTCAATACGTTTCGATGTGGTAGCGGCTCTTTTCCCTTAGCTGCGGCAGCAGCGCGTCCCAGTCGCCGCCGTGCCGGCGGCAGACGTCGCGGAAGGCTTCGTCGACGCCTTTCTCCATACCCTTCAGCCCGCACAGGTAGATGAAGCAGTTCTCGTCGTTGAGCTGGCGCCAGACGTCGTCGTGGCGCTCGCGGATGCGGTCCTGCACGTACTGCTTGGGCTGGTCGGGCACGCGCGAGAAGGCGAAGTTGATGTCGATGAAGTCCTTCGGCAGCTTCATCAGCGGGCCGAAGTAGGGCAGCTCGTCCTGCACGCGGGCGCCGAAGAACAGCATCAGCGAGCCGCCTTCCTTGAGGTCGATGCGCCGGCGCCGCCGCTCGGTCATGGCGCGCATCGGCGCCGAGCCGGTGCCGGTGCAGATCATCATCAGCGAGCTGCCGGGATGGTTGGGCATGAGGAAGTTGGCGCCGAAGGGGCCGATCACCTGCACCTTGTCGCCCTTCTTCAGGTCGCACAGGTAGTTCGAGCAGATGCCCTTCACCGGCTTCTTCTCGTGGTCCTCGGTGACGCGCTTCACCGTCAGCGCGCAGTTGTGGTAGCCGGGCCGCTCGCCGTCGCGCGGGCTGGCCACCGAATACAGGCGCACGTGGTGCGGCCGCCCCTGTTCGTCGGTGCCGGGCGGAATGATGCCGATGTTCTGGCCTTCGAGCAGCGGAAAGTGTACGCCGCCGAAGTCGAGCACGATGTGGCGGATGTCGGCGCTGGCGCCCTCGCCGGTGAGGCGGAAGTTGCCGGCCACGGTGGCGGTGATAGGCCCCTTTTCGTTGTAGAGGTTCACCGCCGGTTTCTCCGCCGACCACGGCGCGGCCACCGGGCCGCCCTGGCCGGCGGTGGCTTCCGAGGTGAGGCGCGCGACGTCCGCCGGCTCGGCGACGTCCGCCGCTATCGGCGCCGCTGCGGGCAGCTCGTCCCAGGAGTACTGCTCCTCCAGGGTGTAGGGCTTGCCCGGCGTGATGGGGAACCAGTTGTCGATGGCACCGGTCGGGCAGGGCGGCACGCAGGCGCGGCAGTCGTTGCAGACCTCGGCCTTCACGACGTAATTGCGCGAGTCGTGGGTGATGGCCTTGACCGGGCAGGTCTCCTCGCAGGTGTTGCAGCGGATGCAGATGCCCGGGTCGATGAGGTGCTGCTTGGCGAGTTCGGCGGTGCTCATTGAAGCCTCCAAAATCCAACACCCTTAACCACAGAGACACAGAGGCACAGAGAAAGATTCCATTTTTGCTCTCCTCTGTACCTCTGTGTCTCTGTGGTTCATGGTTTTACGTTGTCAGTTGAAGCGTACGTACTCGAAGTCCACCGGCTGGTTGTTGATGCCGCGCGCGGGCGGCGCGATCCAGTTGGCGAACTTGCCGGGCTCGGCGACGCGGCCCATCAGCGACTGCACGAAGGCGCGGTCTTCCTCGGTGGGCAGCCAGTCGCGGTGCTTGTGCGTCCACTCGGCTTCCGAGATCACCTTGCCCTCGGGGCTCAGGTGCAGCTCGCCGAAGATGCCGATCTTGCGGTGGAAGCCCTTGTGCGGCAGC
>WBZR01004496.1_pt1 | contig 11373 bp, 13 predicted proteins | sample 5204231 | NCBI WGS metagenome assembly WBZR01 (sample SAMN12412403, study PRJNA552823) | activated sludge metagenome | isolation source: activated sludge from anammox sidestream of wastewater treatment plant... | place: USA: Virginia | collected 2017-08
TTCGCAGGCGCTGGCGGATGTCGTCGAGGCCTACAATCCGGTGATCGAGGACCTGGGCTTCCGGCTCGTCTCGGCGCGCGCCCATGAGCCGGGACCGTTCGTGCGCGGCGACCACGAGCTTCTCGTGCAGTTGATCGCCAACCTGATCGAGAACGCACTCCAGCATTGCCCGGCCGGAACCACCATCACGCTCGCGGCGGCGCAGACCTCGCGCGGTCCTGTCCTGTCCGTGACCGACGACGGCCCGGGGATCCCCGAGAGCGAGCGCGAGAACGTGTTCCGGAGGTTCTATCGCCTGGAGCGCGAGCGCACGAGCCCCGGGCACGGCCTCGGACTGAGCCTCGTGCGCGCCATTGCGGATCTCCATGGCGCCACCGTCACGCTGGCGGCGAACGATCCGGGGCTCATGGTCGAGATCACCTTTCCGTCGCGTGCCTGAGGCGGCCGCGAAAGCGCCATGGACTTTACGGGATTTGTAACGCGGCCTCCAGACGCGCGTAATGCGGCCCCGACATAGTCGCACGGGATCGCGAGATCCCGGATGGGCGCATCGGGCGCCCAGCCTTTCGCACAACCCAGGCACATGAGAGGACGGAGACGCAGATGACAAAGGTGAAGCTCCTGTCGACCGCACTGGCCGCGCTGTTGGCCTTCGGCCTTGGGGGCGCCGCGGCGTTCGCCCAGGATGAATCGGCCGTCCCCGAGGCACCGGCATCCGACGCACCGGCCGATCCGGCGAGCGCGGCGCCGTCGAGCGACGCGGCCCCCACGGATGCGCCACCGGCTGGCGAAGAAGCTCCCGCTGAGCAATAATCCAGCGGCAGGGGCGGGCCTCCGCCCGTCCCTGCCGGTCGCCGGCTTCGACGGCGTGACACGCATGAAAGACATCGACGAGGTATTCGCACGACTGTCCAAGTCTGCCTTTCGCCGCCGGTTCGAGCTGCGGGACCCGGAGCGGGCTTACCTTGCCCGCAAAGGCTTGCCGACCGTGCTCGCCGAGGCACGCCTCTTCATCGAGACACGCCTCGCCGCGGCAAGCCCCGTAAAGGACGGCAAGCAGACGCCGTTCCGCGGCCACCCCGCGTTCGTCGCCCAGCACGCCACGGCCACCTGTTGCCGGGGCTGCCTGGAGAAATGGCACGAAATCCCACGCGGCCGCCCGCTGCAAGCCGCCGAGCAGGATTACATTCTCGCCGTCCTGGCGCACTGGCTCCCAAGTTCGAAGGACGCCGGGCCCGCGCCCGACGAGCCGCGTCTGCTCTGATGCCGATTTTTCGCCGGAATTTGCCGACAGATACGTGCAGAATAGCAACACTGCGAACGGGCGGATCCTCCTTACGGATAAGCCCGTGCTTGCATGCGACAATCGCCGATAGCACCTTGTCGCGCATCCGCGTTGCGCGTCGCAGCAGCCTGAACCAAAAAAGGGGGCCTATTCGCATGACGACCGAGCGTTCCACGAGCCGGAGCCTGCGCAAGGACACAGTGCGTTGGGCGGTTCTGTCCGCCCTGGCAATGAGTGTGGCCGCTCTCGCCCCGTCGCGGGCGTGGGCTCAGGATATGTTCTCGTTCTTCTGGGATGGCGGATCGCGTTCGGTCATCCCTTTCAGCACGCAGTACGCCCCGCGCCAGATCATCGTCTCGTTCGGTGACCGCAAGCTCTACTGGATTCACAAGAAGGGCCAGGCCATCAGCTATCCGATCGCGGTGCCGAGGGAGCAGAGCCGCTGGTCGGGCGTCACCAACGTCTCCGACAAGCGCGTCAATCCGGCCTGGACGCCGACGCCCACCATGCTGCGCGAGAACCCGCGCCTTCCGAGCTGGGTCCCCGGCGGCCATCCGATGAATCCGCTCGGCGTGCGCGCCCTCTACCTCGGCGCCTCGACCTACCGCATCCATGGAACAGACGCGCCCTGGACCATCGGCACCGCCGCCTCCAAGGGCTGCATCCGCATGTACAACGAGGACGTCCTGGACCTTTATCCGCGCGTCCCCCTCGGCACGAAAGTGACGGTGACCTGGCAGCGCTTCGGCTAGGCCGCAACCCGGATCCTGAGCGTTACGGACGATCCGTCCGAGGCGCGCAACGCCCAGGCCGAAACGTCGACCCGGAAAACAAAACATCCGGCTGTAAGAGTTGTAGGTCTCCACAAACCTCAAGCCTCGCTCAAGGCAAATCGTGGAAGCTTGTCGTGCGGCGCCCCGCGTGAGGCAAAGCGTTCGAGTTGCATTGCGTACTTCCGGAAATTGCAATTTCGAGCGGCCCCGCGTGGGCTTGGCAAACGCGTCTCCAACGATGGCATCTTGAACGACCGATGACCCAGGCGCACGCCGAGAGACGATCGAGCCGGAGCGACGACGGGTCCGAGCAGGCGGCGGAGCTGACGGGCCCCAAGAAGGTGGCTGCGCTGCTGCTTTCGATGGACCGCCGGGTTGCCGCCCGCATTCTCAAGCACTTCGACGAAGACGACATCAAGCTCATCGCCCAGACGGCGACCGATCTCGGCGCGGTGACCAAGGAGACCCTCGATGCGCTCGTCGAGGAGTTCGCCCAGCACCTCCGCAGCGGCGGCGATCTGATCGCCACCGCGCATGAGGTCGAGGCGCTTCTCTCCGGCGTCGTTCCGCCCGAGCAGATCGCCGAGATCATGACTCAGGTGCGCTCGAAGTCGCTGCAGTCGATCTGGATCAAGCTCGGCGAGGTGCCGGAGCTGAGCACCGCGCAATACCTTGCGAAGGAGCATCCGCAGGTCTCCGCGCTCGTTCTGTCGCGTACGCCGCCCGTCTACACGGCCGCCGCCCTCAAGATGCTGCCCGCTCCGCTCCGCAACGAGATCATGCGCCGCATGCTCGCGCTCAAGATCGTGCTTGAGAAGCCGATTCAGATTCTGGAAGGCGCCGTGAAGGAGGAGCTGCTCTACAAGAGCGCCAAGAACGCCGGCCCCACCATCCATGCCCGGCTTGCCGACATCATCAACAAGATGGAGCGCAAGCAGATGGACGAGATTCTGACCGATCTCGAGCAGCATCGCCCCAAGGAGGCGGAGCTCGTCCGAAGCCTGCTGTTCACCTTCGACGACCTCTCCAAGCTGTCGCAGCCGGCCCTCGTCACGCTGTTCGACGGCGTCCCCGCCGACCGCACGATCGCCGCGCTGTTCGGCGCCGAGCCGCGGATGATCGACTTGATCCTCGAAGCGACGCCCACCCGCGCCCGTCGCATGATCGAGCAGGAGCTCGCCACCGGCAAGAAAGCCACCGCGCGCGAGGTTCAGAAGGCGCGCCGCGCCATCGCCGACGCGGCGATGGAAATGATCGAGAAGGGCATCATTGAGATCGGCAACCCGGACGAGGACGAGGAATGATGCGCGAAGAGCACGTCGAAATCCGCGAATCCGGCGGCCAGCCCGCGACCGAGAAGCTTCTCGAGCCTCCGAAACTCGAGGTCGAGCGCCTGCACGTTCTCAAGGGCGTGCTCGAGCGCCTGGTGACCACGCTCGCCGAGCGCTTCCGCGACTATTGCAACGTCCCGTCGTCGTTTTTCGTCAACCAGATCGAGAGCGGCAACGCGTGGGACGTCCTCGAATCCTACGAGGACAGCATCGCCGGGATCTACTATTCCCGTCAGTGGGACTCCAAGATTGTGATCGGCCTCGACCGCCGCTTCATCTTCTCGCTGATCGACGCGGCGTTCGGCGGTGACGGAAGCATGCCGCCCTTCGAATCCGACCGCCCCTTCACATCGTTGGAGGCACGCCTCGCGCGCAGCGTCTTCGGCATTATCATTCCCGAGCTCGAGGAGCTCCTGACCCCGATTACGCCGGTGAAGTTCGAGCTCGAGAAGCTCGAGACGAAGCTCGACTTCCAGATTCTCGGCCAGACCGACATTCCCGTCATCGCCGTCCAGGTTCTGTTTCAGATCCTCGACAACGGCGGGCGCATGTTCATGATCATCCCGCAGGGCGCCCTGCACCCCATCCGCAAGCTCCTCGAGCGGACGCGCGCCCTCGACGGAACGACCGTCGATCCCGAGTGGCAGAAGAAGATGCAGGACGGCCTGGCCTCCTCGGACATGCTGCTCAAGGGCGTCCTCGAAGGGCCGGAGATGACGTTGGATCAGATCGCCGCGCTCGAGCCGGGGCAGATCCTCCGCCTGAACGTCGATACCAAGAGCCTGATCCCGCTCGAATGCCAGAACGAGCGGATCTTCATGTGCCGCTTGGCGCAGTCGAAGAGCCAGTTCGCCCTCGTCATCGAAAACCCCGTCGATCACGAGAAGGAGCTCGTCGCGGATCTGATCGCCGGCTCCCAGACCCGCTGAGCGGAAAGCTCCCTTCCGACGACTTGTCTCTGCATCGCGATGGGCGCCCCTCGAACGAGGGCGCACGCTGCCTGGCCGCGGAAACGGGTCGGACGGGAGAAAGGCACCCGCGACGCGGCCGACCCGCAGTGTATCTCTTCTGCTCGTAACAGATTTTTAGGTATCACCATGGAGTATCGTCGAATAAGCGGATCAAACTTCAGCGCGGGCGACGAAGAGATGAATATTGCTGATACGGAGATCGGGCCTCGCGAGGACGGTGCTGGCGAGACGCTCGAGCAGCGCGCGGCAAGCCTCGTCAATCCCGCATCGGGAATCGCGAACGACTACCTCAATCATTTCAATGAGATTCTCCTTCTGATCGAGAACCTTCCGACCCTGCTTCCGGAGATGCTCGACGAGCTGCTCGAGTGGAGGCCCGTGACCTACCGGGAATACTTCGCCAAATCGCAGCTTCCCGGCAGCGCCGCCGCCCTCGAGATCTACGAAGGGCTCGACGAAGGCTTCCGTCGTGACTTCGAGTGCATCATCGACGGCGTCAACGCCATGGCGACGGCGTCGATCGAGGTGATCCGCGCGCACCGCGGACCCGACGGCGAGGTCGACCCCGAGCGCGTCTCCGACTTCTGCGAGAACGCCTCCTGCGCCATCCGCAGTGCTCTCAATCGCGCATCCGATCTCGTCAACAATGGAAGAGATAATCCGGTCGAAACGCCTCAGGGCATGGCCGACCGACTGATTCCGTGCGTCGCGTAAAACCACCCCGAGACCGCTGGACGCCAAGGGATACTTTCAATGGACGAGCTGCTGAAAGACTTTCTGACTGAAACCACGGAGCATATCGAAGGCGCGGAGACCCAGCTCGTCCATTTCGAGCGCAACCCGTCCGACGCATCTCTGATCACCAGCATTTTCCGCCTCGTCCACACGATCAAGGGCACGTCGAGCTTCCTCGGCCTCGAGCGCCTGGAGCGTGTCGGCCATGCTGCCGAATCCGTGATGGGCATGCTGCGCGACGGCGTGGCTCCGACGCAGCATTCCGTCACCCTCATTCTCGCCGCCATCGATCGTATCAAGACGATCATCGAGGAGATCGGCATTCACGGCGCCGAGCCTCCCGGCGACGACAGCGCGATCATCAACTCGCTCGAAGCCTATTACGCCGCCGGCACCGCCGCGGACAGCGCACCGGACGCAGACGCTGAGCCGTCCGCACCCGTTGCCGAGAGCGACGAGAGCACGCCCCCCGAGGTGACCGAGCCGTCCGCTGCGATACCCGCCGCATCCCCCGGCCCCGCTCCCGCGCCCGCGCCCGTCAAGGAGGCCGCCCGGCCGGCCGATTCCGGCACCCAGTCGCCGGAGAAGGCCAAGGGCGGCTCCACGGCCAACCAGGAATCCATCCGCGTCTCGGTCGATACCATCGAGCGCATGATGCAGCTCGTCTCCGAGCTCGTCCTCTCGCGCAATCAGCTTCTCGAGCTGGCACGCCACCGCGAGGACGATGCGATCAAGACGCCGCTGCAGCACCTTTCGACGCTCACCAGCGACCTGCAGGACGCCGTCATGCGCGCCCGCATGCAGCCCGTGGGACGCCTCTACGCAAACCTTCCCCGTCTCGTCCGCGAGCTGTCGACCAGCCTCGGCAAGAGCATCGACCTCGTCACCGAGGGCGCCGATACCGAGCTTGACCGTCAGCTGATCGAGGTCATCCGCGATCCGCTGACGCACCTGATCCGCAACTGCGCCGACCACGGCATCGAGCGCCCCGAGGAGCGCCTGGCCGCCGGCAAGCCCGAGCGCGGCGAGATCCGCGTCTCCGCCGCCCACGAGGCCGGCCAGATCACCATCGACATCGCCGACGACGGCAAGGGTCTCGACACCGAGCGCATCAAGAAGAAGATCATCGCCCAGGGCCTCGCCACGGAGCAGGAGCTCCACGCGATGAGCAATGAGGAGATCTACCGCCACGTCTTCGAGCCCGGCTTCTCGACCGCCCAGGTCGTCTCCAACGTCTCGGGCCGCGGCGTCGGCATGGACGTCGTGCGCTCGAACATCGAGGCCATCGGCGGCTCCGTCTCCCTGTCCTCCGTCGAAGGCAAGGGCAGCCGCTTCTCGCTCCGCATTCCGCTGACGCTCGCCATCGCGCCGGCCCTGATCATCGAGGTGGCGGGCCAGCGCTTCGCCCTGCCGCAGACCTCGGTCGTGGAGGCCGTGAGCCTGGGCGCCAACTACAAGGATCTCATTCAGAACGTTCAGAACGCGCTCGTCCTCAAGCTGCGTGAGGACGTCATTCCCGCAGTCGAGCTGCGCAACATGGTCGGTCTCGGCGCCGAGACCGGCGAGCCAAGCGAGAAGCTCGCCGTCGTCATGCGGGTTGGCACGGATTCGTTCTGCATCATCGTCGACGGCGTCGCCGACATCCAGGAGATCGTCGTCAAGCCGCTCTCGGCCTCGCTGGCCCACCTCAAAGTCTTCAGCGGCCACACCATCCTCGGCGACGGCTCGGTCGTCCTCATTCTTGATCCGTCCGGCCTCGCGTCGAACCTCGGCATCGAAAAGTCGACCGAGAAGAAGCGCGAGACAGCCCGTGACCAGAATGCCCTCGAGCGCCGCCGCCTCGTCATGTTCAAGGCGGGATCCGGCGCCGCGAAGGTTCTGCCGCTCTCCCTCGTTTCGCGCATCGAGATGGTCGAGACCAGCCGCATCGAACGGTCGGACGGCCGCCTGATGGTGCTGTTCCAGGATCGTCTGATGCCGATCGTGCCGATCTCCTCGGAAATGGATCTGTCGGAGCCGGCCTATCCCGTCCTGGTGGTTGCCACCGATGGCCGCGCCATCGGCCTCATGGCCGACGAGATCGTCGACATCATCGAGGAGAAGCTCGAGATCCAGCTCACAAGCTCGAACTCCTCGCTCGTGGGGTCGGCCGAGATTCGCGGCGAGGCCGTCGAGCTGATCGACGTCTCTTACTTCATCCGCCTCGCCGAGGCCGAGAAGGGGATCGCCACGCCGCGGCGCGTCCTGTTCGCAGCCGACGATCAACAGATGCGCGACATGCTCTGCCCGGCACTCGCCGCGGCGGGTTTCAGCCTCGTCGCCTCCGCCATCCCCTCCGACACCGGCGAGTTCCTCGCTCAGATGGCGTCGTACGATGCCGTGATCCTCGACGCCGACGCACCGAGCCTCGCGTCGCCCGCCCTGCTTCGCGCCTTGAAGGACAGGAAGGACGCCGCCTGCACGCCGGCCATCGGCATCAGCCGTAACCCCACGCCGCGCACCACGCGCATGGCAACCGAGAACGGCATGATCGCCCTCCTCAGCAAGCACGATCGCGACACGCTGATCGAGACGCTGGCCTACGCCCTCGACGCCGCGGCAGATGCCAAGGCCGCAAGCATGGAGCTCGCAGCATGAGTGCCGCAGCCGTCCTTTCCTCGACCTCGGATGTGCCGACCGCCGGCGAAGAGAGCTACTTCACCGTGTTCGCCGGAGGCGAGGCGTTCGGCCTCTCCGTCCTGCACACGCAAACGATCTTCCGGATCACCAACGTGACGCCGATCCCGCTCGGCCCGGCCGACATCGTGGGGCTGGTCAACCTGCGCGGCAAGATCGTGACCGCCGTCAGCCTGCGCCGCCGTCTGCGCCTTCCCCAGGACGACGTCCAGAATTCTCTCGCGATCGGCATCGAGCACAAGGGCGAGAACTTCGCACTCATTGTCGACGAGGTCGGCGACGTCATGACGCTCGACAGCTCCATGCGCGTGCAGATCCCCGCCCACTTCGACCCCGCGCGCTCCCGCTTCATGTCGGGGCTCTACAAGGTCGGAAATCTTCTCGTCCCTGCCCTCAATATCGGCACGCTCTTCGATTTTACGGCTTAGGCGACCACCGCCCGGACACGGCTTGAAGCCACGGGCGTCGGCATATGGTGATGCGTACAGGTGAGTGACATGAAGAAAGCCCTCGTGGTGGACGATTCCGGCTTCATCCGGAAGATTGCGAGACAGATCCTCGAGAACATGGGCTTCGAGGTTGCCGAGGGGAAAGACGGCGCCCACGCGCTCGAGCAGTGCGAGCTCTCGCTGCCGGACCTCGTCCTTCTGGACTGGAACATGCCCGTCATGAGCGGTCTCGAGTTTCTGACGCGGCTGCGCAAGATGCCGGGAGGCGACGCCCCGCAGGTCGTGTTCTGCACGACCGAGAACACGCGCGACAAGATCCTGACCGCGCTCGAGGCCGGCGCCACCGAATACATCATGAAGCCGTTTGATCAGGAGATCATCCGGACGAAGCTCGAGCAGATCGGAATGGCCTGAGGTCGCCGCGATCTCCGCAGCGCCCGCCGCAGCCCCCGCTCCGCAATCGGCTCCACCCCTTCAAGAAAATGCAAGGTATCATGTCCCAAGCGTTCGACGCCCTTTGCGACTATCTGCGCCGCAACTCCGGCCTGGTGATGGAGCAAAGCAAGAAATACCTTGTCGACAGTCGCATCATGCCGATCGTCCGGCGCGAGAGGCTTTCGGGCCTCGACGAGCTCGTCGCCTTGCTGATGAAGGGCCAGTCCCCGAAGCTCGCCAAGGACGTCATCGAGGCGATGACGATCAATGAGACCTACTTTTTCCGCGACAAGTCGCCCTTCGACCAGTTCCGCTCCTTCATGCTTCCCGCGCTCCTGGCCGCACGCCAGAACGACAGGCGGTTGCGCATCTGGTCGGCAGCCGCATCGACCGGCCAGGAAGCCTACTCGCTCGCCATGATCCTGGACGAGTTCGCCCCGCGCATGCCGGGCTGGAAGATCGAGATCGTCGCCACCGACCTTTCGGAGCAGGTGCTGGAGAAAGCCCGCAAGGCCATCTACTCTCAGTTCGAGGTTCAGCGCGGGCTGCCGGCTCCGATGCTGTTGCGTCACTTCAACCAGATCGGCGAAAGCTGGCAGCTCTCCGACCACATCCGCTCCAAGGTGACGTTCCGCGCGCTCAACCTGCTGTCGGATTTCCGGACGCTGGGCCGTTTCGACATCATCTTCTGCCGCAACGTGCTGATCTATTTCGACGCCGCCCGCAAGGCGGACATCCTGGGGCGCATGACGCAGAGCCTGGCCCCCGACGGCTATATGATCCTCGGCGCCTCCGAGAGCCTGATCGGTCTCAAGACCGATCTGGTCTCCCACCCTCAGCACCGCGGCATCTTCCTGCGCGCAGGCACGGCATCGGCGGCCGCCCCGGCCCCGCTCGCCCCGCGCCCAACGCAGGCAATCCCCGTGCAGCCGACCCCCGTGCAGCCCGCGGCGGTTACGTTGCCTCCCGGCTACGCGGCAACCGCCATGGCATCGTCCGCCCGCTTGCGCACGGCCGGCTGATCGACACCGCGATCCGGCGATGGCGCGGCGGCTCACACCCGCCGCATGTCGTCGTTTTGCCGGTCCTTGTCGGGCCTCGCAAGCTCGCTGCCTCGTTTGAGCTGCGCCACCCGCGCGAGGTCGGCCGCTTCCGCACCCTTGAGGTCGGCATCGACGAGCGCGGCAAGCGCAAAACGCGCCAGCGCCTCCCGCTGGCCGATCCGCTCCGTAGGCTCGAGACGGCCGAAGCCCGCCGCCTCGCCGCGCGCCGGCTCGGCCCCCGTTGAGGCGGCTGCCCGCGTGGCGATCATCTGCCGGAGCGCGGACACGGCTGCAGAGGACGTATCGTTTCCCGCCCGCCGGACATCACCGGCGAGGGCTTGAGCGGTACGCGCGAGCTCCCCTTGGGTCCCCGCCGCGTCGGCGTTGCCGATCCAGAGCGCCTCCTGCGCCCGCCGGCTGACGAGCCCGGGCAATACCTCACCACCGGCCTTGTTGTACTGCTTGAAGATGTCGCGCACGGCATCGAGGTCGCCGCGCCGTACCGCGTCTCCGAGCCCGCTCCCGATCCAGGACGTCCCCGCATTGTAGGTCAGGGATGTGAGCGCGGCCTTGGTGCCGTCGTCCAGATGCGGCGCAGCCTTTTCGACGATCGATCGCGCCGCCGAAATCTCGCTCTGAAAGCGTCGCTCGGCTTCGGCAGGGCCGATGACCTCGCCCGCGAACTTCGCCCGCGTGCCGTATCCGTTCGAGAACTGCGCATAATCCCAGGATGCCTGGGGCGTGTAGCCCTCGAAGTTGCGGATCGCATCCAGATAAAAGCTATGCATGTCAGAAGTCGCGCTCCTCCGGCCTGCCTTGTTAACCCAACGCCCTTGCGCAAGGCTGACGGAGCCCCCGGCCCGTGAGATCGTCGGAACGACGAGACGCTCCGGCGGTGCTGGCACGGCACTTGCGTAGCGAGGGGCGTGTCCTTGTTTGGTACGACTATGCAGCTTTCGCTAAGCCTCCGCGCACGCATCTCGGCGCTCGGCGAGCTCTCCCGCCCACTGGGGGAGACGCGGGCCACGGCCCTTGCGCGCATCCTTGCTACCGCGGTCGCCACCGACGTCGCCCAGGGTCGCGACCCCGATGCCACCATCGATGCCTGGATCCGCCAGCTGGCCGCGGAGATCGTCGAGAAGACCGCGGCGCCGGACCAAGCCGCGCGACCGGCCGGCGTGCGCCGCATCGGCGATGTTCTGCCCGAAATCCACGGCAAAGGCTGAGCGCGACGGCCGGCGCTCCCGGCACGAAAAAAACCCATAAAATTTGAGCCAATTTTTGCGGCGGCGTCTAAGCCGACCTCAACGGGCCCTGGGTTAAAAGGATGAAGCTGCCCGCCGGAAAGAGGGCAGGAAAAAGCAGGGATCAGGGTCGTCAAACATGCAGGACAAGTCTCAAGCCAGCGTGCTGCGTCAGCGCCGCGACAACATCCGCGAGTGGCTCGACGAGGAAGCGCCTTACACCGAGGTCGATCAGCGTCACCTCGATGCCCACACGCCCGAGCGCGCCTACTGGCACCACGGGTATCAGGCCGCCCTGACCGACATCATGGCTATGCTCGCCCTTGAAGACGAAAAAATCGACACCTCGGGCATTCCCAATTAGTCCCGGGCGTGCGGTCGGGGTGCATGCGGTTTCCGGGCGGCTGGAACTCGTGGAAAAGCTCGCACTC
>WBZR01004498.1_pt1 | contig 11369 bp, 11 predicted proteins | sample 5204231 | NCBI WGS metagenome assembly WBZR01 (sample SAMN12412403, study PRJNA552823) | activated sludge metagenome | isolation source: activated sludge from anammox sidestream of wastewater treatment plant... | place: USA: Virginia | collected 2017-08
CCCTGCCTGGTCTCTTCTTTTCTGTAATGGTCTTTTCATGTTCTCTCATGCACCCCAGTTTAGCTTATTTAGCTCTGTTTGTCCAGTAATATTTGTGGGACATGCTAAGCTTTCCAGAGGGGATTACCATGCCCCCTTTTTTAGAACGGTGCGGCATGGCTGATTCCTCTGAATCAAGATCACGCCATGAGCATTCGACGTAAGCGTTGTCAAGTGTGCAGTCGAAACTGACAGAAGTGAAGAAAAAAATGGACGAAAAAAGAAAAAGGCGAGTACAATACTGGCTTGAGTCTTCCGAAGACGATTGGAGGGTTGCAAACCACCTTTTTGAGAAAGGCGATTATTCGTACGCGTTATTCTTTGGGCATTTGACTATCGAAAAAATTCTCAAAGGCATCTATGTTAATAGACTCGGGGAGATACCACCACACACTCACAGGCTCGTATACCTGGCCGAAAAGGTGTCCCTTTCCTTAAGTGAGTCGCAATTGGAACTCCTTGAAATTATAACCGATTTCAATATGGAGGCGCGATATCCTGACGAAAAGTTCTCTTTCAAGAAGCGATGCACAAAGGATTTTACGGAAAAGTACTTAATCAAAATTATGGAGATAAGAAAATGGTTGTTGAAACAGATTCTGCCATAGAATTAGTAAAAAGATATATAGAAGAACTTAGGAAAAATGGAGTAGAGGTAAGTGAGGCAATACTCTTTGGTTCTCACACGAAAGGAACAGCGAAGGTAGATAGTGACATTGATGTCGCATTAGTATCAAACCATTTTAGTGGCGATAGGTTTGAAGATCGCAGAAAGATTGTACCTTTAAGACGAAAGATAGATAGCCGGATAGAACCAATTCCATTCAGACCGGAAGATTTTATTGAAGGAATATTGGTCGATGAAATAAAGAAGACAGGAACGAGGATACTAAAGAAGTAAAAACCCTTTCATACGTTTATTAAGGCTGGGTGAATATGTGCATGTGGGAAAAGGAACGTCGTTTGGGTTGGGGAAGCATGAGATTTTGAAAGAGACGTAGAATAATTCAGCGCTAAGACACACAGAAGGCAAAGAGGGAAGAAGTCGGCAAAAAAAAGAGAATGAAGTATCAAAAGGGTCAGGGTGGCACGGACAAACTTGTTTGTCCGTGTTTAAAGTAAAGCGCTATGTGTGGTATGATATTTCTCAGAGAAGTTACAAGGAGCATGTTTAATAAATGCCCGGAGGGTAGACAGCGAATAGGACAGGGAAATAATTATAGAATTAACCCCGGCGGAGTGAAAGAAAACGAGAAGGAAAAACTGGCAGACATAGGGACATTGCCGGCGTGTTTTATCTCAAAAAGATAAAAAAGACAAGGAAGCTGTGGAAAAGACTTTTTTGTAAGACGTGTCTGTTAAGAGTATCCGACTTTTTTATAACAAGACTTGTCTTGAGCATTTGGCGTGAGCGTAGCCGAGTGCGAAGCTGGTTGAGTGTGTATGTCCTCACTAAAAAGAGGAGTACAGAAATGTATCTGATCCCCTCTAAAAAGAGGGGTACAGGGGTGTGTAAATAATGTCATGAAGATCAATTATCATCCAAAACTCAAAGAACTTGCACGTAAATTGAGAAATAAGGGTACACAGTCAGAAATAAAGCTCTGGCAATATTTGACGTTGCGTTAGTTTCAACTGATCTTACTGGTGACAGATTTTAATCGCGGAAGGATTGTGCCACTGAGGAGGAAATATTGATAGCTGTATAGAACCGATGCCTTTCCGATCCGAAGATTTTTATGATGGGAGGATGTTGGCGGATAGGATAAAAAGAATTGTGATAAGAATATTGACAAACGGCTTAAAGTAGCTACAAACATTCATCGCTATTCAAAGAAGGAGGATGTATGGAATTTAAACTAAAAACATTAACATCAATTTGGACGGGCGGGATGGAAAGAAATAACAACAGTATTTTGCATTTAACTGGCATCAAGGGTTCTTTAAGGTGGTGGTATGAAGTATTGATCCGGGGGCTTAATGGATATGCATGCAATCCGACCAGTAAAAATGAAGATGAAAAATGTAAATTTGATACTAAATTGTTTCAAAAAACAAGAGACATAGAAACAGAACTGAAAAGGATATGTCTTGCATGCCAGATGTTTGGGTGTACAGGGTGGAGCGGAAAGTTTAATTTAAGAATAGAAAATATTAACGATAAAGACGGCAACCCGATCACTATTCCACAGCTCAAAGAGGATTATACTTTTAAACTTAAATTTATAGAAAAGAAGACCTTTACCGATGCGGAGAAAAAACTTATAAATGCAACAATGAAGATAATTACAGATTATGGAGCAATAGGAGGAAAAACCGTTTTAAAACCTTCTGAAAAAGATCATAAAAATATATCCACCTACGGAGGAGGCAGGCATCGTGACTATGGAATTCTCGCAAGGGTTGAAGATGAAAATGGAAAAGATATATCTGGAATTCCTTCCTATAGAATTTATGAAGGGAACAGCAAACAGATGATTGATACTTATATTAATACATTCAAGATAAAATCTGATACTGACAATGACCCTGCTTGGCCCGATTTAAAGAACTTTTGGTTTGTGAAAAACAAATATATTAAAAGAGATACTTATAATAATATTGTCAAACGAGATCCTATTAATCCAAAGAACTATTTAGGTACGCCTCCAGACATTCACAAGTGGCTCGGTGGAGATATCACTAAAAGCAAAAAAATATTTTCATTTCACGGGAGCAAGCCGAACGCAATAATAAAAAATAACGAGGCAATTTCTGCAACTGACAGTCGTAGAATGCAAGGAGTAATGCGATGTTTTGGTTACGCAGAGAAGGGCAAGTTGGGTGAGGTAATAAAAATCATTGAGGATAATTGTCATTGTTTCAAAAATAAAATTACAAAGTGGGAGGAAATACAAAATGAACTTTGATTGGCATATAGAAATCAACGATAAATACCGACCATTGGCTAACGCCATTACTGATTTGGATGAACAAATAGGAGGGAAAAAAGATGAAATCAAACAGGCGAAGAATGATGGAAAACCTCAATTGGAAATCAACAAGATAAAAAAACAAAAAGAGAATCTCGAAAAACAAAGAGAGAAAAAGTGGGAAGATCAATGGGCCGTGGCGTATGAGTTAACTCCCTATTTTGGAGCACATTGGAAGGCATTGTCTTCATTTTACTTGGCAGAAGAGGGGAAATCATTAGCCATACTTGCCAGAGAACGGTATGTTGAATTGCAATATGATGAAGAGAAAAGGCGAATTAAAGAAGATATGGAAAAACAGAAAATTGATACTTTATTTGAGTTTTTCAGGAAACCAAAGGTGGACATTTCTTTGCTGCCTCCCTTCTCTTTCTTTCTCCAATTCACCTTTACCCTTGCTCAACCTTATCTTTGCAAAGATGACGAAGCATTTTATATATGTGACAACCCTATTAGAAAAGATAAGACTTTCAAAGTTCCGATGGTTTCTGGAAGTACCTGGAAAGGGAATATGCGATGGACAGCGGGTAAACAATTAGAATCTTACCCAGATATTAATGATAAGCTTAAAAAAAGGATACAATTAATAAATCTGTTTGGGAATGAGAACGAAGCTGAAGAGAGATATTTTGATTCACTTATGCCAGAAAAAAAAGACACCCTTAAAAAGATAATGAGTATCTCATCCAACAAAGAAGGTCTAAAAAAAGGACGCCTCAATTTTTACTCAACCTTTTTTAACAGAATAAGTCTTGAAGTTATTAATCCCCATGACAGAAAAACAAAGGCTGGGACGGTTCCCATTTATATCGAAAGTGTACCAACGGGAGCATCTGGAATTTTTAGTCTGCTTTACGTACCTTTTGACTTGATGGGCAAACTATCAGGAGAAATTAAACAGGCGGTAAACGAAGATATAGATATGGTTTGTAATATTCTTGAAAAAATGATGCTGACCTATGGTTTTTCTGCTAAAAAAAGCTGCGGTTTTGGGATAATTGAGAAGGGTATTAGGGGAATATTTGAAGTGTCAGGAAACAAAAATAAAGAACCGGAAAAATCAGAACCAGTAAAATCAAAATTAACCAAGAAAAAAACGTTTTCTACTTTCAGTGAGTTTTTGAGTTCTAAGCATCCAACTCATAAGTCTAATAATTCGACATTTTCTTCTTTTGAAGAAATGAAAGCTATTATAAATCAGGTGAAAGCAGAGGTGATAAAAAATGTTGGATAAGCTAAATAATAATCGCAATCAAATCCTTTTTATCGAACTTACAGGCTTATTGCACGATATAGGGAAACTCAGTAAGGCATTTCTTGAATACAGGCAGATATGGCAAAGCGATCCTCATGGTTATGACAACGACCCTCATGACCACTCATACCTTGAAAGGCATGAGGTATTCAAAGATTTAGTGCCTTCCGAATTTAAAAAGAAGCCGGATGAAATTTCATCGTTGGGCAAAAGTGGATGTATAAGCTGGGAACCAGATTTTTCAATTGAAAAAGCAATTCATCGTCATACTCAACCCGCTGAAGCGGTTATTAATAAAATGCTCCAAGCTGCTGATGGAATTGACGCTGCTATTGACCGTAACAACCCGCTCTGGAGCGCAGAGCAAAAAGACATGGTCTTCAAGTCGAATGTCTTTGGCTATGAGAAGGAAAGGATGGTTACCTTTGAAAGTCAGGAAATGGCTCGGAAGGAACTTTACGGTTTTCTTGGTAAAAGTCTCCCCGGGTATTTTGAGGATTTTAACAATGCATATCGGGAAGCCATTTTGTCTAAAATAAAAAAAGCCTTTGAGGTGGGGTTATCGGATACAACACGGCCGCAAAATGATACTACCCTTTGGGAACACAGTTACGCAGTTGCATCAATACTTAAAGTCGTATGTGTTTACAATCTCTTTCATGAAGAAGACAAGATAGATAGATTCGATAAGGTGAAATTTGGAATTCTTGGAATTGGATGGGATGGAATGAGGTTTTTATCCTATGGACAGAAGATAAGCGATATTGTTGCACGGAAAAAAATAATAGAAGATACAAAAGACTGCTTACAAAAACTAATAGAGTACGAATATCCGGTTGGAAACACAATTTATGCTGATGATGACGGGATTTATTTTGTTGTGCCTCTTAGATTCAATGAAAAATTCAAGGAAATAAAGGAAAAAATAGAGGATGAAATTTACGATAGAACCGTTGAAAAATCCCATGGCGAACTTCAGCCTCATATTGTTGATGTATCAGAGACGACCACTTTAACATCTTTGGTTTGGGCAATACAGGCCATGAAGAAAAAAACTGCATACCACTTTAATAGATCTGCTAAAGGGTTCAAGTGTTTTGAGACATATCTTAAATATTTTGAAAACAAAAAAACTGTATGCCCAATTTGCAGGCGTAGACCGGTTGAAAAAGAAGATGATGTCAAAAAAATATGCATAGTTTGTAAAAAGAGAAGAACACAAAATTTTTACGAGGAAGACAATATCCCGGAATCCAGCAAAACGGAAACTCTTTTTATTGATGAAATTGTAGACAATAACAACCGGGCTGCACTTATCGTTGTAAGGTTTGGACTCGATGACTGGTTAAACGGCAAGATGGTCAGAAGTTTGTTTGTCACTGAGATAAAAGGTATTGAAAGAGAAATAAATAATCTTGGAAATGTAAAGCAATTTGAAAAGGAGGAGAAAGCCATAGGGAGTTTTTTAGCTTCAAAGAAATCTGAATATGGAAAGTTTAACTACCATAGGATCAAATCCGATGTTGACTCTTTTTCTAATAAAATTAGCGAGGAAAGGGCTAAGTATACAGCATTTTTGTATGATCGAAGAAATTATTTACAAATAGAAAAAATTAATCCTTGTGAGATATTCAGAAGATGGGCAAAAATGCGTGATGCAGTTATACAAGAAGTTGGAAATTTTGATTTTTCTAAATTTGATATCCTTCTTTATAACATCCTGAATGCCAAAACCCCCACTCCCTCAACTATCCTTGATGTATGGGAAAGTACATTAGAATTTATTCAGGATATACCTAAAAATATCTTGCGATCTCTGTTGCCTGCAAACAAAAGGCTCGAAATTTCTGTTGAACTCAAAGAAGGCGAAAATATTGAAAAGGGGGGCAATGGTACGCTTGATGCAGAAGTTGTATCAACAAAAGAAAAAATCGAACTTCTGTATAAAGAACAAGAAAAATTCGAGGTTGTTGGAGAAATATATACAGCAGATTCCTCTCGCACCATAAAGAATGAATGGCAGGGTAAAGAGATCAGAATTATTGACAAAGAAAGCGATTCCTTTGGGAATCTATATGAAGTAAACGATAGTAACCCCGGTGTTACTATCGTTCCGTATCGTACGATAACTGAGTCCCCCAATCTCTTCATGGCCATTGTACCTGCTAAAAGGGCTGTAGAAATTACAAACCTGATTTATCAGAAATACAAAGAACAATTCGGGAAGGTAATGGGAAGGCTTCCCTTTAGCATAGGGAACATATTCTTTGGCAACAAGATGCCTATGTTTGTCGTCCTTGATGCAGGTAAACGGATGGTTGCTAATTTCGATAATCTTGCGGGTGATTTAGATAATAATGAGGGTGATAAAAAATTTGTTGTTACCCGAAAGCCTGAATGCGCCGGATCCAATATTGGTTTTGACTTGAAGTCGTCTGTCGGAGGATTTTGTAAAAGCTTTACATGGCGCTTGCCTTACAAGCTTGGCAATTGTGATGATGATTACCATCATCCGTATTTTATCGTTGATTCCAGTAACAAAGACTTGTCCGCTGAACGCTCTACATTCTTTAAAACTATTGCAGGGGATGTTATTCACTTCACAGAAATAAAAGAAGGGGACAAACTCTGTGTATATCCCAATTATTATGATTTTGAATTCCTTGATTCAAACACAAGAAGGCATGATATTCATCTGAAAGATGGCAGGAGAAAATCCAACGTGGCGGATTTCAAGTCAAAGCCGTTTCTGCTTGATGAGTTGAGTCAGAAGATAATGCGCTTATGGAAAGAGCTTCTACAAGGCAAACAGCTTAAAGGGATTACAGACACAAAGCTGAGAAATCTGCAATCACTCTGGCTGACAAAATATCAGGAGTGGAACGTTGATATCGGAAACAAGACATCTGCACAGTATGAACAATGGGTAAACCTTGTTACAACATCCATTAAAAAAGAATTTAAAGAACTTGATAACGAACAGTGTGGCTTACTTCAGGAAACCATTGGAAATGGCTTATTTTTCGATACGCTTGAGCTTTATCTTGGCATATTAAAAGAAAGAATATCAATAGATTAAAGGAGGGATTTAAAATGGTTGAACCAGCTAAACCTTTTGAAAAGAAGACTTACTATGCAATGACCCTTGACCCCGTGCATATTGGTACAGGCGGTTATAGACTAGGAAGGGTGGATAATACGATAACCAGGGAGCCGGGAACGAATATTCCCAAGATACCAGGTTCAAGCATCTCCGGGGCAACAAGGGCATATACGGCAATGGCGGTACAGAATACAGCGGTTATCAACGATTTGATTTAGACGGCAAGTAACGGGCTATTAGCTGTTGCTGAAGTTGAATACAAAAAAATGAAATATCTTCGTCCCAAATATATTTTTAACAATATTAAAGACCCTATTAAGCCTCAAAATAAAATTGTAAAAACCGTAGACAATAGAATCCCTGAAATAGAGAAAGATAACACAGGAAAAGAAAAATATTATAGTTGTGCAGGCAAGGGTGCTGATGACGGAGAAGGACATTGCGGCGAACCTGATTGTGAAGTATGCATACCTTTTGGTTTCTCAAAGAAGGGAAACAGCTTTCAGGGGCTTGCACAGTTCTTTGATGCAAGGATTTTATTTTTTCCTGTCCATTCAATGATGGGGCCAGTGTGGATTACTTCTCAAAGCGTCTTAAAGGAACAGGGGGCTCCAGAGGCATTGATTAGACTGTCAGATTGGAAAAAGTTTAAATGTATCGGTTCAACATGTCCTGCCGGAAAGTTAAATTTCGGATGGTTGATGATGGAGGCAGAGGACGCTATGCCATTAGAAAATGCATTCAAGGCTAAGATTGAGAAAGTGCCTCAAGAAATCCTGAATAGACTTTTCTTAGTTTCCGATAACCTTTTTTCCCGTATTGTCAACGACAACCTTGAAGTTCGCACATCCGTTGCAATTGACCCTGCAACCGGTGCTGCAGAGGATGGCGCTTTATATACTTATGAAGCAATACCGAGGGCAACCGTCATGTGGTTTGATGTAGTGTATAACAAGCCTGGGTATTTTAGAATAGATGGGAGTAAGCCTATTGATTTAAAAAAACCTACTGGTAGTTATCTTAATCCCCTGAAAAATCCTGCAGTTGGCGACGATGATCAAATCGGTTTTATGGCATTTAATGTTGGGAAAGGGCTCAAATATCTTGAAACCCTTGGAGTTGGCGGGATGAATACAAGGGGAATGGGAAGATTGCAGATTTTGAATTTAGGAGGGCAATAGTATGGAAATACTTGATATAAAATGTGCAGAGTATGGAAATAACATTATAAGCACAGTTGATAATCCGCAGGAGAAAAATAAAATTGAGTCAATGATCACAAAGGCTTTAGGGGTTTTACAAGAGGATGGCATTTATGCCTTCGCTCTTTATACGAAATCTAAAGGTGGAAATGAAGGGGCTGAAAAAAGAACAGCTAAGATTGTTCATGATAAAGCTTTTGAACTTCTGAAGGACAATAAAATCAAATTGTTGTCAGGAGACTGCAATAATTTTCTTGATGCTCTTCGTTCCAATTTAGCCAATGATATTGATAAACTTTTTTTAGCCAAAGAACTCCTTGAACGAACCCTTGTCTATGCCCGCTATCATGCAAAGGCGCTGGGTAGTGATACAAGCGGAGGTGCATGATGGGATGGAAGGCATACAGGTTAGTCTATCAGGCAAAAAGCCCAATCCATATTGGCTGGCACACGCTTGGATATATTAAGCTCACGCGCTATTATATTACCGGGCGAAATATGTGGGGGGCTATGACCGCGAATATAGTGCGAACCCTTTATGGACACAATGACTATCAAGGTGTGGGCGAATTATTAAAGAATAATATACTGGTTAGTTATTTTTATCCCACAATTGACTTGCAAAATCCGCTTCTTCCAAAATTTCGAAATGATGGTCTGTACTATGGTGGTTACCCTGCGTCTGATTTTGAACGGCTCTTTATTCAATCTTACGGGCAAACAGCCGTCCTTCCGGAAAGCAATACCGCTGAAGACCAATCTCTTCATGAGTCTGATTTTATTTCGCATTATATCGAAGAGGAAGATACCAAAACGTGCCGGAATGTATATTTTGTTGGATATATTTTTATCCACAATAACGCACACAACAAAGATGCGTTAACATTGGAGAAAATAGAAAGTGCTGTCACGGAAATATTTGTTGGCGGTGATAGAAAATATGGGTGGGGAAGGTTGTCGTTGGAAACAGGGATAAAATACGAAGTCGAGGACAACAAAGTTTTTGGACATCAACTGGATACCCAGAATGAAAGCTTACAAATTACAATATTGGAAAATACTGGTATTCCTGCACATTTGGAACTAAAAGCAGGGGAGAATATAAAAGTAAAAGGCGATATTGAACCCCTTCTTGGCCGGGAATGGGGCACAAGTGAAACTAATGGCAGTAAAATCGGGGCAGGGCAAAAAATAAGCAAGGCAAAGATTTGCTGGATGCCTGGTTCTGTTATGGAAAATAAAATGACGTTGAAAATTGGCGAATTCGGTATGCTAACTTTATAAGGGGACGCTCGATGGCAAAGAATTTCCAGAGTATCAAAAACCTTCCCAGGGACATCATAATCAATCTCATCGCGTCACTTCTCGGCTCTGCTCTTATATCAGCCATTACATGGGGTTTGGCCGGTAAGATAAAGTTTAGCATTTTGCTTTTTGGGGTGTTAATTATCTCCATACCCTATCTGCTATTTGTAAAGTATAAGAGACTTTTCAAGCTACTCAAGGCAGGAATGGATGGATACTATTATTCTTTCGACCTTTCTGAAAACAGGAAAGTATTTCGTGAGACCAAAGATACCTTCTGTTATTTAGGGATAAGCTCAAATTCTATTCTTGAGGATTTTAGAAAATGGACAGAAGAAGACCCTTTAGTAAACACCTATTCGTTTTTACTCACAAATCCAGAATCGCCGGCACTAAAAAGACAAATAGCATACGAAAAAGGGGTAAGCCTTGATTCAAATTTGTCCTCCTTGAACACTCAATTGTCCCAAACTATTGAACACGAGGTTGAAACAGAAAAGAGGCGTATCAATAGCGCTATAGAAGTACTTAAAAACCTGAGTCCTTTTAAAAGCGGAAAACTTAGAATCCGCCTTCATAACGAGTTTATTCCCTGGTGGATGTACATTGTTGATGATAAAAAGATTTATCTTGGTATTTTAGAGAAAGGGAAGAGGGGACAAGATTCTCCGACAATGGTTATATCAAAGAACCCTGATTTTCCTTCGCCATTTGACCCCTTTAAAAATACCTGGAATAGAATGTGGGAAGATGCAGTGAAAGACATTTAATGTGGGATATTGATTCTCTCTATGTAAGTTTTCATCGTGTTCAGGAAAACCACGGTTGCGCCGGTGTTGATGGCGTTACGCTTGAACACTACGAAGGCATTCTGGATATAAACCTCAGAATCATGCAAAGGGAACTGGTTGAGCATACGTACTCACCCCTCCCCCTGCTGAAGATCCTGGTCGATAAAGGGAATGGCGAGGCAAGGGCGCTCTGCATTCCGGCCGTCAGGGACAGGGTTGCTCAAACCGCGGTATTACAACAACTCGCACCAGCGCTTGAAAAAGAATTCGAGGAGTGCAGTTTTGCCTATCGCAAAGGCCGTTCAGTAAAACAAGCGGTTTTTCAGGTAAAAGAATTTTACGAACAAGGCTACCAATGGGTGGTGGATGCCGATATCGATGCCTTTTTTGACAGTGTGGACCATGCCCTGCTCCTTGCAAAATTGAAAAAGTATGTCCCTGCTCCGGATATGCGAAGACTCATAGAGCTCTGGCTGAAGGCTGAAATATGGGACGGTGAATCTTGTCGGTATTGCAGAAAGGTATTCCCCAGGGTTCGCCCATCTCGCCCGTCTTAGCCAATTTGTTTCTCGATGAGCTTGATGAAGAGTTGCTCAGGAAAGGATATAAGTATGTCCGGTATGCAGATGACTTTGTCATTCTGTGCAAAAGGCCTGAAGATGCAAGGCATGCGCTTCACGTGTCAAAACAGGCGCTGGAAAG
>WBZR01002700.1_pt1 | contig 11366 bp, 17 predicted proteins | sample 5204231 | NCBI WGS metagenome assembly WBZR01 (sample SAMN12412403, study PRJNA552823) | activated sludge metagenome | isolation source: activated sludge from anammox sidestream of wastewater treatment plant... | place: USA: Virginia | collected 2017-08
AAAAGAATACAAAAATTTAAGCCAGCGTCTGGACAAATAACAACTAATAAAGTTATGAATAATTTGAATGAATTTATTAATAATTGTTTTACAAAAAACGGTGAATATATGGATAAACAATATTATAAAAACGTAAATGATAAAACATGTAGATTTTGTGAATTTAATAACAGGCCTGACCTATGTGATAAAAAAAATTAATGATTATATCAAGTAATAAAATAAATGGAGAATAAATATGCAGAATTATCTTGGTGTTAAGCGTGGATGGAATATTCAAACAGAAGATGTACCAATTACAACTACAAATACTAGTGCTCCTGTAATGGTGGCAAATGATATACCAGAAATAATAGAAAAAATAGAAAATAATATATATTTTTATTCAGAAGTATATCGTGATAGTATATTAAGATTAAATAAAGAATTATCAATACTTAATAATGATTTATTATATAAAAGTATTATTACCAAAAATACGCCAGCTGATATTTTTTTATATATTCAAAGTTATGGTGGAAATATATTTTCCGGTTTATCAGCAATGGATGCAATTTTAAAATCTAAAATAAAAATAAATACTATAGTTGATGGATGTGCTGCGTCTGCGGCTACACTAATGTCAGTTGTAGGAAACACAAGATATATAAAAGAACATTCATATATTTTAATACACCAATTATCATCAATATTTTGGGGAAATTATGAACAGCTTAAAGATGACATGACTAATAGTGATAAATTTATGACAATGATTAAATCAATATATAAAGAAAGAACAAAATTACCAATGAAAAAATTAAATGAAATATTAAAACATGATATATGGCTTACTCCAAAAGAAGCGATTGAATACGGATTGGTGGATGATATTATATAATATGTTTTACAACATAATAAATAAATTATTGATAATATTTTAATAAATGTTTAGGAAAATAAGAATGAATAAAAAAATATTGCGATTAAAATTAACTGATTTTATTAATACGAATATAGAAGATAATGTTATTCATTTTTTGCATATGATGAAAGAAATAACTCCAACATTTGTAGTACACTGTTGGTATAAAAGTAAAGAAATAAGTACAACTGATTTAAATAAATTTATAATAGAATATCAAGAATTAATTGATTTAATTGAAATATCATTTTATACATTAGATTCATATGAGCCGCCGGTATGGTATGACATTATCAGTACAAGAGATGAGAAATTATTATCACGTTATAAATTTAGGTCTACATATGAAAATCCAAATGATATAATAAATTGTATTATAGAATTTAATACACTTATTAAATTTGACGCACAAAAAAATATAGGTTATAATAGAAATGGATACAATAACGATGCCAAAGATAGCAATAACAGGTTCAAGAAAATGGGAAAACAAACTGAAAGTTAAAAATACCATTTTTAAACTTAAAAATAAATATAAATCTGATTTAACCGTTATATCAGGAGGAACAGCAGAAGGCGTAGATTTACTGGTTAAAAAATTTAGTTTAGAATTTGATTTAGATTATGCCGAAGTAAGACCAAATCATTTTGATTGGTCTCCGTATTGTATTGAGCCAGCTTATATGTATAATAAAATTTTTAAATCGAATAATTATTATATTCGTAATACAAAATTAGTAAATGAAGCAGACGCAGTACTTTTGTTTGTAACAAAAGATGAAGTTTCGCCAGTAATGAAAAATATAGTACAACAATGTGATAAAAAATGTAAAAAATTAATTGTTGTTACTGAATAATAGTGATTTTTTCATATTTTTTTTATATTTATCCATATAAATTATTTATATAATACAGGAGATAGGTTATGAGTACAGAACTAAATAGAATCACAGAATTAGAAAATAAAATAATAGAACTCAATCGTATAATTGCATTACTAAATGAAGATAAAATCATAAAAAAATCCGAGACGAAAATAAAAGGATTATCTTTTGAAGATATACAATTAGAGGCATTATCTACAGACGGAAAATTATTTAATAAAGTAATGATATCAAAACATGTAGATAGTGATTTTATAAACATATCATTTGTATCTAATGAAGAAAAACCTTTAACTATTTACATGACTGAGAAATCGTATGTTAAATTTCACGAAATTGTGGATGTATTTAAAATAAAATCAGTTAACACACGACAATTTGAAAAAAATTAAGATATTATATAAATAAACAAAAGAAAATTTTATATAAAATAATTATAAATATTTTATGTTAGTATAACAACACAAATGTCTAAAATTTTAATTTTAAACATCAAAATTAAAAAAAATATAAATCTGTTATTTAGAGGTTTACATGAAAGATATACAAGTAAGTGTTACATCAGGACCAACAGTGTATGATATAAATAATTATATTCCAACGAAATATTTAAGTATTGGAATAAAATATTCTTTAGAAAACATTGAATCCAACAATTCTAATATTATTGATAATGAATCAATAGAAGAATTACTTCTAAAAATTAAGAGTGAAATTTTAAAATTAAAAGAACAGAAATTAGAATCTACTGAAAATGAAACCGCAACAGTAGAATTTGATTCTGGTATTATAACACTAACAGATAAATTTTTTGAATATCTTAAAAATAATGATACAAAAATACAAGCTATCAGAGTATCATTAAATGATTATGACCAAGATTATAAAGAACAAAAATTACGAACACTAAAAACAAAACAAATGGTTATAACAGCAGATGAACAATCATTAAATGACACGTTTGATGCCATCGTAAAACAATTATATTATGAGTTTGGAGATACAGTTATAGATTTATATTCAGTTATACTTACTCCCAAAATATATAAGATTATAAATAATATACCAGTTGAATATCGTAATGTATTAATACGAGTTAAAAAATAAGGAGAAAATTATGTCACTTATTACAAAACAAAAGACTATTAAAGATTTAGAATCATTGTCAAAAAAAATTAAAAAAAGAATATACACACTTGAATCTAAACAAGACACTGATTATACAGAATCTATTGTATTATTATCTCAAGAATACAGACAAATAAAAGAATCAATACTTAGAATATTAACGAATTAAGGAAAATATATGGATAAATTTAGAGAATCAACTTATTTGCCTAAGAATCAACGAAAAAGAATACTTTTATTATCAGATGATTTGAGAATGCCCTCTGGTGTAGGAACAATGTCAAGAGAAATAGTATTACAAACATGCCAAACATTTAATTGGTTTCAAGTTGGTGCTGCAATTAATCATCCAGAAGCTGGTAAATTACTTGATTTAAGCGCTGATATTATTAAGGAAACGAATATTCCGGACCCAGACGTTAAAGTATTACCATATAATGGTTATGGAGATGAAATGTTAATTAGGCAAATACTTCAAGTGGAAAAGATAGATGCTATATTACATTATACGGACCCAAGATTTTGGATTTGGTTATATCAAATGGAACATGAAATAAGACAAAAAATTCCATTATTATTTTATCACGTATGGGATAATTTACCTTATCCAATGTATAACAAACCATATTATGAATCATGCGATTGGTTTGGTTGTATATCAAGGCAAACTGAAAATATAGTTAGAAATGTATGGAAAGATGTAAATCCTTCACAATTAGATTATATACCACATGGTATAGATAAGAAAAAATTCTTCCCTATTGAAGAAACAATGACAGAAGAAGTGGAAAGATTAAAACGAATTAAAGAAATTATTTTTAAAAATCTTGAGCCATCATTTATTATTTTATATAATAACAGAAATATAAGAAGAAAACAAACAAGTAACATTATATTAGCTTTCAATGAATTTTTAAAATTATTACCTCAAGATGTTGCAGAAAAAGCGGCATTAGTATTACATACACAACCAGTTGACCCTAATGGAACAGATTTACCAGCAGTTGCATCAGTATTAGCACCTAATAAAAATATATTTTTCTCTGGAGCTAGGATAGATTATAAAGATTTAAATTGTTTATATAATTTAGCAGATGTTACTATTAATATGTCAAACGCTGAAGGATTTGGATTATCAACAGCAGAATCAATAATGGCAGGAACTCCTATTATAGCAACGGTTACCGGAGGATTACAAGACCAAATGCGATTTTTAGACGAAAACGGAAAGCCAATACAATTCAATTCAGATTGGGGTAGTAACTCAGATGGTAGAATTAAAAACACTCATGGTGAATGGTCATTTCCGTTGTTTCCACGAACACGTTCGGTAACGGGTTCACCGATGACACCATACATATTTGACGATTATTCAGATTGGAATGATGCTGCTATTGTATTAAAAGAAATATATGACCTTGGTCGTGAAGAAAGAAAGCGGCGAGGCAAAATTGGCAGAGAGTGGATGTTAACAGAAGAATCAGGAATGGAAGCTCAAGAAATGGGAAAAAGATTTATAAATGGTATAAATAAAACATTTGATAATTGGAAACCAAGAAAAAAATATAATATATATAAGATATAATTTTAGGAGAGTTTATGGCAAAACCTACACTATTAGCAATAGCGCCAGTACAATCCCAAAGTGGATACGGAAAACACTCAGTTGATTTAATTAGATGTATAATCAACTTGGATAAGTATGATGTAAAAATATTACCACTTCGTTGGGGAAATACCCCTTTAAATGCATTAGAAGTGGGAAAAGACGATGATATTATTAGTAGAATTTTACCTACTCCACAAATACAAAAACAACCGGAGATTGTATTTCATGTAACTGTACCAAATGAATTTAATCCAATTGGATTATTTAACATAGGAGTTACTGCTGGTATTGAAACTACAATAGCTCCATCGTCTTGGATAGAAGGTTTAAATAGAATGAATATAAATATTGTTCCATCGAATTTTGCTAAAAAAGTATTTGCGAGTGCATTATATACTAAGAATGATAAATACACAAACAAACCAATCGGTCAATTAAAACTTGAACGTGATATTGATGTTATATTTGAAGGATGCGACACTAATATTTATAGACGTATACAAGAAAATGAAATAAGTCAAAAAATAAAAGATGAATTATCATTTATACAAGAAGATTGGGCATTTTTAGTTGTTGGACATTGGTTACAAGGTGCAATAGGACAAGATAGAAAGGATATTGGTATGACTATAAAAGTATTCTTAGAGGCATTTAAGAATAAACCAAATCCACCGGCATTGATTATTAAGACATCTCTAGCAACATTTTCTATATTAGATAGGGATGAAATATTAAAACGAATAAATGAAATAAAAATGTCTATTCGAGATGCAAAGACGTTACCAAATATTTATTTACTTCATGGTCAGTTATCTGATATTGAAATGAATGAATTATATAATCATCCAAAAGTTAAGGCTATGGTTACTTTAACTAAAGGCGAAGGATTTGGCAGACCTTTATTAGAATTCTCTATGAGTGGTAAGCCAATACTTGCATCGGCTTGGTCTGGACATGTGGACTTTTTAGATAAAGATTTAAGTATACTTTTACCTGGTAAAATTGACAATGTTCATGAGTCCGCTGTTAACGACTTTATATTAAAAGAATCCCAATGGTTTACAGCAGACTATAATGTTGCAGCAGGCGCAATGCTTGAAGTATTTTCAAATTATAATAAATATCTTTCTAATTCAAAAAAAATGTCATATTATAATAAAAATACATTTAGTTTAGAAATGATGCAAAAAAAATTAAATTGGTTTTTTGAAAAGAATGTTCCGGAATTTCCAGAAGAATTAGAATTAAAACTTCCTGAATCAGTTAATAAACTAAAAACTATTAAATTACCAAAATTAAAAAAAACAGGAGATAAATAAAATGGAAATAAAAGTTGAGGAAAATATTAATACTTGCGTTAATAGTAATATACCAAATGATATTGATTATTCTTTGGATTCAATCGACTTTACTGAGAAGATGGATGAGGTAGATGAAATCAAATTAAAATTAGATTATAAATTTATAGAAAAATACGGTATTATAAAATTATATTTCGTTAAATTTCAATTGAAACGATATATCAAAAAACAAGAAAAATACAGCAAATTATTACAAAAGTATGAAATGTTATATAGAAGTTTATCACTTGCTGTTATATCTGGATTTGATAGCACTAAAAAACACATAAAATATTTAAAAGAATTATCAAAAAAAAACAGAGGTTAAAAAAATGGAAATAACTGACATTAAGGTATCTTATACTATTTTAACACATGGCGAAACAGTTACACTTCAAGCATTATTGGAAAAAATAAATAAATATAAAACGTTATGGGATGAAGTAATCATAGTTGATGATTATTCTGATAATCTTGAAACAATAAAGATATTGGGTTGGGCACAAGACGAAATGAAGTATAAAGTATTTAGAAATAAACTAAATGACAATTTCGCAGCACAAAAGAATTTTGCAGCAAGTCATTGTACAAACGAATATATTTTTAATATAGATGCTGATGAAATAATGTCAGATTTCTTCATGGAACATTTTAAGGAAATACTTTTCTTGAATTCAGAAGTTGAAATGTATAGATTGCCAAGAATAAACACAGTTGAAGGATTAACATTAAAACACATTGAACAATGGAGATGGAATATATCCAATCTTCCTACAGAAATGGATGAAAAAGTGATATTACCTGATTCTGATGAATATAATTTATTAAAAGCATATAATCTTATATTGAATGAACAAGATAATAAAGTTAAATTCTTAAAACCTTTAATAAATTTTCCAGACTGGCAAGGTCGTATTTATAAAAGAAAAAATACAATTGAATGGCAAGGCAAAGTACATGAAAGAATTGTGGGTCATAAAAAATTTGCTAATTTTCCAATGGAAAAAAATTACTCAATAATTCATAATAAATCAATAGAAAAACAAGAAAATCAAAACGCAATGTATGATAACATTATACGAGGAAAACTATAATGGAAAATGAATTAGTCGCAAAACAAACAGAATATGTTCCAAGCGATTTACTTTATAATTTTATTTCTAAAAGTTTACCTGACATTGAAATTTTTAAAATGAAAATGCCAATTGATGTTGATGAAAATGGAATTGAAATGTATATAACACAATTTAAAATAATAGGAATCGAAAGTGATGGTGAACAAGCGATTGCAAACGGTTGTTTGGAGTTTTTAATGAAAGAAATTAATAGAACAGGGCATAAAAAATTAGGTATTTATAGATTATCAAAAAATATATACAAAGAAACAACAAAATCTCCAGATATTATATTAGAATATGCTTTTCCTCAAACAATGGAAATTTCTGATGTTGATGATACTTACACACCTAAATTTATGAAAGACATTAAACCTTTTGATTATAAATCTGGAGATATTATGAAAAATATTAATGAAAAAAGAGATATATGAACATAGATATATACCTTTCCACAGAAAAATTTGTTGATTATTTATCTCCCATTTTAGGTGAATTAGGAACAGACGTGTTGCAATTAGAGAGTCCAAGATGTTCTGACAATGATGGATTTAATTATTTGGTTAAATCAAAACATTATAAATATAAAAATGGAATGATATGTCCAGATTGGGATGAAGAAAGTGTATTTGAAATTGTAGCAAATGAGTTAAAACAAGAAATAATAATTATTAATACACAAAAACAAATTGATAATATAGAATTAAATACAGATAAACTTGGAATTTACAATATATTTCTTCAAATCAACGAATGGAAAGACGAAGATATTAAAAAAATGGAATGGTTAAAAGAATATAAATATATGTTGATAATTTGGATAAGATATGCGTTTGGTAAAAAAGATGAAATTGGTCAAAATCAAAATGTTTAATAATAAAATTAATAAAAAAGTTTTAGAATTGGTATAATAAAATGTTAATTGGAATTGATGCATTTAAAAAATATAAAAATGAAATAAAGGGTGTATATCATATTGGTGCACATAGACTTGAAGAAAACAATTCTTATTTTGAAATTGGCATAAAAGATGTATTGTGGTTTGAAGCAAATCCAAAAATATATAAAGATATGAAACCTACTTTACAATATATATCTACACAAAACATATATAATGAATTATTAAGCGATGTTGATGATGTTGAAGTTGAATTTTATATTACTAATAATGGATTAAGTTCTTCTATGTTAAAATCAAAAGAACACAAGAAATATTATCCACACATAGTAGTTTCAGAAACGATAATATTAAAAACTAAAAAAATGTCAACTTTTATAAAAGAAAATAATGTTAACATATCAAAATATAATTTTATAAATGTAGATGTTCAAGGCGCAGAATTAAAAGTTATAAAAGGATTTGAAGAATATTTAAATACAATAGATTTTATTTATACTAAAGTTAATACTGAAGAATTATATGAAAATTGTCCAATGGTATCAGAAATAGATAATTTTTTATCTCAATATAATTTTAGAAGAATTGAAACAAACATAACATCTGCAAATTGGGGCGATGCGTTTTATATAAAAGAAAAACAATGATAACATATTTAAATTTAGGAAATGGAGGTAGACTTGGAAATCAAATGTTTCAATATGCAACATTACTTAGCGTAGCGACAAAAAACGGATACGAATATGGAATTCCATTTGAAAATGAGAATAATTTATATTCTCATTTGGATTTAAATACAAAACAATTAATATATAATTCTATGGATTTATTAAAAGCGTTTAATTTATCATGTAATAATGTTAAAGATAAAACAACATTTATTAATAAATTTAATGAGAAAGAAGGATGGAAATTTGATAAATCAATTTTTAATATTCAAGACAACACTAATATAGAAGGATATTTTCAATCAGAATTATATTTTAAAGATATTGAACACATAATAAAAAAAGAATTTCAATTTAAAGATTACATATTAAATACATGTACAGAAAAACGTGATAAATGGAATGACGGTAGAGATTTGGTTGCAATTCATATTCGGAGAGGAGATTATTTGGGTTATCCATTAATAATGGCAATAAGTGGAACTGACTATTATGAAAGAGCATTAAAAAATTTCACAGACAAGGATTATAAATATATAATATTTTCTGATGACTTAAAATGGTCAAAAAATTGTTTCGGAGAAGAAAATGAGGATTTAATATATTGTGAAAATGAAGGACCAATTGCTCACATATATGATTTATGCCAAATGTCATTATGCGACCATTTTATAATAGCTCCAAGTTCGTTTAGTTGGTGGGCAGCCTGGTTATCATCAAATAAAAATAAAAAAGTTATAAGACCATTGCAGCCTTTTCCACCAAATAATACCCATGATTATTATCCAAACGAATGGATAGCATGTTAAATTATTTTTATAAAATTTTATAAGGAAATAAATGAAACATAATATAGCAACTGTAATAAATTATTGTACACATGATTATAAATGGTTAAGACCATGTATAGAACACGTAAAAGAATTTTCTAAACAAATAATAGTTCCATCTTTAGACCATTTTTATAATGGTGTTCCTGAAAATGTGGAATTAATTGAAAAATCTAAAAAAGAAAATCCTGAGGCAGAGTTTGTTGAGTTTGAATGGAATCCTTCTTTATATAAAGATGCCGGTCTCCAAAGATTAAATGACCCGTTTACGCCAATAAAATATATGATTGATATAAAAGGAGATGAAGCGTGGTTTTGGGACCAGATGTCACGATTAATGGGTTTCAATCAAGTTTCAAAAGATGTAGAGTATGTTTTATTTGTAGATACAGACGAAATAACAGATACTCCAAGATTTATAGAATGGCTTAATAAATTTAATTATAGAGATTTTAATGCAATTCGATTTGATAGTTATTTTTATTTTTTATCTACAAAATATAGAGCATTACAGACCGAGGAATGGAATGGAATAACATTAGTAAAGAGAGATATATTAAAACAAGATGTATTTTTTAAACATGATTCGTGTAGATTAAATTTTATTAATTTTATGCCTGGAAATAGACTAACTAAAACGGAGGGTTTAGATGGAAATCCAATGTTTCATCATTATTCTTGGGTGAGAACGAAGGAAGAAATGATGAAAAAGGTTAAGTCTTGGGTACATCATAAGGACAGAGATTGGCCTTCTCTTGTTGAGCAAGAATTTCAAAGAACCTTTAATCCCAAAACCGATAAATGCTTTGTACATCAATATGATTACATAGAAGTTGAATCTTTTATATAAATAACAATGAGGCAAAAAAACAATGACACATTGGAAAATGAATAGATTTGATATTATAAATCAATTAATTAAAAAATATAATTATAAAAAATATTTGGAAATAGGAATAAGTATTGGAGAAACATTTAATTCAGTAAATTGTGAATTAAAAGACGGAGTAGACCCGAATTCTCCTTATAACGATGTTAAATACAGAATGACTTCAGATAAATTTTTTGAAGATGTTGCACCTACATTAAATTATAAATATGATATTATATTCATTGATGGATTACATGAATTTGAGCAAACAAATAGAGATGTTGAAAATAGTTTAAAATATTTAACAGAAAATGGAACAATTGTCATGCATGATTGTAATCCCACAGAAGAAAGAGTACAAATTGTACCACGAATTTCAAATGATTATTGGACCGGCGATGTTTGGAAAACAATATTAAAAATAAGAATGGAAAATCCAAATATAAAAATAACAGTAGTTAATACGGATTTAGGATGTGGTATTATTCAAAGAGGAGAGCAAATATTATATGAACCAAATGATAAATATAAAGACAACTATTATACATATGAACATTTAAATGAAAACAGAAATGAAATACTAAATTTAATTTCAGTTGAAAAATTTAAAGAACAATTTGCCTTATATAAACCAAATATTAATTATTTTAAGTTAAAATCTATTGTAAACACCTCATGTTATGCATCCGCTGGTACAATATCAACGGAAGAAGATATTGAATTGGCTGAAAGTTATATTGTATATAATAAAAATTTTATAGATTCATTTCCATATATTGTTACTTCAAATAATAAAATGATGGAAACTGATAATTCATTATTAAAAAAATATAATACTTTATGGAAAGATTATTTTGGGGACAAAGTTGTTAATTTATTAACAAAAGAAAATAAAGGACACACATTTGGTATTTTTGATATTGAAAATGCTATATTTGATTATACTTTAAAACATAAAGATAAGATAAAATGGGTTTGGAAATTTGCATTTGATATTATATGCAATACGGAAATTTTTGAAAATGAAGTTGAAGAAGCAGATTTATATTATATTAATAATATAGGGTTTAAATATTTATTCGATAATAAATTTGATATGGACACTTGTTTAAAGAAAAT
>WBZR01004500.1_pt1 | contig 11364 bp, 7 predicted proteins | sample 5204231 | NCBI WGS metagenome assembly WBZR01 (sample SAMN12412403, study PRJNA552823) | activated sludge metagenome | isolation source: activated sludge from anammox sidestream of wastewater treatment plant... | place: USA: Virginia | collected 2017-08
CTGGTCGCGCTGTTCGGCGCGGCGACCGGCTACGGCATCATGATTCTCGCCATGACGGCAACGCCGCTCGCGATGGTGCATCACCATCACGACCTTCCGGCCGCCGCGATGGTCATCCAGCTTCATGTGCTGGGCATGTTTCTGCCGTCCTTTTTCACCGGCTCTCTGATCGCACGCTTCGGCGTGCTGAAGGTCATGCTTGCCGGAATAGGCCTATTCGCCGGCCACGTTCTCTTGAGCCTCAGCGGGACCGGATTGGCGTCGTTCGCCTCAGCGCTCGTTCTGCTCGGCATAGGCTGGAACTTCCTTTACGTCGGAGGCACGGCGATGCTGACCGAGACCTACGCTCCCGCAGAGCGCGGCCGCGCTCAGGCCGCTAACGATCTCACGATCTTTGCGGTCGGCCTCGCCTGCTCGCTCGGGGCCGGCGCGATGCTGCAGACAATCGGGTGGCAGGCGATGAACGCTGTTCTTCTCCCGTGGCTTGCGCTGGCCGCGGCGTCGATCCTGTGGCTCGCCTTTCGGTCCCGGACGCGGCGTGATCCCGGCACGATGCGCGGGCCGACCAGCGTCAGCTGACGCCCAGCTTCTTCTGCAAGCTGGTCGAGGACGTCGTGTACTGGAACACGAGCCGTTTGTCGGGGAAGCAATATCGGTATGCCTGCTGCGACATTAGCGCCGCCTCGTGAAAACCTGACAGGATGAGCTTCAGCTTGCCCGGATACCAGTTGATGTCGCCGATGGCGAAAACGCCGGGCACGCTGGTTTCGAACTTCTCCGTGTCGACGAGGAGAAGGTTGTCTTTCAGCGCGAGACCCCACTCGGCGATCGGACCGAGCTTCATGGTCAGACCGAAAAACGGCAGCATCGCTTCGCACGCAACGGTTTTCGTCGACCCGTCATTGGCTTTTATGATGGCTGCGCTCAGTTTTCCGTCGCTTCCTTCGACCGAGGAGACCTGGCCGAGCTCGAAATCCATTTTGCCCGCCTCGACCAGCGCTTTCATTTTGTTGACGCTGTCGGGCGCGGCGCGGAAGGCGTCGCGCCGGTGCACGAGAGTGAGGCGTTTCGCCAACGGCTGCAGATTGAGCGTCCAGTCCAGCGCCGAATCGCCGCCGCCGACGACCATCACCGCCTTGTCGCGGAACACGTCCATTTTGCGAACGGAATAGAAGACCGACGTGCCTTCGAAGCCCTCGATTCCTGCGACCGGCGGACGCTTGGGCTGGAAGGAGCCGCCGCCGGCGGCGACGACGACGACCCTCGCCTCGAAGACCTTCCCGCCATCGGTGCTCAGCCGGAATGAGGGCTCGCCGATCTTCTCGATCTTCTCGACCATCTCGCCGAAATGGAAGGTCGGGCCGAACGGCTTGATCTGCGTCATCAGCGCATCGACCAGCCCCTGTCCGCTGACCTCCGGAATGCCCGGAATGTCATAAATCGGCTTCTCCGGATAAAGCTCGGCGCACTGCCCGCCCGGCCGGTCAAGAATGTCGATCAAATGCACCTTCATATCGAGAAGGCCGAGCTCGAACACGGCGAACAATCCGATCGGACCCGCCCCGATGATCACGACATCCGTCTTGATGATTTCGCTCATATTGCACTGTCGATTTTGGCTGCTCTCACTCACTGGATTCGGCGCCTCGAATGAACCGTTGCGGATGAACCGCTGCGGACAGAACATTCCGCGCCGCCCTCACAAAGACGGCATCCGTTTCCAAGGTCAATGTGGGATTGTCCTTACGATGTGCTCGTCGTCCCTGAGATTTAAGCCTGCTTAGGCGGCACGGTGACGATAAGCCCGTCAAGGTCTTCGCGCACCTTGATCTGGCACGACAGCCGTGACGTCGGCTTCACCTCGAAGGCGAAGTCGAGCATATCCTCCTCCATGGGAGACGGCTCGCCGGTCTTCTCGCTCCAGGCCTCGTCGACATAGACATGGCAGGTTGCGCATGAGCAGGCGCCCCCGCATTCGGCTTCGATCCCGGGCACGCCGTTCTTGATCGCGGTCTCCATGACCGTGGCGCCGGGTTCCGCCTGGACCGTCCGTTTGTTGCCGGAGGCCTCGATAAAGGTGATCTGGACCATTGCGAGAAAGCAGGTAAGAGTGGGGCTTCGCTCCTATACCGGCTCGCTCCCTCCGCAGCAAGGAGCTGTCGCGGAGCGCTGTCAGGGGTGGCCCGGCCCGACAATAGCGCGATTAAGCGGTGAGTCAGCTCGACGTGAGCAACTCGCCGATGAAGGCGCTCGCCTCTTGGATGGCCGCTTCCAACTCCTGCACTGCTTCGGATCGGCGCGCCTCGCCGTCCGAGGCGGATTCTTCCACGGCTTCTGCGGCCTGTGCCGCCCGCCATGCGCCAATCCCGCGGGCTGATCCCTTCAACGTATGCGCTAGCGTCGCAACCATAGGAGAATCCGCTGTACGCAGCGGAATCAGCAGCTTTTCCGCCTGGCGCACAAAAAGCAGCAACACTTCCCGTTCCAGATTGCGCTCTCCGAACGTCATCCGCGTCAAATGCACGAGATCGATCGGCGGCCGGTCCGATGCCGGCAAAGGCCCCGGACCATCATCTAGCATCTGTCCATAAGCGCTCATCCCGTCCTCCCCGCGATTTGCCGATCCCCTGTGGATAAATTGCCGGGAGACGGCGAAAAGCGGGTAAATGCCGGCCGAAAAAAGGGCAGGCCATTCGCACGCATGGTCAATCCGTTGTTAAGATTGGCTTCCCGGCCGCATCGCCGCCACATTTTTGCCCGATAAGCGGCGGCGAAGTTCACACGTGTTAACGATGATTAACGACAAGTTACCAATCTGTGTTTCTTTTGCGGCAGGTCGCCGCTAGGATACCCGCTTGCGGTCGGCCGTTCCCAATGGCCGATCGTGCGGGGGAGCTACAAGGTCACACGCGAACGATAATGCCCGGCGGCCGAGCCGGCGGGCGGAAAATTGTCGAGTACGGACGCGAGGCGACGAACAAATGTCCAATATTCCGAAGAAGATTCAGGATCCGACTGAGGCGGCTCTGTCGGCCATCCAGGAAGCGCTCAATCTTCGGGAGCAGCCGGCCGAAAGCGGTTCGAAGCCCGCGTCCGAGCCGGAACAGGCTGAGGGCGCCAACGTCCAGCACGACCGGCGGCGGCGGTCGCGTGCAGCGCCTAGCCTTGACGAGGACATTTTCGTGACCGATGTGGCCGCGCGTCCGGCGCAGCCCGACGAAGACATGCCTCTGGAGAGGCGCGCCGCCAATGACGACCGTCAGTCCGTAGGCCAGATCCTGCAGGCCCTGCAGCGCCGCCCCTCGCGCGCGCCCATGCTCGCCGCGCTTGGCTTTTCCGTCCTCTGGGTGATCGCCGGCCTCGTTCTGACGTCCCTCTATTTTGGCGGCGACATCCGCACCCAAGTGCCGCCGGGAACCTCCTTGGCCCCGCAATTCGCCGTCATTGCGGCCCTTCTGGGCGGTCCGGTCGTCTTTTTCTTCGTGCTGGCGCATATGATCGCCCGCGCCCAGGACCTGCGCAATATCGGCCGCGCGATGACGGAAGTGGCCATGCGCATGGCGGAACCCGAGAACCTGGGTTCAGACGCCGTGGTGACCGTGGGACAGGCGATCCGCCGCGAGGTCGCGGCCATGGGCGACGGCGTCGAACGCGCCTTGGCGCGCGCGGCGGAACTCGAGGCGCTGGTCCACAACGAGGTAGCCGCGCTGGAACGCGCTTATAACGACAATGAGATTCGTATTCGCGGGCTTATCGAGGACCTGAACAACCAGCGCGACACCCTGGTGGGGCAAGCCGAATCCGTCCGCAACGCGTTGTCGGGGATTCAGCTCGGAATGACGCAGGACATCGCCTCGGTCAGCGAGATGGTCGCCTCCAGCGTGAACGAGGCGGCGCAGCGCATCACGCGCTCGCTTGCTGAGAAGGGCGAGCACATTACGCTTGCGCTCGGCCGCGCCGGCGACGCGATGATCGACGCGATCGGCGAGCGCGGCGGCGACCTGCTGGAACAGCTCAATCGGACCGGAGAAGATGTCGGCCGCGCCATGCAGCAGGCAAGCGACCGCATTACGTCCAGCATCGATTTGAAGACCGATCGCCTCAGCGATGAAGTCATCACGCTGACGACCAATTTGTCGCACATGCTCTCAACGCGGCTCGATCAGGTGACGCAAGACGTGTCGGTGAAGACGACCGGCCTCGCCGAGAGCATTATGCAGCAGGCCGAACAGGCGAGCGCGAAGGCCACGCGCGCCACAATCGAATTGACCGAGACCCTGAACGACCGTTCGCGAAAGATCGCCGACAGCCTCGCGGAAACGGGCAGCCGTCTTGCCGAAACGATCATCACGCGCGCGGACGAGGCCAACAGCACGCTCAAGGCCACCGGCGAATCGCTCGTGCTCGATTTGACCCTTCGCGGCAACGATGTCGTCTCCAAGCTGGAGGAAACCGGCTCGCGGATCACGCAGACCATTATCGGCCATGGCGGCGACGTGGTGTCCAAGCTGCAGGACACAGGCTCACGCGTCACCGAGACCATCGTCACCCATGGCGGCATGGTGACGGACACGTTCCGCAGCACCGCCGATTCGCTCGCCCACACGGTCAGCGCCAAAGCCGATTCGATCAAGGAGATGCTGGCGTCTCGGCTTGAATCTTTCGAGGACATCTTCAACAAGAGCGGAGCGGAGCTGGCGGAGCGCGTCGCGCGCGACTCCTCTTCGCTCGGCGGACTGATAACCCGCCACCTCGCCGAGTTCGACCGCACCGTCAAGGTCTATGGCGGCGAGCTGGTCGAGCGTCTCGGTCAGCGCACGGATGACGTTACCGAAGCTTTGCGCGTGCATGTCGAGAATTTCGAGGTCCGCGCCGGCCAAAAGACGAACGAAGCGGCCGCGGCCTTCGACACGCGCATCACGCGGCTGCAAGAGGCGATCGAAAGCCGCACTCAGACGCTTAATGACTCGCTGGGCGGACGCGTGATCGAAATCGCCAAAGCTCTCGCGGACGGCGGGAAAGAGGTGGTTGCGGCGGTCGAAAAGCGGATCGACGACGTCACGAGCGCCATCTCCGAGCGCAGCGCCAAATTCGCCGACACGATCACGGTGATGACCGACGAAATCGACCGAAGCCTCACGGACAAGGCCGTCACGGTCGAGAAGACGCTCACGGCCAAGGCCGACGCGATGGACAGGCTGCTGGGATCGCGCGCGCTCGAGATCACCGGAACGCTGGACGCGCGCATCGGCCGTTTCGAAGAACTGTTGATCGGCCGCGTCGAGGCGGTCACCTCGCAAATCGAAGTACGCGGACAGAGCGCAGCCAACGCCATATACGGCCGCGTCGAACAGCTCTCGCAGACGATCAAGACGAGCGCGAGCGAAGCCGAGAGGAACCTGACGGCCCTCACCACCGCCGTTTCCGACATCATCAAGTCGGGCGTGGGCGAGGCGGAGCGCACGATGACCTCCACTGCCTCGAATGTGACGGGCGTGTTCCGCCAGCAAGCCAACGAGGTTCAGCATTCTTTGATGACCTTGTCGTCGGATGTGGCGAGCTCTTTCAAGCAGAACGCCCATGACATCGAGTATGCCCTGACCACTCTCAAATCGGCGACGACGGAAGCCATTGAAACGAGCGCGAAGGAGGCAGAGCGGATCATCACGGAGACGACCGCGCGCACGACATCCGATCTCCGCGCCAATGCGCAGGAGATAGAGCGGGCCGTCACGGCGGCGAGCACGGCCGCTTCGGCCGAGGTCCGCGCCAACGCGCAGGACATCGAGCGCGCGCTTAGCGGCGCAACCGCTGCGGCGACGAACGAGATCCGATCGAGTGCGCAGGACATCGAACGCACGATCGGCAGCACGACGGCGAACGCCGCCTCCGTGATACGCGCGACGGCGCAAGACGCCGAACGCGCGCTCACCGGCGCGACGACGGCGACGGCCGATACGATGCGCGCCAGCGTGCAGGATTCCGAGCGCCTCCTGAACGCCCTGGCGACAGGCGTCAGCACCGTGCTCAAGCAAAATGCCGGCGATGTGGAGAAAACGCTTCTCGGGGTCGGCGCTGAAGTCGTCCGCACCTTCACGGCCAAAGCCGAAGAGATGACCAAAAGCCTGAACAGCCGTTCGGGTGAATTGACTAGGCTGCTCGACGACAAGACGGGCGTGTTTCTGACCGCCTTCGCCGGCAAGGGCCAGCAGATGGCTGGCGATATCGAGCGCATCACCACCGAGACGGTGAAGACGATCGAGGCAAAGGGCCTCAACCTGGCCAACTCGGTCATGAAGAACAGCCAAGACATAGCGCGCATCATCAACGATGCGAGCACGCAAGCGACCGCCGCCGTCACGCGCTCGCTCAACGAACTGCACGAGAACGCCAAGGAAGCGATCGAGCAATCGCGCCAGACCGCGGCCGCCACCGTGTCGGAGGCGATCGAGACGAGCACTTCCTTGCGTAACGACACCACGGCGATTTTTGAACGCCTGCGCGAGGCCAACGTTCTGCTGCAGGAGGTGCTTGCGGGCGCCACTCAGAATTTGGGCATGATCGAGGGCACTTTGTCCTCCCGCGTGCACGATTTCGTGAAGGTCATGAACGAGATCGGGGACCGGACCGGCGCGACAAACGCGAAGGTCGACGAGCAGCTGAAGTCATTCCATGCCATGACTTCGGATGTTCTTCGCGACATCACGCTTCTGGCGCAGAATTTTGACGAGCAGGGCCGCATGCTGGCCAGCACGGCCGACCTGCTCAACAACAGCAATTTGCGAACCGAGAAGATCATCACGGATCGTCGCGATTCGCTTGAAGCGCTTGCGCAGGGTCTCGACGCGCGCACCGAGGAGCTCGATAGCCGCCTGAAGCGCTTCGGAACCCTGCTGGAGCAGACGTTCCAGGCCGCCGACGGCAAAGCTCGCGATATCGCAAAAACGCTGGCGGAGGCGAGCACGGACGGCGCGCGCGAAATCACCGAGCGCTTCGAACTCGTTCGGACGCACGCCGAGGAGGAGCGCAAGCGCACGAGCGAAAGCATGCTCGGCGTCTACGAACAGGCCGCAAGCCAGACTCATTCGTTCTTCCAGCAGGCATCCGAGCGATTCAACGAAATCGTGCGCGGCATGAAGGCGATGGCCGCCGAGATCCATCGCGAGCTCGAAACGACCCGCGCAGAGATGCGGCGCGGCGTTCTGGAATTGCCGCAGGAGACGGCCGAGAGCGCCGCGCAGATGCGGCGCGTCATCGTCGAGCAGATGGACGCTCTCGCCGAATTGAACCGCATCGTCGCCCGCCATGGGCGCGGGATTGAAGCGGCTGGAGCGGCGCGCCGCGGCGAACAGGTTGCCGCCACGCTCGGCGTTCGGCCCGCGCCGCGTTCCGAACCCCAACCGGCCGGACGGCCGGCGCCGCAGCGTCAAGAGCAGCCGCAGCCCGCTCCCAGCGAAGGCCGGAGCGGCTGGTTGAGCGGCGTTCTTTCGCGCGCATCGCGTGAAGAAGCTCACGCGCGAACGCCGCGCGAAGAACAACAGGGCGGACGGCGCGACGATCGGGGCCCGCATCACATGATCGAGTCCCTTGATTCGCTGTCGGTCGATATCGCGCGCATGATCGACCACGACGCCGCTGCTGAATTATGGGATCGATACAAGCGCGGCGAGCGCAAGATCTTTACGCGGCGACTGTATACGCTGCAGGGTCAGAAGACGTTTGACGAAATCCGCAAGCGCTACCGCGCAGACCGCGAATTCAAGCAGACGGTCGATCGGTACATCGCTGAGTTCGAGCGGCTGCTCGACGAGGTCTCGCATAACGATCGCGATTCCATGATGGCGCAAACCTATCTGAGCTCCGACACCGGCAAGGTCTATACCATGCTGGCCCACGCCGCCGGCCGTCTCGATGGCTGATGCAGCTTGCTCGGAGCGCGTCCTTCGCGGACGCGCTCCGAGGCGTTCCGCGTCGCGCGACCATGCCGATTTCCCTTTCCGTGCGCAGCGAAACTTGGCCGATTGCGGGCTCGTTTGCGATCAGCCGCGGCCGCAAGACGCAAGCCCAGGTCGTCGTGGCGGAGCTGCGCGACGGCGACGCGATGGGCCGCGGCGAGTGCGTTCCCTACGCGCGCTACGGCGAGACGGTTGCGTCGGTGGCGAGGGACATCGAACGATTGCGCCCGCGCCTTGCTTCTGGGCTGGGCCGCATCGGCCTGCAATCGGCCTTGCCGGCGGGGGCGGCGCGCAATGCGCTCGATTGCGCGTTATGGGACCTCGAGGCGAAGCGGACAGGCATACGGGCGCACGAATTGGCCGGCCTTCCCTCGCCTCGCCCGCTGGTCACCGCCTACACGATCTCGCTCGATTCTGCAGCGGCAATGGGTGAGGCGGCAAGGGCGGCAGCCTCCCGCCCGCTGCTCAAGCTCAAACTGGGCGGCCCTGAAGACGCCGAGCGGCTCCGCGCCGTGCGAGCGGCGGCGCCCAATGCCGACCTGATCGTCGACGCCAACGAAGCCTGGAGCGCGGCCGATCTGCCCGCCAAGCTCGCCGCCTGCGCGGAGGCGGGCGTGCGCCTGGTCGAACAGCCGCTGCCCGCCGACGACGATAGGGCGCTGGCTGGGCTCGACCGGCCTATTCCGGTTTGCGCCGACGAGAGCGTTCACGATCGCGCCACGCTCGGCGCGGTCGCAAAGAAATACGACGCCGTGAACATCAAGCTCGACAAGACCGGCGGGCTGACGGAGGCGCTGGCGCTCGCCGCCGAGGCCGAGCGAATGGGGCTTGCGATCATGGTCGGCTGCATGGTGGCGACATCGCTCGCCATGGCGCCGGCGGTTCTGCTGGCGCAGCGCGCGCGATGGGTCGATCTCGACGGACCGCTCCTGCTCGCGCGCGATCGCGAACCGGGCCTGCAATATATCGGCTCGACGGTCGAGCCGCCGTTCCCCGAATTATGGGGCTGAGCGCAGCAAGCGCGCGCAAGCCAGCGCAATCCCTCCTCCGACCGCCGCAATCGCCGCCATCAAGAAGTACACGCGCCCACCCGCGACAGCCTCGATTTGGCCCGCAGCCGCCATGGCGGCCGCCATCGCCATGGCATGGACGGTCACCGTTGTGGCCTGCGCGCGCGCCTCAAGCCCGAGCGGCGCAAACGATGCCGCGGCGCGGATCATGCCGAGATACGTGGCGGCGAACGAAAACGCATGCAACGCCTGCAGGGGAATGAGGATCCACCCGGCCGGATCGAACGCGAGCGCCGTCCAGCGCGTAACCGCAGCGAACGCGCCCAGCAAGAATAGATGCAGCGGCCCGATCTGCGCCGGAAGGCGGCTCGACCACCAGAACAGAGCGATCTCGGCCGCAACGCCGACCGACCACAGGACTCCGATCTCAGGCCCTTTAATGCCGAGCGCGCGCCAGTGCACCGCGCCGAGGGCGTAATAGGCGGCATGGCTCGATTGAATGAAGGCCGAGACCGCGACGGCGACCACGAATGCCGGCCGCAACAACAGTCGTGACGGCGGCGCTTTCACCGGCCCGCTGTGCTGGATAGGCGCATCGACCACGAAGAACAGCGCCGCCATCGCTGCAAGACCCTGCGCTGCGATGATCATCCATATGATGGCCGCGGCGGGAAACAATCCCGTCATGAAACCGGTCAGAAGCGTGCTCGCGACGAAGGCGACCGAACCCCAGGCGCGAACCGGTCCGTAGGCGCTTCTTCTGTCTCGGAATGCGGAGACGGCGAGACTGTCGGTGAGCGGAATCGCCGGGGCGATCGCGGCCGCGGCCAGACACGCGCAGACCAGGAGCGGCCAAAAGCCGTGCGCGCGCTCGAGCAAAAGGTAAAACCCTACTCCCAGCGCCGCCGTCAGGCGCAGGATGAGGACCGGCCGCCCGAAGCGGTCAGCCGCTTCGCCCGCCAAGGGATTGGTCACGATGCGCACAAGGAGAGGGGCGCCGATCACAATCCCGATTTGCGCCGGACTTAAACCACGATCCTGAAGCCACAGCGGCAGGAACGGGATGTTCACTCCCATGCCGACGAAGATCGCGGCATAGAGCAGCGCCAGGCCGAGCTTTGGATCAATGGCGGGCATTTTCACACCTTCGACCCTGCCGTTAAACTCCAATGAATGATTCGGGACCATGCTCCCCTCGAAACAATCGCCCGGCCGACGGAGGCCCCCGATGCCGCAGGTGCCCGCCGTTTCGCCGCTTACCGAGGCTGATTACGACGCGATCGAGTCGGCCGTCGTCGAGACTGCGCGCGGGCGCTGGTTCCTGGCCGAGTATGCGCGGCGCAACCGGCACGCCGACACGGCGACGCTCCTTGCCGCGCTCAACCGCATCGAATCCGTGATCCGGGGCGAGCAGGCGGCGCAATCGGCGGACCGCTTTCGTTTCGATCTGGTCGAAATGGCCAAGGCCATTTCGCGCACCAAAGCGGAGATCGCCGCGATCAAGCCGGACAGCGCGCATCCCGGCAGGTTCGGCGAGGCAAGCGAGGAGCTGGACTCAATCGTGCTCTCAACGGAGTCGGCGACCTCCGACATCCTTGCCGCAGCCGAGCAGATCCAGGAAGTTGCCTGGACCTTGCGCGAACAGGGCATGGACAGCGCCATTTGCGATTTGCTCGACGCGCGCGCAACCGACATCTACACCGCTTGCTCGTTCCAGGACCTCACCGGCCAGCGCACCAAAAAGGTGATCGGCGTGTTGCGCTATCTCGAAGGCCGCATCAACGCCATGATCGACATTTGGGGCCTCGACGACCAGATGGCGACCGAAGCGGCGGAAGCCGCCGACGCGCACAAAGACGAAGGGCTGCTCAATGGACCGGCGCGTCCCGGGCACGGTCTCGATCAGTCCGACATTGACGTGGTCATGAGGCCCGCTGCTGAAATGACGCCGTTCAATGAATCCCCCCCGCAACGGACGTGGCCCGCCCCGCCATTGATCGAGCACGGCGCGATCGAAGAGGCCGCTGAGCTGGAGCCGCCGGTCACGGCGGCAATTTCGGTCGGCGCTGCGGCCGCGCAAACGCCTCACCCGCCGCCGGATGCGCAAGACCCGCCGGCATTCTCGCCTCGCTCGCGTCCCGGCGCTCTCGCCTCGATCCTGGCGCTGAGCGAGGAAGAAAAAATCGCGCTGTTCAGCTGAGTTGCGCCAACCAGCAGGGTTCTCGATCCGCCATGCCTGCGTTTGTCGCGGGTATGACGTCTTAAAAGCAGCGCCGGATTAAGACATGGATGGCCGGAACAAGTCCAGCCATGACGATGCGATGAGTCACTATCAAGGCGGATTAGTATTACGCCACCAGCCGGCGAAACAGCTCGGGATCGACATTGCCGCCCGAGAG
>WBZR01004503.1_pt1 | contig 11360 bp, 11 predicted proteins | sample 5204231 | NCBI WGS metagenome assembly WBZR01 (sample SAMN12412403, study PRJNA552823) | activated sludge metagenome | isolation source: activated sludge from anammox sidestream of wastewater treatment plant... | place: USA: Virginia | collected 2017-08
CGGCGGCGACGAGTTCGTCGAGGTCAGCGAAGAACACTGAACCCGTGCGCGCCGCCGCTCGCGCAGCGGCACGCGGCGTGGGCGCATCCGCGCCGGCGCGTGCCGCGGCCGGCGCCCGCCGCGCCCCCGAATCTGGAGAGAAACAGCAATGTCCGTGATCACTGCAAGCATGGTGGCCGAACTGCGCGCCAAGACCGACGCGCCGATGATGGAATGCAAGAAGGCGCTCACCGAGGCCGACGGCGACCTCGGCCGCGCCGAGGAGATCCTGCGCGTCAAGCTCGGCAACAAGGCGAGCAAGGCGGCCAGCCGCGTCACTGCCGAAGGCGTCGTCGCCGCCCACGTGGGCGGCGCTGCCGGCGCCCTCGTCGAGGTCAACTGCGAGACCGACTTCGTGTCCAAGAACGAGTCGTTCCTGGCCCTGGCGCGCGCCTGCGCGCAACTGGTGGCCGAGCGCAACCCGGCCGACGTCGCGGCGCTGGCCGCGCTGCCGCTCGCGCAGGACGGCTTCGGCCCGACGGTGGAAGACGTGCGCAAGGGCCTGATCGGCAAGATCGGCGAGAACCTGTCGATCCGCCGCTTCCGGCGCTACGCCGGCGGCGGCGCGCTGGCGCACTACCTGCACGGCACGCGCATCGGCGTCATCGTCGAGTACAGCGGCAGCGCGACGGCGGCCAAGGACGTGGCGATGCATGTCGCGGCGATGAAGCCGGTGGCGCTGGCCGCCGCCGATGTGCCCGCCGATCTGGTCGACAAGGAGCGCAAGATCGCCGCCGAGAAGGCCGCCGAGAGCGGCAAGCCGGCCGAGATCGCGGCCAAGATGGTCGAAGGCGCGGTGCAAAAGTACCTGAAGGAGGTGTCGCTGCTGCCGCAGCCCTTCGTCAAGAACGACAAGCAGTCGGTCGAGCAGATGCTGAAGGAGGCCGGCACCACGGTGCGCGGCTTCACGCTGTACGTGGTGGGCGAGGGCATCGACAAGCGCAGCGGCGACTTCGCCGCCGAGGTGGCGGCGCAGGTGGCCGCTGCCAAGGGCCAGTAGCCGGGCCCTGGGCGCGCACGGGCGCCGGCCGCCCGCCGCTTACACTGCAGCACCGCGAACGGACCACCTCATGCCGACGCCGGCATACAAGCGCATCCTGCTCAAGCTCTCGGGCGAGGCCCTGATGGGCGATGATCCCTACGGCATCAACCGCGCCACCATCGTGCGCATGGTGCGCGAGGTGCAGGAGATCACGCGCCTGGGTTGCGAGGTCGCCGTCGTCATCGGCGGCGGCAACATCTTCCGCGGCGTGGCCGGCGGCTCGGTCGGCATGGACCGCGCCACCGCCGACTACATGGGCATGCTGGCCACCGTGATGAACGCGCTCGCGCTGGCCGACACGATGCGCCAGGAGGGCATGACGGCGCGCGTGATGTCGGCCATCGGCATCGAGCAGGTGGTCGAGCCCTACGTCCGGCCCAAGGCGCTGCAGTATCTCGAGGAAGGCAAGGTCGTCGTCTTCGCCGCCGGCACCGGCAACCCCTTCTTCACCACCGACACCGCGGCGGCGCTGCGCGGCGCCGAAGTCGGCGCCGAGATCGTGCTCAAGGCGACCAAGGTCGACGGCGTGTACAGCGCCGATCCGCACAAGGACCCGAGCGCCACGCGCTACACGCGCATCGCCTTCGACGAGGCGATCGCGCGCAACCTGCAGGTGATGGACGCCACCGCGTTCGCGCTGTGCCGCGACCAGAAGCTGCCGATCAAGGTGTTCTCGATCCACAAGCCGGGTGCGCTCAGGCGCGTCGTGCTCGGCGAGGACGAGGGCACGCTGGTGCACGTTTGACGACGAGGCTGCAACTTCGCCATGGACACCGCCGAGATCAGGAAGACCGCCGAGCACAAGATGGGCAAGTCGCTCGAGGCGCTGAAGAACGAACTGCACAAGATCCGCACCGGGCGGGCGCATCCCGGCATCCTCGACCAGGTGCATGTCGACTACTACGGCTCCAAGGTGCCGATCAGCCAGGTCGCCAACGTCTCGCTGATCGACGCGCGCACGATCAGCGTGCAGCCCTGGGAGAAGGGCATGGGCGCGAAGATCGAGCGGGCGATCCGCGAGAGCGATCTCGGCCTCAACCCGAGCGCCCAGGGCGACTTGCTGCGCGTGCCGATGCCGCCGCTCACCGAGGAGCGGCGGCGCGAGCTGAGCAAGGTCGTGCGCCACGCCGGCGAGGAATGCAAGATCGCGGTGCGCGCCGTGCGCCGCGAGGCCAACGAGCACCTGAAGAAGCTGCTCAAGGACAAGGCCGTCAACGAGGACGAGGAGCGCCGCGTGCAGGCCGACGTGCAGCATCTGACCGACAACGTCGTCGCCGAGATCGACCGCCTGGTGCACGGCAAGGAAGCCGAGGTGATGGCGGTCTGAGCGCCGCCGCCGGGTCTGCGATGTCGGGCAAACCCAAGCTCGTGCCGCTGCAGGGCGCCGCGCCCGACGCGGTGCCGCGCCATGTCGCGGTGGTGATGGACGGCAACGGCCGCTGGGCGCGCCAGCGCTTCATGCCGCGCTTCTTCGGCCACAAGGCCGGTGTCGACGCGCTGGTGCGCGCGGTCAACCTGTTCGCCGAGCGCGGCGTCGCCTACCTGACGGTGTTCGCCTTCTCGTCGGAGAACTGGAAGCGCCCCAGCGAGGAGGTGTCGGGACTGATGAGCCTGGTGCTGGTGGCGGTGTCCAAGTACCTGGGCAAGCTTGCCGGCGACGGCGTTCGCATCCGCATCGTCGGCGACCGCTCGGCCGTTTCCGACAAGCTGCGCCTGGCCTGGGAGCAGGCCGAGGCCCTGACGCGCCACAACACGCGCATCACGCTCGCGGTGGCGTTCAACTACGGCGGGCGCTGGGACGTCGTGCAGGCCTGCCGTCAGGCGCTTGCCGAGGGCGTCGCGCCGGGCGATTTCGACGAGGCTTATCTGTCGAGCCACATGGCGCTGTCGTTCGCGCCCGACCCCGACCTGTTCATCCGCACCGGCGGCGAGATGCGCATGAGCAACTTCATGCTCTGGCAGGCCGCCTATTCGGAGCTGTTCTTCACCGAGTGCCTGTGGCCGGACTTCGGCACGCGCGAGATCGACGCGGCGCTCGCGGCCTATGCGCAGCGCGATCGGCGCTTCGGCGGCATCCGCCAGCCGGTGGTGGCCGAGGGTGATTGAGGTCCGCGCGGCAGCATCGCAGCGGTGCGCTCGGGCCGCGGGCACGCCATGCTGAAGCAGCGCGTCGTCACGGCGCTCGTGCTGGTGGCGATCATGTTCGCGGCGCTGGCGGCGCCCGGGCGCTGGCCCTTCGCGCTCGTCAGTCTCGCGCTGTTCGCCGCCGGAGCCTGGGAGTGGGCGCGCCTGAACCGGACGCTGCCCGCACTGCTGTCGGCGGCCCTGTTCGCGCTCGTCGGCCTCGGCGCTCTTGCCGGCGGCTGGGGCGACGCGGCGCCGGCGGCGCTGTGGCGTGCGCTCGCGCTGCTGTGGCTCGGCGGCGGTGCCCTCGTGCTCTGGCGCGGCCCTGCGGCCTGGCCGCGCTGGCCGCGCCTGCTGCGCTGGCTGCTCGGCCTGTCGGTGCTGGGCGGCGCCTGGCTCGCGCTCGTGCACGCGCGCACGATCGGCATCAACTTCATGCTGTCGATGCTGTGTCTGGTGTGGATGGCCGACATCGCCGCCTACTTCGGCGGCCGTGCCTTCGGCCGGCGCAAGCTCGCGCCTTCGATCAGCCCCGGCAAGAGCTGGGAGGGCCTGTGGTCGGGCGTGGCCGGCGTGTTGGCGCTCGCGCTCGTCTGGATCTGGCTCGACCGCGCGTCCGGCTTCCAGGTCCCCAGCCTTTACACGCGCCTGGTGTCCGCGTTCGGCTGGCCGCTCGCGGCGGCGGCGCTCGTCGGTCTGAGCGGCCTGAGCGTGGTCGGCGACCTGTTCGAGTCGCTCGTCAAGCGTGCCGCCGGCGCCAAGGACAGCAGCCGGCTGCTGCCCGGCCACGGGGGCGTGCTCGACCGCGTCGACGCGCTGCTGCCCGTGATGCCGGCCTCGCTCGCGCTCGTCGGGCTGAGCGCCGGCCTGGGCCGCGGGTGACCGACGTGGACGGCCCGCGCCAGCGCGTCGCCGTACTCGGCTCCACGGGGTCGATCGGCACGAGCACGCTCGATGTCATCGCGCGCCATCCGCAGCGTTTCGAGGTCGTCGGTCTGACCGCGCACCAGCGCGTCGACGAGCTCGTCGCGCAGTGTCTGCGCTGGCGCCCGCGCTGGGCCGTGTTGCCCGACGCGGCGCGCGCGCGCGCGGTGCGTGAGCGCCTCGCCGCCGCGGGCCTGCGCACCGAGGTGACGAGCGGCGCCGAGGCCTTGTGCGAGCTGGCGGCCGCGCCCGAGGTCGACACCGTGATGGCTGCCATCGTCGGTGCCGCCGGCCTGGCGCCCTGCCTGGCCGCGGCACGCGCGGGCAAGCGGCTGCTGCTGGCCAACAAGGAGGCGCTGGTCGTCGGCGGCGCCCTGTTCATGCAGGCGGTGGCCGAGGGCGGCGCGACGCTGCTGCCCATCGACAGCGAGCATTCGGCGATCTTCCAGTGCCTGCCCGAGGAGCGGCGCAGCTGGGACGCGCGCATCGACCACCTCGTGCTCACCGCCAGCGGCGGCCCGTTCCGGCAGCGCGATCCGGCGACGCTCGCCACGGTCACGCCGGACGAGGCGCTGGCGCATCCGAACTGGGTGATGGGACGCAAGATCTCGGTCGACTCGGCGACGATGATGAACAAGGCGCTCGAGGTGATCGAGGCGCGCTGGCTGTTCGACCTTGCCCCCGAGCGCGTGCGCGTCGTGATCCACCCGCAGAGCATCGTGCACTCGATGGTCGTGTGCCGCGACGGCTCGGTGCTGGCTCAGCTCGGCACGCCCGACATGCGCGTGCCGATCGCCTACGGCCTGGCGTTTCCCGAGCGCATCGAGTCGGGCGCGGCGCGGCTCGATTTCGGCGCCCTGCAGGGCCTGAGCTTCGAGGCGCCCGACGCCGGGCGCTTTCCCGGCCTGCAGCTCGCCTGGCAGGCCCTGGCCGGGCCGTCGGGCAGCACCGCGGTGCTCAACGCCGCCAACGAGGAGGCCGTGGCCGCCTTCCTCGCGGGAACCATCGGCTTCACCGAGATTCACAGAGTGAACGCGGCGACGCTCGAGCAGTTGGAGCCGCGCTTGCCGGTGCCGCCCACCCTCGATGACCTGCTCGATCTCGATCGCCGCGCGCGCTCTCTGGCGCGTGCCCTCCTGACGCAGCGGGTGCCGGCATGAGCTATGTCGTCGGCCTGCTGCTCACGCTGGGCCTGCTCATCGTCATCCACGAGTACGGCCACTACCGCGTGGCGCGGGCCTGCGGCGTCAAGGTGCTGCGCTTCTCGGTCGGCTTCGGCCGCGTCGTCTGGCGCTGGCAGCGGCAGCCGGGCGGCACCGAGTTCGTCGTCTGCGCGCTGCCTCTGGGCGGCTACGTGCGCATGCTCGACGAGCGCGAAGGCGAGGTCGATCCGCACGAGCTGGCGCGCGCCTTCAACCGCCAGAGCCTGGCCCGGCGCGCCGCGATCGTCGCCGCCGGGCCGCTGGCCAACCTGGCGCTCGCGGCCTTGCTGTTCGCCGCCGCCTACTGGGCCGGCATGCAGGAGCCCAAGGCTCTGTTCGGCGCACCGCAGCCCGACAGCATCGCCGCGCGCGCCGGGCTGCGTTCGGGCGACTGGGTGCAGGCCGTCGGCGAAGGCGACGGTCAATGGCGCGACCTGCGTTCGATGACCGATCTGATGTGGCGGCTGACGCAGGCGGCGCTGCAACGCGAGAAGCTCGCGTTGCGCGTGAGCGACCGCGACGGGCGCGGCGCGCGCACGCTCGAGCTCGATCTGGGCACGCTCGAGCCGCGCGAGGTCGACGCCGATCTGGCGCGCCGCATCGGCCTCGGCCCGCCCTTCGCGGAACCCCTGATCGGCGCGGTGAAGGCGGGCGGTCCGGCCGACCGGGCCGGTCTCGCGCAGGGCGATCGCGTGCTCGCCATCGACGGCGCCGCCGTCGCCGACTCGAGCGTGCTGCGCGAACGCATCCGCGCCGGCGTGCGCGGCGCTCAGCCGGTGCTGCAACACTGGCTCGTCGAGCGCGGCGGACGCAGCGTCACGCTCGACGTCGTGCCGCGCGTCGATGCCGCCGCGTCGGCGCCCTACGGCCGCATCGACGCGATGATCGGCGCGCCGGCGGCGCAGGTCACGGTGCGCTACGGCCCGCTCGAGGGCCTCGTGCGCGGGTTCGAGCGCACCTGGGATACCTCGGCGTTCACGCTGAAGATGCTCGGCCGCATGCTGGTCGGCGAGGCCTCGCTGAAGAACCTGTCGGGTCCGATCAGCATCGCCGACTATGCCGGCCAGTCGGTGCGTCAGGGGCCGGTGCGCTTCATCGAATTCCTGGCCATCGTCAGCGTCAGCCTCGGCGTGCTGAACCTGCTGCCGCTGCCGATGCTCGATGGCGGCCACCTGATGTATTACATTTTCGAGGGCGCCACCGGTCGCCCGGTCTCCGACCTCTGGCTCGAGCGGCTCCAGCGCGGCGGCATCGCGTTGCTGCTCACGATGATGTCGGTTGCCCTCTACAACGACGTGGCCCGCCTGCTGGGCCTGCACTGATCGCCCGATGTTTCCAGCGTTTCCGGGCGCCGCCGAGCGCGGCGCCTTTGTCCTGATCGTGGCGGCCGCGGCGGCGCTGGCCGCTCCCGCCGCCAAGGCCGTCCAGCCCTTCGTCATCAAGGACATCCGCGTCGAGGGTCTGCAGCGCACCGATCCCGGCACGGTGTTCGCCGCGCTGCCGTTTCGCATCGGCGACACCTACACCGACGACAAGGGCTCGGCGGCGCTGCGCGCGCTTTTCGCGACCGGCCTGTTCAAGGACGTGCGCATCGAGATCGAGGGCGAGGTCGCGGTCGTCATCGTCGACGAGCGCGCGATCATCGCCAGCGTGAGCTTCGCCGGTCTCAAGGAGTTCGACAAGGACCCGCTCACCAAGTCGCTCAAGGACGCCGGCATCGGCGAGGGGCTGCCTTTCGATCGCGCGCTGATCGACCGCGCCGAGCAGGAGATCAAGCGCCAGTACCTCACACGCAGCCTGTACGGCGCCGAGGTCACGACGACGGTGACGCCGATCGAGCGCAACCGCGTGAACATCACGTTCACGATGAACGAGGGCGAGGCGGCCAGGATCTCGAGCCTGCGCATCGGCGGCAACTCGGTGTTTTCGGAGTCGACGCTGCTCGACGAGTTCGAGCTCAGCCCCACCGGCTGGTTCAGCTGGTACACCAAGAACGACCGCTACTCGCGCAGCAAGCTCAACGCCGACCTCGAGCGGCTGCGTGCCTACTACGTCAACCGCGGCTACCTCGAGTTCGCGATCGAGTCGACGCAGGTCACGATCTCGCCCGACAAGCAGCGCATCGCGATCGCCGTCTCGATCCGCGAAGGCCAGCCGTACACGGTCACCGCCGTGCGCCTCGAGGGCGACTACCTGGGCAAGGAGGACGAGTTCCGCACCCTCGTCGGACTGCGCCCGGGCGAGCCGTATCGCGGCGACGCGGTGACCGAGACGGCCAAGCGCTTCGGCGAGCGCTTCGGCCTGTACGGCTACGCCTTCGCGCGCGTCGAGCCGCGCCCCGAGATCGACCGCGCCCGCGGCCAGGTGTCGGTGGTCTTCGTCGCCCAGCCCGAGCGCCGCGTCTACGTGCGGCGCATCGACGTCGCGGGCAACACGCGCACGCGCGACGAAGTCGTGCGGCGCGAGTTCCGCCAGCTCGAGGGTGCCTGGTACGACGGCGCGCTCATCAAGCTGAGCAAGGAGCGCGTCGACCGCCTGGGCTTCTTCAAGGACGTCGACGTCGAGACGAGCGAGGTTCCCGGCGTGCCCGATCAGGTCGACCTCGTCGTCAACGTGACCGAGAAGCCGACCGGCAATCTCTCGGTCGGCGCCGGTTACTCCAACGCCGAGCGTTTCACCTTCACGGCGGCGATTCGCCAGGACAACGTCTTCGGCTCGGGCAACTCGCTCGGCCTCGAGATCAACACCGGCCGTACCAACCGCACGCTCGTCGTCAGCACCCTCGATCCGTACTGGACGGTCGACGGCATCTCGCGCTCGTTCGACCTGGTCTACCGCCGCAGCAAGGCGCTGAACCAGCTGCTCGACGAATACGAGGCCTCCAACCAGCGCCTGGGCATGACCTTCGGCGTGCCGTTCTCTGAGTTCGACACCGTCTACCTCGGCCTCGCCGCCGATCGCCAGGTCATCGGCACGGCCGTCGGCGTGCCCCTGGCCTACCTGAACTACCGCGTGCTGTTCGGCGAGACGAGCATGGCGTTCCCGCTCACGCTGGGCTGGGCGCGCGACCGCCGCGACAGCGTGATCGTGCCCACGCGCGGCAGCTACCAGCGCGTGAACCTCGAGTGGAGCTTCGCGGGCGACGTGCGCTACACGCGCACCAACGTGCAGGCGCAGCAGTACTGGGCGCTGCCCAGGCAGCTGACGCTCGGCTTGAACGCCGAGTTCGGCTGGGGCAAGGGCCTGGGCGGCAAGCCGTTCCCGGTGTTCAAGAACTTCTACGGCGGCGGCCTGGGCACGGTGCGCGTGTTCGAGCAGGGCTCGCTCGGCGTCATCGATCCGACCGGCGCCTACGTCGGCGGCGCCAAGCGCTTGAACGCCAATGCCGAGCTGTACTTCCCGGTGCCGGGCACCGGCAACGACAAGTCGCTGCGCATCTTCGCGTTTGCCGACGTCGGCAACGTCTGGCGCGAAGACGAGCGCATGAGCGCCGACTCGCTGCGCTCGTCGGCGGGTCTGGGCCTGTCGTGGATCTCGCCGGTGGGTCCGCTCAAGCTGAGCTGGGGCACGCCGCTCAGGCTGCAGCGCAACGATAGAATTCAGCGCTTCCAATTCCAGATCGGGACCGCGTTCTGATGAGCCCCAGCCGCCTCGCATCGTTCACTGCCGGGCTCGGTGCCCGCGCCGCGCGTCCGCTCGCCCTGCCGCTGGCGGCCGCCGCGCTCGTCCTGGCGACGCTGCCTGCGGCGGCCCAGGAGCTGAAGATCGGCTATGTCAACAGCGAACGCGTGCTGCGCGAGGCCACGCCGGCCAAGGCCGCGCAGGCCAAGCTCGAGGCCGAATTCGGCAAGCGCGAGCGCGAGCTCAACGATCAGGCCAGCAAGCTCAAGGCGGCGGCCGACAAGCTCGACAAGGACGCCCCCACGCTCGCCGAGACCGAGCGCACGCGCCGCCAGCGCGAACTCGTCGAGCAGGACCGCGACCTGCAGCGCAAGCGCCGCGAGTTCCAGGAAGACCTGAACCAGCGCCGCAACGAGGAGCTGGCCGGCGTCGTCGAGCGCGCCAACCGCGTCATCAAGCAGATCTTCGACGGCGAGAAGTACGACGTCATCCTGCAAGAGGTCGTCTTCGCTGGCCCGCGCGTGGACATCACCGACAAGGTGATCAAGGCGCTCAACGCGCCGGGCAAGTAGGGCACGCGGGCCGCGGCGTGCGCGTCCGCATCGGCGAGATCGCGGCCCTGCTGGGCGGCGAGCTGCTCGGCGACGCCACCCTCGAAGTCGAGCGTATCGCTCCGCTGGACAGCGCCGACGCCCGGGCGATCGGCTTTCTCGCCCACGCGCGCCATGCCGCGCAAGTGCAGCGCAGCGCCGCCGGCTGCCTGATCGTCGCCCCGGCGCTGCGCGATGCGGCCGCCGCGCGCGGCGCGGCCATCGTCTGCGCCGACCCCTACCTGGCCTACGCGCGGCTCACGCAGTGGTGGGCGGCGCGCGTGCGCACCGCTCCGTGCTCGGGCGTCCATCCGAGCGCGGTCGTGGAACCCGGCGCCCGCATCGCGGCCTCGGCGAGCGTGGGTGCGCTCGCCTACATCGGCGCGCAGGCCTGCCTGGCTGCGGGCGCCGTGGTCGGTGCGCAGGCGCATGTCGGCGCGCACGCCGAGCTGGGCGAGGGCACGACGCTGCACGCGCGCGCCGTACTCGCGCGCGGCTGCCGCATCGGCGCGCGCGGCATCGTCCACAGCGGTGCCGTCGTCGGCGCCGACGGCTTCGGCTTCGCGCCGGTGCCCGACGAAGGCGGACGCTGGGAGAAGATCGAACAGCTCGGCGCGGTGGCGATCGGCGACGACGTCGAGATCGGCGCCAACAGCTGCGTCGACCGCGGCGCGCTCGAGGACACCGTCGTCGGCAACGGCGTGAAGGTCGACAACCTGGTGCAGATCGGCCACAACGTGCGCATCGGCGAGCACAGCGCCCTGGCCGGCTGCGTCGGCGTGGCCGGCAGCGCGCGCATCGGCCGGCGCTGCACCTTCGGCGGCGCCGCGATGATCCTCGGCCACCTCGAGATCGCCGACGACGTGCACGTCAGCGCCGGCACGCTGATCTCGCGCTCGATCCGAAAGGCCGGCGTCTACAGCGGCGTGTTTCCCTTCGACGACAATGCCGCCTGGGAAAAGAACGCCGCCACCCTGCGGCAGCTGCACGCGCTGCGCGAGCGCATCCGCGCGCTGGAGAAGAGGCAATGAGCGGGCTCGACATCCACCAGATCCTCGCCAAGCTGCCGCACCGCTATCCGTTCCTGATGGTCGACCGCGTGCTCGAAGTCGAGGTCGGGCAGTACGTCAGGGCGGTCAAGAACGTCACCATCAACGAACCGTACTTCGTCGGCCACTTCCCGGTGCGGCCGGTGATGCCGGGCGTGCTGATCATCGAGGCGCTGGCGCAGGCCGCGGCCATGCTCGCCTACGTCAGCACGGGCGGCTCGGCCGGCGACGACAAGGTGGTCTACCTGGCCGGCGTCGACAACGCGCGCTTCAAGCGGCCGGTGGAGCCGGGCGACCAGCTCTTGCTCGAGGCCTGGCTCGAGCGCATCAAGGCCGGCGTGCATCGCTATCGCACGCGCGCCACGGTCGAAGGCCAGCTCGTCGCCGAGGCCACGATCATGTGCACGGAGCGCAAGGTCAGGTAGCGCGGGTTCGCTGCGACGTGGCCACGATCCATCCGACGGCGATCGTCGATCGAGCGGCCGAGCTCGCCGCCGGCGTGCAGATCGGTCCCTACGCGGTGGTCGGCGCCGGCGTCGTCATCGAGGCCGGCACGACGGTCGGCGCGCATTGCGTGCTCGAAGGGCCGATGCGCATCGGGCACGACAACCGCATCTTCGCGCACGCCGCGCTGGGCGGCGCGCCGCAGGACATGAAGTACCGCGGCGAGCCGACGCGGCTCGAGATCGGCGCGCGCAACACGATCCGCGAGTTCTGCACCTTCAGCCGCGGCACGGTGCAGGACGCGGGCGTCACGCGCGTCGGCGAC
>WBZR01004292.1_pt1 | contig 11357 bp, 12 predicted proteins | sample 5204231 | NCBI WGS metagenome assembly WBZR01 (sample SAMN12412403, study PRJNA552823) | activated sludge metagenome | isolation source: activated sludge from anammox sidestream of wastewater treatment plant... | place: USA: Virginia | collected 2017-08
CCGGTCATGCGCGCAGAACCTCTCGTTGTGGAGCGTCGGTTGGCGAGTCTTTTCAGGCACTGGGTCTCCGGAGATAACTGGAATAACCGCTCCGGCTATGTTCCTCTCTCCGCGCCTGGCCGTCATCTCTTCACTGCTCCTGACTGGTTTGGCGCTCATCGTGTGTTTGACGATGACAAAGTCCGGCGGATCCCCAAAAGTCGGCGAAGGCCACAACTTCGATCTCTCGTACGGAATTATGGTTTGCGCTTGCTTGCTTGTCAGCCCACTGACCTGGCCGCATTACCTGATAATCGCGGCGCTCCCACTGACTTTGATTGTGAGCAGGCTGCGCGCTCTTCAGTTCCCGCGCCTGGAAACTTTGCTATGCGCGATCACAATCTTATTTCTGCTGATCCCCAACATTACTCTCGAAACGTTTATCTTCTCTTTCTCCACCGCCCCTGGTTCCCTTTCCGGCGCATCAGGCATCCAGCCGGATGTGCCGGTCTCATTCGCCGCCGGATTGCTCAGCTTGATTCCGACTTTGGGCGTGGCGCTCCTCATCTGGCTGATGCGCTCGTTGATGAGTGAAACCAATGTCGGGAAATTTCCCGGCGCTTTGACTCGATCTTCTTAGCCATGAACTTCTTCCGCAAATTCAAATATATCCTCATCACAATTGCCATCGTATTCGGTCTGGCCGGAGCGCAACTCATAATCAAATCTTTTGCGCCGGAGAACATCTACCGCAAGGACTTCATTCAAGAATACCTTCTGGCAAAGTCTATCTTCGTTGGGTGTTATCCTTACCTCCCCTTGCCCGAACTAGCCAGTAAGCTTGGAATGGTTCTGCCACACGCGATCCTGCCGCACCCGACGCCGCATCCGCCATCAATCGCGCTGCTCAGCCTGCCGCTGGCTCTCTTTGGGTATGAGCGCGCCGCATTGATCTGGCTTCTGGTTGAAATAATCTGCCTGTTTGCGACCGTCGCACTTCTGTGGAAATGGTGGACAGGCAGGATTGCGCTTCCACCGGTCTTGCTCATCGCCTGGACGGCTTTGGGTTGGGGCCACGTCTGGACTGAGCTTGTCCTGGGTCAGGTCAGCACAATTTTATTGCTCCTTCTGGCGTTTGCCTGGCAAAAGTTGCGTGACAATGACTCTCCGAAGGCTGATATCGCCGGTCAAATAAGCGGTGGGATGGCTCTGGGTTTCGCAGTCGCGCTCAAGTTCATCGGGTGGCCATTGGTAATCTTTCTGATATTGCGTCGTAAATGGTTGAGCGTGATTTCGGCGGCAGCGGCTGCGTTGATACTCAATCTCACAGCCGCCGCGATAATGGGATGGCACTCGTTTCTGTCCTACTTCACTCACGTCGGCCCACTCCTCTTTTCATACTACCGCGCACATGGCGGCAACATCTCTTTGTGGAGCGTTGGCTACAGGTTATTCGCGGGCACTACATCACCTGCGCTGATCTCCATCGAATCGCCACCGTTGATTTACGTTCCGGCGCTGGCAAAACTGATTTCTTTCGCCTTGCCTCTCGCGGTGCTAATTGCCGGGCTGCGGCTGGCGCTCAAGACAAAGAATTTTGATTTATCGTACGGGCTAATGGTCATCGTGAGCATACTCATCAGCCCGATAATGTGGGCGCATTACATAATCATGGCCGCGATTCCGATGTTGATCACGATCCGCGCGCTGTCGCAAATGAACTTTCCGAGGCGGGAAACCATCGCGACAGCGATCCTCGCCTTGATTCTTCTGATACCAGGCTCTTCGCTTGCAGACGTGACGAAGATATTTTTGATTGAAGAGCGCTCGGACGGATCAGAGGGAGTGCCTTTTGCGGCGGGGCTGATCAGCCTGATTCCGACCTTGAGTTTGCTATTGCTGTTATGGCTAATGCGGCGCTTGTCGCGCATGTCCAGCGATCCGTATACAAAACCTGAATAAGTTCGCCAACGATGAAACCCTGCCCGGAACACTCAGAATCACGCGCCGCCGACTTCAAAAAGCCCGGCCCGGCTGACGCTCCTGCCTGGCGAAGAATCATCTCCTTCTGGCTTGTGACGCGCGTGGGACTTTCATTATGGGCGCTGTTCTGTTCGGCCAGCCTCCCGCATTCGCAGCTTGAAAAGCAAGTTGCGGTTTGGCCTCCGAGCGCTCCGTTCGGCGCGTGGCTGACGAGAGTTTTTCTCGAGCCGTGGAATCGCTGGGACGTCGAACACTTTTTGAAAATCGCCGAACGCGGGTACCGAGCCGAAGACGGGACATCGTCCTTTCACCCGCTTTATCCGCTGCTTGGAAAACTGGCGGGATTGTTGACGGGCGGCAATGAACTGCTGGGATTATTTATCGTCAGCAACATTTGCACGATTCTCTTTTTGATCAGCCTCGAGCGGCTCGCCGCATTCGACCTGCCGAAACGCGCGGCGCAGCGAACCTCTTTTTACTTCCTGATGCTGCCTTCGGCGTTCATCCTGTTCGCGCCATACACCGAATCTCTCTTCCTGCTCTGCTCGACACTGTGTTTGATCAGCGCCAGAGAAGACCGATGGTTTCTGGCGGGCGTGACCGGAGGTCTTGCCGTTTTGACCCGCCAGCAGGGAATCTTTCTTCTGCTCCCGCTGGTTTGTGAATTTCTGCAATCGTCTGGCGGAATTCGGCAATTCGCCAAAGTGGGCTGGGCCAGTTGGAGAAAAGCCCTCAATCTATTGTTGATCCCGTCGGCTCTGCTGGCGTGGCTGATTTTCCGCGCCGTTGCGCTATCCGACGTTTCAGTGGACTGGCAGAAACCGCAGTCGCTGATATATGGATTACTAATCAGCCAAAGCGCCAACGCGGTTGTGCCCAATCAAAGTTTTGTTCCACCCTGGCAGGCGCTGTTGATCGCCATCAAGTCTTTCAACACAACCAATGCCATTGATCTGCTGGGCGGCTCTTTCTACGCGCTGGTGTTGGGTCTGGGCGCCAGGCGGTTGTGGAGGATGAGAGTCTCGTATCTGCTTTACGCCGTCGTAGTGACAATCGTCAGCTTTTCTTATTCGACCGGGACTCCGTGGGCTTATATGGGATTGCCGAAGCATTGTCTGCTGGCCATCCCACTGGTCTTTCTGCTGGCCGAATGGGGAGCCAGACAATCCGTACATTTGATCGTCAGCGTCGCAGGCGCGCTCTGGCTGTTGGTTCTAACCGCGTTCTATACGTTTCATCTCTCCTGGTTGCCATAGTCGGATTAACCGGCGTGCTATACTGCCTGTCTCTATGAAACACCTCGCGGGTATCTACATTCACATACCGTTCTGCGCCACGCGTTGCCATTATTGCAATTTCGCCACCGGCGGATACGAATCTGAACTGGCGCGCCGCTACACAGCCGCCGCGCGCGCGGAGATCGAACGCGCCGAAGTTTCAAAAAAGCCTGAGATGCGGCGAGCGGACACGATCTACTTCGGTGGAGGCACGCCGACGACTTTAACCATCGAACAGATTTCAGACCTGATCGAAACCTGCCGCCAAACATTCGACATTGCGCCAGATTCCGAAATCACCGCCGAGGCTAATCCCGGATCGGTTTCTCAAAATTATCTCGAAGAGTTGCGAGCGGCTGGCGTCAACCGATTGAGTTTCGGCGTGCAATCCTTCGACGACGGCGAATTGCAAATGATCGGGCGCACGCATTCATCCGAAGACGCGCGCGAAGCCGTGCGGATGGCGCGCGCCGCAGGTTTCGCAAACGTCAGCATTGATCTGATCGCCGGATTGCCGGAACAGAAAATGGAGACGTGGCGGCGCAACCTGGAAGAAGCTTTCGCGCTTGAACCTGATCACCTGTCGGTCTACCTGCTCGAACTTTACAAAGACGCGCCGCTATTGCACCGAATCAATCGAGGCGAGTTGCGCGCGATTGACGACGAACTGACCGTCGAGATGTATTTCGCGCTGGTGGACGAGGCCGAACGACAAGGCTTCGAGCATTACGAGATTTCAAACTGGGCGCGGCCCGGCTTCGAGTCGCGCCACAACCTGAAATACTGGACGGGAGCGCCCTACTGGGCCTTCGGAGTTTCAGCCGCTGGCTACGACGGCCAAACCCGATGGTCGAACACGCGCAACATCCACGAATATCTGGCAAAGATCGAGAGCGGCCAGTCGCCGGTCGCCGAAACGATTGAACTCAACGAAGACGACCGGCAAAGCGAGAATCTGTTTTTGCGTTTGCGATTGAAAGATGGCGTTGATCTCGGCGAACATCAGCGGCGATTCGGTGTCAACACGCTGGAACGTTACCGCGACGAGATCGAGCGGTTGCGCGAAGCCGGCTTGATCGAGTTCGACGAAAACAGATTGAAAATTTCGCGCGCAGGCACGGTGTTGGCGAATGAAGTCTTTGCGGCGTTCATTTGAGACTCGCCTGAAGGAAGCAAATATAATCAGGACGCTGTGATCATCACGGTTTACAGACTTCGCGTGGCTGACTATGAATTCGAGTTTAGACTAATCGGACCTGTTTTTGGTCAAAGAAGACAGCGGTAATGGGCTTGCCAAAGCCGCTGTCAGGTAGTGCGATTGAGGTGTGAACAACAAAACCACTACCCAATCGCAGCGTAGCAAGTTGGCGGCCTTCCGCCGATCCATTTATGGTTGTTTGACAAAAGCGCGCGATGCGCTCTTCGAGTTGATCGGCGCCATCCTGACAACGCCACAGTCGCCAAGAGTTACTCAAACTCGAGGTCGAGAACTTGACGACAGATTCCCGACCATTGTTGGTCGGTGATCACACGGCCTGGTCGCGTGCGCTGTTACACGAGAGGATCAAGAGCGGCACGACGCCTTCAGCCAAGATGGCTGAACAACTCAAAGAGGTCTGCCCCTGTTGCCTGAGCGCCCGCGTGGACTCTTTGACGCTGAATACGGCAGCGGCGTCTTTGTCAAGCAGACTGATGGCATCCCGTGTGACCTGCTCTTTCGCGTGCGCCCCAATCGCAAGCTGCGTCTTGCGCCGGGCCCTTACAAAGGACGAGGCCCCCATCCGAAACGCGGCAGCATCTTTCGACTTTCAGACCCGACCACCTGGCCCGCGCCCGACGAAGAGTGGGAGTTCGAGGACCAAAAGCTCGTGCCGATGAAGATCAAGCGTCGGGGCAATCTTCACTTCGAAGACGCGCCCGATCGGGCCATCACGCTGCTACGAGTCGAACGATTGAAAGCGCGCAAAACCCGGCGCGATCCCGGAGTGATCTGGCTCGGTTACTGCGGCGAAGAGAAGCTGCCGCGAAGGTCGGCCCTCTGGCGCCAATACCTGAGCCGGTATGTAGTTCAACACTGGTATCGTTTCATCAACCAGTCGCTTCATTGGAAGATGCCGCAATTCTCCACGCCTGAGCAGGGCGAGTTATGGAGCGCATTGATGATGATCGCGAGTTGGCAATTGTGGCTGGCCCGTTGCGCGGCCAAAGACAATCCACGCCCCTGGCAAAAGCCGCAACCGCCCGAGAAGATGACGCCAGGACGCGTTCACCAGGCAATGGGCGGAGTTTTGGCGGGGGTTGGCATACCGGCCAGCGAGCCTAAACCTCGGGGAATTTCGCCAGGCTGGTCTCTCGGGCGCACTCGCGCCAAGCGCATACGCTTCGATGTAGTCAAAAAGCGTCCCAAAGAGACCAACGAGGTGAAAAAACAGGCTCAGACATTGAGTCAGGCATCGCCCTGACTTTCATTTGGTGATTGTCAATGAACTTTCAACTCACTCGGCCGTCGCCGGTGTAGCGCATTCACCCAACATGAAGGTGAACTCCGGAACGTTCTTCCAGGAACAAAAGACAAACAAGGGAGTGTTCTCCTATGCCGATTTGACGGTGGTGTGTAGCGAGCCGGAATTTCACGACAAGTTTCGGGACGCGCTCATCAACCCGATAGTTATCATCGAGATTCTCTCCGGCTCAAGTGAGGACTTTAATCGCAACGAAAATTTCCGCCGCTAACGAGTACACAACGATTCGTTGCAGGATTACGTGTTGATCGAGCAAACAATGCCGTTGATCGAGGTTTACTCGCGGCGCCCGGACGGTTGGTTGATGACCGAAACTCTCGGCCTCGGAAGCTCGATTCATCCGCCTTCGATTGATTGCCGCTTGTCGTTGAGTGAAGTTTACGAGCGCGTCGCTTTTCCGTCTGAAGAAGATGAGACGGAAATCGAGCCGGAAACCGAAGAATAGTGACCGTCGCTCAGCCTGAATTGATTTCACACCTTCTTCAGTTGGGCTAAACTACCGCTACGTTTCCCCATAGCTTTTTCAATTTGCGCATTACTCCTGGAATTCCGGGGGCGTTGCTCCGCGATTAGTCGAATGACGAGCCGGGAATTTCGTGGGCGCCTGGCGCTATTTGTTCAAAGGCAAGCTCTCCCTTATGAAAAAGATCGTCGAATGTATTCCGAACTTCAGTGAAGGCCGTGACCGGGAAAAGATCGGATTGATAGCCAGAACCATTGCGACGGTTCCGCGTGTGGCGGTGCTCGATTACACGCTGGACGCTGATCACAACCGCTCCGTGATTACTTTCGCGGGCGAGCCTGAATCGGTTGTCGAGGCCGCCGTGCGCGCCGCCGCCGCCGCGATTGAACTGATTGACCTGAACGCGCACGATGGCGTTCATCCGCGAATGGGCGCGCTCGACGTGTTGCCATTTGTGCCGATCAGAGGGCTGACGATGGATGAGTGCGTGGTCATCGCGCGAAACGCAGGCCAGCGCATCGCGGACGAACTGGACATCCCGGTTTACCTTTACGAAAAAGCTGCGACGCGCCGCGACCGCATTGATCTTGCGGATGTGCGGCGAGGCGAATTCGAGGCGCTTCGTGATTCGATTGAGAGCGACCCTGACCGCAAACCCGATTTCGGCACGCGGCGCATTCATCCGACAGCCGGCGCGATGGCTGTGGGCGCGCGGCTGCCGCTGGTCGCTTTCAACATCAATCTGACGACAGACGATCTGTCCGTAGCGAAGAAGATCGCTCGCAGCGTGCGTGGCAGCGACGGCGGATTACTTTACGTCAAGGCGCTTGGGCTTGAAATGAAAAGCCGGGGCCAGGCGCAGGTTTCAATGAATCTGGTCAATTACGAACTGACGCCGATCTTCCGCGCATTCGAGATGGTCAAACGCGAAGCCGCGCGTTACGGAGTGGCGGTTGCAGGAAGCGAGATCGTCGGCCTGATACCGCAAGCGGCGCTCAACGCCTGCAGCGAGTTCTATATGCAGATCGAAAACTTCAGCGATGACCTGATTCTTGAAAAACGCCTGCAAGCTGAATTGTCGAAGATCGAGCCAGGCTTTGAATACGAAGAGCGCGCCCCCGTGCGGCAACCGCCCCCGATCGGAGTTTTACAAGTTAGCCAGCCGGTGACCGACAGCGGGAGCGCCGCCGCCCAGGCGGGCGCGCTTGCTGCGGCGCTGGGCGAATTGGTGTGCAGCCTGACCATCAACCAGAAGAGGTCGTCAGACGAAGAGGCGCGCGGAGTGCTGGACCAACTGAGACAACTCAGCGCGGATTTACGCCTCGCCTCTGCGGAAGAGACCGAAGGCCGCAAACAGGTGGCCGAAGCCATCGCTCTGCCACGCGACACTGAGGCCGAACGCCTGGCGCGCACGATGGCGCTGGAGCAGGCGACGAAGAATGCTGTGGCGTCGCCGCTGCGGATCGCGCAAAACGCGATGGAAGTTCTGGAATTGCTCAACGAACTGACCGAGATCGGCAACCCCAGCGCCTTCGCCGACCTGGCGACGGGCGCTCAACTGGCGATGACCGCAATGCGCGGCGCCGCTTACAACGTGCTCTCGAACCTGCTGACGATCAGCGACGAAGATTTCAACCGGCGGCAGCGCGCCGAGATCACCGAATTGATCACTCGCGCCAAAGAGCGGACAGACGAGATCGAGGCATTGTTTTTCAGACTGTATCCAAGATAGAGTTGAAGAGGATAGAATTTCCGCCAAATCAAGCAGGAAGAACATCTATGGCGAAAGATAATGGGGTCGAAATCCACATTGCCAGACTGCGTCAGCATTTGCCAGCGTTGGCGACTCGGTATCGTGTGCGATCTCTGGGCATCTTCGGCTCCTACGCGCGCCACGAAGAATGCGACGACAGCGATCTCGATCTGTTAGTCACGTTTGACGACCCGCCTGGACTTCTGAAATTCATGGAGATGGAGAATTATCTGTCTGATTTGCTGGGTGTGAAAGTTGATCTTGTGATGAGAGACGCGCTTAAACCTCGCATCGGCGAACGAATTCTTGAAGAGGTCATCGCGGTATGAAATCCGGACGCGATCACAATGACTATTTGCGAGATATTCTGGACGCATAGGTAAGGCCAATCAGTTCATCAGTGGAGTGCCCTTAGATCAGTTCGTTGCAGATGACAAAACGATATTCGCTGTGGTTCGCGCCCTGGAGATCGTTGGAGAAGCCGCTAAACGCATTCCGCAAGCAGTTCGTGATCAACACTCAGAAATTCCCTGGCGGGAGATGGCCGGAATGCGGAATAAGCTGACTCACGACTATTTCGGAGTGAATGTTGAAGTCGTCTGGAAAACAGTGATTGAAGACTTGCCGGATTTGGCGACAAAGATTCAAGCAATGCTGATTGCGGGCGCAAACTAGCGATTGACGTCAGTGATGAAGAAGTACCGTTATTCAATCAGAGGCGTGATCGCCGCATTCGCAACGCCGCTTCTATTCTTCCTTTGTTTGGCGATTTATATTTGGTAAAAATATACTTGACTCACCCGTCTTGTTTTGGTAGAATACTCTTATGAAAAAAGAGCTTTACCAACCAAAGACACTTCAAGAAGCGATCAAGCACTACTCCAACATTGACGCTTGCCTTGAGTTCTTGATTCCTCTCCGCTGGCCGAACGGCATCACCTGCCCGAACTGCAACGGCGTCGAGCATAGCTTCCTGAGCACGCGCCACATTTGGAAATGTCGCCAGTGCAAAAAGCAATTCAGCGTCAAGCAAGGAACCGTCATGGAAGATTCCCCGCTTGGTCTGGACAAGTGGCTTGCCGCCATTTGGATGATCGCTAACGCAAAGAACGGCATTAGCTCTTGGGAGATTCACCGCGCGCTAGGAATCACTCAAAAATCCGCGTGGTTCCTGCTTCACCGCATCCGCCTTGCGATGGCTACGGGGACATTCCTCAAGCTCTCCGGCCAGGTTGAAGCGGATGAAACATTCGTCGGCGGCAAAGCGAAGTTTATGCACAAGGAGCGCAGAGAGCAATTGATTCAAGGTCGCGGCCCCGTCGGTAAAGCCATCGTGATGGGTCTGCTTGAGCGCACACCCGACAAAGACAAGGCCAGCCAGATCACGGCGATGGTTGTGCCTGATCGCAAATCCGAGACTTTGCAAGCGAAGGTGCGCGAGAATGTGAAATCCGGCGCCGAGATGCTCACTGACGAATGGATCGGCTACAAAGGTCTTGAGCCTGAGTACGTTCACAGCGTCATCAATCACGCGGTCAAATACGTTGATGGCCACATCCACACCAACGGAACTGAGAACTTCTGGACACTCTTTAAGCGCGCCATCAAGGGGACGTATATTTCCGTTGAATGTGACCACCTTTTCCGGTATCTTGATGAGCAGATGTTTCGATTCAATGAACGCAAGGGCAAAGACAAAGACCGCTTTGTCAAAGCCGTGAGTGGAATTGCTGGCCGTCGCGTCACCTACAAGCAATTGATTGATCGTGGCAATGAACTTGTTGGGCGTCGCGGCAGATTGCCGAAGATCAAAAGCAATGAAGACAGACAAGAAGAAACAACAGCCTAAAAACGAAGCCGAGTTTGAGAGCTTTGAAGACCTCGCCAAGAAGTTAATGGCCGTGCCGAAAGCTGAGATTGACGAAAAGGCCGCAGAACTGAAGAAAGCGAAACAGGCCAAGAAAGCCAAGCGTAAGAAATAGAGAGTGCGCCCGGAGGGATTCCAACCCTCGCTCACCCGGTTACGAATCGGGGACTCACGTGCAATGAGCGGGCGCACATCAAAAATGCGGGAGAGTGATGCACTCTCCCGCATTTTCAATATCTATACTGACATCTCTTCATCGTCGCCTAGTACGATCTCCAACATCTTCAAAAGCTTTTTCATCTCTCTTTTGTCCCAATCGCGCGGCAACTCGATATACGCCAGTCTTCCCACGCCAAGCGGTATGGGAGTCCGCACCACGTCTGCATGCTCACCTGAATCTTCGGTCAGTTTACGCTTTTCATCCTTCACTGGTGGCACCTCATCTGAAGGCTGCGCCGCTTGAATCAACTGCGGCTTATCAAGCACGTACACTTTTCCATCTGGCCTGCTTTCATCTAGTAAGTAGGCTGTCTTTATTGATCGTTTGAGTTTGTCAAGCCAACCCGCAGCAAGTTCTCTTGGTACAAGTTCCCCAATGGTATTCGCCATGTAATGATCTTGAGGCAACGGCCTGCCTTTGATCCTGTCATAAATCTTGGCAAAAACACCAATGCTCAAAAACGATTGACCTAAAGACCGTAGATGTTCCTCTTCGTCTCTGGGAGCGACGATCTTCTGACCAAGTTCGGTCAGCGCAACTGTCTTTTTCTTTTCATCGGCGACGGCGATACCGAAATCCCTCAAGGCCATCATCTTTTTCCCGAATACACTACTGGTCGCTGAATTGCCAGTAATGTCCATCGCGGCGCTGTAGGGCGCCACCCCACCCGGCATTTCGTGAATCTTTCTTGCGATGTCAATCGCCTCTTCAAGATTCAACGCCGGAGGCACTGTACCTTTAGGTAATCTCCTCTGTCTTTTTTCTTGTTCTGCGCTTGCCTCGTTTAAGTTGGCCGGGTTGTCTGTGTTGTTCTGCTCAGTGGTTGGTTGTTGAATGGTTGCTTCTGTCATACATCCGCTTTTTCCTTTCTGCGATTTTACAATTGCTGCTCAAGACGGAGCGGATGATACCATTAAACTCACGAAAGTCAATTATCTTAACACCGCTCAAGCGAGGCTGAGTTTAGATATAATTGCAGTAGTTGATGTTATGACTAACGGATTTTTCGCCTATGCACGTTGAAGCGCCGTTATAAGTTGGCGCGCCGATGAAAAGTCTAAGTTTACGCTTGCCGCGCGCCTCACGGCTAGGTATAATGCGCGCCAATTTAAAGCGAAAAAGCGAAAACCGCGCAGCCTTCTCTCGTTATTGGGAACCAGATAAGCGGCGCGGTTTGCGGATGTATTACTATTGTCTTGAGCAGGCAAATAGTACCACATCCATCGCAGAATTTCCACATCCCGATTGAAATTGGAGATTTAGAGACGATGGAACATTTGTTCAGATACAATC
>WBZR01001492.1_pt2 | contig 11354 bp, 5 predicted proteins | sample 5204231 | NCBI WGS metagenome assembly WBZR01 (sample SAMN12412403, study PRJNA552823) | activated sludge metagenome | isolation source: activated sludge from anammox sidestream of wastewater treatment plant... | place: USA: Virginia | collected 2017-08
GGCCGCGGCAATGAAGCCGCGGAAATGCAGGTAGGCGAGCATCGCGGACCAGTAGAACACTCCGGAGAGGACGTTCTTCCGTTCGGTGATCCAGGCCACCGACTCGACGTGGACGGGATGGAGCGCGAAGACGGCGGCGGCGAGCCAGGCGCCCGGCAGGCCGAGCGCCGCGAGCACCCGCCACGCGAGCACCGCGTTCAGCCCGTGCAGCGCGACGTTGGTGGCGTGGTAGCCGAGCGGCGCGTCGCCGAAGATCCGGCGCTCGATCCAGAAGCTCGTGAAGGTGAGCGGGTAGTACTGCGGCGTCGCGCCGGGCTCGAGCCAGATGCGGACGAGGCCGCCGAGGTCCTCGAGCGCCGCGTTGTCGGTCACGTAGTCGTCGTCGTCCCAGACGAAACCGGCGCGGAACGCCGGGGCGTAGGCGACGAGCGTCAGCAGCAGCAGCGCGAGACCGCCCCATGCCGGCGGCCAGCGGGAGGGCCCGGAGCTCGACGCGCTGGCGGAGTGAACGGCGGACGGACCCCGGCGAGCCATGGCTTCGCGGCTGCTTAGCCCGCCGGTGCGCGCGACTGCAACGCGCGCCGGCGTTGACAAGCCAGCCGCCCGCCGACGATGGTCGGAGCGGCGATGCACGCGGAAGACGACGCCCCGGGCCCGACGACTCCGCGCTGGTTCCGCTGGGCGTCGCTCGCGGTGGCGGCGCTGGCGGCCGCCGTCCGCCTCGGCTACCTGGCCGACCTCCACGCGACGCTCTGGTGGCGGCGGCTGGTCGTCGACCCGGAATACTACGACGCATGGGCGCAGAAGATCGCCGCCGGCGACTGGCTCGGCGCGGGCGCCTTCTACATGGACCCCCTGTATCCCTACCTGCTCGCGGTGCTCTATCGCCTCGCGGGCCGGGATCTGCTGCTGGCGCGGCTGCTGAACGTGGCGTGCAGCGTCGGCGGGTGCGCTGCGACGATGCGCCTCGGACGCCACGTCGGGGGGCCGCTGGTCGGGATCCTCGCCGGGCTCGGGTTCGCGCTCTACGCTCCCGACGTCTTCCACGCCGGCGAGCTCGACAAGACCTCGCTCTCGATGCTGCTGACGGCGGGCTTCCTCGCGCTCTTCGCCACGCGGCGGGCGTTCGCCGCCGGGATCGTCCTCGGCCTCGCGGTCCTGACCCGCGCCAACCTGCTCGTCTTCCTGCCGCTCGGCGCGCTCGTGGCGGCGCGCGCCGACGCGTCGCGTGCGCGCGGCGCGGCGGCGGCGGCGGTCTTCGTCGCCGGCTGCGCGCTCGCGCTCGCGCCCGTCGCCTGGCGCAACCACCGCGTCTCGGGCGAGTGGATCCTCACCACCACGCAGGGCGGCCAGAACCTCTACACCGGGAACAACCCGTCGAATCCGTACGGCGCCTACGGCGTCGTGCCGTTCGTGCGCGCCAACCCGCATTTCGAGGAGGAGGATTTCCGCCGCGAGGCGGAGAGACGCGCCGGCCGCGCGCTCGGCGCCCGTGACGTGTCGGCGTTCTGGTATCGCGCCGCGCTCGCACACGTCATGGACGATCCGGCGTTCGCGCTGCGGGCGCTCGCGCGGAAGGCCGCGCTCTTCTGGAACGACTTCGAGATCTCCGACAGCCAGGACCAGTACCTGCTCGAGCGCGACTCGCCGACGCTGCGCGCGCCGCTGCTCGGCTTCGGCGCGCTGCTGCCGCTCGCCGCGCTCGGCGCGGTCGCCGGGCGGCGTCGCCGCGACCTCGCCGCCGACCGGAGGGCCGTCGCGCTGCTCGTGGGCTTTGCGCTCGTGTACGCGGCGACCGTCGTCGCCTTCTTCGTCTTCGCGCGCTATCGCATCCAGATCGTCCCGGCGCTCCTCCCGCTCGCCGCGCTCGGGGTCGTCGAGCTCGCGACCTGCGCGTTCCGGCGCGAGGGCCGCCGGGCGGCGGCGGCGCTCCTCGTCGTGGGAGCGGCGGTGGCGCTCGCCCACTGGCGCATCGGGATCTTCCACCGCGATCACCCGGCGGCGGTGGAGCTGCGCCTGCGCCACCTGGCCGCCGCCTCCCTCGACGAGGGCGACGCCGAGCGCGCGATCGCCGCGCTCGCCGAGGCCGTGCCGCGGTGCGCGCAGGGCTGCCCGTGGGCGCTGAGGGACCTCTTCGACGCGTACGTGGCGACCGGACGCTACGCGGAGGGCGAGGCGTACTTCGCGCGCTTCGTCCGCGAGCGTCCCGAGCAACGCGACGCGCCGGAATACCTGGCCGAGCTGCGCGCCCGCGTCGCCGCGTCGAGCGGAGCGCGCTGAGTCACCGGCGGTCGCGGGGCTCGACGGCCGCCCGCAGCGCCGGCTCCAGCATGACGGCGTGGATGACGCCGACCACCGCGCACACGCGGCGGTCGGCGGACAACCTCGCGAGCAGGCGGTCGAGCCTGTGCTCGTTGCGCAGGCGGTTCGACCGGCGCGCGATTCGCTACCGGGCGTCCGCCGCTCCGCGGCGGGCCCGCTCTTCGTAGCGGTTGGCCCTCTCGATGAGCTTCGGATCGCCGTAGCGCTCGCCGCTGAAGGCGTCCGGGTCGTAGGGGGCCGTCAGGTAGGCGGTGCCGATCGCGTCGTTCAACTGGGGAGGCTTGTAGGTCACGTTCGCGAGCGCGATCGACGACAGCCGGTAGGGTCCAGGCTCGTTGGCTTCGCGCAGCGCCAGGCCCCAGAAGGTGAGGGGCACCAGGGTGACGCCGGGCGCGAGCGCCACGGTGTTCTCGGCCCACGCGAGCAGCCCTCGTGCGCCGCTGAGCGTCGCTTCGAGGCGGTACTCGCCCACCTCCTTCACCTCGATCTCGGCCTCGAGCTGGAGATGCCCGTTCACCAGCTGGTCGCGGTAGTAGCCCGTCAGCTTTGCCGACGGCGCCCCGTAGTAGAAGCGCGTCGTGGCGCTGCGCCGCTCCCCGTCGGCCGTTTCGCCCCAGAGCTTGACCCGGATCAAGCCGTTCCATCGCTCCAGGTCCTCGGCGGCCGGCGTGAGCCGCACCGTGAACACGCCGTCGCCGGCCTCGATGTCGCGCTCCTGTCCGTCGTCGTTGAGCTCGACCTCGGCGACGAGCGCGCCGTCGACGTTCCTGAGCTCACCGGCGATCTCCGCATCGGCCCGCGGCGCCCAGTCTCCCGGGTACTCGCGGATGAACTTCGCGAAGAGGATGATCGGGCTCGGCGCCTCGTAGCTGAGGGCCGACGAGAAGACGACGAGCGTCGGCTTGCGGCCCTGCCCGGGCGGGCTCAGACGCTCCTTCACGGCGCGGGTCCGCACGATGGGGTCGATGTTGTCCTCGATCGGACGGGAGGTCGGAGGAAAATCGGCCCGGTGACGCAGGGCTGCCGCGGCTTCCAGGGCTTTGGCGGCGTTCGGCGCCGCCGCGAACGGGTCCTCGGGGCCGCGGGCGGCGTCCCGCGATGGCGTCGGTGCGCCGGCCGTTTCCGGCATCCCGGTCGCCGGCGCCGCGACCGACGCCGGCTCCGACGGGGGTCGCGGGTCGGGCGTCGGCGGCGCGGTGTCGGACGCGTTTGGCAACAGGCCGCGCGCGAGCACCGCGACGGCGCCAAGGGCGGCGATGAGCAGGATCCTCGAGCGCGACATGAGCCGGGGGCCGTCGGCGCGCGACGTCGCCTCGGGCTGAACGCACGTTAGTCGACAACCGAGGCGTGGTACAGGACGCCGCGACGGACGGCCCCTGCCTTGACCGCCACGCGACCGGGGCGACACTGTGCGGTCGATGACGTGCGAGACGGGGAACCGACGCTCGAGCGCGGGAGCGCTGGCGCTGCTGGTCGGGCTCCTGGCGCTCGTCGTTCCGCGCCCGTTCGGCGAACGTCCGACCTGGCAGAGCCTGCTCGCTCCGTACAGTAGCGGCGCGTTGCTGCCGGGTGGCTTCCGTGCGGAGGAGATCCGTCGCGGTCCGGACAACGGCGTCGTCGTCGGGGTGCGCCGGGCCAGCGACGGCGCGACGGTCGAAGTGCTCGTGGTCGAACGCGGTCGGTGGGAGAGCCCCTGGCGATCGCGGAGCTTCACGATCGACTACGAGCTCCCGCGCTCCTCGGCCGCCGAGCGTGAAGCCGTCACGGCGCTCCTCGCCGAGACGATCAGCGCGCGCGACGCCGGGCTGCCGGCGCCGGACGCGGTGCCGCTGCGCGTCGACGATGCCAGCGTCCTTCCGTGGTGGTTCGAGACGCTGCGCGGCGCCCGCGGTTTCCTGCTCGGCGCGAGCGGGATCGCGCTCGCGGCGCTGCTCCTCCTGCGGGCCCCGGGGCTCGCGCCCGCCGGTGTCGCGCTCGGCGTGGCCGACGTGGCGGCGCGGATCATCGGTGTGCCGCCGGTCCGCCCCGACGTCGGCGCCGTCTGGATCGTGCCGGCCGCGGTCGGGCTGCTCGTCCTGGCGAGCCGGGGCCGCGGATTCCGGCCGGGTCCCGGCGTCCGGCCGGCGCTGGCCGTCGCGGCGCTGGCGCTCTGCGTGCGGCTCGCACTCGGTCCGTGGGGGCCGCTGCACGTCAACGGCCACGGCCCGCGGTTCGTCGCCGGCGCCGCGGGCGACGCCGCCGACATCGCGGCGTACGGTCCGGGCTATCGGGAGCTCTTCGGTCCGCTCGCGGCGGCCGCGCCGTCGAACCCGGACTGGGCGATCTTCGCGGGCAACGCGGTGCTCTCGGCGCTGCTGCCTCCGCTCGCGTTCGCGATCGGCCGCATGACGGGGCTCGCGCCGTCCGCCGCCTTCGTCGCGGCGCTCCTCCTGGCGATCGATCCGGTCGCGATTCGCACGGGGGCGACGGAGGCCTACTTCGCGCCGATCGCCTTCTTCTGCACCGCCGCGGGCGTCGCGATGCTCACGGCCCTCGGCGCGATGGAGGCGGGCGGCCGGTGGCGCGTTGCCGCCTTGCTCGTCGCGGCGGGATTGCTGCTCTCGCAGGCGGCGCGCATCCACCCCTGCGCGTGGGTGCCGATCGCGACGGCGCCGTTCGTCGTCCTGGCCGGAGACGTCGGGAGTCGGGGGCGCCGCGCCCGCATGGCGCTCGCCGCCGCGGCGATCGGCGGCGGCGTCCTGGCGCTCACCAGCGCCAGCGTGCTCCTCGACGTCTTCGGGAACATCCGCGCCGGCACGGTGTTCCGGCCGCCGTTGCCGCCGCTGCAGCCGCTCGCCTGGGCGGCGTTCGCGACGGCGGCGTACGCCGTGGTCGCCCCGCGGCGCCGGCTCGCGCTGCCTGCCGGAATCGCCGTTGCGGCGATGGTCCTGACGCGGCACGCGTTCGACGCGAGCTGGATCTGGCAACAGGCGTACCTCCGGCTCTATCTGATCCCGCCGCTGATCGCCGTGCTTGCCTGTGTCCCGCCGGCGTGGCTTCGCCTTCGTCGGCGCGCGGCGTCGGTGGCCATCGTGGTCGTTCTCGCCTGGGTCCGCTTCGGATGGCCCGTGGTCGCCGCGCGCACCACCGATCATCTCGAGTATCGCTGGATCCGGAAGCAGGTGCGGCGGCTGCCGCCGGAGTGTCGCGTCGTCCATGTGGCGTTCGCGGGCAGGCGCGTCCTCATGCTGCCGACCTACGCGGGCCCCACGAGAACGGCGGTCGCCATGGACCCCCGCCGCGCGGGAACGGTCGAGGCGGCGCTCGCGCCCGCGGATTGCCTCTACTACGTGCGCGGTTCGCTCTGCTCGACGCTCGAAGGCCGGCCGGAGTGCGCCGCGATCGAGCGCCGGCTCACGCTCGCTCCGGTCGCGCGGGCGTCCTTTCCGGTCGCGCATGCGGGAGGGACCTTCGAGCACGAGGGCGACACGGTCGAGACGATGGTCGCGCGGGTCGAGCACGTCGCCCCGGCGGACCGCCCCTGAACGGCGCCTACCAGCCCGACGACGCCCGGCGATCCGGCGCCGACGCTCCGGCATAGGGCCGGCCAACGGCTGTGCCGTACGTCCCGGGCGCCCGCGCGCGCTCCACGTCGCGATGCGCCTTGACGCCGCCGCTGTCGCGCGTGTACCAATCCCGTGGTGTCGGCGGGCGCTCCGGCGCCCCGCCGACCGTCGCGTCGTCGGGGATCAGGAAGAAGTCCCGGCCGGGGCGCAAGTGCCGATCCAGAGAAATTGCGCGCCGAAGCCGGAAGGGCAGTGACCCGGGACTGCTCGGGTCGCGTCGATTCGATTCGTTGCGCACCACACGCCGTATTCGCGAGGAGTTCCCCATGGTTCTCGGCCGACTCATGCTCGTGCTGCCGTTGGTGGTCGCGGTGGCTCCACGTCCGGCGCAGGCGCTCGCGCCCGGGGAGGCCGTCTGCCGGAAGACGCTCGCGCAGAACGTGCTCAAGATCGCCGGGACCATCGTGAAGGAGCAGACCAAGTGTCACCGCGCCCGCATGGCGGGCGACCCCGCCGTTCCCGCGGGGGTCGACTGCAACGACGTCGCGCAGCTGCCGGCGAAGTCGCAGGCGAAGATCCTCAAGGCCGAGAGCAAGCTCACCCTCCGCGCCGATGCGACGTGCACCACGTTCGGCTACACGCCCGCGTCGCTCGGCTACGTCCAGTGTACCGCGCCGTGCGACGCCATCGACGTCCTGGCGTTCACCGGCAGCGACAGCGTGGCGGCGTGTCTCGTCTGTCAGATCCGGAGCGCTCTCGGCGGGGTCGGCGCGGCCGCCTACGGCACCTATCCCGACCCGCCGATCCTCGCCCCGGGCAGCTTCGCGCTCGCCTGTCAGCAGAACATCGGAAAGGCGCTGGTGCGCCAGGTGTCGACGCGTATGCGCGAGCAGCAGAAGTGTCAGACGCTGAAGGACAACGGCAAGCCGCCGCCGACCGGCGCGACCGATTGTCGCACCGCCGACCTCGGCGGCAAGGTCGCCAAGGCCGAAGGCAAGGTGGCCGGCGCGCTCACGCAGGTCTGCACCGACGACATGCTCGCGAACATGCTCACGAGCTGCGGGGCGACCTTCATCGACGAGGCCCCGTGTCTGATCGCTGCGGCCGCCGCCGCCGCCGACGAGCTGTTCATCCAGGTCTACGAGCCGCCGCCGCCGACGAATCCGACGCCGACGCCCACGTCGACGCCGGACGCGACGGTGACGGTGACGGTGACGCCGACAGCGCCGCCGTCGGCGACCGTCACCGCGACCGCGACGCCGACGCCGACCCGGACCGCGACGCCGACCCTGAGCGCGACCCCAACTGCGACCTTCACGACCGGCGAGACGCCGACGCCGACACGCACGCCGACCCCGACCTTGACCGCGACCCCGACCGTCACCGCCACGCCGCCGCCGACGGCGACCGCGACGCCGACGCCCACCGTGACCGCGACGCGCACGCCGACCCCGACGCCGACCGCGACGACGGCGCCGCTCGGCGCCAAGACCTTCTCGGTCGTGAACGGCGACAACTGCAACTCGATCGGCGCCTGTCCCGCCGGCTGCGGCGATACCGCGGGCAAGACGTGCTTCTTCCTGCAGCCGCCTTCGAGCGGCCAGTGCTGCGGCACCGACAACACCGACTGGGGGACATCGTCCTCGACGGCGCCCAACATCCAGCTCACCGCCGGCGCGCCCGACGGCAGCGGCCGCGCCGTCCTCAACCTGGCGGCGCCGGTCGTGATCGGCGACAAGAAGGCGACCTCGTTCGCGAACGGGTACGCCTGCTGGCGTCTGCGCCAGGATCCCGCGTTGGCGACGATCGCCGACAGCTTCGTCGATTGCGACGGCGGCACGCGTACCAATGTCACCTACTCGATCGACAGCAACGGCTCAGGGGCCGCGAGCCCGCCGGTGCTCACGATCGACACCGCGGCCGACGGCTCCGCGCCGGCCGGCGCCGGCATCATCCGCGTCATCATGCAGAGCTCGGAGACGGGCAGCGACTCCAGCAACTGCGACACGATCAACTGGGCGTCCATCCCGGACCAGCAGGTCGCGATTGCGACCGGGCAGGTGACGACGACGATCACCGAGATGCGGCAGGGCGGCACCGGCACCGCGAGCCGGCGCGGCAATCCGCTCAACTGCGCCGCGTGGAGCGGCAACGGGGGGAGCCTGGCCTTCCCGGTCTACGGGCTCGATCAGGCGATCCCGCTCTCCGGCACCCAGGACAAGGCCAACGTCGTGCGACTGCAGGACTGACGCGGCCGCCGAGGCGGTGGCGGGAGATGCGGGGGAGAAGGCGCGGCGCCATGATGGGCCGTGGGGCTGCGAGGGTGCTCGTCATCCTGGCGTGCGTCCTGACGACGGGACGGGTCGCCGCGGCGGCGCCGATCACGCCCGAGCTCGCGCGGGATCTCTACGCGCGCGTCGGGCCGTTGCGCGAGGCGGACGGCTGTCGGCTCACGCGCTTCGACACCCGCCGCTTCCAGATCACCATCGGCCTCGTGACGTCGACCGGCGCGCAGCATGCGTTCGAGCTCGGCGCGACGCCCGCCATCGCCGGCGATAGTCGCAGGGTCGGCGACTGGTGGCTCGCGGTGCCGGCGCCGCTCGCGGACGCCTGTCCGACGACGCTCGCCGCGATCGAGCGCCTGCTCGCCGGGACGTCGGCGCCGCCGGAAGCGTGGCAGGGGGGAGGAGCGCCGTTCTCCGCCTCCGCGCACTACGTCGTGCTCGCCGGGACCTTTCTGGTGCTCCTGCTCGGGACCGCGCACGTCCTCGCGCGGGAGGCGGCGGCGCGCGGCGCGCCCGTTGCCGCCGTCACCGCGTTGCTGCTGGTGTGCGCCGGGGGGCTCGCGCTGCGCCTCACGCTGTCGCCGTGGACGTTCCTCCACGAGTACTACCACATCGCGGAAACCGTGAGCGCGCACTTGAGCGGCGAAGCGGCGCTAGGCTACGGGAGGACCGGTCCGGCGCTCTTCCGGCTCGTCGGTCGCGTCTTCGGAGACGGGGGGGAGGTGCGGAGCATCTTCCTCACCAACGCGCTGCTCTCGACGGCGGCGGTTCCCGCGGCCGCGATGCTGGTGCTCGCGGTGTTCCGGAGCTGGCCGCAGGCAGTCTGCGCAGCGCTGCTGCTCGCCGTGTGGCCGCAGCACCTGCGCTTCTCCGCCGCCGAGGATCTGTTCGTGCAGGCGATCACGTTCGGGCTGTGGTCGCTCGCGCTCTTCGCGTCCCATCAGCGCACGCGCCGCTTCGAGGATGCCCTGCTCGGGGGCCTCGCCGCATCACTCGCGACGCAAGCGCGCCCGGAGATGATCTTCTTTCCGCTGGTGGTCGTCGCCTTCCTGCTCTGCACCGAGCCGCGCGCCTGGCGCACGCTGCTCGCGCGGCCGATGCTGCTCACCGCCGCCGTCTTGGCGGGGCTGCTCGTGCCTCACGCCTTCGACGTGGCGAGCGCCCTGCGCGAGGCGCGTGCGCCCGCCCCGCAGGTGCCGTCGCCGCAGCGGTATCTCGCCACCCTGGTCCTCTTCGACCCGCGGATCACGCCGGTGGTCTATCCCCTGACGATCGCCGCCGGCGCGGCATGGTATGCCATGCGCCGCCCCGGCTGGCTGCTGTGGATCGTGTCCGTGTACGTCGGGTTCACGGCGTTGGGCCTGTCGATCTTCGACAATCCGCAGTATCATCTTCGCACCCAGAGCCTGCCGACCAGCTACCTCGTCCTGCTCGGGGCGGGCGTGGCGCCCCTGTGGATGGCGGCGTGGCGTACGCGTCGCCGACTCGGCGCCGTCGTCGGCATCGCGTTCGTCGTAGGGTCGGCGATCGGCGTCGTCGCCCGCTGGCGCGGCTTCGTGGGCGAACTCAAGGATCAGCAGCTCGAGTGGGCATTCCTCGAGCGGCAGGTGCCGCAGCTCCCCCCGCAGGGCACGCTGCTCACCGCCGTCGAGGCCGGGGGGCACAACCTGGACGCGTTTCCCGAGTTCCTGCTCGCGCGCAGCGGCCGACGGTACACGCTGGTCGATGTCAGGAGCGCGGCCAGAGGGACCGTCGCCTGGCCGCCGCCCGCGGGCGACGTGCTCTTCTACCAAGGGATGTTCTGCTACTTCGCCTTCGACGACGAGCCGGCGCCGGAGCCGATGACGCCCGCCTGCCTTGCCGTGCACGAGCGCTATGATGCCGAGCCACTCTCCGTCGAGGACCTGCGGACGGAGGGCTACTCGTCCCTCCGGTATGCCCAGGGCGGGCGGGGAGTGTACCGGATCGGCTTCTTCCGTCTGAAGCCGCGGAACTGACGAAGCGGGGGAGATCGGCCGACGTCGCGATCTCCCCCGCTCGCCGCAGGTCAGTCCGCCCGGTCCTTGAACTGCTCGGCGGTCTGCTTCGTGGCGGGCGCGCTGAAGGTGGTCTCCCAGCACACGCCGTTGCTGTTCTGGAGCTGGACGACGATCGGCGGCGCCAGCGTGGTGAGATCGAGCGGCAGGTCGAGGTTGGCGCCGCGGCCGCTCAGCTGGATCTTCGCCTTCCCGACCTCGCCCTCCTTCAGCGACATCTTCTGGGTGCCGTCGGGAGTCAGCTCCTTGTCGGAGTATTTGAAGCCCTTGACGCCCGTCGCCTTCCAGCACGGCTTTCCGGCGCAGGTCCCGCCCGCCGGATTGGTGGCCTCGATCCGAAGGCCGGTCTGATCGTAGAGACACAGCTGGTAGTTGGTCGTGGCGAGCGGATTGCCGAGATCGGCGAGGGTCGTCCGGTTGCCGGCGAGCCACTTCCACTTGAGAGCGTCTTTGCTGTCGGGCGTCTTGTTCGCGATCTGCAATGACGACTTTCCGGGAACGAAGGGCGGCTTGCAGCCGGCGACCGGGGTGTCGGGACATCCCAGACCGATCTCGACCAGACAGGTGGCCGAGCAGCCGTCGTTCGGGTCGGTGTTACCGTCGTCGCACTCCTCGGCGCAGCCTCCCTGCACGATGCCGTCGCCGCAGGTCTGGGAGTCGCCGACGCACGCACCCGCGACGCAGGCGTCCGCGATGGTGCAGACGATGGTGTCGTCGCACGACGTGCCGTCCGGCTCGAGGGTGTCGGCCGGGCACGCCGCCTGGCCGCCGGTGCAGTTCTCGGCGACGTCGCATTGCCCGGCGTCGGGGCGGCACTCGACCGTGGCCGGCTCGAACGTGTCGGCCGGGCACGCCGCCTGGCCGCCGGTGCAGTTTTCCGCGACGTCGCATACGCCCGCGGTGGCGCGACACTCGAGCGTCGACGGCTCGAACGCGTCGGTGGGGCAGGCGGCGCTGGCGCCGTCACAGTTCTCGGCGACGTCGCACACGCCGGCGACGGCGCGGCACTCGACCGTTGCCGGCTCGAGTGCGTCGGCGGGGCAGGCGGCCTGGCCGCCGGTGCAGCTCTCGGCGACGTCGCACGGCCCCGCGGCGCCGCGACACTCGACGGTCGCCGGCTGGAAGGCGTCGGCCGGACAGTCGGCGGCGGACCCGCGACCGCGATC
>WBZR01004194.1_pt2 | contig 11336 bp, 24 predicted proteins | sample 5204231 | NCBI WGS metagenome assembly WBZR01 (sample SAMN12412403, study PRJNA552823) | activated sludge metagenome | isolation source: activated sludge from anammox sidestream of wastewater treatment plant... | place: USA: Virginia | collected 2017-08
CATCTAGAAGTTTTCCGTATCCGTCCCGTCGGAAAAGCCGAGGGCAAACTGCTCACCGACGCCATCGAGGGCCCCTACACGATAAAGGCCGACATCTACAAATATGGGATCTTTTCGGGCCGCCTGCTTTTGACTGATAACGACCCGCGCGAAATCCTCCGAACATCCCCGTCGGGTTTCGTGGTGGAGCGAGGGCCGTATGACTTCTAAATCACGCAACCCGCAAGAACCGATCGGGCGCGATTTTTTGTATGAAGGAACCGAACAAAAGAAAACTCACGTTGATCGCTATTTCATGAATCAAGCGAGAATAGGTATTTTGTACTCGTTCCGCTGGCGCGACACCGTTGAGGGGTTTGACTATTGGGCGACCGTATACCGAAAATTAGAAGAAATGCTTGATCGAGGTGACGACAAATGATTACCAAACATGAAGCGGTGAAGATCCGAGAGGTTGCGCACAAATTGCTCTATGCTTTTCTATGGCACAAGAGCGCTTTGGGGGAACCTTATTGGGCTAATGTTCACACCAACCTAGAGAATTTGGCAGACTCGTGGAAGATCCGGCCCAAGCGTCAAAAGGCCCGACGGCGGGGTACCGTTGCCAAATGATTTTGTACAATCGCGGGTGGCCGGGGCCAAAACCCGAACCAACCGAAATGAACCCAAACCGAAACCCAGGAGAAAAAACAATGAAAAGCAACGAAGCGTTTCCGTCGAAGTACCTGAAGGTCGAGTCTTACGCGTGAAACAGTGTAATAAAGAGGTGTCTTACTTGTCAACAATATGTCTTATTAATGAAACGGTGGCGGGATGAGTAAACACACCCTCCAATCATTGGGTCGCTCGCTTATTGAAAAACGCGGAGACAGAGGGGTCCGGTCGGTGGCTGCAGAAATCGGTGTTAGCCCGGCGACTTTATCGCGCATCGAAAGAGGCTTCGCGCCCGACCTTGAAACTTTTGGCAAGGTTTGTCGTTGGCTTGGGATCGATCCGGGCGAAATACTAGGTGTTAAACCTAAGGCGTTGCTACAGCCCACGGCTGTTGTTCATTTTCGTAAAAATCAAGCGATCAAACCCGAGACGGCCCAGGCGCTCGCCCATCTGATAATTGCCGCCCAGAGAGCATTAATGGCCGCGGAAACCGCGCACAAGAGCGCTTTGGGGGAACCTTATTGGGCTAATGTTCACACCAACCTAGAGAATTTGGCAAACTCGTGGAAGATCCGGCCCAAGCGTCAAAAGGCCCGACGGCGGGGTACCGTTACCAAATGATTTTGTACAATCGCGGGTGGCCGGGGCCCAAACCCGAACCAACCGAAATGAACCCAAACAGAAACCCAGGAGAAAAAACAATGAAAAGCAACGAAGCGTTTCCGTCGAAGTACCTGAAGGTCGACGACATCAGCGGCATGGGGGAGACGTTCACCATCGGCGCGGTGACGATGGAGAAATTCGAGGATCCCAAGACGGGCGAAAAGTCGGTCAAACCCGTCGCGGTTCTGAAAGAAACGGACAAGTGTTTCATCATCAATAAAACCAATTGGGAACGGATCGCGGCCATTCACGGCGACGAATCCGATGATTGGTTCGGAAAGCAAATCACCTTGTGCCTTGAGGAAGTGTCGGCATTCGGCAAAACCCAAGACGCTATCCGCGTCAAAGGTTGAAAACACCCCCCGGCGGCGGAAACGTCGCCGGGGGTTTTCTTTTGGGAGGGCGGACGATGAAACGCAAATCGAAACGTCGCGGAAAGTCCGGGGCATCGAAAACCGCCCCGGCTATTTTTTTGCGTGAAGTGGTTTCCATTCGATATCGCTCAAAGCGAACGGGCCGATTTGTTAAACGCCGGAAGGGATCGCGGCGCGTGGTGACGCGGCGGATGGAGGAAGTGCGGGGCGGTGTTGTGACGGTGTTGGGCTATTTGCCGGAAGGCGGCAAGGAACGGATAGCGCGGACGGACGCGGTGGACAAAAACCTTTTTATCCGCGACGAAATTGTGGGGGCGGTGAAGGCGGCGCGCGGGGGATTCAAGGGATTGGAAGTGGTGGTCGTTGGGAAAGGGCGCGGCGGCCGCGCGGTGAAGATCAAGACGCGGATTTTGTTATCGGCCCGCGAACGGCGCGACGTGAAAGCGTTGTCGGCTCTGGTGACTGGGCGCGTTTTGGATTCGTTGAGGGCCCGGGAGTATCGGTTATCGACGTTGAAGATCGGGGGCCGGTCGAAACGGAACCGGGCGCGGACGATGTTAAAAAACGCGCGTTTGACGATTTCGGGATTTTATTAAATGTCGATAATTTTATTTGAATTGTTTATCGGGCATTTCCCAAATCGCCCATTTTGCGTCGGGGCCGACGTTATTTTTTCGACTTTTCACGTCCAAATCACATTTAAGATTCTAACCCGCGATTTTACTTTTTCCTTAAGTGCGCGCCCTCGCCCTTGACACCGAGGACGACGGCGCGGGCCGTCCGTTCCTCTTTAATTTTTTCGATGGGGAGAGCCATTACACTTTTCGGGATCGGATGCCCGCGTGGAACTGGCTCCGGCAACGCGGCCCGGCGATTGTCTGGGCGTGTAACATGGAGTACGACCTAAATAATTTGTTCGGGGACTGGTTGGAAGAAATTTTAACCCTGACGTACAATCAAAGCGCATTTATCAAGGCCCATTGGCCAGGTCACAATATTTGTTTCCGCGACACTTTGCGCCATTGGCCCCTGGGTGTGGCGGAAATGGGTAAATATTTGGGTCTTGCGAAATTGGAAGCCGCCGGGCCCGGCAACAAATTTGATGACGTGGAATATTGCCGTCGCGACACCGAAATAGTGTTCAAATTTGCCGAGGAAATGGGGAAACGGTACAAAAAACTCGGCGCGGACGTGAAAAATACCCTCCCATCGTCGGCCTTTGATTTATACAAACGGGAATATTGCCCGGTGGATTTGACGCGACCGCGCCCGGAAATTTGCGATTTGTTGATGGGCGCGGCCTTTGGCGGGCGAACCGAAATATTTAAAACTGGATTATTGACCGGCCCGATTGACTGCTATGACGTTAATTCGTTGTACCCATCCGTGATGAGAAATCACGAATACCCGCTCCCTGAAAGCGGCCGATTTTCAAAAAAACTGGATTTGGGCGGGGAATTTATCGCGGCGGTCGATATTAAATATCCCGAAATTTATATCCCCGGCCTTCCATTACGTCATGATGGTAAAATGATTTTCCCGGCCGGTCGATTTTCGGGGACGTGGACGGCCCCCGAATTAAGGCAAGCGGAAAAAGACGGGGCGAAAATTGAAAAAGTAAAATGGGTGTATAATTATTCTCAAAAATGCCGACCGTTTGAAAAATGGGTTGATAAAATATATTCTTTGCGAAAATCCGCGACGGACGAATTAATGAAATACACGCTTAAATTATTTTTAAATTCTGTTTTCGGCAAAATGACCGAAGCCGGAAAATTGCAAATTTACAAAAAACGGAAGCGAACCGACCTTGAAAATCGCCCCGATCATGCTAATATTGTCCTTGGCGTCTACACGACGGCCTATGGTCGCCTTCGACTTTTGAGTGAAATTCGCGGCCGGGAGCGCGAAATTTGTTATACCGACACCGATTCGATTTTCCTGCGGGATCATCCGCCGCTGGCGACCGGCCAGGAATTGGGGGAATGGAAGCATGAAGGCAAATTTGGGTTGGCCGAATTTGTCCTCCCGAAATTTTACATGACCGTGGACGCGGCGGGAAAAAGGAAATTCAAATCGAAGGGGATCCCGCGCGCGGCGGTGGAGGACTTTTTTGAGCGCGGCGAAGCGGAATACAGGAAGCCGGTGCGGTTTCGTGAAGCGCGGCGGCGGATGATCCCCGCAAATGTTTGGGAGAAAAAAATTCGGACGTTGCGCGCGACGTACACCAAACGCCGCGTAATTGCCGGGGGCGACACGGCCCCGGTACTTCTGGGGGTGTGAAATGGATCCAATGGAAGAGATAAAAAACCGCATTCTGGAATTGGAAGCCCACAAGGACAAATTGAAAGATTTGATCCCGTGGAAAGAAAAGGAAGCCCCGCAACTCCAAAAAGAGCTTGAGAACGTCCGCGCGGAGCTTCACGACTTGCGAAAACAACTTGAAACGATCGCCAAACACCACGCGCCCGTCCCGGCCGCGCCGGTTGCCCCGGCGGTGATTCGGGACAGCGAGGAAGGGGAGGAACTCCGTGGCTTTTTCGCCTGATGCTCCAGCAACTGATAAGGTGGCTTCGACTGACAAGGACGGTTTGGCGGCTCCAACTGACGTTGCCGACGTTCTCCAAAAGCATGGCGAACTGCGCGCCGGGGCGGAATCCGCCGCCAAACGCGGGCGCGGACGGCCCAGGAACGACGGTAGGCCGGTCGGGACAGTCAAACCCGCCGCCCGGCCCGCTGGCGGTGACGTTCCCGCCGATCTTTTCTCGGCCGATAGCGTCCGACCGTTCGCCGAATTGCCGTTCGGAATCGCCAACGTCTGGTTCAAGTCAAACGCCTTCACCCTTGACCCGATTGAATCGGACACGCTTAGCCGTCAAGGGGCTCTTGTCGCTAATCTCTACGCTCCGGGGTGGAACCCGAAAGCGGTCGCGTTGAGCGCGTTCGCCCTGGGTTTCGCCGCGATTGCGACGAAAAAATTAATGGTCTACATCGGCGAAGTGGCCGAAAAGAAAAAACGCGCTGAAAAGGGGGAATGAAAATGGGATCGCTTCATAGCATGTTTTCCATGCAATGCAAACACGTCACGGGATTCACGCCGGTACTTTTTGAAAAATTATCGGCGACGTTGACGCAAGTCCGCGCCGTCTTGTGCGTCGTCTGTGGCAAGGTCGTCCCGGTTCCGCCGATCATTTCCGCGCCGAAAGCCACCCCGACGGGGAACGCGGCCCCGGCTGATACCCCGGCGGGCGTCCATGCCATGCCGAACGGGGCCGATCCCTGCAACGCGAAATAACGCTCGTCGTCGGGCAAACAGGATCCGGCAAAACAACGTGGACGCGGGGGCTTGTGAACTCGTTATCCCGCGTGATCGTCCTTGATGCCGGTTTCGACGAATACCAAGCGACTCAATATGCCGATTTTGAGTCCTTGGCCCTGGGCGTCACCGGGAAAAGTTTTTTCCGGGCCGCGTACACGCCGCGCACGTTTGAAATGCCGGTGATGTTCGACCTGGCGCGCGTGGTCGGCCGGTGTACCCTCGTCCTTGAGGAAGCCGACCGCCTTGACGATCCAAGGCAGTTTGGAGAGTACGACGAAGCGATTTCACGCGGTCGGCACTATGGCGTTTCCCTTTGCGCGATTTCGCTTTACCCGGCCAAACTGCCCGCCATGTTGCGGCGGCAAACGACGCGGCTGATCGCGTTCCGCCAAATTGAGCCGCGCGATATCGACTATATCGCCGAGATCATCGGATCGGCGGCGGACGAACTGCCGTTGCTGAAACCGTTTCATTACATCGATTGGACGCCTTCGGGCGGCGCGAAAATAAATCAACTGGGGAGCAAACATGGACGTCAAACAAATCATCGAAATGTCGGGAATGACGGTGGAAGAGATGGAGACGATGTTCCAGAGTCTCATGAAAGAAGCCAGGATGGAAAGGGTCAAGGAAATTACGGCGCGACGGGCGGCGGAACACTTGGAGAAGGCGGCGGGGGCGCTGAATAAAATTCGGCGCGTGTGCGGTGATTAAACATTACCGCATTTACGGTCGCGTCCCCGGCCTTGTCTTTTCGATCGGGCCGGAAGAAATCGTCACGCATTTCATGGAACGACGGTCGTTCGGATTGGTTTTGCGCCACACGCCGCCGCAAATGATGCTGACGCCGAGATTTCGTGAAATCGAAATCGCGTTTTTATTTTGGAAATGGCGTTTGGCGTTGACGCTCTTGACAAAATATTGAAATAAATCCATTATTTAAACGGTTTCAAGGGGAGCGGTCATGAGGCTCCCCGGCCTCGCGCGAAATACCGGGTAAAGTCCTCACGGGCTCTACCCGGTATTTTATTTTCCCTTAAGGAGGGAAACGCAATGTCCAAAGTGAAATCGCTCGCCATCGGTCTTGCCATGACCGCCGTCACCATCGCCGTCATTTTCGCGCTCGTGCGCCGTTTCGCGCCCGAGAACGTGAAAAACTATTTCCGGGTCTAACCGCCCGCTCCCTCGGAGGATCCATTCATGAGCGTCAACCAACTCAAACAGTTTGAACAGCTGACCGGCGCGTCCTTCGGCGCGTCCGCGCCCGCCGCCATTCAGTCGGGTCAAGGCTTGCCGACCGGCAACATGCTTTTGACCGACTTGCATTTGGGCGTGAACCAAAACGTCACCATCGGAACGGGCACCACGCCCCAAACCGACGGCGAACTCCTGCTCGCGGATTCGATTTACGTCGACACCGACAAGCACGGGCCGCTGGTGGAAAACGTGGACGGACTCGGCCTGTCCCGGATGTTGCAGGTCATTTACGGCGCGCGCCCCCAGACGAACGCCTTCGCCGCCGCGACCGGCAACTACTACAGCGGTTGGCGCATTCCGTTCGCCATCCCCGAAAACGCCCACGCCTTGCGGCCCTACGACGCGGCCTTGGATTTGAATAACGCGCGGATGTCCGCCCGGATTCAGTTCAACGCCTTGAGCGCGGCCCTGGGCACCGTCGGCACCGCGACCAGCATTCCCACGGTGACGTGGGGCGGCCGGTTGGTGTACGGCCCCGAGGCGACGGAACTGCCGACCTACGTTCCCGTGTTCAAATTGAAAAAAGTCGTGATCAGCGCGGCCGCGACCGGGTTTCAAATCCCGCTCGATTTCGGCGGGCTGGTGTATGGCATTATCGGCATTGCCCAGCGCAACTCGTCCACGCTTGCGGAACGAACCGACGTCATCACCGCGTCGTCCAAAATCCGCGTCGACGTGAACGGCCGGGATGCCGTCCTGCCCATGGAATTGCGCGACTTGCAAGCCTACACCAAACAGGCCAACGAACTGGAAACCCATCCGCCCGCGTGGGCGTTCTTGGATTTCTACTCCCAAAGCGGCCGTCTCGCGGACGCCATCGACACCATCGGCCAACAGGGCAACATGAACCTGTACGTCGATGTCGCGGCCCCGTCCAACGCGGCCCTTTGGGTGTACACCTGGGGCTGGAAAGCCATCCCGCCCACGGCCTTGCGTCCGTCGCAACTTGGCAACGCCTAAGTAAAAATGGCGCTCCCGTCTCACACGCCGGCGGCGGCTTCGTCCTCCTTTTTCGGGGGATTGAAAGCCGCCGCCGAACGGGAATTGAACAAGGCCCGGGCGCGGTTTTGGACGGCCGCGACCGGGGTTCTTGATTCGGTTGACGAACGGTTGGCGCAACCCGCCCTCAAGGCGCGAAATGCCGTCGTCGAAACCGTCTCCACCGCCGGTAAAGATATTCTCGGCGGACTCAAAATCGGGACGGTCGTTTTGGTTCTGATTGCCGGGGCGGTCGTGTTCCTTTACCTGCGCCCTTTCCTCCCGTCCCGCAAATGACCGACAGCGCGCCGTCGTTCTTGCCGAAACCGCCGATATCGGCCGACGACCGCGCCGGGTCGGTTTCTGTCCCGGCGGGCGGGGTCGACACGGCCTTGGTTTCGTTCCGAACCAAGGTCAATTTGCGTTGTTTCATCGTCGCGCTTGCGACCAACACCGAAGGAAGTCCGTCCGATATCGTCTACAACTTGAAAGCCGACGGGTCAAAGGTGTTCCCCTGGGCTGATTTCAACGTCTCCCCGGCCGATCCGTCCCTGTGGGTTTATCTGCCGTTCCCCATTGAAGTCGGCCAAAACACGGAAATCAGCGTCACCGCCCGCAACAACGGCGGCGCGGCCGTCGTCTGCACGGGCCGCGTGGTCGTCATGTACACGGAGAATTAACGCCATGCCCGGGTACCAATTCAAAGGCGGCGGAAAACTCGTCCAACAACGCTTCGACGCTTCCGGGTCGTTCGTCGTCCCCGCCGGGGTCTATGAACTATTCTGCACCGCCGCGGCGGCGGGGGGCGGCGGCGGCGGTCAAAATGGCGGCGGACAGGGCGCGGGCGGCGGTGGCGGCGGCGGAACGTATTGCGAGGACGTCCGCATTCCCGTCACGCCCGGCGACGTTCTGACCATCACCATCGGCGCGGGTGGCGCGGGCGGCGGTGTCGGAGCCAACGGAGCCAACGGAACCGCAACACAAATCACCGGCGCGCCGTTCCCGACCAACGTCCCGTTTTGGCTCGCGCCAGGACGCGGCGGCGGCGTCGGCGGCGCGCCGACGGGCGGATCAGGGGGCGGCGGCGGCGATTTGAGCCAAACCAATCCCGTCGCCACCGATACCGCCGGTGGCGCGGGGGCAGGGGGGAGCGGAACGAACGTCACGGCCTTGTCCACTTCCTCGGCCGCCCGTTATTGTTCCGGCGGGGCTGGTGGCGCGGGCGGCGCGGGCCTTGCGGCCAACGACGGCGGACAGGGCGGCAACGCTTTGAACGTCAACCGCTACAACAATCGCGGGCTCGGACTCGGCGGTTCCCCGGGCGGGGGCGGCGGCGGGTCGTGCGGAAATGTCCCCGGCGGGCGCGGAGCCGACGGAAGCAACAACACCGACGGCTCCGCCGGTAAGTACGGGTCGGGCGGCGGGGGCGGCGGAACCGGCGCGAACTTTTCAGGGAAAAACGGCGGCAACGGTTTTGTGTTGCTGTCCTGGGTGGCGTGACCATGGGAATAAAAAGTTACGCTTTGCTTCACGACGACGGAACGGTATGGGGCGTCATTGCTTGCGAACCGCGCGAAATCAGACGTCATACTTTGGCCTTTGGTCTTGACGCCTACATCCGACGGCCGGACGAAAACGCGGGCGGAAAATTAAAAATGATCGAACCCGGGGCGCGCGTGTCGGGCGGGCATAAAGTCGGCAAGAAATACAAAAACCCCGATTCGGTCACGATTCGCGGTTCCGCCGATGCCGTTTTGCCGTCGGAACTGCCGACAGACGACCAGGAGGACGAATGAGCAAGGGCGAAAAGTGGATCATCTTTTTGCTGGTCGTCTTAAATGCCGTCGTTTTGGTTACGGTCTTGGAAGCGCGGCGGCGCGTCGGGGCCCTCGCCGGTGACGTCGAAAAGTTTAAAGGGAAATTGGACAAATTCAAAACCCTTGGCGGGCTTTTCAAATGAACGATGCCGCCATCATCGAACTCGCGGCCCGCGTCGCCCGCTTGGAAGTCGGCCAAACGTACATCATGGGCATTTTGTCGGCCGTCGCCGTGCCGATTTACTTTCAGTTCATTAACTCGCTCGCGCGAAAAATGCAAGGAATGGATCACAAATGAACCTCATCTCTAAAATGCGTGAACTGTTGGCCGGGTGGTCGGTCTGGGTGTTGGTCAAGAAATTGGCCGGTCGCGTCGTGCCCGTCGCGTCCGCCGGGGCCTTCGCGTTCCTCTCCAAATGGGCCCCCGAAACGGCGGGGGACGAAACAAAAGTCAAAGCGGCCGTCGCCCTCTTCATTTGGGCCGCGCTCGAAAGTCTGCGAAACGCGGCCGTCTACGCCTTGAAAAAACGGGAGGACAAATGAGCCTTTTTCGACGACCGAACGAATTGCAAAAAATTTCGAACGCGGGTATCACCGGCCGCGTGTCGGGCATCCCGCACGTCGCCAAATGGCGGAAAGCCAACGGGCCGCAACCGCCCGCGACCGATCCGCGCGCGGCCGTCATGAGCCGGAACTCGCGCGGGTTTTTTAAATCGTTTTTCCAGAAAAGGGGGACGCTCCCGTGGGCTTGAGTCTTAAGAAGGTTTTAAAAAAAGTCGAAAAAACAGTCAAAAAAGTGGCCCCGGCCGCGTTGACCGTCGTCAATCCGGCCCTGGGTGTGGCGTTTTCCAAGGCCCAACAGGCCTATAAATCCGTCACGACCAAACTCAAAGAGGGCGGAACGTCGGGGGAAGTTCAACTCATTTCCAACGTCGGCGCGACCGGCATGACCACGCCCGTCGGGATCACGTCCATGACCGGCCCGGCCCCGGACGCCGCCACCGGCGAACAGTTTGACAAATGGGCGCGCGGTGGGTACGGAAAGAGCGCCGCGTCCCTCTTGAAATCGCCCGTCTCCATGATCGTCCTGGCGGGCGTCGCGCTCGTCCTTCTGCTCGTTATCGTCCGGCGGAAATGAGCATTGCCTATATCGCGGGCGCGGCCGTCGCAATCGCCATGCTGAAAGCTCCGCAAGTTCTCAAAGTCGGCGGACGCGCGGATTTCGCGGCCAAGTTCCGAGACGCGGCGCGGTTCGCGGATTTTCGCGGGATCCCCGTTGATTTCGCTTTGGCCGTCGCCGCGTTGGAGACGGGGTGGGGGACGGGAAAGGTTTTTCGGTCGACAAATAATTTGTTTTCGATCACCGCCGGGTCGTCCTGGCGGGGGGTCACGTATAAAGCATCGACCGGGTTTGTGTTCCGCGTCTACAACACATGGACGGAATCAATGAACGATTTTGCAAGGTTGATCGCAACGGCACGAATTTATGCCAACGCTTACGAACAGGCGCGGCGCGGGAACGCGGATTGGTTCTTTGGTGGAATTCAAGCCGCCGGGTACGCGGGAAGTGATACGGAGTACGCGGCAAAATTGAAAAGAACTTTGGAGGTGTTGGCATGAGCTGGACACCGCAATTGGGGCTCCGTTATATTTCCCTCGCCGAAGCGCGGGAACTCGGGGAGATTTATGATGTCCGCGTTCAATCGCGGCGGTTGCGACGGAGTTTTTACGACACATCGTCGGGACAAACCGGGTCAAGCCTTATCGTCACAAATCTCACGCCGACGCCGGAACCTGCACTCATTTTCAACGTCAAGGCGTGGGCGCATTTGGACACAAGTCCGGCAAGCGTTCCAACAAATATCAGCGTTCAATCGTCGGCGTATTTTTACCAGGGGACGACGGGGTCGCTTGAGCCGTGGGGAGCAATGGGGGACGCTTCCGATCGTTTCGTCGAAGGGGCCGCGTTGTTGCATATGCAGGCGTTGAATTTGGAAAGCCTTTTGAAGCCGCCGTTGTTGGTGGATCGCGGGTGGTCGTTGAATTGGGATTTATCCGTTAGAACGCAAGCCGCGACGACGTGGAATTTGTTTTATGGGATCGGTTTCGATTACTTGCCGGTCGCTTTGAGATAGGGCCCGAACAAAAAGCCCGCCCACAAAACGCCCCCGGGTGTCTGGTCTTAGCCGCCAGATACCCGGGGGCCTGCCTTTTGGGGGTTTCCGTGCGCGCCGACGGGGCGCGGGTTCTCCGACGGAGGGGATTTTGTGGGGG
>WBZR01004509.1_pt1 | contig 11334 bp, 13 predicted proteins | sample 5204231 | NCBI WGS metagenome assembly WBZR01 (sample SAMN12412403, study PRJNA552823) | activated sludge metagenome | isolation source: activated sludge from anammox sidestream of wastewater treatment plant... | place: USA: Virginia | collected 2017-08
GCTGCCTCTGTTACGGTACCAGACAACAGTTCGTTGCTGCTGTTCCTGGGCGTGGCGTCTAAGGATGCGTACGAGACATTCACGTGGACCGAGCCCAGCGGGTTCACCGAGCGGTTCGAGGCTGGCCAGAGTTGGGAGTTTTGCTCACTGACGCTCGCAGAGAAGTCGGTGAACTCCGGCTCTAGCGGTGCGGTGAGCGGTAGTTGCTCGGGCGCTGGCACCGCGCGCACGCTCGGACTGCTGATCGCCATCGCTCCGGAGGGCGGCGCGAGCACGATTCAGGGGTCTGGGTACGCCGACCTGCCACTCGTGGCGTCGCTGCAGATGGACACGAGCCCCGTGTCGATCCCGGTTGGCAATACGTACAATCGTGTCTTGACGATCCGCGACCAGAGTGGCACGGGGTTGCGCTACCTGACGAGCGTGCCTGCGTCGACAGACACGGACGTCGCGACGGTGTCGCAACTGGCGGCGACCGACGCCAATGGGCAGGCGACGGTGCGGGTGACGAGCGTGGGCACCGGCACGGCGAATGTGCATGCGGCGCTGGACGGCGTGCAGTCGCAGCCGTTCACGGTGACTGGGGTCTACGTCGGGCCGGCCGGCGAGATCACCGGTGTGCAGATGTCGGTCGAGCCTGCGACGGTCATGATCTCCGGCAGCGCACAGTTTGCCGCGAGCGTCGTGGGCACGGGATTTTTCGATCCGGCGATTACGTGGTCGGTGCAATCGGGCGGCGGGTCTATTTCGGTCGCCGGGCTGTATACGGCGCCTGGCAGTGTGGGCAGCGCGGTGATTCGCGCGGCATCGAGTCAGGTGCTTACGATCTACGACGAGGCGACGATCCAGATCGTTGATTCGCCGCCGCCTGGGCCGCCGACAATCGACCCTGTGCCGAATGTGTCGCCGATGACGCTGAGCGGTACGGCAGAGCCGGGTGCTTCGATCGATCTGCTGATTGACGGGGCCACGCATGGCGCGGTGGATGTCGCCGACGGCGGTGGCATTTGGTCCTGCGTACTCGATTCCGGCACTGGTACGCATACGCTGCAGGCGCGTCAGACTACGGGGACTGGGACGTCAGTCTGGAGCGATGAGGTCACGTTCACGCTCGGCGCTGTGACGAGCGTGGTGCTGCGTTATCGCGGCCGCACGCTCGGCGACACGGCGATCGACTACTGGGTGATCAGTTCTGCAGATGTCGTGATTGCAGCGGGCGCATCGGTGACCGATGCGAATGGGGTGCTGCGGTTGATCCTGCCGAGCGAGTACGCTGGCCAGAAGGTCAACGTCGTGCTGAACAATCTCGGCTCGGACATGTCAACGGTGGGGCGCATACAGCATCAGCAGGTTGTGATCGCGCAATAAGGAGCGCGCAGGGGGAGATGTATGGCCAGGAGTGCGACGACATTTGTCAAGGGCGCGCTGGAATTTGCACACGTTTCAGCGCACGACACAAGGGTTCTGGATGATCGGAGCGCGCGATGAACTACACTGACCTGAAAGCGGCTATTACCGATTGGGCGCACCGTTCGAACATCGACGCCGGGGTCATCGATACGTTCATCGATCTGGCCGAAGCCGAGTTCAACGTGCGGCTGCGCACTGTCGATCAGGAGACGGTAGCCGAGTTGCTTTGCACCACCCGCTACACGCCGCTGCCGGCAGACTGGCTCGAGATGCGCGCGGTGGAGTACCAGGGCGAAACGGTGCGCAATCTCACCTATGCCACGCCGGAGCTGATCTCGCAGTGGCGTAAGGCGGCACCGAGCGGTTCGACGCTCGCATACACGCTGCGCGGTGCGCACATCGAGGTGCTGCCGAACATCGGCGCTGACGAGCCCAGTGTGGACGGATTCGGCGACGACGCGCAGCCGTTCGAGGAGGGAGAAGTATGGCTCGCCATTCACTATTGGGCGGCGATCCCCGCGCTCTCGGATGCAGTGTTGACGAACTGGCTGATCAACGCGCACCCGAACATGTATCTGTACGAGTGCATGAGGCAACTAGCGGTATACACCAAGGACGACCAGTCGATCGTGCGTTACGCGAACCTCATGCAGGGATACTACGCGTCACTCGCGGCCAGAGATGTAGGTAAGCGGTTCGGCGGTTCGGCACTGTGCGTGAGAATTGGCTGACGTGGCGATCATGAAATTTTCCGGCTACGCGCCGGACGCCAGCCCGACCGATGTGGGTGTGATCTACGATTGCGAAATGCTTGAGCCATCGGCGCGCGGCATGCGCTCTGCGCCGTCTGCTGCGGTCACCGACTTGCCGGCGCTTGCGGCCGACTGCCGTGGCGCGACGTTGGCGGTGCATGTCGATGGATCGCGCCGGCTCATCGCAGGCACACAGACTGCGCTACTCGAAGCGGCGTCTGGTACGTGGTCAGGCGTTAGCGGCGCGACCTATACAGGCGGGACGGACGCGCGATGGTCGTTCGCGCAGTTCGGCGATGTAACCATTGCCACGAACGGCGTGGATAGCCCGCAGTCGAGCACATCCGGAGCGTTCGCGACGGCAACCGGCATGCCAAAGGCGAAACTCGTGACGACGGCATCCGGGTTCGTGATGGCCGCCAACATCACCGATGCATCCTATCAGCACGCCGACGGGTGGTGGTGCTCGGCGCTCTACGATCACACGAGCTGGACGCCAGCAATCGCTACTCAGGCAGCGCGCGGCCGGCTGCTGGACGCGCCGGGCGCGATCAACGCGCTCGTCGCGCTGGGATCGGGGGTGGTGGCCTTCAAAGACCGGTCCATGTTCCACGGATCATACGTCGGGCCTGACGTGATATGGGCATGGTCCAGAGTGCCGGGCGAGGTCGGTGCGGCTGCGCAATCTGGCGTGGTATCCGACGGCACGGCGCTCTACTGGTGGGGCGGAGACGACTTCTATCGATATGACGGTTCGCGGCCGGTGCCGATCGGAGCAGCTGTCAAACGCTGGTTCGCGGCTTCGGCTGCGCAGCAGTACCTGTTCAAAATGCTCGGCCACTACGATCGTGCATCCGGCGTGGTGCGATGGTATTTCGTTGGTACAGGCGACTCCGCACCGGCGAAGTGCCTGACGCTGCACGTGCGCACCGGACGATGGGGACGTGCCGACCGCGCTGTCGAGGCAGTGGTGGAGTACGTGACGCCATCTATGACATACGACAGTGCGGGTGTATTGACTGGTGTCACGTACGACTCGGGCGCCTTCAGCCAGTCGTACGATTCGCCGTTCTGGCAGTCCCTGTCCGAGCATCCTGCGGTGTTCGATAGCGCGCACACGCTACGATCGTTAACAGGCGTTTCCGGCGCGTCATCGCTCACAACGGGCGACGTGGGCGACGACGATCGTTACACGCTGCTGCGTCGCGTACGACCTCGCTACTCGATCGCGCCAGACACGGCGCAGATGACGGCGTACCTAAGCCACGGCTCTGGCGATTCAGTCATCGAGGGCGATACGATGCTGGCTGACGATGGAAAGTTCGATCCGCTGCAAAGCGCGCGCTGGCATCGCCTGCGCTTTAACTGGACGGGTGATGTCGAGACGTCTGGCATATCGCTGGAACTTCAGCCGGAAGGTGACGCGTGAAGCTGCCAGAGCCACGGCTGCCGATCGGCACGGATGTCGTGCGGCTGGTCACGAGCCTGTACGACGTGTTACGCCCGATCGTGCGCGCCGTCAATGGACTGAACGATACCCGCGTGCTGCGGGGCGCAGGAAGCCCGGAGGGCGTCGTTACCGCGAATCGCGGGCGGATGTACGTGAGGACCGATGGAGCCGCTGCGACGACGTTGTATGTGAAGACTGCCGACGACGGGCAGGCGACCGGATGGACGGCGAAGTGAGGGAAGCATGGACTTTGGACTAGGGGCAATGCTTGGGGGCGCGCTCGGCGGCCTGTTCGGCAGCGGCGACGACGAAGTAACGCAACGGCAGGAATTGCCGTCGTTCCTGCAACCCTATGCGCCGCTGTACGCGCAGATGGGCTACAACCTGTCGCAGCAGCCGTTCAACCCGTACCCGTTCGAGACGGTCGCGCCGTTCACGCAAGATCAGAATGCGGCGATGGACATGGTTCGCCAGCGGTCGATGGCCGGTTCACCTGTGGTCAATGCCGCGCAACAGCAGACATTGAACACGATCAACGGCGACTATCTGAATCCGTCGACGAACCCGTACCTGCAACAGACGTTCGACCAAGCGGCGGGACGGGTTACGGATGCGTTCTCGCGGGGCACGGCTGCGCAGACGGACGCGCGATTCGCTCGCGCAGGGGCTTTCGGTGGTTCCGCGTGGAACGAGATGCAGGGCGCGAATCAGCAGGCATTGGGCGATTCTCTTGCGGGGATGGCCGCGAACATCTTCGGCAATAACTACGCGCAGGAACGCAACCGGCAACAGCAAGCGAGCCAGTTCGCGCCGAACCTGGCCGCGCAGGACTACCGGGATGCCGAGGCTCTGCTGAACGTCGGCGGGATGCAGCAAGGTCAGGGGCAGGCGTACCTGACCGACGACATGAACAGGTTCCAGCAGGCGCAGCAGTACCCGTACCAGCAGTTTCAAACTTTCGGGCAACTGTTCAACCCGAACCTTGGGTCGCAGAACACGCAGACGATGCCTGGTGTGAGCCCGGTGGCGGGTGCGCTCGGTGGTGCGCTCGGCGGCCTGAGCATGTACAACAGCGGCCGTCAGGCGGGGATCTGGGGCCAGCCGACTGGTGGCGGTGGGTTGCTCGGGTCGGCGACGGCCGGGACGCCGATGCCGGGGTCGAATCAGTTGGGTTCGGGAACCTTTGGACTGAGTTGGTAGCGACATGGCAAACATCGTGAACAAGCCCATCTTCGGCGGGTATCAGCAGCCGAGTTTTCCGGGTGGCGGCTATCAGCAGGCGGGACTGCTCGGCTATCAGCAGCCCGCCAATGGGCTGCTCGGTGGCGGCACGCAGAACCTGATGCAGCAGTACCTGATGAACCTGTTCATGCGACGGTATCAGCCGCCTGCGATCCCGCAGCAGCCGGGCATGGTGGGCTCGCGTATGGGTCAAGGTGGCATGCAGTACATGGCGCCCCAAGTTGCGCAGGCCGCGCCTCCGGGCAAGACCGAGATGCAGCGCATGCAGGAGCAGCTCGCCGCGATGCAGGCGCAGATGCAGTCGCAGATGAATCAGGGGTCGAACCTTGGAGTTGACTCGGGGTGGTGACATGGCGGGACTTCTCGACATCGACATGAACACCCCGGATGGGCAGGGGTTCAACAACGCGCTGATGCAAGCGGCGGCGATGCTGCTGACGCCTCGCCATCGTGGCGGTGGCGTTGGTTCGGCGTTCGCGGCGTTCCCGCAGGCGATTGACCGCGCGAAACAGAACGCCATGCGCGAGGAATTGATGCGCCTGCAACAGCAACAGTTGGGGTTGCAGGGGCAGAAGCTTGGCTTTGAGATGGATCAGTCGAGGCTCTCCCAACAGCAGGCTGCGGAGAATCAGGCGAGGTTCAATGCGCTAGTTCGTGGTTTGCCGCCCGATCAGCAACCGATCGCCGAAGTCCTCGGGCGCGACTACTTCAAGGGGCTTGCTCCGCAGGCTCCGAAGGCGGCCGAACCGACTGCGCTCGCCAAACTGATCGCAGAACGCGACAAACTGCCTGCCGATCATCCGTGGAGGACGCTGTACGACAAGTCGATCGAGAAAGCCACGTCGCACGCTCCGGCCCCGAGTGCTACGTCGCATGTCTACACCGGCACGATGGTCCCGGCCGAAGTGGACGGACGGCAGGCATTCGTTATGCCGAGCAAGGATGGTTCGGTGAAGGTGGTAGAAGGCGTGTCGCCTGCCGGCACTGCGGAGACTGCCGCCAAGAAAGCCACGCGGAGTCAAGCCGCAACGCAGCGCGCCGGGATCGTGATTGGCGCCATCGACGACGCGCTCAAGAAAGTCGGCATGACGACTGCCGGCCCGCTCGGCGCGGCGCTGTCGAACATTCCTGGCACCGAAGCATACGATTTGCGCGCCACGATCGACACGGTTCGGGCAAATATCGGATTCCAGGAGCTACAGCAGATGCGCGAGATGTCGCCCACTGGCGGCGCGCTCGGCCAGGTGGCGGTGCAAGAACTTGCGATGTTGCAGGCCGTCATTGCTAGCCTGGACGCGAACCAAAGCCCGGCGCAGTTGCGCTCGAAATTGCAGGCCGCGAAAAAGCACTTTCAGAACTGGCAGAACGTCGTACAACAGGCGTCTGGCGGTGGCGGAGATGCGAACGGCGGCGATCCTCTAGGCATTCGGTGACGCGATGAACATCAAGGAAGTCCGCGAGAAGTTTCCGCAGTACGGAGACCTGTCGGATGAACAACTGGCGGACGCGCTGCATCAGAAGTTCTACAGCGACATGCCACAGGCGGAGTTCCGCGCCAAGATCGGCCTGAGCCAACCCGATTCCGCGTCATTTGGCGAGAAGGTCGCTGCTACCGCTCGCGCCGGATGGGAAGGCATCACCGGCCCCGCTCGTTTGGCCGAGCAGATAATCGGCAAGATGGGTATTCCCGTCGTGTCCGAGGCGATGCGCGCGGATGCAACGGAACGCGGGCAAGCGGTCAAGCAGGCCAAGCAGACGGCTCCCGGATGGGCGACTGGCGCGAACGTACTCGGGTCGATCCTCTCGCCGCCGAGCGTTGCCGCAATGGGCGCGTTCCCTGCTGCGGCCGGTGCTGCGCCATCCGTCTGGCGTTCGGCAGCGCAAGGCGCGGGGCAGGGCGGGCTATTCGGCCTGATGCAGCCGGTCGAGAATCCCGACAACATGCTCGGCGAAAAACTGGATCAGGTGAACTACGGCATGATCGGTGGCGCGGCTGGCGGCGCAGCCGGGGGCGTCGGACAAAAAGTGGTTGCCGCCCGGGCAGCAGCGAAGGCAGCGCGAGCCACGCAGGATGCCGCCGCCGTAGGTGCCAGGCAATCTGGATACACATTGCCGCCGTCGACAACGAACCCGTCGATGACGAACAGCGTCATTGAAGGGCTGTCCGGCAAGATCAAGACGGCGCAACAGGCCAGCATCAGGAATCAGGCGGTGACGAATGCGCTGGTCCGCAAGGCGCTCGGTATGGCCGACGACGCGCCGATCACAAAGGAATCGTTGGAAGCCCTACGGAAGAACGCCGGGGGCGCTTATGAGGCCGTGAAGGGCGTCCCGCAGCCGTTCGCGGCAGATCAGCCGTTCCGCTCGATGGTATCCGCGATGCGGACCAAAGCGGAACAGACGGCCAAGGCGTTTCCATCGCTGGCGAATCAGGAAGCGTCGAAGATCCTCGACGATCTTGCGGCCGACACTTTCGATCCAGCCGCACTCGTGGAAGCGACAAAGCAACTTCGCAGCGCGTCTAGCAAGGTGCTGAACAGTCCTCTAGCGGCGCCGAAGGATATTCAAGTCGCCCGCGTACAGAAGCAGGCGGCACAGGCATTAGAGGACTTAGTAGCCCGCAACCTGAAAGGCGCTGGCTTAGACGACTTACATAGCGCATGGCAAGCGGCACGCCGAGAGATTGCCAAGATCAAGAATGTCGAGAAGGCGCTGAACGACTCGACTGGGAACGTCGTCGCTAAGAGGCTGTCGCAGCAGATGGCGAAGGGCTCGCCGCTCACCGGGGAACTGGAAACTGTCGCGCGGTCTGCTTCTGCGTTTCCGAAGGCCATGCAGGAAGTTACGGAATCAATGCCGGCGCTCAGTCCTTTGGACTTCGCCGCTGCGTTGTTCGGGTCGGCTGGCACCGGAAACCTGGTCGGCGCCTCCGGGTTGCTGGCGAGGCCCGTTGCGCGTTCCGTGATTCTGTCGCGGCCCTACCAAGCATTGATGGGAAACCCGAGTTACGGCCCCGGTGTAGCAGGACTACTCGGCAAGGCCCATCCGGCTATTCCCGGGGCGGCTGCTTCGTTGCTGCTCGCTGATTAGCGTTATCCAGCGTCAGATTGCAGATGTCCCGCAGTTCACCTGGCGGCAGGTGCCGCGCCCCGATTCGCACTAGCTTATAGACAACCCATAGCAGGGCGACGATCACGAACGGCCGCAGCAATGCGGCTAGACCTACTTCCTCAGCAGACATGCCGCCTCCGGGCGGTTTTTTCGTTTCAAGAGGTAACAAGTATGCCAGTTCCAAGCGCGATCACGGATCTATCTGTCGTCGCAGCAAGCAACGCGCCAACAGGCAGCGAGCAAGTCCTGCCGAATCTGGACAACTACCTGCGTGCGTTCGCAGCGTTCATTCGGCAGAACTACGACGCGTTGGCCGCCAAGCAGGCGGCACTCGGTTACACCCCGGTCAACCGTGCCGGCGACACGATGACCGGGGCGCTTGCCGCGATCAAGGGCACTGCCACAGCGCCCGGCATGTCGTTCGCTGGCGACACGAACACCGGGCTGTATTCGCCGTCTGCTGATGTGCTCGATCTGGTGACATCTGGCGTATCGCGCTGGCGCGTTGATGCCGCCGGGCGCCTTGTACATCCGGCGCGCACGCATCCGTGTTTTCGCGCCGCAACGTCGGCATCTATCACCGCAGCAGGGGACTTCACCACGTATAGCTCGGAGTCTGACGACGCGGCTAACTTCGATCTGAGCGCTGGCGTATTCACGGCTCCAGTTGACGGGTGGTATGAGTTCGACGCATCCTTTTGCGCGTCACCAACCACTGTCGGCGAGACGATCGTCGCGATCGGAACCAATGTCCCGACGTACTTCCACGCCAGTATCTCGCATCGCGACGCGTCAACGGCACGCTATGCATGCGTGGCGACTGGCGCGATGCGCTTGTCAGCAGGCACGACAGTATGGACGACGTGTACGTATGCGGCCGGCACGTACTCATTGATTCAATGCGTGTCGTTCTCTGGTCGCCTGATCTGTTGAGGCGATGATGCGGGCTATCCTACAGTTCGTCGGCGAAGCAGTGCGGACGCGGTTTATCAGGCACATATGGTGCGAGCACTGGCGTGCGAACGCGGCGCTGATTGTTTGCGCGGCGACGTGCACATCAGTTGCGATGCGCGTGCTCGCCGGAATCTACGCTGCTCTGCTGCCGAATGACTCATGGGCACAGGTGGCAGCATCTAGCATCGCGACACTGCCAGAGCACATGTTTTACGCGTGCGCGGCGATCGCCGCGCTCGGCGGCACGGTGAGTTTGCTGCACGAATTACGTGCCCGTCCGAACAACTGGAATATCCTCTACGCTGTCGGTCACCTGTTTGCGGCGCAGTTCGCCGGCATCATCATGTACCTGCTCAGCGTCGAGTGGGGATTCTCGGTGCCATTCGGTCTGGTCTCGTGCGGCCTCGCCGGCTGGGGCGGCAATCGCACGATCTCGCTACTGAATGACAGGATCGTGAATCGCATTTTCGGGGCGGCGCCGTGAACATATCCGACGCTGGCGTGCGCGCCGTCATGGCGCACGAAGGGCTGCGTCTCGACGCGTATCCCGATCCCGGGTCGGTGGACGGACGGCCGGTCAGCATCGGCTACGGCGCCACGACGACTGCCGGCGGAGCGACGTGGCAGATCGGCGACCGGATCACAGAGGCCGAGGCCGAGCGCCTGCTGCGCCGCGACCTCACGGTGGCCGAGCTGGCGGTCGGCCGGCTGGTGCATGTGCCGCTGTCGCAGGCGCAGTTCGACGCGCTGGTGTCGTTCGTTTTTAACATCGGCGCTCGGGCGTTCGAGGCATCGACGCTGCTCGAGCGCCTGAACGCCGGAGACTACGACGGCGCTCAGGCTCAGTTCGCTCGATGGGTGTACAACGACGGCAAGGTGATGTCCGGGCTACAGGCACGTCGTGCTGCCGAGGCCGAGTTGTTCGCGTCGGCCGGCCAGCAGCCACCGGCGCCGATCACCGAATCCAAACCAACCTGGGAGGCGCCCGTCATGGCACCATTCATCGCCGCCGCCCTGCCGGCGCTCGTGCAGGCGATCCCCGAACTGATCCGAAGCTTCGGCAAGGGCGAAGTAACCGAGCGCAACGCCAAGGCTGCCGAAGCCGTCCTGCAAGCCGTCCAGACGGCCACAGGGACGCCGAACGCGCAGGCGGCGGTGGAGACCATCCAGCGCGATCCTGCGGCGCTTCAGGCGGCCCGTGAGGCGCTGGAGCGCGATCTGTGGTTCGAGGCGACCGAGGCCGGTGGCGGCGGAATCGAGGGTGCGCGCGAGTACAACACCACGCTGCAAGGCGAAGACGTGCGTCACATCCCGGCGTTCTGGATCACGCTCGCCCTGCTACCGCTGCTCTACGGCACGGTGTACATCGTCCTGACCGGTGCGCCGGATCAGTTCTCCGGGGAGCTGCGTGCGGCGATTGCATCGTCGGTGGTCACCGGCATCCTCGGCGGTGTCATCGGATTCTGGCTCGGCCTGAAATTCAGCGCGCCTCGCACGCAGGTGCTGGCCACGGGTCAGCCGCAACAACCGCAACAACCGCAACAACCGTAACGTGGAGAATCTAATGGGCATTTTGAGTGATCTGTTTGGCGCCGGCCGGCGGCGAGACGTGTCGATGCAGGGGCAGATCGACGGCATCATATCGCGGCTTGCGCTGATCGAGGTGGGCTCGACAGGCATCGGCGTGACGCCGGCCGAGCTGGCCGCGCTCTCGGCCGAGGTAGCGGCGCTGCGCGACCGGGTGGCGACCATCGAGGCCGATGTGGCGCAGGCGCATATCGACGAGGGTGCGCAGCCGCCGGTATCCGGGCCGGAGCCGGGGCCAGAGCCAGAGCCGGGTGGTGGTGACATCGAGTTGCCGGAGATTAAATAATGCGACATCTCGCAATCCTCGCCGCCGTTGCGCTATCCACGGCACTGCCGGCCGCAGGTCAGGTAAAGGTGCAGCGCTGGCAAGACCTACAGCCGTATATCGCGCAGCAGACCACCAAGCTGAACACGCACACTGACGAGATCGCCGCGTTGAAGGCCGAAAATGCGACGCTCAAGAGCGACATGGGCCTTGTCATCGGCCGCTACGACATGCTGCTGCGCTATCTCGTCATTCAGGCGTGTGCGACCAACGCGAAGATCGACACGATCAATTCGGTGTTCAACTGGGTGCAGCCGTTCGCGCTGGGCACGAACGAATGTCCGCCCGCTGACACGCGGTACTACGTGCCGACCTACCTGTCGGCTAGCGGCCCGCTGATTCCACCGCCACCTACCGATGCGTTCGACCGCGCCGACGGGCCGGCCGGCGCGCCGAAGCGCAGGTCGAGGCCGTCCTTGAGGCTGCCTCGCTCGGCGGCCTCAACCGCCAGGCTCAGCACCGCACCGGCCGTGAGCGTGTCGAGGCCGTAGCGATCGCACAGC
>WBZR01004512.1_pt1 | contig 11328 bp, 10 predicted proteins | sample 5204231 | NCBI WGS metagenome assembly WBZR01 (sample SAMN12412403, study PRJNA552823) | activated sludge metagenome | isolation source: activated sludge from anammox sidestream of wastewater treatment plant... | place: USA: Virginia | collected 2017-08
TGATGTTCAGGGTATAGACGTTCTCGATGAGGCCTTCGTTGGTCTCGCGGAAGAGCTGGTTGCGATCGCGCACGACATCCAGTTCCAGCGGCACGCGAACGGCCACGGCATAGACGAGGGCGGCGATGATACCGAGAAGAATCGCGCCGTAGATGTAGATCCTGGGCCGCAGGATCCGCGTGGACTCCCCCGCAAGCGCGTTCTGGGTGGTATAGCGGATGAGGCCCGGGGCGTAGCCCATCCTGTCCATGACGTCGTTGCAGACATCGATGCAGGCGGCGCAGCCTATGCACTCGTACTGCAGGCCATGGCGTATGTCGATGCCGGTGGGGCAGACCTGAACGCACATGGTGCAGTCGATGCAGTCGCCCAGCCCCTCGCGCAGGGCGTCGATCCCGCGTTTGCGCGCGCCGCGCGGCTCGCCGCGCTTCTCGTCGTAGGAGATGGTGAGCGTGTCGCCGTCGAACATGGCGCTCTGGAAGCGCGCATAGGGGCACATGTACATGCAGACCTGCTCGCGCAGGAAGCCGGCGTTGCCCCAGGTGGCGAAGCTGTAGAACAGCATCCAGAAGGTCTCCCAGGGGCCGAGATCGAAGGTGATCAGACGCTGGTAGAGATCCCTCGCCGGCGTGAAGTAGGCGACGAACGTGAAGCCGGTGAACAGTGCGAACGCCACCCACAGGAAATGCTTGGTGAACTTGATGCGGAACTTGCGCGCCGACATCGGCGCGCGGTCGAGCTTCATCTGCTGCAGGCGGTCGCCCTCTATCCAGTGCTCGATCCAGAGAAAGGTCTCCGTCCACACCGTCTGCGGGCAGGCGAACCCGCACCACAGCCGTCCGGCCAGGGCGGTGAAGAAGAACAGGCTCAGGCCCGCGATGATGAGCAGGGCGGCGAGGAAGATGAAATCCTGCGGCCACAGCGTCATGCCGAAGAGGTAGAACTTGCGCGCCGGCATGTCCAGCAATACCGCCTGCCGGCCGTCCCAGGTGAGCCAGGGCAGCACGTAATAGATGCCCAGCAGCAGGAACACCGTGGCGACCCGCAGGCCGGCGAACAGGCCGTGCACCTCGCGCGGATAGATCTTCTGCCGCTTCTCGTAGAGTGACTGCTGGACCTCGTCGACTGAAACCTTTGCCGTGGGTTTCAACTGTCCGTCGTCAAGAGACTTGTTCACGGGTCGGGGCACTCGCGGCAGGCGCATCCACGTCGCGCCGTCGTGGGTAGAGGAAGAACAGGCAGAGGATGCCCGATGCTGCGGTCAGCAGCCAGAACAGGAAGAACCCCACCGTGTAGGCTGCAATGCGGCTGACCTCCGGGAAATCCACGCAGGCCCTCAGTTCCATCGGGTCGATGGCGGCGAAGAACGCCATGGTCGCCACGCCGGCCATCAGGAAGGTGAGCCACAGCGCCGCCAGCAGCCGATACCGCCCCGGCACATAGCCGATCTCTTCCATCACCGCTTTCATCTGTGCGTTCCAGTAACCGTCCGCCGGCCAAAATACACCTCATCCACGACTATGGAAACCGCGGCGGGAGGAGGGCGGCGCGCGGGCGCCGCCGCTCGAAGGGACGGCCCGGCGGGGTGGCGCATCCCGCCGGGCATGGCATGACCTCCATGGGGAGTGGCGGGACGCAGCCTCAGGGACTTGCCGCCTGGTGCGTGAGACTGTAGACGTACGCTGCGAGCAGATGCACCTTGGCCTCGCCCAGGAACTCCTTGTGCGCGGGCATGCGCCCCTGGCGGCCGCCGGCGATCGTCTCGCGCACGCGTTCCTGAGAGCCGCCATACAGCCAGACGTCGTCGGTGAGATTCGGCGCGCCCAGGGCCGGGTTGCCCTTGCCGTCCGGACCATGGCAGGCGACGCAGTTCTGCGTGAACACCTCCTTGCCGCGTGCAGCCACCGCCGCGTCGACCGGTCGGCCGCTCAGGCCGAGCACGTACTCGGCCACCTCGTTGACCTTCTCCGCGCCGAGCAGTTCGCCCCACGGCGGCATGATGCCCTGGCGGCCGTTGAGGATGGTCTCCTGGATCTGATCCGGTGCACCTCCCCACAGCCAGTCGCCGTCGGCCAGGTTCGGGTAGCCGCGTGCGCCGCGCGCATCCGCACCATGACACTGGATGCAGTAGGTCGAGAACAGGCGCTTGCCGACCGTGATCGCCTCGGGATTGGCAGCCAGCGCGGGGATGTCCTGCCCGGCGAATTTCTGGAATATGGGGCCGTACCTGGCGTCCGCGGCCGCGATCTCCGCGTCGTACTGCTTGTACTGCGTCCACTTCTTCAGGCCTTCGAACACCGGCAGGCCGGGGTAGAAGACCAGGAACACCGCGCCCCACGCCACGGTGAGATAGAACATGTTGAGCCACCAGCGCGGCAGCGGGTTGTTGTATTCCTCGAGATCGCCGTCCCAGACGTGGCCCATGGTCTCGACCTTCTGCCCGGCCGAACGCCCGGAGTAGCGCCATGCGAAATAGCCGCACCACAGGACGCCGATCACCGAGGGGACGGTGATGAACCACTTCCAGAACTCGGAAGTAAAATCGAAACCGCTTAGATCAGGCATTGTTCTTCTCCTTGCCGGGCGTCGCACTCGCGGGCGGCGCGTCGTCGTCGTCGAGCGGGATGCGGGCGGCGGCATCGAAGCGGGCCTTGCTGCGGGAATCATAGGCCCACAGCACGATGCCCACGAAGATGACCAGCACCGCGACGGTGAATACGGAGTGTATGGTCGAGAAGTCCATGGCCGTCACCTCCGGGTCTTCACCGCCGTGCCCAGCGATTGCAGGTAGGCGATGAGGGCGTCCATCTCTGTCTTGCCTTCCAGCCCGGTCTTCGCGGCCGCGAAATCCTCATCGGTGTAGGGATGACCGAACGCGTCCTTCAGCACCGTCATCTTCCTGACCGCGAGCTGCGGATCGATCTTCGCGTCGGCCAGCCACGGGTAGCCCGGCATGATCGATTCCGGAACCACGTCGCGAGGGTTGATCAGGTGAGCGCGATGCCATTCATCGGAATAGCGCCCGCCGACCCGCTGCAGGTCGGGCCCGGTGCGCTTGGAGCCCCACTGGAACGGCCGGTCGTAGACGAATTCCCCGGCCAGCGAATAGTGACCGTAACGCTCCGTCTCCGCACGGAAGGGGCGGATCATCTGCGAGTGGCACAAATAGCAGCCCTCCCGGACGTAGACGTCGCGCCCGGCGAGCTCGAGGCCGGAGTAGGGCTTCAGGCCCTGCACCGGCTCGGTGGTGGAGTGCATGAAGAACAGCGGCACGATCTGCACCAGGCCGCCGATGCTGACCGTAAAGATGATCAGCGCGATCATCAGGCCGATGTTCTTCTCGATCTTGTCATGAGCAATCATGATGCGCCAATCTCCTCAGTGGGCCATCGATGGGGCCAGCACGGGCGCTTCCACCGGCCTGGCGCCCGCTATGGTGCGCCACAGGTTGTAGGTCATCACCAGCATCCCGGCCAGGAACAGTGCGCCGCCAAGGAAGCGGATGACATAGAACGGATGCATCGCCTCGACCGTCTCGATGAAGCTGTAGGTGAGCGTGCCGTCATCGTTGACCGCGCGCCACATCAGGCCCTGCATGATGCCGGATACCCACATCGAGGCTATGTACAGCACGATGCCGATGGTGGAGGTCCAGAAGTGCAGCTCGACCAGCTTGAGACTGTACAGCTCGCGGCCGAACAGGCGCGGAATGAGGTAGTACATGCAGCCCATCGTCACCAGGGCGACCCAGCCGAGCGCGCCGGAGTGCACGTGCCCGATGGTCCAGTCCGTGTAATGCGACAGCGCATTGACGGTGCGGATGGACATCATCGGGCCCTCGAACGTCGACATGCCGTAGAACGACACGGACACGATCATCAGGCGCATCACCGGATCGGTGCGCAGCTTGTGCCAGGCCCCGGACAGGGTCATGATGCCGTTGATCATGCCGCCCCAGGAAGGCGCGAGCAGTATGACCGACATCACCATGCCGAGCGACTGCGTCCAGCCCGGCAGCGCGGAATAGTGCAGGTGATGCGGGCCGGCCCAGATGTAGGTGAAGATGAGCGCCCAGAAATGGACGATCGAGAGGCGGTAGGAGTACACGGGCCGGCCGGCCTGCTTGGGGATGAAGTAGTACATCATCCCGAGGAACGCGGCGGTCAGGAAGAAGCCCACGGCATTGTGTCCGTACCACCACTGCACCATCGCATCCTGCACGCCGGCATAAGCCGAGTAGGACTTCAACAGCGTTACCGGCACGACGGCGTTGTTGAAGATGTGCAGCATGGCGATGGTGATGATGTAGGCGCCGAAGAACCAGTTGGCGACGTAGATGTGCTGGACCTTGCGCTTCACTATGGTGCCGAAAAAGACGACGGCATAGGCAATCCACACCGCGGCGATCAATAGATCGACGGGCCATTCGAGCTCCGCGTACTCCTTGGACTGTGTTATGCCGAGCGGCAGGGTGACCGCCGCCAGCACGATGACCAGCTGCCAGCCCCAGAAGGTGAAGGCGGCGAGCCTGTCGGAGATGAGCCGCACGTGGCAGGTGCGCTGCACTACGTAATAGGAAGAGGCGAACAGCGCGCTGCCGCCGAAGGCGAAGATGACGGCGTTGGTGTGCAGCGGCCGCAGCCGGCCGAAGGTGAGCCATGGCAGATCGAAGTTCAGCGCCGGCCAGGCGAGTTGCGCGGCGATGAACACGCCCACCAGCATGCCGACGATCCCCCAGACGATCGTCATGATGGCGAACTGCCGCACCACCGTATAGTTGTAGGTCTCGTTAGTGGCCATTCGGCCCTCCTCTGTTCGGATAGCTGGTTCTTCGACCACAGTGCGACAGGGGCGGCATCGCTGCCGCCCCTGTCGGGCATCTCCGTGCGAATCGTAACGCGGTCGGCGTCAGAAGCCGATACCCAGGTAGCCGCCGATGGTCCAGTAGTCGTTGGACGGCTCCTGCACCTGCAGCCCCAGGCCGCGGATCGCCGCGACGGTGGCGTCGCTGTAGTCGGGATTCGTGAAATCGGCGGCGAAGTGGTAGCGCGCATCGGCGCCGAGCTTGATGCCCGGGATGATCTCGTAGTCGGCGCCGCCGGCAATCTGGCCGCCGACGTCGAGGTAGGAGGTGGTGTCGGAGGTCGGGCTGATGACGCGGAAGTCCAGGCCGATCGGGATGAGCCAAGGACGCAGCTTGCTGCCTTCCATGAACTTGATCTTCGGCGCGGCGCTGACCGTCAGCATGGTCAGGTTGTTGGTGCCGGTGATGAGACAGTTGCCGAGCGCCGGCCCGACGTTGCCGGTGGCCAGGGCGCACTCCGCCGTCGGCACCGGCAGTATCGTCTCCGCGGAATCGATGTGGCTGAATTCCACGCCCAGCTCGGCGAGCGCCCAGGTGCCGGGCAGCAGTCCCCATACGTCCGGTGTGAGCAGGAAGTCGAAGCCGGCGCCGACGTTCCAGCCGGAGTCGCCGTCGTTTTCGTTGCCCAGGCCATAGACGTCCGTGACGGCGCCGAAGGCGCGGTCATCCATCAGCCCGGTGTAGCCGCCGCGGAAGAAGATCATGTTGCCGGTGCGCGTGGCCGGATGCCTCGAGAAGTACGGCGAGCCCTTGGTCTCCAGATCCGACACCTTTTGCTCGAGCTTCTGCACCGGAGCTTCGACGGCGCCGACGCGCGTCTCGAGCTGCTGCACCTGCTGCGTCTGCACGGGCTCGGCGGCCTGCGTAGCCTTCAGTTCCTGGCGCAGCGCGGCCATCTCGGCCTCCAGCTGCATGAGCCTCCTTTCCAGGTCCGCGGTGGACGCGGCCCCTGCCGTCGTGCTTGCCGCAAGCAGCGCGGATGCGACGGCCGTGGTCAACGTGTTCTTCTTGAATTGCATGAGAGCCCCCTTCATGGTTGCGGATGTTTACGTCGAATTTCAGGCGGGTGTCGAGGAAATCGGAAACTGGCAATCAGTGATCCGCCGCATCGCGCTCCGGCGTCGCCGGGAGGACGGGAACGACCGGCTTGATCGCTTTTAACGCGGCGTCGTTCTGGCAGAAGCTCAGGTCGACCTGCGGGGCGCGCGAGCCGAGCGCCTTTTCGCAGACGGCGGTCTCGCCGCAGCCCTCGCAGGCGCGGATATGCCTTTCTATGTCGACGACCGGGTGGCGGTGCAGATATTCCTCCGCGTCGATCCCGCGGCGCTCGAGCATCCGGTACAGGCGCAGCCGCTTGACGCGCCCGCCCAGGGCCTTGCGGAACTGGCGGCCGGTGTGAAAGTTGGTGAGGATGGCGTAGGTCATCCGGGAGGCGACGTATGCCGCCAGCAGGGCGATGGCGGCGACGACGACGACGCTCAATACGTTCATATGGAATGAGGCCCGGGCTTCTTGGAATTTTTTCGTTGGTCGCAACTGTATGCACCGGGGGTGCGGAACGGCTTGATCTGGATCAACGCCGGCCGGGCGGTTAATTTGGTGCCGGTTACAGGCGACTTGCGTGCAAGCCGCAATCGTCGCAGGATCCACAAAATATTGCGCATCCAGGGGGAGACAGACGCAACGCCATGAGCACCGCCGCCGACGCACTCGCTGAAGACACCCGCATCGTGGCCCAGCCTGCCGCGCTGGACATCTGGGACAAGAAATACCGGCTCAAGGACCGGCAGGGGGTTGCCGTCGACAGGAACGTCGACGACACCTGGCGGCGGATCGCGCGTGCGCTGGCCGAGGTGGAGGCCACCCCGGCGCTGCGGGAGAAATGGTACGAACGGTTCCTCTGGGCGCTGCGGCATGGCGCGATCCCGGCCGGACGGATCACCTCCAACGCCGGGGCCGAGCAGTACAAGCCGTCCACGTCGACCATCAACTGCACCGTGTCCGGGACCATCCACGACTCCATGGATGACATCCTGTGCAAGGTCCACGAGGCGGGTCTCACGCTCAAGGCGGGTTGCGGGATCGGCTACGACTTCTCGACGCTGCGGCCCAGGGGCGCCTACGTGACCGGCGCCGGGGCGCACACCTCCGGTCCGTTGTCGTTCATGGACATCTACGACCGCATGTGCTTCACGGTCTCATCCGCCGGTGGCCGGCGCGGCGCGCAGATGGCGACCTTCGACATCGGCCATCCCGACGTGCTCGACTTCATACGCGCCAAGCGCGAGCACGGACGCCTGCGCCAGTTCAACCTGTCGCTGCTCATCACCGATGCCTTCATGCGCGCCGTGAAGGAGGACGCCGAGTGGCCGCTCGCGTTTCCGCTGACGGAGGCGGAGGTCAAGGGCGAACGCATCGACCTGCACGACAGCCGCGACGTCCTGTGGCGGGAATGGCCGGTCAGCGACAACTACATCGTCGACGCCCGGGGCCTGGTGGCCTGCCGCATCCACCGCCGCATACGGGCCCGGGCGCTGTGGGATCTGATAATGCGGTCCACCTTCGACTATGCCGAGCCGGGGTTCATCCTCATCGACCGGGTCAACGAGGAGAACAACAACTGGTTCTGCGAGGACATCCGCGCGACCAACCCCTGCGTCACCGCAGATACGTGGGTCCACACGGCTTCAGGACCGCGCCGCGTGGCCGATCTCATCGGTGAGCCCTTCGTCGCACGCGTGGACGGCAGCGATTTCCCGAGCGGCGCCAATGGTTTCTTCAGAACCGCCGCGAAGGAGATTGTCCGTATCGAGACGCGGGAAGGCTACAGCCTGCGTTTGACGGTGGAGCACCGGGTGCGACGCGTGACCAGATTCAGCCGCTACCTCACCGACTCGGAATGGTGCGCGGCAGGCGAGCTGACCGCGGGGGATCGCGTGCTGCTAAACGATCACCGCGAACGGCCCGACTGGCGGGGGCGCTACACGCGCGAACAGGGCTACCTCGTCGGATTGCTCCTCGGTGACGGCGTTCTGAAGGCGGACGCGGCGGTGCTGTCGGTCTGGACGGCGCGCAAAGTGGCGAACGCCGGTGACGACGCCGATCCGGGCGGCACGGCTGCGGTGATGGCCGAGGCGCTGACTGCGGCACGCACCCTACCGCACCGTTCCGATTTTTCGGGTTGGTGCGAGATTCGCGGCCGAAACGAGTATCGTCTCAGGCTCGGCGCACTCAGGTCGCTCGCCGAAGAGCTCGGCATGAGCCCGGGACAGGAGCGGATCACCGCGGCCATGGAGCGGGGATCCAGCGCATTCTATCGCGGATTCCTCCGGGGATTTTTCGATGCCGATGGTTCCGTGCAGGGAGATCAGCGCAAGGGTGTGAGCATACGATTGGCCCAGTCCGACCTCGATAGGCTGCAGGCGGTGCAGCGCATGCTCCTGCGCATCGGAATCGCGTCGAGGGTCTGCACGAATCGGCGCGGCGATGGTTACGCGGGGCTTCCGAATGGCAAGGGCGGCAGTGACCTGTACCCGATCCAGCCCCAGCACGAGCTGGTAATCGCGGGCGCGAATCTCGTCCGATTCAGCGACGAAGTGGGATTCGCCGACACCGACAAAGCTCATCGATTGGAACGCGCATTGAAGTCCTGCAAGCGTGCCCCGAATCGGGAGCGATATACCGCAACTGTTCGATGCGTGCGTCCCGATGGCGTGGAAGACGTCTATGACGTCAGTGTCCCCGGCATCAATGCATTCGACGCCAATGGCCTGTATGCGCACAACTGCGGCGAGCAGCCGCTGCCGCCGTACGGATCCTGCCTGCTCGGCTCGGTGAACCTGACGCGCTTCGTGCGCGATCCGTTCACCGACAAGGCGAGCTTCGACTGGCCGCAGTATCGCGAGCTGGTCAAGGTGTTCACGCGCATGCTCGACAACGTCGTGGAGCTGCACGGGCTGCCGCTGGAGCCGCAGGCCGAGGAGATCCGGCGCAAGCGCCGGCACGGCATGGGCTACCTCGGCCTGGGCTCCACGCTGGCCATGCTGCGGATGAAATACGGGGACGCCGACTCGCTGGCGTTCACCGAGCGGGTCACGCGCGAGATGGCGGCGGCCGGCTGGGAAGTCGGTGTGGAGCTGGCCGAGGAGAAGGGCCCGGCTCCGATCATGAACGAGCATTTCGCCGTCACCGCCGCGATGCTGCGGCAGCGGCCCGAGCTGGTGCGCGACGGCTACCGGGAGGGCGACAGTCTGCCGGGCCGTGTCCTGCACGCACGCTACAGCCGCTACATGCAGCGCCTCGCGGGCGTTGCGCCCGACCTGGTCGACAGGATCGCGCAGGCCGGCGCGCGCTTCACGCACCACACCTCCATCGCGCCCACAGGGACCATCTCCCTGTCGCTGGCGAACAATGCCAGCAACGGCATCGAGCCGAGCTTCGCCCATCATTACCTGCGCAACGTGATCCGCGCCGGCAAGAAGAGCAAGGACACGCTCGACGTGTATTCCTACGAGCTGCTCGCCTATCGGGCGCTGGTGAATCCCAAGGCGATGCCCGAGAGCGGCGAGCCGGAGGCGCGATTGCCGCCGTTTTTCGTCACTGCCAACGACATCACGCCTCTGCAGCATGTGGAGATCCAGGCGGCGGCCCAGAAATGGGTCGATTCCTCGATCTCCAAGACCGCGAACGTGCCGACGGATTTCCCGTTCGGGGACTTCAAGGACATCTATCTGTTCGCCTTCGAGAACGGGCTGAAGGGATGCACGACCTTCCGTTTCAATCCCGAGGTCTTCCAGGGCGTGCTGGTGAAGACCGCCGATCTCGAGAATACGCTGTACCGCTTCGTGCTCGAGGACGGCAGCGTGGTCGAGGCGCGCGGCAACGAGGAGGTCGAATACGACGGCGAGACGCACACCGCCGCCAATCTCCACGACGCCCTGAAGGAAGGCTATTACGGCAGATTCTGAGCAATCATCATGGCCAAGAAGATCGACAAGCGGATCATCGACGTGAGCGTGGTGAAGAACGCGCCGCCGGCGGAGCCGGCCAGGGCGGAGGCTGCGGCCGAATCGGCGCCGAAGGTCGTGCACATGCACGAGAAGGTCGAGCGGCCGGAGATGCTGATCGGCTCGACCTACAAGATCAAGACGCCGCATTCCGACCACGCGCTGTACGTCACCATCAACGACATCGTGCTCAACCCCGGCACGCCGCACGAACTGCGGCGGCCGTTCGAGATGTTCATCAACTCCAAGAGCATGGAGCACTTCCAGTGGATCGTGGCGCTGACGCGCATCATCTCCGCCGTGTTCCGCAAGGGCGGGGACGTCACCTTCCTGGTCGAGGAGATGCGCTCGGTCTTCGATCCGAAGGGCGGCTATTTCAAGAAGGGCGGGCGCTTCATCCCGTCGCTGGTGGCGGAGATCGGCGACGTGCTGGACAGCCACCTGCGCATGATCGGGCTGCTGCGCGACGACCCCGGCGACGCGGCGCTGCGCCAGCAGCTCGCCACCAAGCGTGCCGAGTACGAGAAGACGCTGCAGCAGGCCGAGGCCAACGCCCCGGATGAATTTCCAGACGGCGCCGTGCTCTGCCAGAAGTGCCTGACCAAGGCGATGATCCGCATGGACAACTGCCTGACCTGCCTGAACTGCGGCGAGTCCAAGTGCGGCTGAGCCGCGCGTGCCGTGTTTCCGCCCGTCCCGCTGCCGGGCTCAGAGCTCGCCGGTGAGGAACTGTGCGCGGCCATAGCCGAACGACCAGTCCTCGTCCGTCGAGGTGACGAGGTTGATCATGACGTCGGAGGGTGCGATGCCGCAGCGCTTCTCGATCTCCTCCACGGCCAGGCGGTAGAAGAGCTCCTTCATCTCGCGCGTGCGCGGGCGCGTGGTCACCTGGATGAAGACGAATCTCGGCGTGCGCGGTATGTCCAGCCCCGTGTCCTCCATGATCATGCGTGTGGCCGGGTGCCGATGGACGATCTGGTAGCGATCGCGCTCCGGCACCCTGAAGGCCGTCACCATGGCGCGGTGCACGGCGTCGAGCATGGTCTTTACCTCGGAATCCGACCAGCCGTCGTAGATGTCGAATCGCAGTAGCGGCATGACTGCCTGCCCTCGTTGGGATAGTTTCGTCGCGGGTGTCGGAGTCTTCGAATTCTTCCTCGCGGGCGCCCCGGTCCGGGCGGCGCGGCGCGCTACGCCCCTGGTCGAGAGGATAATACAAGCGGGCACCGCTCGCGACCCCGAGAACCGCCGCTCGCGGCTTGCGGGTGTTGCGGCCAGAAAAAACCGCGGGCAGGTTTCCCTGCCCGCGGCGTGATGCTCGCAGCCTGAACTGACCCTAGTTCAACGGCACCTTCGGTCCGCCGAGGCGGCCCTGCATGCCCGGGGCGAAGAAATCGCCGCCATTGGGCAGGCACAGGCCGGAGCTCTTGGCATACCCGGCGGCGCCGACGGCCGGCA
>WBZR01002753.1_pt2 | contig 11325 bp, 13 predicted proteins | sample 5204231 | NCBI WGS metagenome assembly WBZR01 (sample SAMN12412403, study PRJNA552823) | activated sludge metagenome | isolation source: activated sludge from anammox sidestream of wastewater treatment plant... | place: USA: Virginia | collected 2017-08
CGCCTTGCCGTCGGCGCCGGCGTTCTGATCGGTGCCTACTTCTTTCAGCGGCAATCCACGCTCGCCGATCCGCTGATCGACATCGGTCTCTTCCGCGTGCGCGGCTTCTCGGCGGCGCTCGGCACCAACATCGTGGCGTTGTTCATCGTTTTCGGCACGTTCCTGTTCATCGCGCAATACCTGCAGCTCGTGCTCGGCATGGGACCGCTCGAGGCCGGTCTCTGGACGGCGCCCTCGGGCGTCGTCTTTGCGCTTGGGTCGGTGGCGACGCCGTTTCTGGCGCGCCGCTTCGAGCCTTACATCATCATCTCGGTGGGCTTCGTCATCTGTGCGGCGGGCTTCCTCGTCCTGACGCAGATCGGCACGGCGGACGGCCCGTGGCGTCTGTTCATCGGCATGATGATCCTGTGCCTCGGCGTCGCGCCGACGGGTGCGATCACGACGGACATCGTCATGGCCAAGGCGCCGCCGGAGCGCGCGGGCGCGGCCTCGGCGATCTCGGAGACCAGCTTCGAGTTCGGGGGCGCGCTCGGCATTGCCGTGCTCGGCAGCCTGGTGACCGCCGTTTATCGCACGGCGATGGCCAGTGAGCCGCTCGCGGGCGTTCCGGTGGCGTCGATGGCGGCGGCTCGGGATACGCTGGGCGGCGCCGTCGCCGTGGCCGCCGAGCTCGGCGATCCGGCCCGGACGATCCTTCTCGGCGCGGCGCGGGAGGCGTTCGTCTCCGCCTTCGTCGCCGCCTCGGCGGTCTCGGCGGCGAGCGCACTCGGTGCGGCCGTGCTGGCGGCGATCACGCTTCGCAACGCACGGCTGTGACGGGCCCGGGGCCGCGAGACGAGGCGCGCGTGCGGCGCTAATCGCGGCAGGGGACCGATATCACGCGGCCGATGTAGGGGATCTTGAACTTGCATTTGCGCTCGGGGACGATGCTCTCCCCCTTCGCGACCGGCTGAGCAACGGGTGCCGGTGCGGCGTCGTCCGCCGCAGCCATCCGTGCGGGGGCGGCGCCGGCAGCCGATATCGGTGCGGTTTGTGCTGCGGGTTTCAGCTTCGGCGCGGCGATCAGGGCAAGGGAGGGGCTCGATGCCCCGACGACCGCGCCGGCCGGCGCGGCGTCGTGCAGCGGAGGCTTCGGCGGCGGAGACGCGTCGGCCTTTGCCGTCCCGGCGGGCTTCATCGGTGCGGCGGCCCTGTCCTCGCCGCAGCGGGCGATGTCATCGGGCGCGCGCTTCCAGGTGAAGGTCTTGCTGAAGAATGAGCCGGCATTGCCGACCACGCGCAGCTTCTCGTCGCTCAAGCGGGTCAGCGCGACGCTGTATTTCCGGCCACGGTCGGGGCTGTAGATCCAGCCGCCGCCGTCGGCCGTGACGTTGCCGAGGATCTGCAGGCCGCAGCGCTTGGCGTTGGCGGGGTCCGTGATGTGGACCACGGTGCCGCAGAAGCCCGGGCCGCCGGCGCAGGGCGCGATCTCGACGGCGCCGCGCCCGTCGTGGTCGAACCAGATGCCGGTGGGGTCGGTCGGCGCCGCGTTGGCGCCTGATGTCCAGATCACCGCGGCCGCGGCCGCGAGCGTCGCCGTGCGAATGCTTGAAACCATGGCCTGTCCTCCGTCTTGCGAGGCTCGTCCTCGCGGTGGCGATGGAGGATTTTTGGCCGCGTCGGCGGGGAGGCGCTATTCCGCCGGGAACAGGGCGGTTGGGAACAGGGCGGCCGATAGAGGCGTGTGGGCATCCCGAGCCGTGGCGGAGGGGCCTGGGTCCGCGTGCGCCCCGACGCACGCGGCCCGGTCTCCTTCACATCACTATTTCACGTCGAGAAGCTCGACGTCGAACAGAAGCGTTGCGTTGGGGGGAATGACGCCGCCGGCGCCGCGTGCGCCGTAGCCGAGCTGCGGCGGGATGATCAGCGTGCGCTTGCCGCCGACCTTCATCGTCGACACGCCTTCGTCCCAGCCGGCGATCACCTGGCCGGTGCCGACGGAGAACGCGAAGGGCTCGCCGCGGTCGACGGAGCTGTCGAACTTTGCCCCCTTCTTGCCGTCCTCGTAGAGCCAGCCCGTATAGTGCACGACGCCCGTCTGGCCCTTCTGGGGCGTCGCCCCCGTGCCGACCGTCGTGTCGATGATCTTGAGGCCCGAGGCCGTGGTCGTCTCCTCGGCCGCGGCCGGGCCGGTCGCGCCCGCGGCGAGGGCGGTGAGCCCCACGGCAAAAGCAAATGCCAGGGCTACGCCGGCGCGCAAAGGTATCCGCATACGTTGTCTCACTTTCTTTCTTTGGTCTTGGAGATGATGACCAAGCCTACTGGTTCTTGGCCTGCGCTTCCATTTCCTTGAGATAGTTCTCGATGTCCTCCTGAGTGACCTCGTTGTTGGTCACCAGCGCTTTCAGGCACTCCTTCGACAGGTCGGTGGCCTTGGAGCGCATGCAGGCGCGCAGCTCGTCACTGCCGACCTCGAGGCTCTCGCAATGCTTGTGATAGTCTTCGCGGCAGGCGTTGCGTACCGCGTCGTTGACCTCGGCGATGGCGGTGCTCGCGGCGAAGCCCGCGGCGAACGACGCAATGGCGAGAATTCGTTTCATGGCATGGTCCCTATTGGCTCTGGCCCTTTCTGAAGCCTGCCGTCTCTTTAGCACGGCTCCGGCGGCCGTGGTGTGGCGCGGGGGATCGGCGCACGCGGCAGATCCCCGAAAAATCTTATGTCCAAAACGCAAACCGACATTGTTTGGACCTAAACGGAAGACTAGCTCGCGCTCCTGGCCGGCGCCTGCCGTCCAGGGGGCGCCGCGCCACGCCGGGAGATCCGAGGAGACGATTGAATGTCGAAAAGAATTCTGCTTGCGATCGTGTCGGTGGTCGCACTCTTGATCCCTCTCGCAAGCGCCGAGGCGCAGCGCCGCGCCGAGGACTGGAAGCCGGACAACCGTGCGGATTGGGACCTGCTCGGCACGGCCCAGATCGGAACCCGAATCGAGCGCGACACGATCGACGTCGGGCGGCGTGAGGGGCGGTTCGGCTCCATCGGCTTCACTGTCACGGGGGGTGACGCCCGCGTGGAGGAGCTCAGGATCCATTACGGCGGCGGCGAGAGCGACGTGCTCCGCATCGGGGAGGTGTTCAAGGCCGGCTCCCGCTCGCGACCGATCGACCTTCCCGGGCGCGCGTCTGTGATCGATCGCATCGAGATCGCCTATCGCGCGTTCGGGCCGGTGAAGATCGACTTCTACGGCGAGCGGCGGCGGGACGCGCGCTGGGACGTGCTCGGCTGCCAGCGCGTGGGTTTCCTCGAGACCAGCGACACGATCCGCGTCGGCCGGCGCGAAGGCGCGTTCCGGGCCATCAAGCTGCAGGTCAAGGACGCGACGCTCCGGCTCAACAAGGTGCGCGTCACGTTCGGTGACCGCTCCACGCAGACCTTCGACGTGCGCGCCGCCATTCCGAAGGGAACGGAGACGCGGCCCTTCGATCTCGATGGGCGCCGGCGCGTGATCGAGCGCATCGATCTCGATTACATTCCCTCCCTCGCACTCAAGAAAGGCCCCGAGGTGTGCGTGCTCGCGACCGAAGGCAGCGGCGGGCCCGGCTCCGGTCCCGGGCGCCGCTAGGCGGCCGATATGCTGTTCCCAACGCGGCCGTGCACGACGGCCGCGAGGCTGAACTCTCCCATGGAGGACTTCTCACGATGCGTAAATCGACTGCCGCCGTGGCGGCACTGGCGGCCACGCTCACGGCCGTGCCCGCGTTGGCGGCGCCGCCGGCCGACCAGGATGCCTGCAACAAGCTCGCCTACAGCTACGCCGAGAAGGCCGCGGGACGGAAGCTGCCCGAGGCCCAGGCCATCAAGATCGACGAGCTGATCGGCAAGCTTGAAGGCCAATGCAGCGAGAACAAGCTCGCGGAGGCCGACGCGACCGCAAAAGAGATCGACGCCGTGCTGCGATAGCCGCGGCGGGATGCGGACGATCGAACCGCAGGCGGGGCTCCCTCGGGAGGCCCCGCCTTTTTTCGTTCAGTGCGCGGCCGGCTTGGGCTTGGCGTGCGAATGGCTCAAGGAATCGACATAGGCGATGCCGATGGCGGACAGGATGAAGGTGATGTGGATGATGGTCTGCCACATCACACCGGCCTCCGTGAACTTGGCGCCTTCCATGCCGAGGTTGCCGGCCTCGATGAACGTCTTCAGCAGGTGGATCGACGAGATGCCGATGATGGCCATGGCGAGCTTGATCTTGAGCACGCTGGCGTTGACGTGGTCGAGCCATTCGGGCTGGTCGGGATGGCCCTGAAGACGCAAGCGGGAGACGAAGGTCTCGTAGCCGCCGACGATCACCATCACCAGCAGGTTCGAGATCATCACCACGTCGATCAGGCCGAGCACGATCAGCATGATCTGCTGCTCGCCGAAGTCCGTGGCGTGGCTCAGAAGGTGGCCCAGCTCCTTCATGAACAGGAAGACGTAGACGCCCTGGGCGATGATCAGCCCCAGATAGAGCGGGACCTGCAGCCAGCGGGATCCGAAGATCAGCGTCGGCAGGGGACTGAGTTGCGAGCGGTCGGGATCGGCGGACATGCGTGTGGATCCATACGGTTGCCGCGGCGGACGGATGCCGCGGGCGGCGGATAGCATTGCGCCTGGGGCGTGCGAAAGGTGACATGCAAGGCGCCGACTACGTCTGTAATTCTCCTGACGGAAAGCAGGGGGCGGGAGGCGCGGAAACCCAGAGGAAAGCGGGGGAGAGCGGCCGCACCGATCCGGGAACCGGGGAGAATCGGTCGGATCCGGGTTTCGCGGCCCGTCTGCGGGCTTGCGCGCGTCCCGGCTTTTTGGTCATACCGAGGGGGGATTTTCGGCGCGGGGGCCCGTTTGGGGCGTGCGGCGCCGCCGCAACAAGGCGAGAACGGAGTTCACGACATGACCGACACCACATCCACCGACGAGGCCATTGCCGATCTCAGGCGCCAGGTCTCCGAGCTTTCCGGGCTCTCGCTCGCGACGGGGGTCCTGCTGACGCAGCTCCTGCAATCGATGACGCTCAAGGAATTGAGCCCGCAGCGCGCGGCGACCAAGATCATCTCCAGCGCACGCGAGGCCGTCGAGGGCTTCACCTCGATGCCCGGACATGCCGACCCGGTCATGAAGGCGCGCGCTCTCGAGGCCGTCGAACAGTACGAGACGCAGATCCGCAGCGTGTTGCCGGTCTGAAGCCTGCCGCCCTTGGGCGCGCGGGAGGGGCGCGCTAGGCGTCCTCGGGGCCGGTCAGTGTCACGCCCGGCGCGAGCTTGGCGCGCCGGATGGCGAGCGTCGTCTTGACGCTCGCGACGTTGGGGGCGGCCGTCAGCACCTTGAGCACGAAGTCCTGAAACGCCGGCAGGTCGGGCGCCACGCACTTCAGGATGTAATCGCTCTCGCCGGAAAGCATGTAGGCCTCGCGCACGATGGGCCAGCCGAGCACGCGGTTCTCGAACGCGTTGAGATCGGGCTCCGCCTGGCTGTACAACCCGACCATGGCGAAGGCGGTGAGCGCGAAGCCGAGCGCGCGCTCGTCGATAAGGGCCGTATAGCCCTGGATGACGCCGGCGTCCTCGAGCGCGCGCACGCGCCTGAGGCAGGGCGGAGCTGACAGCCCGACGCGCTGGGCCAGCGCCACGTTGGTCAGGGCGCCGTCGGCCATCAGCTCACGCAGGATGCGCCGGTCTGTTGCGTCGAGACGAAGTGCCATGGACGGTCTCTCCCGAGGGTGATCTCTACGGCTGCAACCCCGGTCGCTTCGAGCCCGCTGCCCTTGAAGCGCGAATCAGGGGCGTCGTCGAACGGCTGGAGCGCATCTTCCAGTCAAGCCAAGGAACCGCGGCTTAGAGCGTCCTGCGATCCGACGGACTCGGATCGGACACTCCAGGTTTTTGATTTGTCGCATTTTCTTGCGACGGACCGGTATCCACTTCGTCGGAAAATGCTCTAGGCCATCTGCGCAACGAATGCAAAGGTTTGTGGCGAGTTCCGTTCGCACAATTGCGCGATGTGAAACCGCAGCCGGGACTCGACACCCGGCGACGGACCGCAGAAGGTGGCCCGCATGACGAGCCCTCCTCCCATTGGCGGCCCGACGCCGGAGCGCCCCGCGCGATCGCTCGCCGGCGCCAGGGCCTGGATCATCAGCGACGGAAAGGCCGGCCATGAGGCGCTGTGCCGGGGCGTGGCGGATGCCCTCGCACTGTCGGTCGAATGGAAGCGCGTGGCGCCGTCCGGCCTCTGGAAGGCAATGGCGCCGTGGGGGCCGGTCGCTCCTGGCGAGCGATTCGGCCAGCCGGGGTCTCTCTTCGCGCCGCCCTGGCCCGAGATCGCGCTCGCGGCCGGCCGCACGACGACGCCTTACCTCCGTGCCCTGAAGCGGACGGCAGGCTTCCAGACCTATACCGTCATCATGATGGACCCCAGGACCGGGCCGGGCAGCGCCGACCTCTTCTGGGTGCCGGAGCACGACAAGCGGCGCGGTCCGAACGTGATTGCGACGCTCACGGCCCCGCATCCGCTGTCGCCCGCCCGCCTTGCCGCGCTTCGCAGGGAGGCCCACCACGCGCTCGATGCGCTCCCGGCGCCGCGCGTGGCCGTCCTGGTCGGGGGGCCGAACGAGCGCTACCGCTATCCCCCTCCGGTCATCGCCGGATTGGCGCGTCTCGTAGGCTCGCTCGCGGACCTCGGGGCCGGGCTGATGGTCACGGCCTCGCGCCGCACGCCGCCCGATTTGGTCGCCGCCCTCGAGGCCGCCATCGCCGGAACGCCGGCCGTTCTCTGGACGGGCGAGGGGGAGAACCCCTATCCCCAGTTCCTCGCCAGGGCGGATGCGTTCCTCGTCACCGCCGACAGCATCAACATGGCGGGCGAAGCGGCGGCGACGGGGCGGCCCATCTACGTTTTCGCCCCCGACGGGGGAGCTGCGAAGTTCGATGCCTTCCACGCCGCGCTCGAAGCCAAGGGTGTGACGCGGCCGGCGCCCGAGCGCTTCTCCGTGCTCGAGCCATGGAGCTATGCGCCGGTCTACGCCGCGGACGCGATCGCCGAGGAGGTAGCGCGCCGCTGGCAGCGCCGTCGCGCCCTCTTTCCGGGACTGACGTGACCGGCGCGGCGGCGCCCTCTCGCGGGGGACCCGGGGAGCCGAGCGCCGCCCCGGCGCCGGTGCCCTCTCGCATCGGAGCGGGTGGCACGCGTCCCGGCACGCCTCTCCCCTCGCGACCCCTTCGCCTCTGGCGCTGGATCGAGATGGCCATCCTGTTCGGGCTCGCGCCTCTCGTCATGCGCTGGCTCGTGCACGGCGAGCCCATTCCGCTGCTCTCCGACGTCATCCCGCCCGGGACCCGGATCCCGATGTTCGTCGCCCTCGTGCCGGTGCTCCTCCTTGCCGTCGTCCTGCTCCTGATCGACCCGACGTTCCGCCTCCGCGAGGAGCTTGCGCGCGGCATCGGCCGGCGCAATGCGGTCACGATCGCGACGATCTTTCTCATCGGCGGGAGCGCGGCTGCGCTCTGGGTCCGGCACGCGCATCCCGGCTGGTTTCTCGAGTTTCCGGCCAACCGACCCGAAACCTATGCGCGCATCATGATCGGCTATCCGCTGTTCTCGGTGGCCGCGCAGGAATTGCTCTACCGATCGTTCTTCTTCCATCGCTACGGACCGCTGTTCGGCCCGCACACGTGGCTGATCGTGATCGTGAACGGCCTGCTCTTCGGCTTCGCGCATATCGTGATGAACTCGGCCTTCGCCCTCGCGGCAACGGCGCTCGGCGGGCTGATCCTGGCCGCGCGCTACGCGGTGACGCGCTCGTTCTGGGCCGTGTTCGTCGAGCATACGCTGTGGGGCTGGCTGATCTTCACCATCGGCCTCGGCCGCTACTTCTTCACCGGCGTCTCGAACGTGTGAGGGGAGGCAGCGGGCAACAGGCAACGGGCAGGGCGCGAGACCATCCTGCCTGTTGCCTGGTGCCCCCTTCTCCCGATTGAGATTGCCCGTGCAATCGGCTAGAAGACGCTCCAATCCCGAATTCTTCGACCAGAGAGGCGCCCGAATGGCCGCAGCCCATCAGTACGTCTATCACATGCACAAGCTTTCCAAGGCCTATCCGGGGGGCAAGCAGGTCCTGAAGGACATCTCGCTGTCGTTCCTTCCGGGCGCCAAGATCGGCGTCGTGGGTCTGAACGGCGCCGGCAAGTCGACGCTGCTCAAGATCATGGCGGGCGTCGTCGACGATTTCCTCGGCGAAGCCAAGGCGGCCGACGGCATCAAGGTCGGCTATCTGCCGCAGGAGCCGGAGCTCGATCCAGAGAAGGACGTGCTCGGCAACGCCATGGAAGGCGTCGCGGAGAAGAAGGCCATCCTCGACCGCTACAACGAGATCGCCGCCAACTACTCCGAGGAGACCGCCGACGAGATGACGGCGCTCCAGGACCAGATCGATGCTCTCGATCTTTGGGACCTCGACACTCAGGTCGAGCAGGCGCTCGATGCCTTGCGCTGCCCGCCGGGCGACGCCGACGTGACGAAGCTCTCGGGCGGCGAGAAGCGCCGCGTGGCGCTGACGCGCCTTCTGCTCTCGAAGCCCGACATCCTGCTGCTCGACGAGCCGACCAACCATCTCGACGCCGAGAGCGTCGCCTGGCTCGAGCACTTCCTCAAGGAATACACGGGCTGCGTGATCCTCGTCACCCACGACCGTTACTTCCTCGACAACCTCACCGACTGGACGCTGGAGCTGGACCGCGGCCAGGGCGTGCCGTGGAAGGGCAACTACTCGAGCTGGCTCGAGCAGAAGGCCAAGCGCGCCGAGAGCGAGAAGGCCACCGAGGAAAGCCGCCAGAAGCAGATGGCGCGCGAGCTCGAGTGGATCCGCTCCTCGCCCAAGGCGCGGCAGGCGAAGTCGAAAGCGCGTATCGCCGCCTACGACAAGCTCGTCGAGCAGGCCGGACGCGAGGAGGTCGGCAAGGCCTCGTTCCAGATCGCGACCGGTCCGCGCCTCGGCGATATGGTGATCGAGGCGGAGGGTCTCTCCAAAGCCTTCGGCGACCGCCTCTTGATCGACGATCTCTCCTTCAAGCTGCCGCCGGGCGGCATCGTCGGCGTCATCGGGCCCAACGGTGCCGGCAAGACGACGCTGTTCAAGATGCTGACCGGCGCCGAGCAGCCGGACAAGGGCTCGATCAAGCTCGGCCCGACGGTGAAGCTCTCCTACGTCGACCAGTCGCGCAGCCACCTCGACGACAAGAAGACCGTCTGGGAGGAGATCTCGGGCGGCCTCGACATCATGAAGTTCGGCGACAAGCGCGAGATGAGCTCGCGCGCCTACTGCGGCTGGTTCAACTTCAAGGGAGCGGACCAGCAGAAGAAGGTGGGCCTGCTCTCGGGCGGTGAGCGCAACCGCGTGCACCTCGCCAAGATGCTGAAGGAGGGCGGCAACCTGCTGCTCCTCGACGAGCCGACCAACGATCTCGATACCGAGACGCTGGGCGCGCTCGAAGCCGCCCTCGAGGATTTCCCCGGCTGCGCCGTGGTGATCTCGCATGACCGCTTCTTCCTCGACCGCCTCGCCACCCACATCCTGGCTTTCGAGGGTGACAGCCACGTCGAATGGTTCGAAGGCAACTTCGAGGCCTACGAGGAGGACAAGAAGCGCCGCCTCGGCGACGCCGCCGTGGAGCCCCACCGCATCAAGTTCAAGCGCTTCGAGCGGTAAATCCGCGCCGGCGGCCGGCTCCGCGGAGCGGAGTCGCCGGCGCAACGAAAGCACGCCCCACCGCATCAAGTTTAAGCGCTTCGAGCGGTAGGGCCCGGATCCTCGGAGAAGCGCGGTCGACGAGAAAGGCTGACCCTATGGCGCCGACGCTCTACGCTCACCCGTTCTCGTCCTACTGCCAGAAGGTGCTGATCGCGCTTTATGAGAACGCGACGGCGTTTACGTATCGCGAGCTCGGCCCCGACGATCCGGCCGCCGGGGAGGCGTGGGCGGCGCTCTGGCCGGTGAAGCGGATGCCGGTGCTCGTCGACGGCGGACGCGCGGTTCTCGAATCCTCCTCCATCATCGAGCATCTGGACCGGCACCATCCGGGTCCGGTCCGGCTCGTGCCCGACGATCCCGAGGCGGCATTGGACGCCCGCATGTTGGACCGTCTCTTCGACAATTACGTCATGACGCCGATGCAGAAGATCGTGCTCGATCACCTGCGGCCGGAGGCCGACCGCGACGCCTATGGCGTCCGCCAGGCCCGCGACCTGCTCGACACGATCTACGGCTGGCTCGACGACAAGCTTGCCGGTCGGACGTGGGCGATCGGCGAAGCGTTCTCGCTGGCCGACTGTGCCGCCGCGCCGTCGCTCTTCTATGCCGACTGGGTGCATGAGATCCCGGCCGACCTCGTCTCGCTCAAGGCCTATCGCGCCCGGCTCCTCGCGCGCCCGTCGGTTGCGCGCTGCGTCGAGGAAGGGCGGCCGTTCCGCAAGTATTTTCCGCCCGGCGCGCCGGACCGCGATTGAGGAGGGACGCTCGGTCCGCGATATCCCGCTGCATCGTTCGCACGGTCCGTCTTTTCGCTTCCCCCCTTTGGAGACCCGCCTCGCACGCGCCCATGAGCCTGTTCCGCCTTTATACGCGCGCGCTCGCGATGCTCGCGGCCGAGCGATGGCTTGCCACGCTGCTGGCCGTCGCCTCCGTCGCGGTCGGCCTCGTGCAGCTTGCCGAGCCGATCCTGTTCGGCCGCGTCGTCGATGCGCTGTCCCGCGGGGAGGGGGCCTTTCAAACCATCGGGCTCTGGGCGGCGCTCGGCCTCTTCGGCATCCTGGCGAGCGTCGTCGTCGCCATCTTCGCGGACCGCCTCGCCCACCGCCGCCGTCTGGCCGCGCTGGCGGAGGCCTTCGAGCGCGCCATGACGCTCTCCCAGGGCTACCATGCCGAGCAAGGCTCGGGTGCGGTGATCCGCTCCATCGTGCGCGGGACCGACGTGCTGTTCTGGCTCTGGCTCAGCGCCATGCGCGAGCAGATCACGGCGGTCACGGGGATCTTGCTCCTGGTGCCGACGGCGATCGGCATGGACGTTCGCATGGCGGCGATCCTCGCCCTGCTGGCCGTTGCTTATGTCATCATGAACAGCGTCGTCATGAGGAAAACCATGACGGGGCAGATGAACGTCGAGCGCTACAACACGGCCGTGTCGAGCCGTGTCGGCGACGTCATCAGCAATGTGACCGTGGTGCAGAGCTTCGTGCGCATCGAGGCCGAGGCCGACGCCATGCGCATGCTCATGAGCGATCTATTGGCGGCGCAATATCCCGTGCTGACGTGGTGG
>WBZR01004514.1_pt1 | contig 11325 bp, 7 predicted proteins | sample 5204231 | NCBI WGS metagenome assembly WBZR01 (sample SAMN12412403, study PRJNA552823) | activated sludge metagenome | isolation source: activated sludge from anammox sidestream of wastewater treatment plant... | place: USA: Virginia | collected 2017-08
CGACGGCGGCGCCGGCGTCGCCGCCGCCGCGCCCGCCGCGGCCGAGCCGGGCGTGCACTTCGCGCCGGCGCAGAACGCGGCGCCGCAGGCCCTGCGCGACGTCGATTTCCGGCGCGGCGCCGACGGCGCCGGCCGCGTCATCGTGGCGCTGCCGAGCACGCAGGTGGGCGTCGACATCCGCCAGCAGGGCCAGGCGCTGGTGGTGGAGTTCCTGCGCTCGACGCTGCCCGACAACCTGCGCCGGCGTCTCGACGTCACCGACTTCGGCACGCCCGTCAAGACGGTGGCCACGGTACAGAGCGGCGACCGCGTGCGCATGGTCGTCGAGCCTACCGGCTCCTGGGAGTATTCCGCCTACCAGACCGACAACCAGTTCGTGCTCGAGGTGCGGCCGGTCAAGGTCGACCCGAACAAGCTCGTGCAGGGCCAGGGCTTCGCCGGCGAGAAGCTGAGCCTGAACTTCCAGAACATCGAAGTGCGGGCGTTGCTGCAGGTGATCGCCGACTTCACGAACTTCAATGTCGTCACCAGCGACACCGTCACCGGCACCGTGACGCTGCGCCTGAAGGACGTGCCCTGGGACCAGGCGCTCGACATCATCTTGCAGAGCAAGGGCCTGGGCGTGCGCAAGAACGGCAACGTGCTGTGGATCGCGCCCAAGGACGAGCTCGCTTCGCGCGAGCAGCAGGAGCTCGAGGCCAGGAAGAAGGTGGCCGAACTCGAGCCGCTGCGCACGCAGGCTTTCCAGCTCAACTACACCAAGGCCGAGGAGGTGGCGCGCGGGCTGCTCGGCAACACGCAGGCCCAGCAGGGCGGCGGGGGCGGGCAGCAGACCTCGCGCATCCTGTCGGTGCGCGGCAGCGTGATCTTCGAGGCGCGCACCAACCAGCTCTTCGTCAGCGACATCCCGAGCAAGCTCGAGGAGATCCAGGCGCTGATCCAGCGCATCGACATCCCGGTGCGCCAGGTGCTGATCGAGGCGCGCATCGTCGAGGCCGACGACACCTTCGGGCGCGCGCTCGGCTTCAAGCTCGGCTCGAACGACCTGCGCGGCATCCGCGGCGGCGTGCCCGGCTACAGCGTCGGCGGCGGCAACTACATCGTGCCGGGCGGCAACTACAGCGCGATCGGCAACACCACGCTGCAGCCCGGCGCCCCGGCCAACTACACCGACACGCAGTTCGTCAATCTGCCGGCCAACGTCAGCGGCAGCGCCTTCGGCGGTGCGGCGGCGGCGAGCTTCGCGCTCAGCCTGTTCAGCGCCACCGCCAACCGCTTCCTGAACCTCGAGCTCTCGGCGCTCGAGTCCGAGGGCAAGGGCAAGATCGTCTCGAGCCCGCGCGTCATCACCGCCGACCAGGTCAAGGCGCTGATCGAACAGGGCACCGAACTGCCGTACCAGGCCGCCACGTCGAGCGGCGCGACCTCGGTGCAGTTCCGCAAGGCCAATCTCAAGCTGGAGGTCACGCCGCAGATCACGCCCGAGGGCAACGTGATCCTCGACGTCGACGTCAACAAAGACAGCGTCGGCATCCCCACCACCGCCGGCTTCGCGATCGACACCAAGCACGTCAAGACCCAGGTGCTGGTCGAGAACGGCGGCACCGTCGTCATCGGCGGCATCTTCACGCAGACCGAGAAGGACACCATCAACAAGGTGCCGCTGCTCGGCGACATCCCGCTCGTGGGCCTGCTGTTCCAGAACAAGGTGCGCTCGGCCGACCGCACCGAGCTCCTGATCTTCATCACGCCGAAGGTCGTCACCGACCGCGTGGCGGCGCGCTGAACGCGCCTCGAGGATTCGACATGACGATGCTGGTACGTTTTCTTGCGGCCTTCGCACTGCTGTGGCTGAGCGCCTGCGGCGGCGGCGGGGGCAACAGCGGTTCCTCACCGTTGGGCGGTGGCGGCGGCGGCGGTGGCGGCGGCGACGGCAGCACGCCGCAGCCGACGATGACGGTGGCCGTCGCTCCGGCGAGCGTGACCTCGCTGGCGCCGGGCACGGTGACGGCGCGTGTCGTGTCGGCTGCCGGTGCCGCGCTGCCGGGCCAGCTGGTGCAGTTCTCGACTCAGCTCGGCCTGGGCAAGTTCGACATGGCCAGTGCGCTGACCGATGCCGACGGCGTGGCCTCGGTGACGATCAGGCCGGCGACGAACCAGACTGCCGGAGGCGACCTCGTGCTGGCGACGACGACGGTCGGCGGCAAGGCGATCAGTGCCGCGGCCGGCGTGCAGATGGTGGCCACCGCCGCACCGACCGCCGAACCCGCGATCACCGTCAGCGTCGCACCGACGACGGTGACCGCGGCCTCGCCGGGCACCGTGAAGGCGCGCGTCGTGTCGGCCACCGGGGCGGCCGTGGCCGGCCAGGTGGTGCAGTTCTCGACCCAGCTCGGGCTGGGCAGGTTCAGTGCCCCGAGCGCGCTCACCGACGCCGACGGCGTGGCTTCGGTCACCGTCACGCCGACCACGAACCAGACCGTCGGCGCGGATCTGGTCGTGGCGAAGTCGACCGTCGGCGGCACGGCGATCATGGCGGCAGCCGGCTTCCAGCTCACCGCCACCAACGTGACGATCGACGGTTTCGCCGCCGACATCGGGGCGGCCGCGCTCGCGCCCTACGGCCAGACCACGCTCAGCGTCGCGCTGTCCAACGGTGCGCAGGGCAACCCGGTCAACATCGCCGTGTCGTCATCGTGCGTCAGCCGGGGCCTGGCGACGCTGACGCCGGCATCGGCGACCACGTCCACCGGCAGCGCGACCTTCATGTACCGCGACAACGGCTGCGGCGCCGACCGCACCGATACCCTGCAGGCCTCGATCACCGGCAGCGCCGCCACCCGCACGCTGTCGCTCAACCTGACCGCGCCCACCGTTTCGAGCATCCGCTTCGTCTCGGCCTCGCCCGCCGGCATCTACCTCAAGGGCTCGGGCTTCGTCGAGAACTCGACGGTGATCTTCCAGGTCGCCGACGCCAGCGGCAACGGCGTGCGCGGGCAGAGCGTGAACCTGTCGCCCAGCACCGTGGCCGGCGGCCTGCAGCTCGAGGGCATCTCCGACATCACGCAGTTCCCGATCACGCGCGTGAGCGACGCCAACGGCAACGTCATCGTGCGCATCAACTCCGGCACCGTGCCGACGCCGGTGCGCGTGGTGGCCGCCACAACAGTCGGCGGGGTCGCGATCTCAACGGTCTCGAGCACGCTCGCGGTGGCCGTCGGCCTGCCCTCGCAGCTGAACTTCTCGCTCTCGCAGAAGACGCTCAACATCGAGGGCTACAACATCGACGGCACGAAGAACAGCTACACGGTGATCGCCTCCGACCGCCTGGGCAACCCGGTCCCCGACGGCACGGCGATCAACCTCGTGACCACCGGCGGGCAGGTGCAGTCGATCGTGCAGACGGCCACCGCCGGCGGGCTGTCGCAGGCGACGGCCGCGTTCCAGAGTTCGCAGCCGCGACCGAGCGACGGTCGCATCACGGTGCTCGCGTACGCGATCGGCGAGAAGTCCTTCCTCGACACCAACGGCAACAACGTCTACGACACCGGCGAGCCGTTCCAGGATCTGGGCGACCCGTTCCTCAACCGCCGGTTCAACGGCATCTACGATCCGGCCAACGACCAGTACTTCTCGCTCGGCGACCCCAGCGCGACCCAGGCTTGCGCCGTGCCGGCCTCGCCGCTGCTGGCACGCGACGTCTCGATTCCGAGCCGGCCGCAGACCTGCACCGGCGCCTGGGGCCGCGCCTACGTGCGCCGGGCGGTGCAGACCATCTTCTCCACTTCGAGCGCTGGGCCGCGCTGGGGCCTGGGGTGGCCGGCGTCCGCCTACGCCGGCAACCCGTTCCAATGCCCGAACCCGGCCAACCACACGCTGGTGAAGGACAACTTCGGTGCACCCAATCCCGCCGTGCCCGCGTACAACGCCGACGGTTCGGCCAACCCTTACTACTACCGGCCGTTCGGCGCGCTCGGGCTGTACGGGCTCGGCGGGTCGGGTACCTTGAGCTTCTTCGTCGCCGATGCCAACCCGGTGGCCTTCAATCCGATGCCGGCCGGCACGACGATCGCTGTCAGCGGCACCAAAGGGCTCACGGTCAATGTCGTCGGCGGCAGCCCGGTGCCGAGCACCACGTCGCCGAGCAGCGCAACGATCAACTACTCGTTCGCTCCGGACACGACGAGCGGCACGCTGAGCGTCACCTTCACATCGCCCGGCGGCCTGGCCACCACGGTGTCGCAATTCCTCTCGATGGACGCCGCGCCCGGAGGCGCCGTCCAGGCCAACGTCGGCTGCCCGCAGTAGCGGCTGGTTGCCGACCGCCGCACCCGGCGCGGCGGGCGACGATGCGGCCCGCCGGCAGGCGCCGGCCCCGGGCTACGGCGCGCAGCTGCGCCAGCCGCACAGCAGGGTGTCGTGCGTGCGCGGCGCGAAGCGCCGGGCCTTGGCGCTGCGGCGCCGCGCGCAGGTGGCGAACGAGGCGCCGCGCAGCACGCCCATCGTGCCGGCCGCTGGTATGCGATCGAGGCAGGCCGGGCCGGCGGCGCCCGCGTCGGGCCAGGCGCGGACGCTGCCGGCCACCCACTCGAAGACGTCACCCCAGACGAAGCCGCGGCTGGCGGCGGTGGCGGCCGCCTGCTCCCACTCCGGCTCGGTGGGCAGGCGCCGCCCGGCCCAGCGGCACCAGGCCTCGGCCTCGTGGTACGTGACGTGCATCACCGGCTGACCGGCGGGTGCGCGCTGCAGGCGGCCGCCGCGCTCGACGAGCACGCCGCCGGCGAACTGCTCCACGCCGAGCGGGGCGCGCCGTGCGCCGGCCTGCAGCCAGGCCCAGCCTTCATCGCTCCAGCAGGTGCGGCGGTCGTAGCCGCCGTCCTCGACGAACTCGGTGTAGCGACGCCAGTTCAGCGGCTGCGCGTCGATTTCGAACTCGGGCACAGCGACCTCGTGCGCCCAGCGCTCGTTGTGCGGCACGAAGCCGCCGCCGCGCTCGCTGCCCAGTCGCCAGCGACGTGCCGGCAGCCAGATCGCTTCGCGCTCGGCGCGCGCACCCGGCGCCGCCGCACGCCGCCGCTCGACGAGCGCTTCGGCCAGCCGATCCTCGTGCAGCAATGCGAGGCGGTAGAAGTACAGACCCGCGTCGTCCTCGTCGGCCTGCGCGAGCAGCGCGAGCGTGGTCTCCAGCGTCTCGCACAGGTAGGCCCGCAGCGCCTCCGAGGCCGGCGGCGCTGCGTGCCCTTCGAGCCAGCGCTCGGCGGCCGGTTCGATGCCGGCCAGCGGCGCGGCGCCTGGGTCGGCCGCCTCGCCGCGCCGGCGCTGCAGGTTGCGCGCGATCCAGCGCTCCTGGAACCAGCCGGCGTGCGCGGCCAGGCGCAGCGCCGCGGGCGACTCCTCTGCGGCCAGCCGCGCGAGCAGCCGGTTGCGCGCGTCGATCAGCGCCAGCGACAGCAGCTCACGTCCGGCCTGGCGCATCGCCAGCGGGTCGTCGATCGCCGCCGCCGCGATCGGGCGTGCCGTCGGTTCGGTCATTGGCCCACCAGCCCGTTGCGGATCGCGTAGACGGTGAGCTCGGCGTTGTTGGCCAGCTGCAGCTTGTCGAGCACGCGTGCGCGGTACACCGACACCGTCTTGGGCGACAGCGCGAGCTGCTCGGCGATGTCCGACAGGCGCTTGCCGCTGGCGATGAGCAGCAGCGTCTGCATCTCGCGGTCGGAGAGGTTGGCGTGCGGCGTCTCGAGCGCCGGCGCCGTCAGGTTCTCGACCAGCATCTGCGCGATCTCGGGCGTGACGTACTTGCGCCCCTGCGCCACCGTGCGCACCGCCTGCACGATGAGCTGCGGATCGCCGCCCTTGTTGACGTAGCCGTAAGCGCCGGCACGCAGCGCGCGCAGCGCGTACTGGTCCTCCGGGTACATGCTCACGACCAGCACCTTCACGGGCGAGCCCTCGTCCTTGAGCGCGTGCAGCGCGTCCAGGCCGCTGCGGCCGGGCAGGTTGATGTCGAGCACGAGCACGTCGCAGGCCGCCGGCTTGCCGGCGCGCTGCGCGCCGGGCTGGCGCAGCAGTGTGCGCAACTCGCCGTAATCGCCGGCCTCGCCGACGACGCGGATGTCGCTGGCGTCGCACAAGGTGTCGCGGATGCCGCGGCGGATCAGCGCGTGGTCGTCGCAGAGGATGACGTCGATCATCGTCAGTAGATGGTCCAGGCGCCGTCGTCGCCCGCATCGGCATTCTCGCCCTGATCGAATTCGGTCGTGACGAACTCGGCCAGCGGCACCGACAGGATCATCGAGGTGCCGCCGGCGCCGCTGGACAGGTCGATCCAGCCGCCCACCGTCGACGCGCGCTCGTGCAGGCCGCGGATGCCGAAGCTCTGTGCCTTGGCGAGGTCGTCACTCGTCATGCCTTGTCCGTTGTCGACGATCTCGAGCGACAGCACGCTGCCCGACAGCGAGAGGTCGATCACGACCCGGCTGGCGCGTGCGTGCTTGCCCACGTTCGTGAGCGCCTCCTGCGCCGTGCGATACGCGACCAGCGGCACGCCGGCGGGCAGTTGCAGCGGCTCGTCCGCGGCGTCGAGATGGGTGCGCAGTTCGCAGGCGACGCCGGTGCGCCGCTCGAAGCGCGCGCTCATCCACTGCAGCGCCGCCACCAGCCCCTGTTCGAGAATCGCCGGCCGCAGGTTCTGCATGATCCGCTGGCTGGCCTCGATGGCCGCGGTCAGCGTCTCGAGCGCCGACGCGGCGCGCTGCTCGAGCGCGGGCTGCCCGGCGTGGCGCCGGATCCAGTCGAGCTCGAACTTGAGCGCGGTGAGCGAGCCGCCGACGTCGTCGTGGATCTCGCGTGCGATCGCCTGACGTTCGGCCTCGACGCTGGTCTGCAGGTGCTGGGCCAGCTCGGACAGGCGCTGGCGCGAGGCCGCCAGTTCGCGGTCGGCGGCGGCGCGCGCGCGGCGCGCCTCGTTCGCCGCGATGGCCTGCTCGACGGCGGGCGCCAGGCGCGCCAGGTTGTTCTTCAGCAGGTAGTCGGCGGCGCCGTGGCGCATCGCCTCGACCGCGGTGTCCTCGCCGATCTGGCCCGACACCAGGATGAAGGGCACCAGGGGCGACTGCTCGCGCAGCAGGGCCAGCGCCTCGAGCCCCGAGAAGCCCGGCAGGTGATAGTCCGACAGGACCAGGTCCCAGGGCTCGGCCAGTGCACGCTCGAACTCGAGCCGCGTCTCGACGCGGCGCGCGCGCAGCCGCAGCCCGCTGCGCTGCAGATGGGCCAGCGCCAGTGCGTGGTCGGGCTCGGAGTCCTCCAGGTGCAGCAGCCGGATCGGTGCGCGCTGGTCGCGGGCGGAACGCATGGGACCCAGTATCGCCGAGCGGCGGGCGCTTGCGGCGGCGCCGGCATTCGCGGCACCGGCCGCGAATTGCGCTGCCCAAGGGCCCCGTCTCGGACTCAATGTCGCCGCGGGGCTGCCGAAAACGGCGCTGGATGCCCTGTGTCGCCCGCGTGTTCGCGGCGGCGGCCGGTCATCGCGATGCCCCGATCAGAGCCGAACAACCACGACCCAGCCGGAGCGCTCATGCTCGTTCAGGACTCGCCAGCGCCCCCGCCGGACGGCATGCTGCCGCTGCTGGCGGCGGCCGATCTGCAGGACCACCTGATGGTCGCCAGCAACGACCTGGAGCGCCTGCAGCGCCTGCTCGACGACGCCAGCCGCACCCTGCTCGCCCACTTCACCGACGCCACCGCGCGCATCGAGGTGGCGCTGGCTGCGGGCGAAGCCGTCCACGTGCGGCAGGTGCACGTCACGCTCGGCAACGCCATCACGGCGCTGCAGTTCCAGGACATGGCCAGCCAGCTCATCACGCATACCTCGCGGCGCCTGCGCAACTGCGCCGATCGCCTCGCGCGCGACGCGATGGGCGACGACGAAGAAGGCGAGACCCTGGTCGAGGCGCCGCCGCTGCGTCCCAACCCCGTGACCCAGGACGAGATGGACGCGGGCTCCATCGAGCTGTTCTGAAGCCCGGCAGCCGCCACCGCAGACCCAAGCCCCGGAGAGAACTCATGCACTCGATCCTTGCCGTCGACGACAGCGCCTCGATGCGCCAGATGGTCTCGTTCACCCTGAAGAACGCCGGCTTCGCCGTCGTCGAGGCGGTCGACGGGCAGGACGCCTGGGAGAAGGCGGCCAAGAACGACTTCCAGCTCGTGCTCACCGACCAGAACATGCCGCGCATGGACGGCATCAGCCTGACGCGCAAGCTGCGCGAGAACCCGAAGTTCAAGGCGACGCCGATCCTCATCCTCACCACCGAGAGCAGCGACCAGATGAAGCAGGCCGGGCGCGCCGCCGGCGCCACCGGCTGGCTCGTCAAGCCCTTCGATCCGGCCAAGCTGGTCGAGGTGATCGGCAAGGTCATCCGCTGAGCGCAGCGACGAGGGAGCAGCACCGTGGCCGACACCCGCCAGGACAGCGCGCAGAGATCCGCCGGCATCGATCTCACGCAGTTCTATCAGGTCTTCTTCGAAGAGGCCGCCGAGAACCTCGAGTCGATGGAGCAGATGCTGCTCGGGCTCGACCTCGAGCAGGCCGACGAGGAGCAGCTCAACGCCGTCTTCCGCTGCGCCCATTCCGTCAAGGGCGGCGCGGCGACCTTCGGCTTCGCCGACGTGGCCGAGCTCACGCATCAGATGGAGACGCTGCTCGACAAGCTGCGCCGCCGCGAGCTCGCACCGACCAATCCGATGGTCGACGCGCTGCTGGCCGCCGGCGACGCGCTCAAGGCGATGCTGGCGCGCCACCAGGGCAACGGCGCGGCGCCGATCGACACGGCCGAGCTGCTGGCCGGCATCCGCGCGCTCGTCGAAGGAAGGGCGCCGGCCGCGCCGACGCCGCTGGCGGCTGCGCCGGCCGCGCCGGCAGCCGCGCCCGCCGCGCCGGCCGTGCCGATCCGCACGACGGCGCGCGCGCTCGATCTCACCGTCGGCCCGCTCGACGACCCGTCGCTGGCCGACAACCTCGTCGAGCTGTTCCGCGAGATCACCGACCTCGGCACGATCGAGCCTCTGGACGGCGGCCGCGCAGCCGACGGCATGCGGCGCTTCCGCGTCGTCACCGCCAGCTCCGACGCCGAGCTCGTCGACCTGTTCGGCTTTCACGTCGCGCGCGAGCAGGTACGCCTCGAGCCCGCCGCCGACGGCTACGGCTTCCACCACGGCAACCCCGGTGCGCCTGCGCCGCAGGTGCCGCCCGACCCGGGCTACGGCTTCTTCGACAACGCGCCCGGTGCGCCGCGCGGGACGGCTGCGGGCCCGGCTGCCGCGCCTGCGGGCGCAGCCGCACAGCCGCCGGTTTCGCCCAAGCCGGCCGACCGGGCATCGGACCGGGCCGGCGCCGGCAGCCCCGAGTCGAGCACGCTGCGCGTCTCGGTCGAGAAGGTCGACCAGCTCATCAACCTCGTCGGCGAGCTCGTCATCACGCAAACCATGCTGGCGCAGAACGGCAAGAGCATCGACCCCGGCCTGCACCAGCAGCTGGCCTCGGGCCTGGCCGACCTCGAGCGCAACACGCGCGACCTGCAGGAAGCCGTGATGTCGATCCGGATGATCCCGATGTCGCTCGTGTTCAACCGCTTCCCGCGTATGCTGCGCGACCTGGCGGCCAAGCTCGGCAAGAAGGTCGAGCTGGTGCAGGTGGGCGAGGCGACCGAACTCGACAAGGGTCTGGTGGAGAAGATCACCGACCCGCTCACGCACCTGGTGCGCAACAGCGTCGACCACGGCATCGAGTCGCCGGCCGAGCGCGCGGCCCGGGGCAAGCCCGAGCACGGCACGATCACGCTCGTGGCCAGCCACCAGGGCGGCAGCATCGTGATCGAGGTGCGCGACGACGGCAAGGGCCTCAATCGCGCCAAGCTGCTGACCAAGGCGCGCGAGCGCGGGCTCGACGCGCCCGACACGCTCGCAGATTCCGAGGTCTACGGCCTCATCTTCGCGCCCGGCTTCTCCACCGCCGACGTGGTGACCGACGTCTCCGGGCGCGGTGTCGGCATGGACGTGGTGAAGAAGAACATCACGGCACTGGGCGGCACGGTCGAGATCGACAGCGCCGAGGGCTACGGCATGACGGTGCGCGTACGCCTGCCGCTCACGCTGGCGATCATGGACGGCATGAGCGTGGGCGTGGGCGAGGAGTGCTACATCCTGCCGCTGGCCAGCGTCGTCGAATCGTTCCAGGTGCGCAGCGGGATGATCCGCACCATCGGCGCCAGCGGCCGCGTCGTCGAGGTGCGCGGCGAGTACATGCCCGTGATCGACCTCGAGCGCGTGTTCGACGTGCCGCGCTTCGACTTCGAGCACGCCGCCAACATCATGGTGGTGGTCGAGGCCGAGGGCGGGCGCATCGCGCTGCTCGTCGACGAGCTGCTCGGCCAGCAGCAGGTGGTGGTGAAGAACCTCGAGGCCAACTACCGCAAGGTGCCCGACGTCTCGGGCGCCACCATCCTCGGCGACGGCCGCGTCGCACTGATCCTCGACATCGGCTCGCTGGTGCGCCGCTCGCGCCACTGAGAGCCTCGACTTCCGCACGGCACAAGGAACGCAACGCGATGAGCACCTCACTTCCGATGCAGCCGCGCACGCTGCTCGCACTCGCCTTGCTGGGCACCAGCCAGGCGGCCGTCGCCGCCGGCGTCGCGCTCGGCTGGGCACCGGCGCTGACCATCGGCGCCAGCCTCGTCGGCGCCGCACTCGCGGCACTCGCGGCCGCCGGCGGCGGCCGCGGCGGCGCGGCCGCGGCAGGCCTGGGCGCGAGCCTGCGTGCGCTGGCCGCGGGCGACTTGACGCAGCCGATCGCCGACGACGGCGCGGCCGCGCCCGAGGCGCAGCAGGCGCTGCGCCAGCTCCAGGCCGAGCTGCGCAAGTCGATCGGCGCGATGCGCAGCGGCGCCGACGGCGTGGCGCTGGCCGCCAACGAGATCGCCCAGGGCAACGCCGATCTGTCGACGCGCACCGAGCACACCGCGAGCAACCTGCAGCGCGCCTCGGCGTCGATGGCGCAGTTCACCGGCAGCGTGGCCCAGACCGCCGAATCGGCGCGCACGGCGAGCCAGCTGGCGGCCTCGGCCGCCGAGGTGGCCGAACGCGGCGGCACGGTGGTCGGGCAGGTGGTGGCGACGATGGACGAGATCAACGGCGCGTCCAAGCGCATTGCCGACATCATCGGTGTGATCGACGGCATCGCGTTCCAGACCAACATCCTGGCGCTGAATGCGGCGGTGGAGGCGGCGCGCGCGGGCGAGCAGGGGCGCGGCTTTGCGGTGGTGGCCG
>WBZR01004515.1_pt1 | contig 11324 bp, 11 predicted proteins | sample 5204231 | NCBI WGS metagenome assembly WBZR01 (sample SAMN12412403, study PRJNA552823) | activated sludge metagenome | isolation source: activated sludge from anammox sidestream of wastewater treatment plant... | place: USA: Virginia | collected 2017-08
ACGTAGAGCTTCTCATCGTCGGCGTACTGCAGGAGCATGTAGTCGCGCTCGATGCCGCCGACGGTCTGCCGCGTGAGGCCCTTGTAGATGGCGACGCCGTGGTTGATGTGGACCACGTAGTCGCCCGGCTTAAGGTCGAGTACGGTCGCGATCGGAGCGCCCTCGGAGAACCGCTTCTGGGGAAGCCTCAACCTCGCGACGCCGAACAACTCGGCGTCGGTCACGACCGCGAACTTCCAACTTGGAACGACGAAGCCGCCGCCCAGGTTGCCACGCACGAGATACGCTCCAGCGGGGTGCGACGGGTCGACCGTCTCGGCCTCGATGGGCTCGATCCCAACTTGCTGCAGGACTGCGCGCGCCCGATTGGGCTGGTCGGTGGAGATGAGAACCGTGAAGCCTTCCTTCAGCCAGTTCTGAAGGGTCGAGCCGAGACCGATCATCCGAGCCCCCGGTAAGGTGCGAGGCTGGCTGCCCCCACATCAACGGTGGGCAGCGGGAGCCAGTCGGGCAAGGCGTTCATCGACGTCATCGCGAGAGGCGATGGGTGGTTCGCGAGGTGCTCGGGCGGGAGCATGTAGTCGCCTGCGGTGGCGTGGAGGATCTCCCCCCGCGTGTGCCGGGCGTCGAGCGACTGGGCAAGCTCTTCCTCGGCCCTGGCAGCGACCGACTCAAGCTCCAGGGGTTCGTCCAGGATCAGCCAGCCGTCGTCGCCCAACAGGTCCATCGCACACCCCGAATCGGGATGCAGATAGGGACGGTACAGGTCGAGGCGGTCGAAGTAGGCGTGCTCCTTGAGGAAGTTGGCATCTGCCCGCACGAGTTCCTCCAGCCTCTGCGACGCTTCGTCGGCAAGCATCGGCGCTTCCCGGTCCAAGGTCTGCAGGATCAGGTCCGCGACGCTCCCTCCCCATGATCTGTCGTCGGGTTGAGTCCCGATCGGGTACATGGTCTCGCGGCTTGGGCTTAGCTGGAGGGCAGGCACCTGGCCCACCGACCGCTGGCTCATCGGGTCGAAGTGCCGGATCGATTCGATCTCGTCGCCAAACAGCTCGATGCGGACGGGCAGGTCGTAGCCGCTGACGTAGACATCGACGATTCCGCCGCGACGGCTGAACTGGCCCGGCAGGCGCACCGGCTCCTGGCGTGAGTAACCGAGCATCGCGAGCTTGCCGAGCAGCCGATCGGGATCGAGCTCCTGTCCCGGCTTCAGCTCGAAGAACGCCTCCGTTAGCATTTCGCGGGGCAGCGTTCGCTCGAGGATCGCCGCCGCGGCGCCAATGACGATGCATGGCTCGCCGCGCGTCAAGGCCTCGAGCGCGCCGATCCGATCGGACAGAGCGGTGCTCTCCGGCGCCGCGTCTTCAAACAGGGCGCTCGTCCCCGAAGGCAGCTGGTAGAGATCGGCCTCGGGAACGCCGCAGATTCTCAGTTTCGCTTCCCAAGCGAGGGCTCGCTCGTAGCTGGCGGTGACGACGAGCGTCTTTCGGGGCTTTCGACGGTATGCGGGAGCGAGCAGAAACGGACGAGCTTCGAGGGGCGCGGAGTGCCAGGCGCAACCGGAGATCTCGTCCGCGAGCAAGTTCCGAGCAGGGGGGAACGACTCGAACTCCCACACCCAGTCGGCCAGCCGCATGAGGTGGAGAGTGTACCGGGCTAGGTGCGGCGACCTTCCGGCGGGGCCGTGCCATACTAATCCGTTGCCCTTTAGCCTCTCCGCCAGCCCCTTTCGCGTCTTTCGCCATCGCGACTTCAGGCTGCTTTGGATCGGGGCCCTCCTCAGCTTCACGGGCAGCTGGGTTCAGAGCTCCGCGCAGGGCCTCCTCGTCTATCAGCTGACCGGGGACGAAGCGAAGCTCGCCTTCGTCTCGTTTTGCGGGATGGCGCCGGTGTCCATCCTGGGCCCCTTCGCGGGAACGTTGGCGGACGCGTTCAACAAGCGCACCCTCATGATCTTCGCGCAGGCTGCACTCGGACTTGGCGCTGGGTTCCTGGCCTACGCGACTTGGCGCGGATTCGTCGGCTACGGCCACATCGTCGCGGTCGCCTTGCTGTTCGGGATCGTCGGCTGCTTTGAAATGCCGACCCGCCAGTCGATCATCGGGCGGGTCGTCCCCGCCGACGAGTTGGCGACGGCGGTGCCGCTCAATGCGATGACCTTCAATGTTTCGAGGCTGATCGGCCCTGGGGTCGGAACGTGGCTTTTCGCCCACTTTGGGGCAGCAATCTGCTACTTAATGAACATGATCAGCTATCTCGGCCTGATCGGCTCGGCAGTCGGCATCAAGGCGGACCTCAGCCCGACCGCGAGGGAACCCCAGCCCGTTCTCGACCTCCTTCTCGAGGGAATGCGCTACACGTTTCGCGACCAGCGGCTGAAGACCCTGTTCGTGATGGAGGCCACCGTCTCTGCCTTCGGGCTCGCTTATTTGTCGCTCATGCCCGCGTTCGCCCGGCAGATGGTCGAGGCGCAGGCGGGGGCTCGGCTTGCCACGATGGACCCCAAAGAGATCACCTACCAAACGGCGGCGATGGTGGGCGGAGCGATGACGAGCGTCGGGATCGGAGCATTGGCGGGCCTCATGCTGACGACCTGGCTGTCGGCCCGCCCACTGAAGGCAAAGCTGATCCAGGGCGCCATGACCCTGATGGGGTTGGCCCTACTCGTCGTCTCGTTCGCGAGGAGTCCCTGGTTCGCCTTCCCGTGCTTCGCGGTGATGGGGGGATGCGCCATCCTGCAGTTCAACACGACGAACAGCCTTTTCCAGCTTCTCTCGCCCGAACGCCTTCGGGGGCGAGTGATCTCGATGCACGTGTGGGCGCTGTCGGGCCTCGGCCCGTTCGGGACCCTCTTCTTCGGCTGGCTAGCCCGAGAGACGAAGGGTGACCCTCGCTCGCCGGTGCAGGGAATCCCGCTCATCCTCCTTTTGGGCGGGGGAATGGTGCTGTTGGGATCGCTGTGGGGCTATCGTAAGCGGACGGCCTTGGAGGGCGTGTGAATGGGTAAGCCCCTCTTTCTCGATCGGGACGGCGTGTTGAACGAGGACGTGACGCCCTACTTGGCGCGCCGCGACCAGTTGCGCGTCTTTCCGTGGACAGGCGAGGCGCTTCGGCTGTTGGCCGAGGCCGGGTACGACCTCTACGTCGTTTCCAATCAGCAAGGCGTCGCGCTTGGCATTACCGAGGCCGACGAGCTCGACGCGATCACCGAGGCGATCCAGGCTGCGATCGCTCCGTTCGGGGTGCAGATCCGCAAGTTCTATTACTGCACCGCCCACGACCGCGACCGTCACCCGTGGAGAAAGCCGTCACCGGGCATGATCCTCGCGGCAGGCGAGGAGTTTGGTTTCGACCCGGCGGGCGCGTTTCTGATCGGCGACAAGTGGAGCGATATCGAGGCCGGCGCGAGGGCCGGGTGTCGGCCACTGCTCGTCGAGAGCGGTGTGACCGCTAAGGGGGAACCCCACGGTTGGCCGTACCCTCCAGAGCGGGTGTTTCCGACGCTGCTGGAGGCCGCGCGGTGGATTGTCGGTCCGGACTCCGACCCGAAGCGGGGCGAGTGAGTATTCTCGATCGGTGGATCGTGACGAACGCGGTCGGATCATCGAGATCTTGGCGATCAGACTGGGCGTCACGATCCTGTGCTTCGCTGCGATCGCGGTCCTCACCGCCGTCCAAGGGCTCGCGTTCTACGGTGTATCGCCCCAATGGCGCGACTTCCAGGCCGCCGTCCGCGTGATCGCGCTCCTCATCGCACTGGCGATTTGGTTCGTGCCGATGGACTGGATCCACCGCCGCCGGTAAGGCTCCTAGACCATATCCAGCGTGTCGAACTTCTGCCCGAGCACGACCGCCGAGTCGCCACCCATCCACTTGTCCAGCGTCGTCGCATAGACCTGACGGAAGTCGATCTTGAACTTCAGGTCGCCATCCTGCAGGTCGGCTAGGTCGGGCAGTGGCCCATAGACGCCGCCCTTGACTCGAGATCCGACGAGGAACATCGGAGCGGCTGCGCCGTGGTCGGTTCCTCCCGAGGCGTTCTCGAACGATCGCCGGCCGAACTCGGAGAACACGAGAACCACGACTTTGTCAGCCTTCCCGCACGCCTCCATCTCCTTCTGGAACGCGTTGATCGCGTTACCGAAGTTGGTGAGAAGGGTCTTGTGCTGGTCGGTCTGTCGCGCGTGGGTGTCAAACCCTCCTGCGCTGAAGTAGACGACGCGCGTCTGCGGCGAGGTGGCGATCAGTTGGGCGATCTGCTTGAATCCCACACCGAACGCGTCGTTGCCGTAAGTCTGCTTCGGGGCATAGTCCTTCAGCTGCTTGCTGAGCAGGGCCATGGCGTCGAGGGCAGTCTTGTTCGCCTGCTGGACGACGCGGGTGTCGGTCCCTTCCTTCGCGTCCATGCCTTGAATCTGGCGGAGCATCTTCTCCGCGTCGGGATCACCGACCATCGACTGCACGTCGACGAGGCTGGCGAAGCAGGGGATCGAGGCGACACGTCCGCTCAGGGCGAGCGGCTTGTCGGTCGAGAGGCCGAGGGCGACGACGGGATTGAGCGGGCCGGTGGTGCTCTCCGCGTCGAAGTGGCGCCCGATCCAGCCGTACTTCAGCTTAGTGTCGGGGCTGGCCGACTGCCAGATGTCCATGCTCTTGAAGTGGGATCGGTTTGGCTGCGGATAGCCGACGTTTTGGATCACCGCGACCTTCTTCTGCTGGAACAACTCGGCCAAACCGGTGAGCCCTGGGTTGAAGCCGAGGTCGTTGTTGATCTTGAGAACTTGAGCTTCGGGGATACCGATCGTCGGGCGCAGCTCGTAGTAGCGCTTGTTCGCCCACGGCACGACGGTGTTCAGGCCGTCGTTTCCACCCGAAAGCTGGCAGACCACGAGCACCGTGTCGCCGGTCGACTTGCCGCCCGCTGCTTGGCGAAGCACGTCGGCATGGGCGATGGTGGAAAGCCACCTGGGGGCGACGAGACCCACCGCGATCATGCCTCCACCCTTGACGATGTCCCTTCTGCTCAAAAGATCGCTCATTGTTTCCTCGCTTCCTTGTATGGTAGCGCAGACGCGGCCCAAACGCGAGGGTTCAGTGCCGCAGGTATCGTTTCTTCATGCAAGGGACGCGCTGGGGTGCTTATGGGGCGTCCGCGATTTTGTCGATCCTCACCCTGTCCGTGTTTTACGCGCTTCGCGACTATGGACCCGAGAGCGCTCTCCGTCGATTCCACCAGGCCACGATCGATCAAGACTTGCAGGCCCTCCAGCGCGTGTGCAAGGAAGACGTGGAGTCTCCCGCTGTTCAGCGCTTGGTGCAGCATGTGTCGACGCTGATCCGGCAAGGGGCGAGGATCCGAATGGGGTTCGTCCATCGGGAGAATCGGCAGGAGCGGGTGGGCACCCAGACCACGACGGTCCCCTCGGTGATCACCGAGGTGCGCTACTACACGGCGCAAGGGGTCGAGAACATCTTCTGGGTTCTGGACCACGATCCTGGCGGCTGGGTGGTCAACGCGACAGAGACGCTCTCGTTCCCCGCGCGCCTGGGAGCGGGCAGACCGGGTTAAATTGAGTTCATGCGGCGTTCCGGGAAGGTTCACGTCCTTGTGCCGATCGGCATCATCTGCGCGCTCGGCCTTGTCGGGGCGTCGGTCTTCCTGCAAGGCAGCGACAGCCCGACGAAGTGCCTGACTGAGTTCATGAACGCCCTCGGCCGCGCCGACGTGGACGGCGTGATGCGCACGAGCACCTACGGCGACGAGCCTCGCGAGGAGCTTCGCAAGAAGTGGGAGCTCTGCTTCCACCGAGCAGAGTACTACCGGTTTACCTGGCGGATCGCCGGTGTCTTCACACCGACGCCCGAAGACGCGGTGATCGCCGTCGACGTGTATCGAAACGTAGGCTTCAAAGGAGCCTCCCAACAGCGCGTTCAAGTCCCCGTGACCCAGGTCGACGGCAAATGGCTCGTCGACGCCGAGTCGCTCGACCGCAACCTCTTTCCCGCCTTGCCCAGATAATGATGACGACACAAACAGGCCACCTGGCCAGCCAATGGGACGACTCCGTCTCCGCGACGCTCGACGAGGTGGATCTGCTCGTCTATCGTTCGAATCTCCTCGGATCCGATCCCCGGATCACCAACTTTGGGGGAGGGAACACCAGCGCCAAAGTGGCAATGCCCGATCCGCTGACCGGAGAGCCGGTTCAGGTGATGTGGGTCAAGGGCTCGGGTGGCGACCTGGGAACGATGAAGCGAGCCGGCCTGGCGTCGCTCTATCTCGACAAAGTGCTCGGTCTGGAGGGGAAGTATCAGGGTGGTCTTCATGAGGACGACATCGTCGCCCTTTACAATCACTGCACCTACAACTTGAATCCGACGGCGTGCTCGATCGACACGCCGCTCCACGCCTTCATTCCCAGAGGGCATGTCGACCACATGCACGCGGACGCCCTCATCGCGATCGCGGCGGCCGCGGACGGGGAGCGCTTGACCCAAGAGGCGTTCGGTGGCGAACTCGGATGGGTGCCGTGGAAGCGCCCGGGATTCGAGCTGGGCCTCATGCTGCGCGACCTCTACGCGTCGAACCCGTCGCTCAAGGGAGCGGTGATGGGTTCGCACGGGTTCATCTGCTGGGCCGACAGTTCGCGGGAATGCTACGAGCTGACCCTTCGCCTGATCAATCGGGCGATCGACTTCATCGCAGAACGCGCTCCCGCTCGCGCCGCATCTTTGCCAGGGGCGACCAACCCCGAGCAGTGGCGAGACTTGCTCCCGAAGCTTCGCGGAAAGGTGACCTATCAGGGGGCACGTCTGATCGCCGAGATCGACGCGTCGCCCGAGGTCATGGAGTTTCTCGCCAGCCCGAAGCGGGATGAACTGGCTCGCTTGGGGACGAGCTGCCCCGACCACTTCTTGCGTACCAAGATTCGCCCGATGCTCTTGACCGGCGACGACTTGGACGGAGCGCTGGCAGCCTATCGGAGCGATTACGCCGCCTACTACGAACGATGTAAGCGGGCGAACTCACCGGCGATGCGCAATCCGAACCCGAGCGTCGTCCTGGTTCCGGACATGGGCATGGTCGCCTTCGGTAAGAACAAGCAGGAGGCGCGTGTCACCGCCGAGTTCTATCGGCGGGCGATCGAAGTCATGCGCGGGGCGGAAGCGATCTCGCGCTACACGGCGCTACCCGAGCAAGAGGCCTTCGACATCGAATACTGGCTGCTCGAAGAGGCGAAGTTGAAGCGGATGCCACCCGAGAAGGAGTTCAGCCGCCAGATCGCGCTCGTGACCGGTGCGGCGCAGGGGATCGGTTTTGCGACGGCGCAGCGGCTGGCTGAAGGCGGCGCCTGCGTCGTCATGCTCGACCTCAACGAGGAGAAGCTCGGCGAAGCGGTTGCCCAACTCGAAAAGGCATCCCCTCGCCACGTGCTCGGCGTGGCCTGCGACGTGACTGACGGGGTCGCCCTAAACGATGCGTTCGATCGGACGATCGCCCACTTCGGTGGGTTGGACATCTGCGTCGTGAACGCCGGGAACGCCCGGCGCGGCACGATCGCCGACACCACCGATGCGGACTACGCCTTTCTGAGCGACCTCCTGATGGGCGCTTACTTCACGACCATGCGTCGCGCGTCCCAGATCATGCTCGATCAGGGCACCGGCGGCGCGATCGTCGTCGTGGCGTCGAAGAACGGGGTGGCGGTCGGCTCGAATGCGGCGGTTTACAGCGCGGCGAAGGCGTTCGAACTCCACCTTATGCGCACGGCGGCGAACGATCTCGCCAAGCACGGGATTCGGGCAAATGCAGTGAATCCTGACGCGGTGCTGCAGGGGTCCGGCATTTGGTCGGACGCTTGGCGCGAGCAGACTGCGAAGTCCCTCGGCATCACGGTCGACGAACTCCCGGAGTACTACCGCAAGCGGTCGATGCTCGGGGTCGCGGTCGAGCCTGGTCACGTCGCGGAGGCGGTCTGCTGGCTTGCGAGCGAGAAGCGGGCGTCACGCACGACCGGTGCGACCATTCCCGTCGATGGTGGGGTTCGGGAAGGGTTCCTTCGCTGACAGAGCACGGATCAGGTCGAGTGTGCGCCGGATGTGGAACGGCTTGGCGATCATAAAATCGCGGCCCGACTGACTCGATTCGTCCACCACGGTGGCGTTCCAAAGGGGGAGCGCCTCCTCGAGCAGCTTCGCCAGTTCGGCATCGTGGCCCTTACCCCTTCCAGCGGGAACGATCTCGAGAATGAGCGCTGGAATGAGCGGCGCCCGTTCCTTAGGCTCGGCGTCGAAGACGGACCGCGCCCGTTCGATCGCTTCTGGCAGCATGCCGAGGTTCGCGTACACGTGGGCTAGCCGAAGGTTGTCGTTGACGCGGCGGTTTTCGTTCTGAGGGTGCCGGATCGCGATCTCGAACGCTTCGCGCGCCTTGTCCCACTGGCGGGCGGCTCGGAAGACTTCTGCGTACTCCCACGCCCGGCCTTCGCGAACCCGCGCCATCGAGATGTGAGCGGTCAAGTCGCGTGCGTACTGGGAGACGATCTCCTTTGCCTGAGCTCGGGTGATCTCGCCGGTTTCGACACGGGCGTTCGCCGCGTCCGACGCCCACTTCAGGTTCCGCATGAGGACGTCAGGCTGAACGAGCCCAACTTCGGCCGGGTCGTTCGGGTCGGGTGGCGGGATCGACCGGCACCCTGCCACCAATCCCAGACCCAGGATGAGCGGGCCCAGCTTCACGGTCAGTACGCCGTCATCTGTCGAGCGTTGTCGAACCGGCGGTCTCGGTAGATCTCGCTTCCGGAGAACGTCAGCACCGCCTTGCCCTTGAGCGGTAGCCCGTGGAACGGAGAGTTCTTGCTGCGGCTGAACGTCCGGTTCACGTCGAACACCCACTCGAGGTTGGGATCGATCACGGTCACCTGGGCGACCGGGAGCTCGCCAGGCTTGAGCGTCCCCGCTTCGAGGCGCAGGATTTGGGCGGGCTTCGTGCTGAGCTTGCGGATCGTCTCCAACGGAGTCAAAATGCCCCGATGGGTCAGGTACGTCAGGGTGACGCCGACGACCGACTCGAGCCCGACCTGCCCGAACGGAGCCTCTTCGAACGGGGCCTGCGTTTCATGGCTCGCGTGGGGCGAGTGATCGCTCGAGATGCAGTCGATCGTTCCGTCTTGCAGCGCCTGGAGAATGATGTCGACATCGACCTGCGTCCGCAACGGCGGGAGCATCTTGAAGTGGGTGTCGAACTCGCCGACCGCTTCCTCGGTGAACACAAAGTGCTGGGGAGAGACCTCGCAGGTGACGGGAGCGCCGAGGTACTTCGCCTGGCGGATCATCTCGACCGAGCCCCAAGTGCTGATCCTCATGACATGAAGCTGACAGTCGGTGTGGAGTGCCAAGAGGCAGTTCCGCATGACCATGATCTCTTCCGCGCTACGCGGGATGCCTTTGAGGCCGAGAACGGCCGACACTGCGCCCTCGTTCATGCTGCCGCCCTCGGACAAGCTGATGTCCTCGCAGTGCACCATGATCGGCAAGTCGAGCTGCACGCACGACTCCATCGCCTTCTCCATGAGGTGCGCGCTCTGGATTGGAAACTCCTCGTCGCTCGCAGCCACGATGCCTGCCTTCTTCATCGCGGCGAGGTCGGCGAGTTGCTCGCCCCGCATGGCGACCGTCAACGCCCCGACTGGCGCGACGAACACGCCGCCCGCCTCGGGTGAAGCGGCTCGATCGAGGATGAAATCGATGAGTGAGGCGTTGTCGAGCGGAGGCAGGGTGTTAGGCATGCAGCAGATCGTGGTGAACCCGCCGGCGGCGGCCGCCTGCGTTCCGCTCACGATCGTCTCTTCGTCCTCCTTGCCTGGCTCGCGGAGGTGGACGTGGAGGTCGACGAGACCGGGGCAGATCCAAAGATCGGTGCAGTCGTACACCTCGTCCGCGTCGTCGATCGAAATGTCCGGGCCCATCTCGGCGATCTGGTCGTCCTCGAGCATGATGCTGCCGATCACGTCGAGGTCTTGGGATGGGTCGAGGATCCGGCCGTTCTTGAGTAGCGTCCTCATCGCGCGACCTTCTTGCGGGCAACCTTCGTGGAGCGAGCGGGTTTCGGTTTGGGCTTGGGCTTAGGCTTGTCTTCGGCGAAGCACCAATGGAGAGCGGCCATTCTTACGAAGATGCCGTTCTCGACTTGAGCGGTGATCACCGAGCGCTCGCCGTCAGCTGCCGCGTCGTCGAGCTCGATGCCGCGGTTGATCGGACCCGGGTGAAGAAGCAGCGCGTCGTTGGATGCCAGCCGCAAAGTGTCTCGGTTGATTTGGTACATCCGCGCGTATTCGCCGACCGAACCGATGAGTCCCGACTCCATCCGCTCCCGCTGGAGCCGCAACGCGATGATCACGTCGCAGTCTCGAATGCCCGACTCGAGGTCGTAGTAGACCTCTCCGGGCAGAAGACCGCTGTGGGCCGGCATCAAGGTCCGAGGTCCCACGAAGCGCACATTGGCTCCGAGCTTGGCCAACAGCCAGGCGTTCGACCGAGCGACCCTGGAGTGCTCCACATCGCCCACGATGGCGATGTTCAGGCCCTCGACGGACCCGCGTCGCTCCATCACGGTAAGGGCGTCCGCAAACGCTTGCGTTGGATGCTCGTGCCGTCCATCGCCCGCGTTCAAGACCGGGCCAGCGAAGTAGCGTGAGGCAAGGGCAGGTGCACCCGACGACGGGTGGCGCATGACGAGCCCGTTGAGCCGCTCGTAACGCAGAGTCAGGATCGTGTCCTTGAGCGTCTCGCCCTTTTGGAGCGAGCTTGTGCCCGCCGTGAAGTTCACCGACTTCATCCCGAGATAGTGGGCGGCCTGCTCGAACGAGACGCGAGTCCTTGTCGAGTTCTCGAAAAACAGTTGGCCGACCACTTTGTTTGTGGCAGGCAGCGGCGCCCCCATCGTGACCTTCTTCTTGAACTCAGCGGCGAGGATCAGGATCTCTTCGATCTCCTCGACTTCGAGATGCCGGATGGCCAACAGGTTACGAGACATGGCTGGGTTCCTCCGCTTCGAGCACGACCGCGTCTTCACCGTCGATTTCGTTGACCTTGACCACGACGTGGTCGCCGCGGCTCGTCTGAACGACCTTACCGCAGTAGTTCGGCTGAATCGGTAGTTCGCGGTGCCCCCGGTCGATGAGCACGGCCAGCTCGACCTTGGCTGGGCGGCCGTGCTCCATGAGGGCGTTGAGGGCGCTCCGAACGGTCCTGCCCGTGAAGATCACCTCGTCGACGAGGATCACGTTCTTGCCGGCGACTTGAAATGGAATCTCGCTCTCGTC
>WBZR01004517.1_pt1 | contig 11320 bp, 9 predicted proteins | sample 5204231 | NCBI WGS metagenome assembly WBZR01 (sample SAMN12412403, study PRJNA552823) | activated sludge metagenome | isolation source: activated sludge from anammox sidestream of wastewater treatment plant... | place: USA: Virginia | collected 2017-08
CCTGCAGATGCTCGATTACTACCTGGGCGACATCCTGCGCGAGACCGGGCGCCTGGCCTTCGCCGGCGGCGGCGCGCTCAACGTCAAGCTCAACCAGCGCATCATCGCGCGGCCCGACGTGAAGGAACTTTTCGTGCAGCCGGCCTCGGGCGACTCCGGCACGGCGGTGGGCGCGGCCTCCTACGTCTCGACGGCGCGCGGCGTGCCGGTGGAGAAGATGGAGCATGTCTACCTCGGCCCGTCCTACACGAACGAGGAGGTCATCGCCGCCTGCGAGCGGCATCCCGCGAAGCCCGCCTGGCAGAAAATCGACGCGGTGCCGCAGCGCGTCGCGCGGCTGCTCGCCGACGGCCAGCCGGTGGCCTGGTTCCAGGGCCGCATGGAGTTCGGTCCGCGCGCCCTCGGCGGGCGCTCCATCCTCGGCTGCCCGAGCGCGCCCGGCATCGCCGACCGCATCAACGAGCAGATCAAGTTCCGCGAGCGCTGGCGCCCCTTCTGCCCTTCGATACTCGACACGGTCGGCCCGCAGATGCTCGGCTCGGCGCATCCGGCGCCGTTCATGACCTTCACCTTTCCGGTGACGGAAGAATGGAAGGCCCGCGTGCCGGAAGTCGTACACCAGGACGGCACGGCGCGCGCCCAGGTGCTGCGCCGCGCGTTCAACCCGCGCTACTACGACCTGATGGTCGAAATGGAAAAGCTCACCGGCAACGGCGTCGTGCTCAACACCTCGCTCAACCGGCGCGGCGAGCCGATGATCTGCTCGCCGACCGATGCCCTGAACATGTTCTTCGGCTCCGACCTGCGTTACCTGATCATGGAGGACGTGCTGGTCACCAAGTGACCGCGCCGGACCGGCATGAATTCCTGTGAAATCGCCGAGTATTACGCCGCAGAGCGGCCCGAGCTGCTGGCCTTTTTGCGCCCGCATGGCCGCTTCGGCGCGGCGCTCGACATCGGCTGCGCCGCCGGCATGCTCGGCGCCGGTCTGCAGCGGGAAGGCATCGTCGGCGCCTGCGACGGCATCGAGCTGAACTTCGAGGCGGCGCGCCAAGCGGGAACCCGCCTGCGACAGGTCTGGATGGGCTCCCTCGAATCGGTGGCGGAGGAGGTGCCCTGGGAGCAATACGACCTGGTCATCCTCGCCGACGTGCTGGAGCACCTCGCCGACCCCTGGGCCGCCCTGCGCCTGCTGCAGGCGCGCACCGCGCCGGGCTGCAAACTGATGCTCTCCGTGCCCAACGTGCGCCACTACAAGGTGTCCCTGCCGCTGCTCTTCAGGGGCGAGTTTCGCTATGAAGACGCCGGCATCATGGACCGCACCCACCTGCATTTCTTCACCCGCGGCAGCCTGGAAGACACCGTGCGCGACTGCGGCTGGCGCGTCCACGCCCTGGGCAGCCACATGAAGGGCCGCTACCGCCGCTGGTACATGCCGACGCGCCTGATCGAGCCCTTCGTCGCCGTCCAGTACATGCTGCTGGCCGAGAAGCAGTGATCCAGCCCCTCGTCAGCGTCGCGATTCCGGCCTACAACCACGCCGCCTTCATCGAGGCCTGCCTCGCCTCGGTCTGCGCGCAGAGCTATCCCGAACTGGAGCTGGTGCTGATCGACGACGGCTCGCAGGACGACACGCTGGCCGTCGCCCGCCGCTTCCTCGAGCCGCATCGCGAGCGCTTCCGCCGCATCGTGCTGGAGCGCCAGGAGAACCAGGGCGTCAGCGCTGCCTCGAACGCGGTGATCGCCGCCTGCCGGGGCGAATGGGTGCACCTGCTCGGCTCCGACGACGTCCTGCATCCGGACAAGGTCGCGCGCATCCAGCAGGCCATCGCCGAGTGGGCCTGCGCCGACCTGGCGCTGGTGCATGCCGACGCCGACATCATCGACGAGCACGGCCGGCCCGTCGTGCGCCGCCGGCAGAAGCCGCGCCCGGCCCCGGGGCCGGACCGCGAGGCCTGGCGCACGCTCTTCCTGGACGACAACTTCGTCGTCAATCCGACCGTCGCCCTGCGCCGCGAAGCCTTCCTCGCCGAGGGCGGCTTCGACCGCAACCTGGCGCTGGAGGACATCGACTGCTGGCTGCGCCTGTCGGCGCGCCATGCCATCGCCCGCGTGCCGGAGGTGCTGGCGAGCTACCGCAAGCATCCCGGCAACACCCTGCGCCGGCGCGTGCGCATGCTCGCCGCGCAGTTCCACACCTTCGGCAAGTTCCTCGCCGAGCATCCCGGCCTTATTGCCGAGGAGGATGTCCGCCGCCACTTCCGCCGCTACCTCAAGCGCTTCTGGCGGCGCATGCGCCGGCAACAACCTTGGCTGCTGCCGCGCGTGCTGGGCGCGCAGCTGAAGAGCCGCCTGCGCACCCCGCAGGCGGAGGACTACCGCCGTTTCGGCCGTTTGCTGGACAAGGCAGCGGGCTAAGCTACTGTTCTTCCTGTATCATTCGCATTTTTTGCGTGGCAGCCCATGCAGCTCCCCCCGTTTTTCTCCATCGTGATTCCCGTCTATAACGAGGCGGAGAACATCGAGCCCATGGTGCGCGAGATCCAGGCCGCCTTCAAGGGCCGGGCGGAAGCCTATGAAGTGATCTTCGTCGACGACGCCAGCAGCGACGACAGCCCCGCCGTGCTGCGGCGACTGACTTTGGAAACCGGCGGCATCGTGCGCAGCCTGCGCCACCGCCGCAACTTCGGCCAGAGCGCCGCGGTGGCGACCGGTTTCCGCGCCGCGCGCGGCGAGTGGATCGGCACCCTCGACGGCGACGGCCAGAACGATCCGGCCGACCTGCCGCACATGCTGGATGAAGCGCGCCGGCTCGGCGTCGACTGCGTCACCGGCGTGCGCGCCAAGCGCCAGGACAACTTCATCCGCAAGCTGTCCTCGCGCGTCGGCAACGGCTTTCGCAACTGGGCGACCGGCGACCGCGTCAGCGACAGCGGCTGCGGCGTGCGCGTCGTGCGTGCCGCCTGCGTGCGCGAGCTGCCGGTGTTCAACGGCCTGCACCGCTTCATGCCGACGCTGCTGCGCACCAAGGGTTTCACGGTCGCCGAATCCCCGGTGAACCATCGCCCGCGCCTGCGCGGCGTGTCGAAGTACGGCGTGCACAACCGGCTCTGGCGCGGCATCCGCGACTGCTTCGGCGTGCGCTGGTTCGCCGCCCGCGCGGTGCCGGCGGAGCGCGTGGGCGGCGGGGCGGAGCAAGGGCCGGGAAAATGAGCGGTTCCGGGGAGGACATCCCGGAAGGCGTCGAGGACGACATCGAACTGGCGTCGGTGGCGCCCGGCTTCTCGAAGGAGCTGCGCCGCCTGCTGATGCTGCTCGCCGTCGCCGCGGCGGCCTTCGTGATCCTCTACTTCACGCCGGTCGGCGAGATCGCCCGCGACATCCGCCACCTGCGCGATTTCCTTGCCGGCGACGACTTCTGGGCCGAGGCCACTTACGCTGCCATCGTCACGGCGCTGGTGGCGCTGGGGGCGCCGCGGCTGATGTTCTACGTCGTCGGCGGGCTGGCCTTCGGCTTCTGGCAGGGCCTGATCCTGGCGCAGGCCGGTTCGCTCCTCGGCTCCTACATCACCTTCTGCGCCGTGCGCAGCGGCGGCCGCGGCTGGCTCAAGGAACGCTTCGGCAACCATCGCCTCGTCGGCAAGGCCTTCCATGTGCGCTCCTCGATCAAGACGGTGGTGCTGATCCGCCAACTGCCGCTCTCCAGCGTCATGATCAACAGCGGCCTGGCGCTCTCCCAGGTCAGCGCGCGGGTGTTCCTGGTCGGATCCTTCATCGGCTACCTGCCACAGGGCGTCATCGCCGTGCTGATCGGCAGCGGCGTGGTCGACGAGAAGGCGATGGACGGGGTCGGCAAGCTGGTCGCCGCCGGCATCGTGCTGCTGGTCGGCGCCTTCCTGCTCTGGCGCTGGCGAAGGCGCGGCGGCAGGCCGGGGGAACCCTGATGGGCCCCTGGCAGCGGCCGCTTGCCTGGCGCGTCCTTCTGGCGGCGCTGGTGCTGGCGCTCCTGACGCTGCGCCTGACCGGTCCGTCCAACCTCGAAGCCGATGCGCAAGACCGCAACGTCGGCTACGTCATGGACGTCGTCTGGGAGGGCCACTGGCTGGTGCAGCAGGACATCCGCGGCCGCATCATGTCGAAGCCGCCGCTGCACACCTGGGCCGCTTCCCTCTTCGCGGAAATCGGCGGCATCAACCGCCTGACCCTGGCCTTGCCGTCGGCGCTGGCGGTGCTGGCCATGGCGCTCCTCGTCCTCGAGGTCGGGCGGCGGCGCTATGGCATCCTGGCCGGCGGGCTGGCCGGGCTCGCCGTGGTGCTGGCGCCGATGATGACGAAGCACATCGCCCTGGTGCGCACCGACGCGCTGTTCGCGCTGGTCGTGGCGGCCGGCGCCTTCGCCGCGCACCGCGCCTGGGCGCGCGGCGGCGGCTGGACGCCGTTCTGGTTCTGGGCGGGTCTCGCCACCCTGATCAAGGGACCGCTCGGCCTGGTGCTCGCCGCCATGGGACTGCTGGCCTGGTTCTGGGAGCGGCGCAGCGATCCGGCCACGCCGCGCCTGGCGGGCGCGCAATGGGCCGGCATCGCCGTGTTCCTGTTGCTGACTTTGGGCTGGCTCGTGCCGGCCATCGTCTCGGCCGGCGAGCCGCTGGTCAGCAAGCTCTTTTTCGAGGAACTGGTCGGGCAGGCCACCGGCGTCGGCAAGGGCGGCTTCCCCGGCCGCAACCTGCCCAGGCCGACGCTGTATTTCATCCTGCGCTTCCTGCCCTTCAGCTTGTTCGCGCTGTACGCCCTGTGGCGCATCGTCCGCCATCCCGCTGCGGAGGCCGACGCGCGCCGCTTCGAGCGCTTCCTCTTCTGCTGGATCGTCGGCGGCATCGTCCTCTTCTCGCTCGCCTCGCACCACCGCGGCGATCTGCTGCTGCCGCTGTGGCCGGCGGCGGCGCTGCTCGCCGGCCGCGAGATGTCGCCACTGGCTGCGCGCATCGGCGGGCGCCTGACGGCCGCCGTGCTGGCGGGACTGACTTTGTTCTTCCTCGCCGGAACCTGGTGGACCTATCATGACAAGGCCGCGCGCGACAGCGAGGAGGTGCGCTACACCGTCGCGGCGGAGCAGGCCGCCCATGCGCTGGCGGCCAGCGGCCTGGACGTGAAACGGATCCACCACCTCGACACGCCGGTGACGCTGCAGCTGGGCCTGGACACCTTCAGGGTATGGATCGACGAGGCGGAGGCGTTGCGGCTGGCGAAGGGCTCCGAGCCGGTGCTGCTGGCGGTCGAGTCGCCGGAGGATTTCCCGCGGCTGTTCGGGCCCGGCGGCCCGGCGTTGCGGGAAGTGTTCCGCTGGCCACCCGACGCCGGTGGCAAGGCGGCAATCAGGATATATGCCAATGCCGGACAGATTGGCGATGCGCGGAGGATGCAATGACGGCGCAGTTCATGACTTGGGCGCGGGCGATCGGCCCCCTGCGCGCGGCGTTCATCGGCAGCCTGCTGCTGTCCCTGATCGCGCGCGGCGGCAGCCTGATCAATCGCGACGGCATTTACTATGTCGACGCGGCGCGCGCGATGCTCGAGCATGGGTTCGCGCTGCAACGCCACGGCATCGACTGGCAGTTCCTGTCGATGCTGATGGCCAGCCTGTCGGCCCTGACGGGACTGGCGCCGGAAACGTCCGGACACCTGCTCAACGCCCTGCTGATGGCGGGCGCTTGCAGCCTGCTCGTCGCCATCACGCGCCATCGCCTGCCGGAAGCCGCCTGGGCGGCCTGCCTGGTCGTGCTGGCCATGCCGGCCTACAACGGCTACCGCAACGAGCTGCTGCGCGAATACGGCTACTGGTTCTTCTGCCTGCTGGCCTTCTGGCTGGCGATGCGCTGGGAGGCGGCGCCGCGCTGGCGCGAGGCCATTGCCTGCCAGGTGGCGCTCGGCATCGCCGCCCTGTTCCGTCTCGAGGCGGTGGCCTTTTTCCCAGCGCTGATGCTGTGGCAGGCCTTCGCCGCGCCGGCGGGGCAGCGAACGCGGCGCGTGTTCATGATCGGATGCGTGCCGCTTGCGGCGACGTCGCTTGCAGGCGTCCTCTTCGGCACCGGCCTGCTGGCCGTGCCTACACGGGTTGCGTATTACCTCGATGCCGCCAATCCGCTGCGCATGCTGCAAATCGTCGGCGAAGCGGCCGGCAGGATGTCGGAGCACGTGTTTCCGTTCAAGTATTCGCGCGAGGAGGCCGGCTACATCCTGTTCTTCGGCCTGCTGTCGGTCATCCCGATGAAGTTCCTCAAGATGGCGGGCGTATTCGTCGTGCCGCTCGCCTATGCCGTCGTTGCCAACCCGGTTCGGGCGGCGCTGGCGCGTTGGCAGCCGCTGCCCTGGGCCTTCCTCGCCTACCTGCTGGTGCTGACGGCCTTCGTCACGCACCAGTTCTTCCTCGTCGGCCGCTACGTCAGCATGCTGAATCTCCTGATGGTGCCGGTCGCGGCGGCCGGTCTGGCGCTGCTGATGCGGCGCTTTCCGCGCTGGCGGATGCTGATGGCGGCGCTGGCCCTGCTGACCATGGCGGCGAACGTCGTCTCCTTCTCGCCGAAGAAGACGCACATCGTCGAGGCCGGGCGCTGGCTCGGCGCCAACGCAGCCGACAGCGCGCGCGTCGGCGTCGACAACGCGCGCCTCGCCTACTACGCCGGCTGGCGGGCGGCGCAGTCGGTCAGTCTCGATCGGTCGGCCATGGCGCAGGCGCTGGCGGAAAAACGCATCGACATGGTCGCCATCGAGGCGCCGCGCAAGGATGCGGACGTGGAGAAGTGGCTTGCGGATCAGGGGCTGAAGGCCGTGCAGCGCTTCGCCAACAAGGCCGGCGACGCGGTGATTGTCGCCGTGCCGGCGCAGCCCTAGCGCTGCGAAGCGATTGCCGTCCGCAGCCGGTCGAACACCGCTTCGACGCTAAAGTCAGCCTCCACGCGACGGCGCCCCGCCTCGCCCATTTGCCGCCGCAGTTCGGCATCCCCGGCGAGCTGCGCGATGCGCTCCGCCCACTCCTCCGGGGTTGCGGCGAGGAAGCCATGCACGCCGTCCTCGATCACCTCCGCATTCGCGCCGGCCTTCGACGACACCACCGGCAGGCCGGCCGCCATGCACTGCAGCACCTTGAGGGCGCACTTGCCGCGGCTCCAGTCGTCGTCGCGCATCGGCGCGATGCCGATGTGCGAGGCGGCCAGTTCCTGCGCCTCCGATTCGGCGCGCCAGGCCACCGGCAGCGTCCTCACGCCGCAGTCGGGCAGGTCGAAGTCGGCGACGATCTTCAGGCGCAGTTGCGGCAGGCGTTGCGCCGCCGCGGCCAGCCAGGGCATCGCCTCCGCCAGATACTTGCGTGTCGAACGGCTGCCGATCCACACCAGGTCCAGCGTTTCGGCCGGCTTGACCGCCTCGACGCGGTAACGCGCCGCGTCGAGGCAGGTGGGCACCAGCGTCACCGCCGGGTTGAAGGCGGCGGCATTGCCGGCGAGGAAGGCGTTGCCGGCGAGGACGTGGTCGCAGGCCCGCGCCATCGCGGCGAAGCGCGCCATGCGCGTGCGCGAGGGCGTGCCGTCGGTGTTGCAGAAGATGGCGTCGTCGAAATCGAAGACGAGGCGGCGCGCCGCCCGCCGCAGCAGCCAGAGCAGGATGGCGGGGAAGGTCTTGCGCAGCACGATCACCACGTCTGCCCGGCGCGCCTGCCGCAGCATGTCCAGCGTGGCCCGGAGGCCGCCGGAGGCGGTGACGTGCGCCGGTTCGAAGCCGGCCGCGCGCCAGAGCGGGAAGAACTGCAGCGCGCGGTAGCGCGTCGAGGAGGAGGCCTCGCCCTTGGAGACGAAGAGGAGGCGGGCGTTCATGGCTGCCGCGCGGGGGTGTCGCCCAGCTGCCGGAACAGCGCGGCCACCACCATCACAGAGCTCTCCTCGATCATGTGGCCGTAGTCGAAGGCGAAGGGCAGCCGAGCGCCGTCCCTCTCGATATAGCGAAGGCAGCCGCTGTCGTCGCAGGCGGCGGCGATCGGCGAGAAGAATTCCGCGCGGCCGGCGGCGAGTTCCCGGATCAGCGCGTCGCGGCGGGCCATGTCGGGATCGAGGTCGTTGCGCGAGCGCTGGCGCTCGTCGCCGCCGAGGAAATCGCTGGCAAGCAGCTTCGGCAGCGGCTTGCGCCAGGCCGGGTCGGCGCCGAGGCGCGCCAGGGTTTCCGCCAGGCCGCGGCGGATCGTCGCCTCGTCGTGCTTGATCCAGGCCCCGGCGAGGATGAGGACCTGCGGCCGCATCTCCAGCACCTTGCTCAGCACCCAGTCGTTGATGGTCCGGCAATGCGGCCGCTTGGCGAAGGCCTCGCCGATCAGCGGCGGACAGCCTGAGGCCGTCCATTGCGCCGCTTCCCCGGGCAGCATCGCCGCCTTCAGGCCCGGCCACAGGTGGGCGGCGTGGGAGTCGCCCCACAGCACGATGCGCGGCCGCTCGCCGGCGCACTCCGGCGCGAAACCGTCGTGGGATTTCTCCGGGACGAGGAAGCAGCTGCCCTCGCGATAGAGCGGCTTGTAGAGTTCGCCGAAGTAGCGCGCCTGCAGCGTCTCCAGGGCGCGCACGTCGGCCAGGCGCGGATGGTCCTTGAAGCGCAGCGCCGTCACGCGATCGCTCTGGTAGTGGAGGGCGGCGGCGATGGCGAAGGGCGCGAGCACCATCGCGGCGCTCAGCACCAGCGCAGGTGCTAGGCGGAAGCGGTTGATGAGGCGACGCGCCGGATTCTCGACGAGGCGGAAGGACAGCCAGCCGAGCAGCACCGAGGCCGCCATGCCGGCGGCGGTCCAGGCGCCGTGCTGGCGCGACTGACTTTGGTGCAGCCAGACCACGATCGGCCAGTGCCACAGGTAGATCGAGTAGGACCAGCGGCCGATTCCCTGCAGGGCGGCGCTGCCGAGCAACAGTGTCCGGCCGCCGCTGTCGAGGATGAGCAGCGCGGCGCCGACGACCGGCAGCAGCGCGGCGAGGCCCGGCCAGGGCGTGTCCGGCGACAGCAGCAGGCTCGCCGCGAGGATGGCGGCGAGGCCGGCCGGCTCCCGCCAGCGCAGCCGCTGCGCCAGGCGGTTGCAGGCGTCCTGGTGCACGAAGATCAGTCCGCCTGCCAGCATCTCCCAGGCGCGCGTCGGCAGCAGGAAGAAGGCCTTCGAAGGGTCGGCGAAGGCCAGCCAGGCCGACCAGGCGAGCGAGGCGAGGCCCACCGCCCACAGCGCGCCGCCGACGCCGCCCGGCCGGCGCAAGAGGCGATGCGCGGCGACGATGAGCAGCGGGTAGAGCAGGTAGAACTGCCACTCGACGGAGAGCGACCAGGTGTGCAGCAGCCACTTCTCGTGTGCGTCGGCGTCGAAGTAGCCCGATTCCTTCCAGTACACCTGGTTGGAGAGGAACAGCAGGCTGGCGCCGGCGTGCTTGGCGAGCAGCTTGTAGTCCATCGGCGAGAGGGCGAACCAGCCGAAGAGCAGGAGCAGCGCGCACAGCGCCGCCAGCGCCGGGAAGATGCGGCGCGCCCGCGCCAGGTAGAAGCCGAGCACCGAGAAGCGCGCCTCGGCGAGCGGGCCGAGGATGATGCGCGTCATCAGGTAGCCGGAGATGACGAAGAAGGCGTCGACGCCGACGAAGCCGCCGGAAAAGCCGCCGACGCGGAAGTGGAACAGCACCACGGCGATCACCGCCACGGCGCGCAGGCCGTTGATGTCGGCGCGGAAGTCGGCGCTGGCGGGCTTCATCGCGGCGGCGTTTCCTGTGCAGTGCGGTAGGCGGCGTCGAAGGCCGTGTCGGCCTGCAGCCAGGCGCGGTCGTTGCCGTCGCGCAGCAGGTGCTGCAGGTTGCGCCGCCGGCGGTGCGCCGGCAACGGCCGCGGGCCGGCGCGCAGGTCGGCGATGTCGATCAGGCCGAGGGCGCCGGCCGGCGTCAGCACGATGTTGCCGAGGTGCAGCGAGCGGAAGTAGACGCCGGCGGCGTGCAGGGCGGCGACGAAGGCGCCGAGCTGCTTGCGCACTTCGGCCGTGGCCGCGCCTTCGCTCACCAGCTGGCGCAGCGTCCTGCCTTCCAGCGGGCGGTAGCGCACCGCGTCGCGGCGGATGGCCGGGATGCGGTAGACGCCGCCGACCGTGGGGCAGGGGATACCGCGCGCGGCCAGCGCCGCGGCGTTGTCGGCGAAGCGTTGCGCGTAGGGATACCAGGCGGCTGAGGAAATCAGGCGCTTGCGGCGGAACAGCTTGAGGTAGCTGCCGTCGGCGAGCGCCAGCACCTTCTCGCCGTAGCGGTCGCGCTCCAGCACCCGGGCGCCGGCGCGCAGGGCGAGATAGTCGTCGTGTTCCAGGATCTGCAAGGGAGCGTGCCTGCCGCCGGCCGGGATGCGTGTCGTAGGCCGGCATTTTACCAGCCAGAAGGCTCCGATCGCCCGTGCTAGAATGCCGCCATCCTTTCGCCGTGCGCGCCGCCTAAAGCACGTCACATGCACGCTCCAGAAAAGCCCGCCAGCGTCTCTTCCAGCCTGAGCCTCTACTTCCGCCTGCTCACCTACGTCCGGCCGTATATCGGCTGGTTCGCCGTGAGCATCGCGGGCTACGTCATCTTCGCCTCGGCCCAGCCCATGCTGGCTTCGGTGCTGAAGTATTTCGTCGACGGCCTGGCCGATCCTTCCGCCGCGATGCTTGCCGGCATGCCGCTGCTCGGCGGCCTGCAGATGATGCACGCCGTGCCCTTGCTGATCGTCCTCATCGCCGCCTGGCAGGGGCTCGGCTCGTTTCTCGGCAACTATTTCCTGGCCCGGGTGGCGACCGGGGTGGTGCACGACCTGCGCGTGGCGCTCTTCGACAGCCTGCTGACGCTGCCGGACCGCTACTTCGACTTGCACAACTCGGGGCACCTGATCTCGCGCATCACCTTCAATGTGACCATGGTGACGGGGGCGGCCACCGACGCCATCAAGGTGGTGATTCGCGAGGGGCTGACGATAACATTCCTCTTCGCCTACCTGCTGTGGATGAACTGGAAGCTGACGCTGGTGATGGCGGCGTTGCTGCCGGTGATTGCCGTGCTGGTGACGCGCGCCAGCCGCAAGTTCCGCAAGCAGGCGAAGAAAATCCAGCTGGCGATGGGCGACGTCACCCACGTCGCCTCCGAGGCCATCCAGGGCCACCGCGTCGTGCGCAGCTTCGGCGGCGAGGACTACGAGCGCAGCCGCTTTCGCGACGCCAGCAGCAACAACATGGCACGGCAATTGCGCATGGTGCGCACCTCCGCGGTGTATACCCCGGTGCTGCAGCTGCTCATCTACATCG
>WBZR01004518.1_pt1 | contig 11319 bp, 8 predicted proteins | sample 5204231 | NCBI WGS metagenome assembly WBZR01 (sample SAMN12412403, study PRJNA552823) | activated sludge metagenome | isolation source: activated sludge from anammox sidestream of wastewater treatment plant... | place: USA: Virginia | collected 2017-08
GCGACCGGCGCGAAGCCGTTCCTCTTCTTCACTGTGCTCGCCGTCTGCGACCCGGGCGACGAGGTGATCTACCCCGATCCGGGATTTCCGATCTACGAGTCGGCGATCCGCTGGAGCGGCGCGACTCCGGTGCCGTTGCCGCTGCTCGAGGAACGCGACTTCGGCTTCGACCCCGCCGACCTCGCCGCTCGCCTCGGCCCGCGCACGAAGCTCGTGATCCTCAACTCCCCCCAGAACCCGACGGGCGGCGTGATCACGGCCGGCGAGCTCGCCGAGGCCGCGCGTCTCATCTCCGCGACGGACGCGTGGGTGCTCTCCGACGAGGTCTACGGGCGGCTGCTCTACGAGGGCGAGTTCCGCTCGATCGCGAGCGAGCCGGGACTCTTCGACCGCACGATCCTGCTCGACGGCTGCTCGAAGACGTACGCGATGACCGGCTGGCGGTGCGGCTTCGCGGCCGTCCCGGAGCCGCTCGTCGACCCGCTCGTGCGCTTCTTCGTCAACTCCACGTCGTGCGTGCCACCGTTCGTGCAGCGGGCGGGGGTGGCCGCGCTGCGCGGCTCGCAGGCCCAGCCAGCGGCGATGCTCGAGGAGTTCCGCCGCCGCCGTGACCTCGTCGTCGCGGGCCTGAACGCGCTGCCGGGCGTGAGCTGCCGGACGCCGCGGGGCGCGTTCTACGCGTTCCCGAACGTGTCGGCCGTCCCGCTGCCGGCGGAGGAGCTGGCGCGGCGGCTGCTCGAGGAGGCCGGGGTCGCGCTGCTCGCAGGGTCGGCGTTCGGAGCGGGCGGCTCGGCCAACCTGCGGGTCTCCTACGCCAGCTCGCTCGAGAACCTCGAGCGGGCGCTCGAGCGGATGCGCGCGATGCTCGAGCGCCTCACCGCCTGAGTCCGGATCCAGGCTGGGCTACGCCCGGCCCTCGAGACGGGCGAGGGCGATCCTGGCGGTCTGCTCGTTCAGCTCGGAGGTGACGACCCAGAGAGCCCGACCGGTGCGCTGCACGTCGATCGTCTGGAGCAGGAAGCGAAGCGGGGTACCGACCGGCTCGGCGGAGCGAACGATCAGGAACGGGCCGAAAACCCTCGTCTCGAACTCGCTCCCGGGCGAGCGATCGGGGATCTCGAGCCGCATCGAGCCGTCCCCGACGATCCTGCTGCCGTCGCTCGCGTCGAGCACCCAGACGCCCCTGCCGAGCGGCTTGGGGGCGTCGACCAGCGCCTCCAGCGCCAGCCCGGGATCGGCGCGCGGCACGACCACGCCCCCGATCGGCGCCCCGCGCTCGCGCGCCCCGAGGTAGAGGGGGTCGTAGCCGAACAGGACGTCGCCGGGCCGGCTGGTCGCCGCGAGCCAGGTCTCGGCGGCCTCGCGGGCCTGCTCCCGGCGGGCCGGCTCGCCGGCGTAGAGAGTTGGCGTCGAATGCCAGCCCCACGCGATCTCAACCGTGACGAGCAGGACGAGGGCGAGCGCGAGCACGCCCGGGGCCGCCAGCCGCGCAACTCGGGCCGCACGCACGGTGCCGGCGGCCACGAGCGTGGCGAAGAACGGGAGCGCGAAGATCAGGTGGCGGGTCTCCGGGGCGCTCGCGCTGCCGCCGACGTGCGCGAGCGAGAGCCCCGCGGCCGGAACCGCAAGCACGAGCCCGGCGAGGAGCGCCGCCGGCTTCGCGGTGCGCGCGAGCACGATCAGCCCGAGCACCGCGAGGACGCAGACCGCGGCGAACGGGCCGCTCCAGCCAGCGACGAAGTCGGCGAGCGTGCTGTGGTAGTAGCCGAGCACCGGCAGCGGCCCGCCGAGCTGGGTGCCGCCGCCGCCGACGCCGACGTCGAAGCGGGAGGCGAGCACGAGGTTCGAGCGCCACATCGGCAGCGCCGCCACGACCACGATCGCCAGGGTGACGAGGGCCGGGGCGACCGGGAACGGGCGGCGTAGGCGCACCGCGGTGACGTACGCGACCTCGATCGCGAGCACGAACGCCCCGTACTGGTGGCTCGCGAGCGCCGCGTACGCTGCCAGCCCGCAGAGCGCCCAGCGGCCGGCCGACGGCCGCTCGAGCGCCCGCAGGAGCGTGAGGAAGGCGAGCGCGCTCGTGAACAGGAACAGGCTGTACATGCGGCCGTAGATCCCGTGGAAGAGCGTCACCCAGCTCGCCGCGACGAGGACCGTCGCGACGAGGGCGGCACGCCGCCCCGCGAGGCGCGCCGCGAGCGCCGCGCACACCGGGATGCTCGCGACCGCGAAGACGACCGAGATCAGCCGCAGCGCCGTCAGCGTCGGGGAGATCGAGGCGGCGGCGTGGACGAGCAGGAAGTGCAGCGGCGCGCCGCCGCGCTCGCCGATGACCGTGGCGAGCAGCGTCCCGAGCGGCTCGCTGCCGACGAAGAGGGCGAGCGTCTCGTCCTCGTGCGGGGGCCAGGCGTGCAGGCGCGCGCCCAGGAACGCCGCCACTGCGGCTGCGGCCGCGGCGACGCCGAGGCGAAACGCCCGCCGCGACAGCTCCCCGTCCACGGCGACGAGCCTACCAGGGGATCGGCTTGGCACTGTCAGGATGAGAGTGCCAATCAGTCGGCGCGCCGTGGTAGCATGGGTGGCGGTCTCGCGCATGCCGACGTACGATTACCGCTGTCCCAACGGGCATTCGTTCGAGCTCTTCCAGCGGATGAGCGATCCGCCCCCGGCCGGATGCGAGGTCTGCGGCGCGGCGCCCGTCGAGCGCGTGCTCTCCGCGCCCGCCGTCCACTTCAAGGGCTCCGGGTTCTACAGCACCGATTACGGGCGCGGCGCGAAGAAGCGCGAGGCCGACAAGGACGGCGCCGCCGGCGGCGCGGCGAAGCCGGCGGGGGAGAAGCCAGCGGCTCCGGCGGCCTCGGCACCGTCGTCCTCGGGCGACTCGAAGGCCGGATCGGACTCCTAGCCGCGAGGCGTCCGGCTCAGCTTCCGACGATGCAGCCGGGCGCGAAGATGCCGCCGTCCGGCCGCGGCGGCTGCGGCGCGGTCTCGCCCTTGACCATCGCGATCACGGAGGCGTTCTCCTCCGACCCGCTCAGGTACCAGACGCCGTCGACCTCCTCGGGCTCGCCGCCGAGGCGGCAGCGCAGCGACGCCTCGTCGGAGGCGCGGAACTCGACCCAGCCGAGCTGGAGCAGCTCGAAGGCGGAGAGGTCGGTCGCGAGCGGCTTCACGACGTCCCCGCCCACGAACGGGAGCCTGAGGAAGCCGAGCGGGCTGACGAGCTCGCCCGCGATCGCCTGCACGACCTGCTGCTGGCGCCCGCCGCGCGTGAGGTCGCTCTCCGTCGGGTCGAGGCGGTTCTCCCGGATCCGGGCGTAGACGAGCGCTCGGCGCCCGTCCATGGTCTGCGGCCCCGCCTGGAACTGCCAGCCCGGCCAGCGCTCGCAGCGCGCCTGCGTCCCGTACGGGCAGTCGAAGCGGTTCGAGACGATCTTCTTCGGGACGTCGATCGTGACCCCGCCGAGCGCGTCGATCACCTCGCCGAACGAGGCGAAGTCGACGACGGCGACGTGGTTGACGGGAATCCCCGTCAGTTCCTCGACCGTCCGGATCGCGAGCTCCGGGCCGCCGTAGGCGTAGGCGGCGTTGATCTTGTCCGACCCGTAGCCGGCGATGCGAACCCGCAGGTCGCGGGGGATCGAGAGCAGGGCGATCCGGTGGGAGTCGGGATCGGTGCGGACGAGCACGATCGAGTCGGAACGGCCCTGGTCGGCGCGGCCGGGGCCGGTGTCGGCGCCGAGCAGGAGGATCGTGGTCGGGCTGGTCAGGATCGATCCGGTCGCCGGCGCGAGCGCCGCCGACGCGGAGGAGGGCAGGCGCCGGTTCGCCTCCTCGACGCCCCCCCGAAACGAGAGGTAGCCGGCGGCCGTCCACGCGGCGAGAAGGAGCAGGAACGCGAAGAGCGCGAGCCCGATCCGGAGCGCGACCCGGCGGCGGCGGCGCGGCGGCGGGCCCGGCGGCTCCGGGTAGCCCGGTTGCTCGGGGGGACCTGGCGGCGGCCACACGCGGACGGGGGCGGGGCCGTTCGCGGGAGGTGCGGGCGGCTGCTCGGGCGGGGAGAGCGGCTGGATCGGCCCCCGAGCGCGGCCGCCGCGGTAGACGCGGTACGGCTTGTCCTTGCTGGGCACGACGAGGGGGTATGGTAGCCACACGGTGAGCGCTGACCGCGACAGCGGACGTGGCCGGGGGGCCGCCTGAGTGCCGCTCGTCGTCTGCGCCACGCCGATCGGGAACCTCGAGGACGTGACGCTCAGGGTGCTGCGGCAGCTCGGGGAAGCGGATCTCGTGCTGTGCGAGGACACGCGCCGGACGCGGACCCTGCTCGATCGCCACGGCGTCGAGGCCCGGCTCGTGAGCTACGAGCGCTTCAGCGAGGCGCGGCGCACCGCCGAGGTGCTGCCGCTGCTCGAGGCCGGGCAGCGGGTCGCGCTCGTGAGCGATGCCGGCCTGCCGGGAATCAACGACCCGGGCGCCCGTCTGATCGCGGCGGCGCTCGCAGCGGGAGTCGAGGTGACGGTCGCGCCGGGCCCGTCGGCCGTCGAGACGGCGCTCGTGCGGAGCGGTCTCGCGGGCGAGCGCTACGCGTTCGTGGGCTATGTACCGAGGACGGAGCCGGGCAGGGTCGCGCTCTGGCAGGAGCTCGCCGAGTGGGGTGGACCCGCCGTCGCGTTCGAGTCCCCGGGGCGGCTGCCGCGGACGCTCGCGAGCCTTGCCGCCACCGCTTCGGACTGGCCCGCCGCCGTCTGCCGGGAGCTGACGAAGCGCTTCGAGGAGGTCGAGCGCGGAACGGCCGCCGAGCTGGCCGCGCGCTTCGAGCGGCCGCCGAAAGGGGAGATCACGCTGGTCCTGGGCCCGGCGCCGGCCGGAGACGGCGACGGGCGTGCGGTCGAGCGCGCGCGGGCGGCGGTCGTCGCCCTCGCCGCCGCCGGGACGCCGCGGCGGCTCGCGGCCCGGGTCGTCGCCGAGGTTGCAGGCCTGCCGGCGAACGAGCTCTACCGGGCCTCGCTGTAGCCGTATTTGACAACGCTCGCTCTCCCGTGCTAGCGTGTTGTCGAGATGGACAACACCCGGTTACGTCCCCTCGGTCTCCGCTTCCGCCCGGCCATCGCGCTCATGCTCGTTGTGCTCGTGTGGCCGCCGTCGGCGCTCGGGTGGTCCTGGCCCGTCGAGGGGTCCGTGCTCGCCGGGTTCCGCAACGCGGGCGATCCCTACGCGGGCGGCCAGCACCGCGGTATCGACGTCGGCGCTCCGGCGGGCGCGGTGGTGCTGGCGCCGGCCGCGGGCAGGGTCAGTTTCGCCGGCACCCTCCCGGGCCATGGGCGCACCGTGACGATCACGACCGTGGACGGCTACGCCGTCACGCTGATCCACCTCGGCGCGATCGGCGTGGCGGGCGGCCAGGACGTTGCCGAGGGTGAGCCCGTCGGAGCGGTCGGTCCGTCGGGACAGCCGGAGCACGCGCAACCCTACGTACACCTCGGCGTACGCCTGGCCGGACGGGCGGACGCGTACATCGACCCGCTCGGCCTGCTCCCCGGCCGTCCAAGCGGGAGCGGGACGGCGCCGGTCTCTCCGCCCGCGCCCGAGGTGCCGAGCGCCTCCCCGGCGGCCGCGCCGGCGGATCCGGAGCCAGTGGCCGCGCCGGCCGGCGCCGTCCCGGATGCCGCAGGCGCGCCCGCGGTGGAGCAGGGGAATCCCGTCGTGCCGGCTCCGGCAGCGACGGCGATGCCCGCTCCGCCGCCGCCTCCGCCCGCTGCTCCGGCGGCCCCGCAGGCCGGTGACGCCGAGGGGCTCGAGCCCGGCACGGCGGCCCCGGGGAGTGCCATCGAGGCCGGCGGCCCAGACCGCGATCGGGCGCGTGAAGCGGGCGGGCCGGAGACGAGGTCCGCCGGCACGGGCGCGGCGCTCCCGGGGAGCTCGAGTGTCGCCCCCGGGACCGGCGAGCCCGCGCCGGCACGCGGGACGCGCGCCAAGCTCAGGTCCGGCGGGCCGCGGGCGCGTGCCGCCGGCGGTGAGCGTGCGCAGGCGCCCGCGGTGTCCGAGCGCTCCCGGTCGGGGCAGCCACCGGCCGTCGAGGCCGGGGCGGCGATTGCCGCTGCCGGCGAGGCCGGGATGGGCGGTCCGGCCCCGAGGCTCGTCGCTGCCGGCCTCGGCGTCGTGCTCGCCGCGTGCCTGCTCGCCGGTCGCCGTCCGGCCGGAGCGGCACGGCCTGCGCCGGCCGCTCCACCGCCGCCCGGGCCCGATCGGCAAGAGCGCGCTGCGGCGATCGCGTCCGCGCCCGCGCCACGCGCGTCCGCCTGCTCGGCCGGCTCGCGCCGGGCCCCGCTCGCCGGTGCGCCCGGGCTCCGCACGCGACGGGGGCCGTGGAGGGGCAACCCTATGATTGGCCTCGATGACCTTCTACGTGACGACGCCGATCTACTACGTCAACTCGACGCCGCACATCGGCCACGCATACACGACGATCGCGGCCGACGTGCTCGCGCGGCACCACCGCCAGCGCGGTGAGGAGACGTTCTTCCTCACCGGCACGGACGAGCACGGCTCCAAGATCGCCCAGGTGGCGGAGGCGCAGGGGCTCGAGCCGCGGGAGTTCGTCGACCGGATGGCCGGCGTCTGGCGGGAGCTGCCCGTCCGGGTGAACGCGACCAACGACTTCTTCATCCGCACGACCGACCCGGGGCACGTGGCGGTCGTCCAGGACTTCGTGCAGCGGATGTACGACCGCGGCGAGCTGTACGAGGGCGTCTACAGCGGCCTCTACTGTCTCGGCTGCGAGGCGTTCTACACGGCGGGCGAGCTCGACGACGGTCGCTGTCCGCAGCATGGCACGGTGCCCGAGCACTTCGAGGAGAAGAACTACTTCTTCCGCCTCTCCGCCTACCAGGAGCGGCTGCTCGCGCTCTACGACCGAAACCCCGAGTTCGTGCTGCCGCGGATCCGCTACAACGAGGCACGCCGCTTCATCGAGCAGGGGCTCGAGGACATCTCGATCAGCCGGGGCAGCCAGCGCTGGGGCATCCCCGTCCCCTGGGATCCGGATCAGGTGATCTACGTCTGGGTGGACGCTCTGATCAACTACGTGAGCGCGCTCAGCTACGCGGCCGACGGCGCCGACCTGCGGCCCCGGTTCTGGCCTCACGTCCGCCACCTGCTCGCCAAGGACATCCTCAAGTTCCACTGCGTGATCTGGCCGGCCCTGCTCCTCGCCGCCGGCTACGACGTCCCGCGGCAGCTCTTCGTCCACGGCTACCTCCTGCTCGACGAGCGCAAGATCTCGAAGTCGGTCGGGAACGTGATCGACCCGCTCGACCTCGTCTCCGTCTACGGGGTCGATCCGGTCCGGTTCTTCCTCCTGCGCGTGACGCCGTTCGGCCAGGACGGCTCGGCGACGATCGACGGGCTGCACGAGCGCTACGAGCGGGAGCTCGGCAACGAGCTCGGGAACCTGCTCTCCCGCACCACGGCGATGGTCGCCCGGTACCGGGGCGGCCGCCTGCCCGTGGCCGCGTGGGACTCGCCGCTGCGTCCCGCGCTCGACCGGCTGGGCCCGGAGGTCGCGGGCAGGCTCGACCGCTTCGACCTCTCGGGCGCGCTCGACGAGATCTGGGCGGTCGTGCGCGAGCTCAACCGCCACGTCGAGGAGCGCGCGCCCTGGCAGCTCGCGAAGGACGCCGGCCGCGCGGAGGAGCTCGACCGGACGCTCCACGACCTCGCGGACGGCCTGCGGGCCGTCGCGGTCGCGCTCGCCCCATACCTTCCGGACACGGCGCCCCGCGTGCTTGCCGCGCTCGGTCAGCCCGGTGACCTGGCGTGGGCCGGGGTCGCGTACGGGGGCCTGCTCGAGGCGACCGGGATCGCGCCGGCGGCGCCGCTCTACCCGCGCGTCGAGCCGCCCGCGGCGAGCGGGTGATCGACACCCACGCCCACCTCGACGCCTGCGACGGGCCCGCTGCCGTCTTGCTCGAGCGCGCCCGATCGGCCGGAGTCCGCAGGGTCGTCACGGTCGGCTCCGGCCTCGCCTCGTGCCGCGCGGCGCTCGCCCTGGCCGAGGCCCACGAGGGCGTCGTCGCCGCGCTCGGCGTGCACCCCCACCAGGCGCGCGACGCGCGCCCGGACGACCTCGGCGAGCTGCGAGGCCTGCTCGCCCACCCGAGAGCTGTCGCGGTCGGCGAGACTGGGCTCGACTACTTCCGCGACTACGCGCCCCGCGATGCCCAGCGAGCGCTGTTCGACGCCCAGATCGCGCTCGCGGTCGAGCTCGGCAAGGCGCTCGTCGTGCACAGCCGCGCCGCGGAGGAGGACACGCTCGCAGCCCTCGCCCGCGTGCCCCCCGGGGGGCCGCCGGTCGTCCTCCACTGCTTCTCCTCGCCGGGGCTCCTGCCGGCCGCGCTCGAGCGCGGCTACTACGTCTCGTTCGCGGGCAACGTCACGTACCCGAAGGCGGACGCGCTGCGGCTCGCGGCGGCGCGTGTCCCCGCCGAGCGGATCCTCGCCGAGACCGACTGCCCCTACCTCGCGCCCCAGCCCGTGCGGGGCGAGCGCAACGAGCCGGCCAATGTCGTCCACGTGCTCGACGCGCTCGCACGCGCCCGCGGCCAGAACCCGGGCGCGCTCGAGCGGCAGCTCGAGGCCAACGCGGCAGCCGCATTCGGGCTCCCGTGAGCAGCCCGCCCGTCGTTCCCAATCGCGAGCTCGGGCAGCACTTCCTCGTCGACGAGAACATCCTGCGCGTGATCGGACGCCTCGCCGCGCTCGACCCGGCGGATGTCGTGCTCGAGGTCGGGGCCGGGCTGGGCGTGCTCACGCGCTTCCTCGCGCAGCGGGTCGCGCTCGTGCACGCGATCGAGCTCGACCGCGGCCTCGAGGCGCCTCTGCGCGAGGCGCTTCACGGGGCGGGTAACGTGCGGCTCCTCATCGGAGACGCGCTCGTGCTCCCGCTCGCCTCGCTCGAGCCGCCGCCGGAGAAGCTGGTCTCGAACCTGCCCTACTCGATCGCGACCCCGCTCGTCGTCGAGAGCCTCGACGGGCTGCCGGCGATCTCCCGCTGGTGCGTGATGGTCCAGCGCGAGGTCGCCGACCGGCTCGTCGCCCGCCCCGCCACCCGCGCCTACGGGGCCGTATCCGTGCTCGTCCAGCTCACGGCCGAGCGCGTCGGCTTCCACCCGGTGGCCCGTAGCTGCTTCCGGCCGAGACCGAACGTCGACTCGGCGCTCGTCGCGCTCGCGCGCACGCGGACCTGGGGCCCCGAGTACCCGCGCCTGAAACGCGTCGTGCAGGCCGCGTTCTCCCATCGGCGCAAGACGCTGCCGAACGCGCTCGAGCACGCGGGCGTGGCGGTGCGGACGGATGGCGCGGGCGCCCTCGCCGCGCTCGGGCACGGGCCGGGGACGCGGGCCGAGGCGCTGGCGCCCGCCGAGTTCCTCCGCCTCGCGGAGCTGTTGCCGTGACCGCCCGAGTGCTCGCCGCGACACCGGCCGCGAAGCTCAATCTGGCGCTCGTCGTCGGTCCCCGCCGCGGCGACGGCTACCACGCGGTCGCGACGGTGCTCCAGCGGATCGATCTGCGCGACCGCCTCGAGCTCGAGGCGGGGCCGCCGCTCGAGGTGACCGGCTTCGCGGGGGACACGATCGTCGCGCTGGCGCTCCTGCGGTTGGCCGAGACGGCCGGCGTCGAGGCACGCTGGCGGGTCACGCTCGAGAAGGGGATCCCGGTCGCCGCCGGGCTCGGCGGCGGCAGCGCCGACGCGGCCGCGGCGCTCGTGCTCGCCAACCGCACGCTTCCGGCACCGCTCCCGGCCGACCGGCTGGTCGAGATCGCCGCCTCGGTTGGCTCCGACGTCCCGTTCTTCCTCGAGCCGGGCCCGAAGCTGGCCGAGGGGCGGGGTGAGCGGTTGACCGGGCTCGCGCTGCCGCTCGACTACCGGATCGTCGTCGCGCTGGCCGGCGGGGCCGCAAAGGCCTCGACCGGCGCGGTCTATGCGCGTTTCGACGAGCTCGGCGGAGGCGCCGGCTTCGAGGCGCGGCGGGACGCGCTCCGCGCCTGGCTGCCCGGCTGCGTTCGAGCCTCGGACCTGGCCGGGCTGCCGGGGAACGACCTCGCAGTGGCCGCGGGCGGTGGCGGCGGGCTACCCGAGCTCCTGCGAGCTGCCGGCGCTTTCCGGGCCGACGTGAGCGGGGCCGGGCCTGCCGTCTACGGGCTCTTCGCGACGGAGCCGGAGGCGATGAGCGCGGCAGCGGCGCTGCCGGCGGGGACACGCTCGTGGGTGGTGGCCCCCGTTTCGTGACAGCCGCGAGACGGCGGGCCGGGCGGGGGCGGCGCGTATACTCCGGCCGGTGACGATGGGGCGTAGCCAAGCGGTAAGGCAGCGGGTTTTGGTCCCGTGACCGGAGGTTCGAATCCTCCCGCCCCAGCCATGACCTCCCCCCGATGACGGCCACGCCACTCGCAGCGCTCGTCATGGCTGCCGGCCTCGGCACCAGGATGAGGTCGAGCACGCCGAAGCATCTCCACCCGCTGCTCGGGCGGCGGCTGCTCGACTGGGTCGTCGCCGCGGCCGGTCCGCTCAGAGCGTCCCCGTTCGTCGTTGTCTGCTCGCCCGACACGCGGGCGGGGCTCGAGGGCACGCTCCCGGCCGGCGTCGCGCTCGCCGTCCAGGAGGAGCCGCGCGGGACCGGGGACGCGGTCGCCGCCGGGCGGGCGGCGCTCGGCGGGTTCGAGGGCGACCTGCTCGTGCTGGCCGGCGACACCCCGCTCCTGACCGCCGACGTGCTCGAGGTGCTCGTCGCCGAGCACCGGAACGCCGGGGCGACCGTGACGGCGCTCTCGTTCGAGCCCCCCGACCCTGGCAGCTACGGGCGGATCGTGCGGGACCGCTCCGGGCGTCTGAGCGCGATCGTGGAGGCGGCCGACGCGAGCCCGGACGAGCTCGCGCTCCGCGAGGTCAACTCGTCGATCTACGTCTTCCGGGTGCCGGCGCTCTGGGACGCGATCGCCCGGCTCGAGTCCCACAACGCGCAGGGGGAGCTGTACCTGACGGACGCGGTCCGCCACCTGGTGGCCGCCGGCGGCGTCGCCGGCGTCTCGAAGGCGGCCGATCCGGCCGCTGTCGAGGGGGTGAACACGCGCGTAGAGCTGGCGCGCGCGGCCGCGGTACTCCGCGACCGGATCCTGGAGCGCCACATGCTGGCCGGCGTCACCGTCGTCGACCCGGCCACGACCTGGATCGAGCCGGCAGTCGAGATCGAGCCCGACGCGGTCGTGCATCCGTTCACGGTGCTGCGGGGGCGCACGCGGGTCGCGGCCGCCGCCGAG
>WBZR01004141.1_pt1 | contig 11318 bp, 13 predicted proteins | sample 5204231 | NCBI WGS metagenome assembly WBZR01 (sample SAMN12412403, study PRJNA552823) | activated sludge metagenome | isolation source: activated sludge from anammox sidestream of wastewater treatment plant... | place: USA: Virginia | collected 2017-08
AAAGGGTTTCATACTGGATGACATTTATGATGAATATACAGGGTATGCGGAGAGGCTTCGGGAGTTTATTACAGACACCGCAGTACTCCTGAACAGGGTGCTGAGAGAGGGAAAGAACGTCCTTTTTGAAGGGGCGCAGGGGACTCACCTTGACGTAGACCATGGCACATATCCGTATGTAACCTCATCAAATGCAACCTCAGGCGGGGCATGCACAGGCACCGGCGTAGGCCCTACAAAGATTGACAAGGTTATTGGCGTGGTCAAGGCATATACCACAAGGGTCGGGAGTGGTCCTTTCCCGACCGAGCTTAATGATGCGGCGGGAGAGTTCCTGAGGGATAAGGGAAAGGAATACGGCGCCACAACAGGGAGACCAAGGAGGTGCGGCTGGTTTGATGCTGTGGCAACCCGATATGCAGCAGATGTCAACGGATTTACCGGCATGGTGCTGACGAAAATGGATGTGCTTGATGACCTTGATGAGATAAAGATTTGCACCGGTTACAGATATCAGGGAAAACATTATACTGACATGCCTTCACAGTTAAATGTCCTGGAGGAGTGTCAGCCGGTATATGAGGCCCTTCAGGGATGGAAGGCATCTACAGCCGGCCAGTCGGATTATAATGCACTGCCCCTGAATGCAAAAAAATATGTTGAACGTATAAAGGAATTGATAGGCGTTGACATTGATATAATCTCAACTGGCTTCAGGAGGGATGAGACGATAGTCCTGCGGAGAATCTTCTAAGTCACACCTTTTCTTTACTCAGATTCAGGAGCGTCTCTAACTTGTTGGAAAGCACAGTCAGTGACTCCCGGGTCTGATTGTAATATATGGGAAGTCTTGAGAGCACACAGTTTTTACCCTGCCCGGCAATATACAGGGTGCAATTTTCCTTACATGTTACTTCTTCTACTGCGTTGCTCATGAAAGGACAGATTGTATTCATACTACCCCTCCTCACGTTATAGTATAAATGATATCGGCAATATGGGTCAATAGTACAATAGGGGTGTGTCAACAGGGATGAAATGAAGCACTTTATTGTTCACTATCAGGAAATCGCCCTTAAAGGGAAAAACAGGCATGTCTTTGTCAAAAGGCTGATAGAGAATATCAGATATGCGACGGCAGGCCTTGGTGTAAGACATATCAGACATAAGGATGGCAGATTGATATTGGACCTCTCAGACGGCGCCGGAGAAGTCATGATATCTGAGAGGCTGTCAAAAACCTTTGGTATAGCAAATTTCGTCTTAAGCCGCAGGATTTCAAATGATGTCAATATGTTCAAGGAAGAGATCCTCCGGCATCTAAAAGGGAGAGAGTTTGACAGCTTCAGGGTTACTACAAGAAGGGGATATAAGGGGTACCCCCTCACGTCAATGGATATTGACAGGATAGTAGGCGCCCATATAAAAGAGTCCACAGGCGCCAGGGTCAATCTTAGCAAACCTGAACTTACCATCCATGTCCAGGTATTGTCAGGGGAGACATATTTCTATGTTGACAGGGTCGAGGGGCCGGGCGGCCTCCCTGTCGGCACCGGGGGGACTGTAGTCTGTCTCCTTTCCGGAGGGATTGATTCGCCCGTTGCTGCGTACAGGATGATGAAAAGGGGGTGTCAGGTAGTGTTTGTCCATTACCACAGCTATCCTTATCTCAGTAAGACATCTCAGGAGAAGGTCGAGGATTTGACAGAGATACTGAATCAATATCAGAGGCCGGTAAAGACATACATGCTTCCTTTCGGGGAGATCCAGAAGGATATAGTGCTGAGCGTGCCGTCGAAGTACAGGGTCGTAATATACAGGAGGATGATGCTTAGGATTGCTGAACGGATTGCCGGTGAGACAGGCGCCCTGGCCCTTGTAACAGGTGACAGCCTCGGACAGGTGGCCTCCCAGACACTTGAGAATATATCTACAACGGAGAACGCAGTAAGCCTTCCTGTCTTGAGACCGCTTATCGGAATGGATAAGGGTGAGATAATAGATCATGCAAAACTTATTGGTACATATGACATTTCTATTATACCTGATCAGGACTGCTGTCAGTTGTTCATACCCAAAAACCCGGCAGTAAGGACGAGACCCAGCGATATAGAAAGGGCAGAAAAAAGGCTTGAAATTGAAAAGTTGATTAAGATGGCGCTGGTTTATTTCAATTAGATATCCTGGTTGCAGGCATGCTATGTTGCATTTATCTTTACGGATCTGGTCAGGTTAGGTTTATTACGGTCTCTTTTTTTACCAGCGGGGATTTTACTTGACCGGTATGCCCAGTTTTTTGATGATAAACGTGAGGGTTTGTCTTGTTATGCCCAACTCTTCCGCTGCCTTGAAGATGACCCCGCCATGTTTTTCGAGGGCATGGAGGATCATCTGCCTTTCCACAGCCTCCCGTGCCTCCTGAAGACGTTTTGGAAGCCTCTGCTCTTCAGCAGGGGAAGTAAAGCCGAGGTCTGTTGCGGTCAGCCACTCTCCTTCCGCCATTACAACTCCCCTCTTGATCCTGTTTTCCAGCTCCCTGACGTTTCCAGGCCATGAATACCCTTCAATTGACCGGAGGGCGTCTGCCTGAAACCCGCGAAGCCTTTTCTTGTATTCGGCCCCATAGACGTGTAGAAATGTCTTGGCCAGGAGGTAAAGGTCACTTCCCCTCTCACGCAGGGCAGGCAGTGTTATATTGACGACCGAGAGGCGGTAGAAGAGGTCATCCCTGAACTTTCCTTCAGCAGCCGACTTGCCCAGGTCCTTGTTGGTAGCCGCAATGATCCGGACATCAACAGAAATGTTTTCTCTCCCCCCTATTCTTTCTATTATATGGTCCTGAAGGAACCGCAGTAGTTTTATCTGAAGCGATAGGCTCAACTCACCGATTTCATCCAAAAAGAGCGTCCCTTTTTCCGCATACTCTATTTTACCTTTTCGCTGGACGGTTGCCCCTGTAAATGCCCCTTTTTCATGGCCGAACAGCTCACTTTCCAGCAGGTTCTCCGGTATGGCGCCGCAGTTTATTACAACAAACGGCCCATTCTTCCGGTAACTGAGCCTGTGAATGGCCCTCGCTGTAAGCTCCTTTCCTGTGCCGGATTCTCCAAGAATCAGGACAGGGACGTCAACTGTTGCAACCTTTCTAATGGAGTTAAAGACGGCCTCCATAGGCGGGCTGTTGCCAACGATTTCTTCCAGGCCGTCCGACTTTCCCTTACTACGGAGTGAAATATTTTCAATCTCCAGATCAGCCATCCGTAATGCCCTCTTGATTACAACCCGAACCTCATCCATAACAGACGGTTTGGTAAAGAAATCGAATGCCCCCATATCTATAGCCTTTAGCGCATTTCCCCTTTCTATATTTCCTGAGACGATGATTACCTTAATGATTGGGTCAAAGTGCAGAATTTCCTTCAAAATCTGAAAACCTTCGGCTGTGTCTCTTGGCCTCGGAGGAAGACCGAGATCAAGAAGCACAACATAGGGATGTTCCTGCCGTACGAGATTCAGGGCGGATGACAGATCTCCGGCCTCAAAGACATGATACTCTTCTGCCAGCGCCCATCTCATCTGCGAACGGATAGATTCATCATCATCGACTATCAGTATCTTAGGCTTATTCATGTAATGAAGTAACCCTCATTGAACTCTACTTGCTTCTTTTCCTGGTTCCGGCAATAACCTTCTTCACTGACTTCTGTGCCTGTTTTTCCAGTTTAACGATCTGTAATTCAATCTTTCTGATCTTTGCGATTGTTGCTTTGACCTTGACATCCAGCATGGGATTTTTCACTTTTGTGCTCAAACTGTAAATTTTCCCTCCCAGCTCGGATATCTCCTTTTGAACTTTTGTCTTAAGCAGAAATAACTGATACTTCCTCTTCCCTTCCTCCGACATCTCTTCTGCCTTTTCTCTTGCAACGGCAACCCCCTCTTTCATCACCTCAATCCCTTCCCTGATCCCCTTCTGAACATCTCTCCTGACCTTCTGCCAGAAATCCATAATGTGCCCCCTTTCATTAATGCTGAGTGTGTTAAAGCGAATCTTCCTTCACCTTTCGTATTCTACCACAATGGCAGCTTGAAAAACATGCTCTTCATTCCGAAAGCGTCCGTTTAAAGTTATCTCATCCTGTAAAGAAGCATCAGATTTACTATAAATATTGCCACTATTCCCAAGGAATCCCATGCCATAAAGTAAAACGGTTTTTTCTCTGTACGATAGGTCAGGCCTATTATGGCAATTGCCGTCATTGCGACGGCTGATACTGCTGATATGATGTGGTGCGGAGCGGCGAAAGAGAGGATAGGGCCTCTGGTGAAGAAAAAATCATCCAGTGCAAGGATCAGTACATTGAAGACGTTACTTCCTAATAAATTTCCCACTGCAAGGTCTATAATGCCCATCTTGATAGCTGCAAAAGAAACGACAACCTCAGGCAGGGAAGTGGACATTGCGATGAAGATATTTCCAACAAACGTCTGTCCAAGTCCGGTTATTTCTGCAATACCTTTGCCTATGCCTGGAAGAAAGACGGCTGCAGCAATTACAAAGATGGCATTGATCGTGTAATGCAAAATTGCATTTCCTGTTGATATATCATCGTATACTGTTTCAATTGCAACCTCTTCAAGGTATTTGGAAATCTGGCGTTTTTCATAATAGAAGATCAATCTCATTGCGAGTATATAAATCATAAAATTAAACAGACTGTATAAACCGATCCAGTATATTGACGGAATGTAATTATGTGCATACAGGCTTAGCGCAACAGAGCTCAGGAGTAGAATGCCGAAACCGGCGGATAATACATGCCCCTGGTTAGCCTTTGTCGAAATTGGCATTGGTTTATAGAATGCATCGAGAAATGCCAGAATGAACATGTTAAATACACAGCTGCCAAGTACGTCGCCGACTGCAATATCCGGGACATTAGCGTATGTAACAGATGTAATCCCTGTGACCAATTCAGGAAGAGAGGTGACAGATGCCATAAGTACTATGCCAATCCATGCCCGTCCCAGCCCTGTTTTCTCGGCAATGATATCACCGTATTTTGAAAGACGTGTCCCTGAGTAGACAATTACCGCCGCACATGCAATGAATCCAAGCCATAGGAGCATTATGACCTCTTTCTCATAATAATTCATAAGAGAACAGGGTGTCAATAATATCGATATACTTAAAGGCAGGGTTGACTAACCTGCAGGTTGTGCTGATGACAGCCTCACGTCAGGAAGCGATATCGACTGAAGCAAGGCATGGGAAATCCATGACCCATTCTGGATTTTATGAGTTGATTGTATTATAATTATTATATTACACATCATCAGGCAGGTTCCGTTAGTCAAAATAATATCGTCAAGATACTCCTGGATTATTATAAAAGGGCTCAGGAAGGTAGCATAACAACAGGTCCTGGAGACAGTTTCATTGACCTTCCGCTACTGCAGAATGCGGACTATCCTGTTCTTGTTCAGAAGGAAGACGGAAGCTGCGAAAAGAGTATAAGGATTGACAACCTGATAAAGACAGATGGCACAGGCCCTGCCGGATGGAACAGGGAAGTCATGAAGCTTATAAGAATGATGAGAGTGAATAAATAGGAGGCCAGTCATGCCATTTATTCGGTTAACTCACTGGAAATGAGGAGGTGGTGTCATGGAAAACTTTTCGGAATTGTTGTCACAACCGCTAAGGGACTTCGCAATGAAATTCTTTGAGTTTGTTCCGAATCTGCTTGCAATGCTGATTATATTTATCGCCGGATATATATTATCCAGGCTTGTCAGATTTTTCTTTTTGAGGCTATTCAGGATTATAAACTTTGACAGTTGGTCTGACAGGACGGGTCTGACCGGTGTAATAAGAAGGGGTGATGTATGGTCAAAACCATCAGATGTGTTAGGCGGCATAATCTACTGGTTTCTTATCATACTCTTCCTGGTCATAGGATTAAACGCCCTCAGTCTGAAAACCATTGACAACCTGATTGCACAATTCTTTCTCTATATACCGCGTGCATTCTCTGCCCTGGTTATCCTGATTGCAGGATATATCTTCGCAGGATTTATCAGCAGGGCTGTGTTGATTACTGCGGTAAACAGCGGTTATCGCTATGCAAAGATACTTGCCGAGGCTGTAAGGCTTTTGCTTATTGTACTTATGCTTGCCATGGCGCTTGAACAGCTCAGGATAGCTCCCGGAATAGTGATAGCTGCCTTTTCCATCGTTTTTGGCGGCATCATCCTTGCCCTTGCAATAGCATTCGGTATAGGTGGAATAGATGCAGCGAAAAGAATTATTAACGGTGGTGATGGAAAGACAGATGTGAAAGACAAGAATACTCATGAGAAAGAAAGAGATGCTGAATATTTATAGGAGGTGAGGAATGGCTGATTTCTATCAATCTGATTTAATAATTACTTTGCACAGGCTCGGAAGTCCTGGCATTGAAAGGATTGAGCATGAACTCATGGAGTATTCCAGACAGAGGCCGATAGCGCTGGTCCTCCCTGCACTGGTTACAGAGTTCCAGGGTGAGGCAATTAAAGGGATTGTTGCAGAGTTAATGAAGGTAAAATACATCCGTGAGGTCATTCTTACACTTGGCAGGGCGAATGACAGGGAATTCAGAGATGTCAGGGAATTCATGTCGCAGCTCCCCTGTGAAGTCAAGATTGTTCATAACGAAGGGAAAAGGGTTAAGGAGATTTATGCGACTTTAGAGAGGAATAATGTCTGGGCGGGCGAGGATGGCAAAGGCCGTTCTGCATGGATTGCCTATGGTTACGTTATTGCTAATGCACAGTCTGAAGTCATCGCGCTGCATGACTGCGATATTATTACATATAACAGGGGGATGCTGGCCAGACTGTGCTATCCGGTGGCAAATCCCAATATTGATGTAGTGTTTTGCAAAGGCTTCTATAGCAGAATAACCGACAAAATGCACGGGAGGGTGACCCGGCTGCTGATAACCCCGCTCATCAGGGCAATGCAAAAACTTGTGGGACCAAATCCATTCCTAATGTTTATGGACAGCTTCAGGTATCCGCTTGCCGGGGAATTTGCGATGATAACCGATATGGCGAGGACTAACAGGATACCATGGGACTGGGGTCTTGAGGTCGGTGTGCTTTCTGAGGTCTTCAGAAATTATTCACCCCACCGTGTTTGCCAGGTTGATATAGCTGATAATTATGAGCACAAGCATCAACAGCTCTCTGCCGATGATGCAAACAAAGGATTGATGAGGATGTCTGTGGACATATGCAAGGCGATGTTCAGATTTCTTGCCGCAGAGGGGATTGTCCTTTCGGACAGCTTTTTCAAGTCGTTACAGGTAGCATACATAAGACTTGCCGAGGATACGATGGTAAAATACGAGGCAGATGCGGCAATAAACGGGCTTAAATTTGACAGGCATTCAGAGGCAGTCGCTGCAGAGGCATTTTCAAATGCCATTAAGATAGCATCGGAGGCATACTCAGAAAACCCTATGGCCGCCCCGTTGATACCAAACTGGAACAGGGTAACATCTGCCATACCAGGCATACTTGACATGCTGAAAAAGGCCGTCGACGAGGACAACAGGTGATTTGTTAAAGGATTAAATGCGTAGCTTCAGTATCTGTTGTTAAAATAATCGTCCAGTATCTTCCGGTGGTCGAACGCTATTTCAGCAGGGAGTGATTCCCTTCTGAATATCCCTGCCTCCTTTGCATCGTCAGCAGCTATCGGGGTGCCTGCAGCCCGGCCAATAAAGACTGTTGCTATGGTATGAAATCTCGGGTCGCGGTCAGGAGAAGAGTAGACGTGGAACTGCCGTAACAACTCTACATGCAGTGATGTCTCCTCAAGCGCTTCACGCACCGCCGCATCCTCGATTGACTCGCCGTAATCAACGAAGCCTCCTGGTATAGCCCATCCGTATGGTGGGTTCTTGCGCCTGATAAGCACTATTCCCTTTCCTTCCAGTTCTATGATAATGTCCACCGTAGGAAAGGGATTCTTCGGCTTTATGGCAGTACCGCATTTTGGACAAGCAATGAATTTCACCTGGATATTCCTTAGCTGCCTTCTTCAACAGTGCAGCTAATGGCTCCGTCGTGGAGCCTGACCTCTACCTTATCTCCATGCTGAACGTCAACGGAGCTCTTTATGATGACCCGCTCAGGCAGCTTGTATGTTATGCTGTAGCCCCGCGACAGGATGGCAAGGGGGCTCAGGTTGTCGAGCATTGCAATCAGGCTGTGGAATCCTGCCTTTTTCAATTCAACAAGATGAAAGAAGTTTTTGTGCAGGGAATTCTTCATTGCATCCATTTTCTGTCTGTTCAAAAGGATTTTATTTTGCGGGTTGCAGGAGTTCACGTCTTTTATCAGCTTCTCAATGTTATGTTGCCTGTCTTTAATGCACCTTTGAATTCCCTGAATTAATCTTGTCTCTATCTCATCCAGTCTCTGAGAGAGTCTTCCGATCTCACGTGCAGGGCTTAACATCCTGCGGCTCAGCGAGAAAAGCCGCTCCCGCTTCTTTTCAAAAAAGGCGCTCTTTGCATACGACAGCCTCTGATGGAGTGATCCTATGTGCCGCTGGATATCTTCCTTGTTTTTAACTACCATTTCAGCAGCAGCAGATGGGGTAGACGCCCGCAGGTCTGCAACAAAATCAGAGATAGTATAGTCTATCTCATGCCCTACAGCGGAAATGACAGGTATAGCTGAGTTGTAAATGGCCCGTGCCACGGCCTCTTCATTAAATGGCCAGAGGTCCTCGATTCCCCCGCCTCCCCGTGTGACTATTATGACCTCAATCCCTTCTATCCTGTTCAGATCACCTATAGCATCAACGATCTCAGGCGCAGCCCTCTCTCCCTGTACTGACGCAGGCGCTATCACTATCTCCACATTGGCAAAACGCCTGTCTATCACCTTAAGGATATCCCTGATAGCCGCCCCTGTGGGAGATGTTACTATGCCGATCTTCCTGGGAAAGGCCGGTATCGGCCTCTTCCTTGCTTCATCGAACAATCCCTCTTTTGAAAGCCGCTCCTTTAATTGCTCAAATGCCATGAGGAGCGCGCCGACACCCTTTGGTTCCATGTACTCTACAACGATCTGATATTCTCCCCTTAATTCATATAGGGTTATCCTGCCGCGGCAGAGGACATGCAGGCCGTCCTTAGGTGCAAATTTGAGTATACGGCCAGATGAGCGGAACAGGACCGCCTTTATCTGGGATGAGTTGTCTTTCAAGGTAAAATAGATGTGTCCTGAGGAGGGCACACGGAAATTGTATATCTCGCCTTCCACCCAGACCTCAGTAAAGTTATCTTCAAGCGTGGTCTTTATTGCAGAGGTGAGTTGAGTGACAGTAAGGATCTGCCGGAAAGGTATGTCCGTTTGCTCAGCCATCTCGCAGTTGCAGCCTTTCTATAGACAATGCCTTTCCATCAAGTTCGTTTATTTCAATTACTGCGGCAGAAAGCACCGGTCTTCCTTTTGCCACTTCAAAGCGTTTTGGCATAAGCGTCAGATATTTATCAATGACCATATCCTTTTCTATGCCAATGACTGAATGCAGTGGTCCGGTCATTCCAACATCAGTAATGTAGGCTGTCCCTTTGGGGAGGATCTGTTCATCTGCTGTCTGGACGTGAGTATGGGTTCCTATTATAGCCGATACCTTCCCATCCGCATACCACCCGAAGGCAATCTTTTCAGACGTTGCCTCGGCATGAAAGTCAACAACGATAATATCAGATTCAGACCTGAGACGTTTGATTTCACGGTCGAACAGCCTGAACGGGCAGTCAAAGTTACCCATAAAGACCCGGCCTGTAAGATTGAAGACGACTACCTTGTCGCGTGTATTCGTATAGGCTGTGAAACTGCCATGTCCCGGGACGCCGTCAGGATAATTTGCAGGTCTAAGGAGCCGCCGCTCCTTTTCAAGATAGGGCACGATCTCCTTCTTATCCCATATATGGTTGCCTGATGTAATTACATTTATCCCAGCGTCCAGCAGTTCATCCGCAATCCTGGGGGTAATCCCGAAGCCACCTGCCGCATTTTCACCATTGGCAATGACGAGGTTGATGCGGTATTCATCCACAACAGTCTCAAGTTTTTTTAAGATGATCTTCCGGCCGGCCTCACCTATAATATCGCCAATAAAAAGTATTCGCACAAATCCATCCTATTTTGCCAGTTCAACATACCTGCTTTCCCTTATCACAGTCACCTTGATCTGCCCCGGATATGTCAATTCATCATGAATCTTCTTTGCCATATCGCGTGCTATCTGAGCGGCCTCTGCGTCGGATATGTTTTCATGCTTGACAATTACGCGTATTTCCCGTCCGGCAGATATTGCATAGGCCTTGTCAATCCCTTTAAAGGATGTTGCGACCTTCTCGAGATTCTCAAGCCTCTTTATATAAGCCTCAAATGTCTCTCTCCTTGCGCCCGGTCTTGCGCCGGAGAGCGCATCTGCTGCCGCTACGAGGACGCTCTCAACGCAGTTTGGTTCAATATCCCCGTGGTGCGAGGCTATGGCATTCTGTACCTTCAGGTTCTCGCCATATTTTTTTGCTATATCCACTCCGAGGGTGGTGTGCGCCCCTTCATGCTCATGTGTAACGGCCTTTCCAATATCATGCAGCAGCGCCATCCTCTTGCATAATGTAACGTCAAGGCGAAGCTCTGATGCCATCATGCCGCAGATAAAGGCCACCTCCCTTGCGTGCCAGAGATTGTTCTGACCGTAGCTTGTCCTGTATTTGAGGCGGCCGAGAAGTTTGACTATCTCAGGATGGACATTCTGGATACCGAGTTCAAACAATACCTTTTCAGCATCCTCCTTCATGTTCTTTTCTACATCCTTCCTTACCTTGTCCACGAGATCCTCGATGCGTCCCGGATGGATCCTTCCGTCGGCAATCAGTTTTTCAAGGGTCTGCCGTGCAACCTCGCGCCGGACAGGATCAAATCCGGAAATAATTACAGCCTCCGGTGTGTCATCCACGATAAAGTCAACGCCGGTGGCGCTTTCGAGGGCGCGTATGTTTCTTCCTTCCCTTCCAATGATACGGCCCTTCATATCGTCATTAGGGAGATTTACTACTGATACTGCCACCTCTGTCACATGTTCATTCGCATACCTCTGTATGGCGGTTGTTATAATTTCCTTGGCCTTTTTCTCTGCCTCGTTTCTTGCCTCGTCTTCGATATGCTTCATTATTTTTGCCGCCTCGAACTTCGCCTCATCTTCCATTACCTGCATTAAGTGTTTTTTCGCCTCTTCT
>WBZR01004521.1_pt1 | contig 11307 bp, 9 predicted proteins | sample 5204231 | NCBI WGS metagenome assembly WBZR01 (sample SAMN12412403, study PRJNA552823) | activated sludge metagenome | isolation source: activated sludge from anammox sidestream of wastewater treatment plant... | place: USA: Virginia | collected 2017-08
TGTAAAAGGGCGGAAGGCCCATACCGTTTTGAAGTGGACGCATATCTTGATCTCCAACGCAAAGACTTTTCTACGAGGCACTTTTCATGGTGTAGATAAGAAGCATTTACAAGCCTATCTTGATGAGTTTTGCTATCGATTCAACCGTCTCTGGTCTGAAAACCTGCTCTTTGACAGACTGGTAACCGCTTGCGTTTCATCCCCTGGCATTGCGTTCTCGGAGTTAACTAAATAAGCAATATAATGAATAAAACTATTGACATAGATAGGCAAAGTGTTATTATGCTCGTATAATGAGTGAGTCATTGTTTTTGATATCCTTTTAAAAACTTCTTCTTCCGGCAGTTTTTTTGGCCGCAAAGACACAAAGGACACGAAAGATCCAAATTCTTTTCTTTGCGCTTTTTGTGATTAAATTCATTACGGAGGGCTGTTTGATGATTGAAATGCGCAAATGCATATTATCGTACTTGTGTTTCCTCATGCTACTTCTGGTCGGTTGTTCCTCATCACATCAAAGGGTAAATAAGGCGGGTGGTGCTGACAGCATGCGTTTTGAAAAAAGGGTTGACGATTTATCCGGTAAAATTAATCTGATTGTAAATGATACAAATACACTTCATAACGAGGTGGATGATGTTAAGGAATCTAATAAGACAATGCAGCAGAAGATTGAGGGATTAGAAGCAACCATTAATAATTTGAATAAACAAATCGGTGGCCTTACTGCTTCAGTAAAAATGAAAGAAGTTACCCCACTGTCAGATGAGGAAACAGGAGATGTTGAAAGCCTGTTGGCGGTTGCAAAGGGGTTCTGGACGGCAATGAATAAAAAAGATATTCAGACGGCAAGGTCGTATGCAACAAAGGAAAGCGGAGACAAACTACAGATGAAAGATACCGATGCCGCTGCTAACTGTACAGTAACTCTTGGTGAAGTTAGAGCGGAAGAGGACAAGGCTGCTATTGAAACTGTCCTACTACCGCACGAAGGGCCGACAATATCTGAAGTACAAATGCAGACAATTCTCGTAAAGGAAGATGGACAATGGAAAGTTGATGCCGAGCAAACAATGAGGCCCTTGCTGAGAAGCGGAATAGATGAGGTGGTGCAAGGTTTTGGTAAAGCCAAGGAAGAAGTGCCCAGGGAGGGTATGGAAGGAATGGGAAGGTCTGCGACTGAAGATATACAGAAAGGTATTGCAGAAATGACACTGACGGACACGGCAAAGCCTGACAGCACTCTGCCGCAACAGGAAAAGGCCGTAGTCAGTGAGCAAAACGAGGCCGAAGGAATACAAATAAACCCTGAAGAAAAGAAACAAACAAGCGAGGAGAAACCTGGCATCACTCCGCCAAAGCCAGAAGCGAGCGGGATCAGTGAACCGGCGGGAAGAGAAGTATTTCTGAAGGATAATATTGCCCGGTTAGCAGAAGCAGAGTTTCCTGACAACAAGGGAATTCAGTGGAATATCCTAAGTATTGAACACAAGGCACATCTGGCAAATGTAGAGGCAGAACCTGTACCGCCAACCCTTGCCTACCCGCGGTATAAATTTGTCATATCTTTTAAAGATCAGAAAACTCCCCGTATTATAGGGATATTCTGTTATAAAGACGGTCAATATAGTCCCCTCAGCACAAAGAAAAAATAGCAAAAGGTGCAGTTTTTCCACTTCTGACTTACACTTCCGACTCGTTCGGGTTGGTTTGTTCCGTTACAATCGATACGGATGATGAACAGCCTAACCGTGTTGCCCAGGCCTTTACCAAGGCGCGGGCAATCTGAAAGTTACGACTCCCGACGACAGCTTTTATGCCGAGTTTGTCTCCCAGCACTGTTTTTAATAACCTGACGTCTTCCACCGTTGCCCCGCGTCCGGCAGCGCCGGTGGAGGTCTTGATAAACGAAGCTTCGACCCGCTATGCCAGCAAACACGCGGCGATCTTCTCTGTTTCATCAGAAAGACCAGCTTCGACGATCGCATTCTTTTAATATACCCAGGGGAATGACCATATCTACCTCATCAACCTTTAGCTTTATAACATGCTTAGGCTCCTCAACCTTCGTAGCCGTTAAGTTATACTAATTCGCCTTCATACACTAAAATACAGCCCAATGGAACCCTGTCAGCGGTTGAATGATTTCTTTGTTATGTGTTATTGCAATCAGTGTCTTTATTAAGACCTTTTCCAACTCTCTTACGCATGAACCTCTTTACCCATCGAGATATTTGGGCATGGCCCGATAAACCGTTTGAAATACCACCTGCGCCTTACGAACAGAGACAATTGAGTTTTAATTTCTCATAATTCAGACAGCATTTATGGTAACCTGATTTTAAAAACAGTGAATACTTGTCCAAAATACCAATAAATTCAAGGTGTATACTTGAACTTCTCTGCTAATTTGGACAGCAATGATGTTTACGGTGGCCCAAAAGCAAGTAGTTGCATCAATAAATAACAACAATCTCTACGCGAACACATAAGAGATAAGAAAGGAAATATTCTTCCGTTTTTATGGACAGGAATTTTTACCTCAACAATGTGAAAAGATTCTAAGCCATATCATGTCGAAGATATAAAATTCGAAATTATTATATTTATTAGCTTGAATGATCACATGAATTTTATTTCATAACTCGACCACAAGCCCGTCATAAGCAAATTCAACACCTGCCGGAAGTTTTCTGTTGTCTTCTTCATGCTCAATGTCATGACACATGTGGGTAAAGTACGCCTTGTGAGGCTTTAATTGATTGACGATATGCAATGCCTGTTCGATGCAGAAATGTTTCGCGTGTGGAATATAGCGGAGCGCACCCAGGACAAGCACATCCAGGCCTTTCAGTTTTTCCAACGATTGTGCGGGTATCTCGCTGACATCAGTGATGTAAGCAAACCGTTCAAACCGGTAACCCGTAACCTGCCCATTACCATGGATTGCCTCTACAGGTACGATAGAAAGACTGCCTATTTTTAAATTTTCTTGAATAATGTTCAATGAAAATCTTGGCTTATAACCGCCGGGATCTGATTCATTATGAAAAACATAAGAAAAAGCGTTTCGTATGGTATCGAGGGTGTTAGGAGTGCCGTAAATGGGGATATCCATTCGTTGTGTCATATTGAACCGCCTCAGATCGTCCAGACCAAATATGTGATCTGCATGGGGATGGGTAATGAGCACGGCGTCCAGTCTCGTAACCTTATTTTTAATACACTGAAGTCTTAGCTCCGGCGTGGCATCTATGAGGATATTGTGCCCATTTTCGCTGACCATTACAGAGGTGCGCATCCGCATATTCTTAGGGTTGTCTGATGTACAAACCCTGCAGTTACAAGCTATCATGGGGATACCGTGTGAAGTGCCCGTTCCAAGAAATGTTATTTTCATAAATTCTTTCATTCCTCTCCTGACAAAATTCTGCTATTATTATATGGCTTATTTCATAACGATTTCAAGGATTCTTTTAACTCATAGTGAATGAATATACATGAGGCAAAATTCCATTATGGAAATACGATGAAGGTTGGTTTTTTGCAAACGTCTCCTGTCTTTGGGAAAAAGGAAGAAAACACAGAGAAAGCCATTCTCATGATAAGAGGATTGGATGCCGATCTTATGGTCTTGCCCGAATTGTTTAATACCGGTTATCAGTTTACATCAAGGGAAGAGACACTTACTTTGGCCGAAGAAGTTCCCGCGGGACAAACAACGCAGGCATTGGTTGACCTTGCAATGGAAAAACGCCTATATCTTGTGGCGGGAATAGCGGAACGGGAAAACGGACGCTGCTACAACTCGGCCGTGTTAACAGGGCCGAATGGTTTCATCGGTTGCTACAGAAAGCTACATCTGTTTTATCATGAGAAACAATGGTTCGAGCCGGGAAATACCGGATTGGACGTCTATGACATTGGGCAGGCACGGATCGGCATCATGATCTGTTTCGACTGGTTCTTCCCGGAAGTTGCAAGATACCTGGCCCTAAAAGGGGCGGATATTATCTGCCATCCTGCAAACCTTGTCCTGCCGTATTGCCCGCAGGCAATGATTACACGATGTATTGAAAACAGGGTCTTTGCTATTACCGCCAATCGTGTCGGTACGGAGAAGCGTTTGGAAGAGACATTCACATTTATCGGTACGAGCCAGATTATTGGGACAAAGGGGGAGATTTTAGTTCGTGCTTCATCGGACAATGAGGAGGCGACGGTTGTCGAAATTGACCCAAGGGATGCCCGCGATAAGCAAGTAACCCCTATGAATCATCTATTCAATGACCGACGGTTGAATTTTACCATTCCCGGTGAGAAATGAAATATGTACGAAATTCAATCCTGGCGGAGGTATAATCAGTCTTTGAACGAAAACCAGCGAAGTTCGGTAATACAATGGGAAAAAGGCGTAAAGAGCCGGAAAAAGTATTGAACAAGTGAAGCAGGGGGGAGATATGTGGCTGGAAATGGGGGGCTTGCTATCACTGATGCTGAGATAAAGTTAAGCATTCAATACGTTTATAAAACAGACAAAGGATGTTCGATAGTATCCTCAAAAGATAATTTTGACAATTTTAGCGGAATTAACCCTGTCAGGGTTTTAAACCGTGACAGGGTTGACTTAGTAATTTCAAATTTTGTAATTCGTCTTTATCGATTTAGTAACAAAATTTGGCTGTTATATAATGGGTGTGAATTTATCTCATAAGAAATTATTGTTTCAATGCGTTTCTAATCCCAATTTCGATACCTCAATCTGCCCCTGTCGTGCATAATCAATGGCCTCACCAAGGATACGTGCGGCTTCCTGGGGGGCATGAAAGCCCATTGAATTTTCAGCAGCAACAAAGTCCAATCGCCACTGGGCCTTGCGGTGGAAGTTTTGTGCAGCTTTCAGTTGTTCGGCAGATATTCCAAATTCCTTCGCTTGTTGTAAATCGTGAATAAGGGCAACAACAGCGACCTCTGCACGGCCCATCAAGTTTTTCGTGCGGTCCTGAATCACCTCGACACGTGCCTTGATTTCTGATTCACTAAAATGATGGCAGGTTTGACACGCATTGGGAATATTTAAAATGGGGCTACGCACGTGATGATCGCTGATCTTGATTGCGCCTTCACGTTTATAAGGCATATGGCAATCCGCACACGCCACGCCGCTGCGAGCATGGATACCCTGACTCCACGTTTCAAATTCAGGATGTTGGGCTTTCAGCAACGGTGCACCGGTAGTTTTGTGCATCCAGTCTTTAAAGCCTGATTCATCATAATAATCTTCGATCTGTTCTGCCCGCAGACCTTTGTTCCAGGGATACGTTAAGAGTTTTCCTTCACCTTTAAAATAATACTCCACGTGGCATTGGCCACAGACAAAAGATCGCATTTCCTGCCGCGTCGCCATCGTGTTAACATCGTACTCGTCTTTACGTCCATCTTTACGCCAACGTTCAATACTGGGTAAGTGGGGTAATGGATAATCCGATCTGGCCAACTCCTGAATTGCATTGAGAAAGCCAGGCCTGGTAACGCGTAAATCCATGGTGTCCGGATTATGGCAATCTCCGCATGATACAGGATAAGAAACCATCTTGCGAGCCTCGTCATATGGCATAGCACAGACTATTTCAAAACCTTTCATAATTTGTTCTTGCCGATGTGCCTTGTCTGCAGGTACACCTGCCTTAATTCCGGCTTCACGATAAGCAGGTATGATCGATGAATGGCAGTGCAGACATGCCCCTGGTTGTTTGACAATTTTGATCCGTTCTGTTATGTCCTGGTCTGAAAGCATGTATGCATGGCCTCGCTCTTCACGATAATCTACTCCGAATGCGTAGCCTTTAAATATCTCACGCAGACTTGGGTCCTCTTCGAGCTTATTGAAGGCATCGCTTCCTCCGTGCTTTGTCCTTTCTTTATCGACTGTCCTGCGATAGCTGTCATATTGACGCGGATAATTTTTCCCCCAAATTGCAGGGTCAATAGTATCCTCAGTTATATCCACAACGCGAAACACATGCTGCTTTGCTTCTTCCTTGCGCTGAGTAACATTTATTAACAGAAGGACAATCCCTACGGTAGCTGCAGCAGCCACGAGAATAGTAGATAGATAAAAAATCTTTGTGTTATGCTGATTCATAGTTTGTTTTCTCCTTAATCTAACGCTCTGGGCCGTGCCCGACGCTGCTGTGACAATGGATACAATCTAACATTTGCCTCTCATCGTCTGGATGAGTAGCAATTAATCTTACAAATTCACCGTGACAATACAGGCAATTTTTCTGCAAAATGAGACGATTTGACGAATGAATCCGGATCGGCTCATTAAAATCCTGTAGGGTAAAACCCTTTGAATGGAAGAAGCCGTTTTTTAACTTTGCAAGATATTTAGGTATAAACTCATGCGGTATATGACAATCGTTGCACGTTGCAACGGCATGATGACTCGCCTTTTGCCAGCCATCGTACTGTTCCCGCATGATATGGCAATTCACGCACGCTTTCGGATCATTTGATAGATAGGATGCCCCTTTTGCATAGTAAAAAGTATAGAGGCATAACCCGCAAAATATTCCAAAAAAAAAGCACAGTAAGATACTATAAAGATTTAAACCAGATGGAATTCTCATCGTTTCTTAATTTTTAAGCATGAGTGACATGAGTGAATAGACTGGATTTTTTGATAGGAAGATTAACAACAATTATTTTGATGAAAACGCAGGAAAATAACCTAATCTATCTGACAAGAAAATAAGTAGCAGGGGTCAACTTGCTTTTGTTCAGCATGAATCTTTCCTTTTTTTTCAGCAGTCCTTATTGTCGCAAGTTTTCCGTTTACCTTTTGCTGGTACAAACTGCAAAGAACAACACGCTAAATTGCAGATTGATACAAATATTCTAAAATGTTTTTTATTTCTTTGCGGCAATCTTGCCGTTGAGGGCGTTCAGGAATTTGTCCATATCTACGTTGTGCATCTTGGTTGCCATCTCTATGCTTGCAACCTTGCCCATCGTATTGCGCATCACTGGATTGGCCATTTGGCTAAACCCAAAATCGAGAAAAATTTGTAGTGTTTCAGGATATTGATCTACGACATCAAAGACCTTTGTGTCTTTGGTGACCTCCGTTAGCTTATTAGCAGACACAGATGGCTTGGTTTCTTCTGTAGTGTTCATGGTTTTCCAAATGTTATAGCCGAAGATACTTAGTGCAGCCACTTCAAACCAGCCGGAACTCCCCATGATAGCGTAAAACACAGGCATACCTTCGCTCGTGCCCACCAATATCTGTGCAAATACCCTAAGGAAGCAACCTGCGTTTAATAAAATAAAGGTGAGATTTGATAATCGCAGGCTATACATGTCTATTCCTTTAAAAGTGGGGACCATCTTTGATGCATAGCCAATAATCATCATGGTTATAAAGCCCACAGTAACGGCGTGATTCAGCGATCCGTGAAACCTTCGTTGTAATTCAGAACCGTGCCCCAGGAATGGCATTATGAGAAAAATAATAGTGGTGACAATGAGCCAAATATATGCAGCACGGATAGTCTTGGCGTAACTTCTGTCCATCACCACGTCTTGAAGTTCTTTGGTAGACCTTTCAAAGATGCGCAGACCATAGATGAAGGTAAAAATTGCAAAGGCCATGGGAAATACGATAAATTGCGAAAATCTTAAAGCAATGGTGCTGCTGCCCGCAAATATATGGGCAAGAAAATAGATCGGGATTGATATATTCATAATCCAAAAGGTCAGATTGACAGCCTTTTCCCTGACGGGTTTGATATCAAGGAATGCGAATACCGTCCTGATATTTACGGCAAAGATAAACATGAAAACAAAACCGAAGAGGTAAAGATGCACGAAAGGACTGAAAACGTTCCTGGGAATTTCGTAAAGGTCGTGTTTGTACAAATACAATATCATACCAAAATTTACGAATGTGGCGACAAGTAACCAAATAATGCCCGCCAGGAAAAATTTATCAAAGACGCCGGTTTTTTCTTTGCTTGCGAGTATAGTGCTTAAGATCATGGAGATAAACAAACAAATTGAAATAATCTCAAGGATTGCAGAAATGGGGAGTAAAAATCTGATAGCAGGAAACGGCAAAGGCTGCAGTATTATCCTTAATGAGAGACCCGCGATAAATAACACATAACAAATGTTTACCAGTCTCCTGTATCTGAGTTCAGTGTTTTTTACCCGTGGTATGATATATAAGGCAAAACCCATGATGCAAAGTCCCACCCATCCAAAGATCTGCGCATGACCATGTGCCTGGATGAGTGCATAATAAATTGAATTAAAATCTAACTTAATAGCAATGTAACTTAATACAATTGCGCCAAAAGTCACGCCTACCGTAAGGGTTAAAATGATAGCTGATTTGACGAACTTTTCATAAATCTTATCTTCTTCGAGTTTCGGTATCTCAATATGCTCACCGCCGCCTTTTTCAATTGCCTCATTCAGTTCTTTCACGAGGGTGTCATAATCGACCTCATGCGCCTTGGCAAAAAAAGCGATAGGTTCGTTCGGTCCGCGCACTCCTCCTGCTATGACAAGGTTATACTTTTTAAATACGGCAAGTGTTTCCGGATGGGATTCAATGAGGTTTTTAATTATTGTATTTCTGTTTATTTCCATACACAGCATACTAACTAACTTTACTGAAATTTCAAGAAAATTTAAAATTATTTTAGTTGTGCCATAATGCCATTTTATAATCTTTTTCTGTCATTATGGCAGCACAAATTCAGTGGCGACAAGATCACATAATTATATAATAACTTATTCTCTAATAATGAATTAGGTGTAATATAAAAAATGATTATTCTGTAAGGCATAACATTTGCTATGGTAGTCAATCAGAATTTATTTATATCTTTATACTTTATTTTTTTTGAAAGGAGTAATGTCATGGCTAGAGATTTAATAAAGTGGTCGCAGTTCCCGTCCGTTTCTTCTATGCAAGAGGAAATGAACCGCATGTTTGACCGATTTTTCAGAGGAGGGGAGTTGGTTGAATTTGCCACGGCAGGTACTTGGGCACCTCCACTTGATTTGTCGGAAACGGCTGACAAGATCACTGTAAAGGCTGAGATTCCTGGTATGGACCCGAAGGAAATCGATATTTCGATACAGGGCGATACACTTCTGATAAAGGGTGAAAAGAAGGAGGAGAAAGAGGAAAAGGGCAAAAACTACTACCGTATGGAAAGACGCTACGGAAGTTTTTCCCGCTCTATTGATCTTCCTACCTCAGTGGATACCAACAAAGTGACGGCAGAGTGCAAAAACGGTGTCCTCGAGATTACCATGCAAAAGAAGGAAGAAGTAAAGCCAAAACAGATTTCAGTAAAGGTTAGTTAAGGTAAAAACTTTCGGGGCAAGCAGTCCGCGAGTATCAAGAGACTGCTTGCCCTTTTTTAATAAAATTCTGCAATACCTCTTTTGAGTTATTTTGCAGTTGAACGCGGGAATCAACAAAAGGCAGCGGGTAAAATTGGCAATGAAAAATTATACCTTTTGACTGCTGCATATTTTAATAGCGAATAAGATATGCCGTTAATGATTGCATTCACAACTCTCCCACTACCGTAATCTCCGTTTCCAAAGCATAACCCAATTCCCGTTTTACTTTCTCTTGCACAAACGTAATTAACTGCAATACATCGCCAGCCGTGGCATTGCCGGTATTGACAATAAAGTTTGCGTGTTTCATCGATACCTCAGCTCCACCGATGCGCTTGCCTTTGAGACCTGATTGCTCGACCAATCTTCCCGCCCCGATACCTTTGATTTTTTTAAACACCGAGCCGCAACTCGGATATTCAGTTAATTGAGGTTGCCTGGCGGTGCGCCAGGCCATGTTCGCATTCATTATTGCCTCTATCTCCTCTTTCGGCTTTGGCCTGAGCTGGAATGTTACGTCGAGTACAATATCTCTCCGCCTCTGCAAAATACTCTTATCGTAACCGAACTGAAAATAATCGGCCCCAACCGTACGGCACTGCTCTTCTTCTGTAAATATGCGGCTTATACGGACTATCTCCTCAATAAATACCGTCCGTTGCCTGTCAGGCGACAAAAAGTGCAGGTTCTGCCACATAGCGCCGCCAACGGTACTTGGGATGCCCACAAAATGTTCAAACCCGGATAATCCCCGATCCCTGCATTGCTCTATGAGATCGGACACAATTACGCCGCTTTCCACGACTACTTTATCTTCGTCAGAGAAGGTAATTTTATCCGTTACATTATGAATCACCAACCCCCGGAATCCTTTATCGGTAACTAAGATATTAGCCCCGCAACCCAATAAGAAAAAGGGAATCCCGTTGCGCATGGCTTCTGATACGGTATGAGTCAATTCATTTATGGTGTGGACTTCGGCAAAAAAATCTGCAGGCCCGCCAATTTTATAGGTTGTAAACGGCGCCAGGATTTTATCTCTTTCTACGTTCGGAATATTCAGTAACATAATGGATTTGGCAGAAGGCAACGGCAATCAGCAGCGCAATTTCTTATCGTATCCCGAATGCTGACTGTCAATCGCCCGCGGCTACTATTTTGAATAACACATTCTTATTGACATTGACAAATTAGGTCATTCCCCAATACATGTGCACTATTATTACTAAGCTAAGCCTCGGCCATGCAAGGGAGAGCAGAAAAAACGACACTGAAATATTGGAAAAATAGAGAAGCCATTCTTAGAATACCCCGTAGGTTGTTTCGGTGGCAAATCGTAAAGAAAGTAGTTAAAAGTGAAAGGGAGTTTAGCACATAGCGTATGGGAATGCAAGTATCACACAGTATGGGCGCCAAAGATAAGGTGTAAAACCATCTCTGGAAAATTTCGGCAAGAGATTAGAGCAATCCGGCGGAGGTTGTATTTGAGAAATACAGTAAGTTAAAATGGAATTTAAAGGTACAGCTTTTGGGCGCATGTGTACTCTTAAAAGAATGGTAGGACAAGCGTCCCCGCTTGTCATAATGGCAAATTCCGATTTCACAAGCATCCCCGTTTACCGTGATGCCATATAGCGCTTTATGAAGAGTATAAATATTATAAGCAAACGAAAACAGTTTCGTAAGGATTGCGCGCAAGCGAGACGCGTGCGCTACCATATATCCGCAATCCGAAAATGTACCATGGATGGATCTTACTGTTGGACAATTATTTTGCCGGACAAATCATCCATAGTCGGATTTAGGGATACTCATTGTCAGAGAAACACCAATCAAAATATCAGCAAACCTTCGTATTCCCCGCCACATTACTTCAAC
>WBZR01004522.1_pt1 | contig 11307 bp, 10 predicted proteins | sample 5204231 | NCBI WGS metagenome assembly WBZR01 (sample SAMN12412403, study PRJNA552823) | activated sludge metagenome | isolation source: activated sludge from anammox sidestream of wastewater treatment plant... | place: USA: Virginia | collected 2017-08
ATTGCGTCGGCAAGCGCTTCGTCGCCGTACTGGCCATCGAGAGCTGACCGCTCGACCTCCACCGACTCCATGGAGTCGGACTGGAAGCCACCGATGACCTCCGTATTCGTCCCAACGGGGTCGGTCGGCGGGACGTAGACCGTGCCACCTTCCGAAACGATATCGTCGTACATCTCACTCGGCCCGGCGGCTGCGAACGAGTCGACGATGGTCTTTGCGCCGGTGAAATCAACCGCGCTGAGGGCTTCGTCACTTTCGAGGCCAGGCGTTGCGCCGTAGAACATACCGACACGGGTTTCTCCGAGGTGTGCACGCCCAATGCGCTCGGGGAACGCTCCGTCGACTTCGATCGCGTCATCAACGTCCCTGCCCTGGGCGAGATCTCTTACGATGTCGAGCGCGGCCTCGCGCTCGGTGTCGGTCGACACGATCCCGGAGAGCACGAGTCGTCCTTCATCCTCTTCGACCGCGATGGCAAGACCGGCGACCTCCGTCATGGCTCGTTCGATACGCCTGGTAAGTACGCTCATGAGTGGGGACCTCGTACGTCATCGGCTGGCACACTCGCCGCACGACCAGTGTGCCTGGAACCGCACGCGGCCCGCATAACGCGAGATCCGAAAAGCGTTACGAACATCTGGTGCGTGGTATCAGGCCTCGACCGGGAGCCAGCCACGCCCAAGGAGCCGCGCCACGCCCATTGCGGCAACAGTCCCCGCGGTCCCGGCATAGATAACGAGAGCGACGGCGTTCCCACTATCGGTGCCCGAGGTAAGCCCGTGTGCGAGAGCAAGCAGCCAGGCGGGGAAGGCGAGAAGGTGAAGGTTCCGCCAGAGTGACCAGCGCATCGAACCGGCGAGAGCCGTGCTCACGAGGACTATTGCGAGCAGCCATTCGGCAAGGGCACCGAGACCAACCTGGATCGGCCTGTACCCCGCGATGAACGGGACGAGTGCATCGGTGACCGCGAAGCTCACGACAGGATCGAGAAGAAGGGCAACCACGTGCAGGGCGAGGAAAGAGAGCGCCAACACCGAGATCGCACGGTGCGACTCGAGGACAAGGGAAAGCGGACCATCGACCACCCGATAGCGCATGTGGACAGCGATCCCGCTGACGACCGAGAGCCAGAGCAGCAGGTAGCTGGAGAAGCCGGCGGCACGTGCTGCATCCCAGGTTGCGGTGCCGGTGTTGCTGTCTTCACCGATGCGGGCGAGGAGAGCACCCACGCAGAGTACCGCGAGGACGATGGCACCGAGCTTCCAACTCATTCAGGATCCTCGCGACATCCGGGGGCGGCGTGCAGGTGCCGCCAGCTGGCCGTGTATCGCGGGTGAGGCGGAGTCGGGGTCGGTTGAAACCGTTGACTGAGATGCGGCGGCAGCCTGGTGATTGGTCGCGCCAAAGAGCATCCATCCACCCGCGAACCCGGTGAGGGAGAACGCGGCAATTGCAAGCTTGAGTCGTGAATGGCGCTCGTTGGCGAGTCTGCGCCTGGATGTCGTCATATCAGCCCTCTCGCTTACTGTATGGGGCAAACAGGGTGAGCGGTGACGGGCGGAGTATCTCTTTTGCGAATCTTTCCACACCCGTCACCTTCCATGCGCCATGCGCCATATGCTCGGTGTCGGGTGGGCAGATGGCACAAAGGAGAACACCATGGAGAGCCAGGCGAGCGAGCCGCACATCTCGTTTCTACAGCGGCGAGCGACGCGCCGGGCGTTGCTCGGGGGAGCAGCAGCGGTCGCTGCTGCGGGCACAGCCGTCGCGGTTGTGGGGATCGGCGAACAGGGCGCAGGAGGTGGGGCAACAAAGGCGGCCGGGGCGGCGCGCAGTGGAGCAAGCACGACCGGGGGGAGCCTCCAGGCGACACCAGACCTGGCGAAGCAACCCATCGATGACCCAAAGCGACGGGCTGCACACCTGTTGCGGCGAGCGGGATTTGGCGGGACGCTCGCCCAAATCGAGGAGTTCTCGAAGCTCGACCGGGGCGATGCGGCCGACCGCCTGCTGAACTACGAAGCCTCGGACAATTCGGTACTCGATACACAGGTAGCCAGGCTCGGTCTGAACCTCAACAACCCGCGCCCGGCCGACATGGTGCGCTGGTGGCTTACGCGAATGGTCTACACCACCCGGCCACTGGAAGAGCGCATGACCTACATCTGGCACGGGCTGCTCACGAGCCAGGTGAGCAAGATCGGTGCACAGCGAGCGAAGCTGATGGTTCGCCAGAACGAACTCTACCGAAAGATGGCACTGCCACGGTACGACGAGCTGGTAAAAGCCGTAAGCAAAGACCCGGCGATGCTTGTCTACCTTGACGGGGCGGAGAGCACCAGGGCCCATCCGAACGAGAACTATGCCCGGGAGCAGATGGAACTCTTCACGATGGGCGTGGGGAACTACACAGAAGAGGATGTGCGCGAGAGCGCCCGGGCGTTCACGGGGTATCGGTTCACCCAGCCAAAGAAAACAGGTGACAAGGATTTCGATATAGATAGCTGGGACCCGCAGTTTTTCCTGGCGGCGAACCAGCACGACAACGGGACGAAGACATTCCTCGGCAAGACCGGTAATTTCGGCGGCGACGACATCATCGACATCATCATGGGCACGAAAGCAGCCGGCGAATTCATCTGCCGGCGGCTTTTCATGGAGCTGGCGAACTACAACCCGGGCGATGAATCAGTGGCGAAGCTCGTGGATGTGTGGAATAGCTCGAACCACGACATCAAGGCGATCGTCCGTGCAATCCTGGTCAGCGACGAGTTCTACTCCGAGGCATCGTACCGTGCATTCGTTCGGAGCCCGGTGGAGTTCGTCGTGAACAGCATACGCGGACTTCAGCTCGAACCGGATGCAAAGCGGGCTATGCAAGATCAGAACATCCAGGGGATGGACCAGGTGCTATTCGAGCCACCGAATGTCGCTGGCTGGCCGGGAGGATCTGCGTGGTTATCGTCGAGCACGTTTTTCGCACGGACGAACTTCCTCGATGGGTTGTTGTTTGGGAAAGGGAAGACACCGCCACCGATCCCGGCGCTCGCGGGGCTGACGACCGCGGACGAGATGACAGACCGCCTATTGGCGATCTTCGTTGACGGGAACATGCCGGATGCGTCGCGCCAGGCGATCGTGCAACACGCGACAGGGATCACCAACCAGGCAGAGCGAGCCGCAACAGTCGCCTACCTCGTGCTCGGCAGTCCCGAGTACCAGCTCACCTAAGGAGGCCTGCCATGATTTCGCGAAGAGACTTCGTCAGGGGCGGGGTTGCACTCGTCAGTATTGGTACGACCGCAAACTCGCTCCTCAAGGGGACAATCGCCTTCGCCGCCCAGAATCCACGGGATGTCAACACCGCGAACAACGGCAAGATCCTCGTCCTCGTGCAGCTCGCCGGGGGGAACGATGGGCTGAACACGGTCGTGCCGCTGGGCGATTCGACCTACCATTCTGTCCGGAAGGCGATCGGTTTCAAGGACGAGGACCTGCTTCCGCTCGGATCGGGGCTGAGCCTGGCGCCACAGCTCGCGGGTCTCAAGGGGTTGTGGGATTCTGGAAAACTGGCAGTAGTTCGCGGGGTAGGCTACCCGGACCAGAACTATAGCCACTTCAAATCGATGGCGATCTGGCAGTCGGGCGACCCGGAGCTGAAGCTGCAGGACGGGTGGCTGGGGCGGACGCTCGACCAGATGGAGTCACAATCGCACGACCCGTTCCTGGGATTCAATATCGGTGGTTCGACGCCGCCCGAGTTGCGTGGTGAGAAGGTAGCGATCCCGAGTGTCCAAAATCCGGCGGCCTACGGTTTCCAGAAGAACGGCAAAGTGGTCGATTCGGTGAACGACGGGCGGACAGCGACGCTGATGAAGCTCTATGAGCAGTATCCGGCGCAATCACCATACGGAGTGCTCCTGGAGTCGACCGTTGAATCAGCGGTCAGCAGTGCCCAGCAACTTGCGAAAGCGGGCAGCGTGTACAAGCCTGCGGTGGAATATCCGAAGACATCGTTCGGGTCGGGGCTTTCGGTCCTGGCAGAGGCGATCGTCGGAAATCTCGGGATGCGAGTCGGGCATATCACCCTGGGTGGGTTCGATACACACGCGAAGGAGACCGACGACCATGCGAAGCTCATGAGCGAACTCGACCAGGGTTTGACGGCGTTCTACAACGACCTCGCGAAACAGGGCCGCGCCGATGATGTGCTCGTCCTGACATGGAGCGAGTTCGGGCGGCGGGTGCAGGAGAACGCCAATGGCGGCACCGACCACGGATCGGCGAGCATCATGTTTGCCCTGGGGAACGGTGTGAAGCAGGGGTTCTATGGTGACCAGCCAAGTCTCACGAAGCTCGTTGACAACGGTAACCTGAGCTTCACCACCGATTTTCGGTCGGTGTACTCGACGGTGATCGACCGATGGCTCGGTGTGCCATCGGAGGCACTGCTGGGAAAGCAGTGGGGCGACCTGGGCTTCCTAACAGCGTGAGCACCATTGCCATCGCCCATTGCGGCGGACTACCATCGGCCGCTGGCCGGTCCATGGGCAAACTCGCCGGCACCGGGGGCAATCGATGGCAACGAACCGAAAGCCGGACGTCCTGCTCGACGGGCTGAAGTTCACCGAGGCGCCACGCTGGCACGGCGGGAAGCTCTGGTTTTCTGATTTCTACCTGCATGCCGTGATGACGGTAAGTATGGACGGGCATGCAGAAAGGGTGCTCGACGTGCCGGCCCAGCCGTCAGGATTGGGATGGGCGCCGGACGGGGCGCTTCTCGTTGTTTCAATGCTGGACCACCGGTTGCTGCGGGCGGATGGAAGCTCTGTCACGACCGTCGCGGATCTTTCGGCGTATGCCACGGGCCCGTGCAACGACATGGTTGTCGATCACCAGGGCCGGGCCTACATCGGGAACTTCGGCTTCGACCGTGAGAAGGGTGAGGAGCCGCGGACGACGGTCATGGTGAGGGTGGACCCGGATGGGACCATCTCGGTAGCTGCAGATGAGTTGCTGTTCCCGAATGGGACGGTGATAACACCGGACGGGCGAACGCTGATAACGGGAGAGACGTTTGGACGCCGCCTGTCGGCGTTCGATATCGAAGCCGGCGGCTCGCTCACGAATCGCCGCGTGTTCGCACAGTTCGACGATGTGTACCCGGATGGCATCTGCCTCGATACGGAAGGGGCTATCTGGGTTGCGGACCCGGTGGGCAGGCGCGTGGTGCGGGTGGTTGAAGGCGGTGGGATCAAGGAAACGATCGCAATCGAGGATGGGACAGCCTTCGCCTGTATGCTCGGGGGCCCCGACCGGCAGACGCTGTTCATCTGCACCGGGTCGGGAAGCGGGGCTGCCGCGGCGGCCACGAACGATGCCAGGATTGAAACCATCCGCGTTGACGTCCCGGGGGCTGGTCTGCCGTGACCAGCGATGCGACACGGCCCTGGATTGCCGGTGACCCGGGGCTCGAAGGGACCCGAGTGGGATACCGCGGGCTAACAAAGGGGGGACAATGATGGCGCGAGTGCCATACTTGAGCGCAGAGGACTTGAATCCCGAAGACCAGGACCTGCTGGCACGGAATATCAACCTCTATCGGGCACTGGTGCATAGCCCGAAGGGGGCGCGGGCGTTCAGCAAGCTGGGCGGGTTCATCCGTTTCCAGAGCAAACTCGACCCACGGCTCCGAGAGATGGCGATCCTGCAGGTGGGGTACCTGTCGAAGGCACCGTACGAGTATTCGCACCACATCAAGCTGGGCCGGGAGTTCGGCGTGAGCGATGACGACATCCGGGCGATCGCAGAGGAGACGGCGGGCCGCGCAAGCGACCTCGATCCGCTCTCCAGCAGCGTGCTGCGAGCGGCGCGGGAGATGACGACAGGGCTCGCGATCACCAACGGAACGTGGAATGAGCTTGCCGAGGCGCTCGATACAGAGGCGCTCACCGACCTCGTCATCACCATCGGGTTCTACAACGGAGTGGTGCGGTTGCTGGCGAGCCTCGAAGTTGATGTCGAGGAGGAGTACCTGCGCTACCTCGTCGAGTTCCCGTTGCCGGCATGAGTGAGCGATGGCCGTGGCGAGAGTACAACCGGGCGTTCTGGGACGAGCGCGTGCCGTTACACCTCCGCAGCGAGTTCTACGGGCTCGACCGGTTCAAAGGCGGCTACGACCCGATCGCAAACCGGCCGTTCGAGATCGCCGAGATGGGAGACGTGAAAGGGAAATCGCTCCTCCACCTGCAATGCCATTTCGGGATGGATACGCTGGCATGGGCGCGGCGGGGAGCGGAGGTGACCGGGTTGGATTTCTCGGCGCCAGCGGTCGAAGCGGCGCGAGAGCTCGCGAGGGAACTCGGATTGAGTGGCCGTTTCGTGGTAAGCGATGTGTACGGCGCAGAGGCAGCATTGGATGGGAGGCAGTTCGACATCGTCTATACGGGCCGGGGCGCACTCGTATGGCTGCCAGATGTTCCCCGGTGGGCACGAGTCGCCGCATCGCTGGTCAAGCCCGGGGGATTTCTCTACCTGAGCGAGTTCCACCCGTTCCACGAGGTTTTCGCGGATGAAGACCTTACCCTGCGTTATGACTACTTTGACCGGGAGCCTCGGATCTTCGAGGAGTCCGGCTCATACGCGGCCGAAGGAGCGACAACGCAGAACACCACCTATGAGTGGGCGCACGGGCTGGGCGAAGTGGTGACTTCGATCATCGAGGCCGGGTTACGGCTGGAGTTCCTGCACGAGTTTGAGTACACGGGCTGGAAGCGGTGGCCATTCATGGAGAAGACGGGCAACGAGGTCTATCGGATGCCCGAGGGCATGCCCCTGGTGCCACTGTCATACAGCCTGAAGGCCTCGAAACCCGCCTGACTCGCTAGACGGCTCCGTTGGCACGCAGGGATGCAATCGCACTCTCGGCGTAGCCCATCTCCCGCAGGATCTCTTCCGTGTGCTCGCCAAGGTCCGGGGCACGCTTTGGGCCGACGCGGGGCATACCGTCGATATTGAGCGGATGGTTGACGATGAGCTGCGCCGGAACCGATGCGTCCACGGGTGGGACGGCCATGTTGTTCGCGAGCACCTGCGGGTCCGTGGGAACATCCTCCATCTGGGCGATGAGCACAACCGGGACGTCGTTCGCACGGAAGAGAGTCATCCACTCCGCAGCCGTGCGCTCACGAAAGATGTCACGGATGACGTCAACGAGTTCTTCGAGGTGTTGCATACGAGTGGCCGGGTTATTGAATCGCTCATCGGCGAGGAGGTCATCGCGTCCCACGACGATGAACATGCGGTCGTACTCTTCCTGCGTACGGACCATGTAGAGCGAGAGGAGGCGGCCATCGCTGGTCTCGAACTGGACACGGTTGGGGTTGATGACAACGGCGTTGCGGACCGTAGAGAAATCAGCACCGACGAGCGCACCCTGGGCGTAGCAAGCGTTCGACCAGAGGCCGTTGGCGAGCAGGCTCGTGTGGACGTGGCCGCCTTTGCCAGTCCGTTCGCGGCGTAGCAGCGCAGTGACGATGGAGGCGTAGACGGTGACGGCCGTCGGATGGTCACCCATGCCGGGGACCGAGGCGCCGGGCATGGAATCACGCGCCCGGACCATATCCATGAGGCCGGTGCGCGCCCACCAGGCCACACCATCGAAGCCCTCGCGCTCCGCATCGGGGCCGTACTCACCATAGGCGGTGAGGGATGCGTAGATCATGCGGTCGTTGAGCGGCGCAAGGTCCTCGTAGCGGAGGCCGAACTTGCGGCGCGTTTCGGCGGGCTGATTCGTGATGTACACGTCGCATTCGCGTACGAGGCGATGGAGGATCTCCTTTGCCTGGGGCGTGTGCAGATTGAGAGTCAGGCTCCGCTTGTTGCGGGCATCCATGAGCCACATGTAGTTCGGCTCGGCAGCGGGGCTGATTGGGGCGTTCGAGAGCGCGCGGTAGGCGTCACCGACGCCGGGTGTCTCGACCTTGATTACATCAGCGCCGAAATCCGCAAGAATGGTGGCTGCGACGGGCCCTGCAATCCAGGTGCCAACATCGAGAACCTTGAGCCCCGCGAAGAGCAGCCCTTCCTCGTTCATAAGAACCTCATTGTGTTCACGGTACATGCAGTGGCGCACCCATCTTCGATTCGAGAGGCAGGACCAGCCGTTAGCGCTGGACGAGCTGGGTCAGCACGCCGCCTGTCATGGACGGGTGGATGAAGACCTGTCCCTTTACCGGGTTGCCAGGGCCCGGGTCACCGACGAGGCGGATGCCCTTGTCGCGAAGCTCTCCGAGGGTTTTCTCGAGGTCATCGACCCTCATGGCGACGAGGTGGACTCCTTCGCCCTGCTCGGCGAGCCTCTTGGCGATGGGGCCCTGGTCGCTCGTTGCCGAGACGAGTTCGAGGTAGGAGCTGTCAAAGCGGAAGAAGGCCATAGCCATACCGGCGGCAGGCGCCTCAGAGCGGTCGGAGACGTTCGTCCCGTAGATGGTCTCGTAGCGGCCAACGGCGGCGTCGAGGTCTTTCACGGCGATGACGACGTGGTCGATTCCCTGGAACACGATGTGAACCCTCGGTCGAATGTGACCGAAGCCTACGCGCTGGAGGCTTCGAAGGCCACCCGTGCGGCCGGTGCAAGGGCGGCGTAGAATGCGCCGGCAATCCCCGGAGGTATCCGATGCCCTATATCGACCGCAGCGGTGTGAAGATCTATTACGAGGACAATGGTAGCGGTTCGCCCATTTTGCTGAGCCATGGTTACAGCGCGACATCGCAGATGTGGCAGGGCCAGGTTGCGGCACTCAAGGATCGTTATCGCGTCGTGACCTGGGACATGCGCGGGCACGGGCAGTCGGATAGTCCCGACGACCCGGCGCAGTACTCGGAGGAGGCGACCTGCGACGACATGGCGGCGATCCTCAACGAACTGGGAATCGAACAGGCGGTGATCGGCGGCCTTTCGCTCGGCGGCTACATGTCTCTGGCATTCAATGTCCGGCGGCCCGGGATGGTGCGGGCGTTGATGCTGTTCGACACGGGGCCGGGATACAAGAACCCGAAGGGCCGTGAGGCGTGGAACGAGACGGCGTATGCACGCGAACGGGCGTTCACCGAGAAGGGTCTCGAGGCGCTCGGCCGTGGTGCAGAGGTGAAGGTGGCTCAGCACCGGTCGGCCAGGGGCCTGGGGCTTGCTGCGCGCGGAATGCTGGCACAGTTCGATTCGCGGATCATCGAATCGCTGGAGACGATCGCCGTGCCGACGCTGGTGCTGGTCGGCGAGAACGACCAGCCGTTCCTGGGTGCAACCGAGTACATGCTGAACAAGATCCCGGGGGCACAGAAAGCGGTAATCCCGAACGCCGGGCACGCAGCGAATCTCGACCAGCCAGCCGCCTTCAACGAAGCGGTCGAGGTGTTCCTCGCCGGGCTGAAACTGAACGGCTGAGACGATTGCCGGCGAAGGGCATTCGCCATTCGAGGGCCTGCGTGTCATCGAACTCCCGGGGGCGCGGACACTGCTCACCGGGAAGCTCCTCGCTGACCTCGGCGCAGATGTCGTGAAGGTAGAACCACCGGGGGGCGACCCGGTCCGGCAACGGGCACCTTTCGCGGGCGGGCAGAGCCTCGTATGGACCGCCCTCAACCTCGGCAAGCGAAACATCGGAGCCGACCTCGAAACAGCGGATGGCACCCGACTTGTACGGGAACTCGCGGCCCGCGCTGACGTGCTATTGCATGGGATGACGAGCGCGGAGGCGGAGAGTGCCGGCTTCTCCGAGGCGGAGCTACGGGCGGCCAACCCCGGGCTAATCATCACGGCGGTGACCGCGTTTGGGGCCGATGGGCCGCTGTCTGGCTGGCAGGCCGAGTCACTCCAGGCGTTCGCGGCGGGCGGATACCTCTACATGACCGGCGACGAGCATGGGACACCAATTCAACCAACGGCGCCGCTCCAGATGGAGCTCCACGCCGGGCTCCATGCGTTCGCGGCGGTCGTGCTGGCGCTGCGACGGCGGCGGTTGAGCGGAGCGGGTGCGTTCATCGACCAGTCGATGCGCGACACCGGGCCATGGATGCTGACGAACAGCTACCAGCACTGGGACCTCCAGAAGGTGAACCTCCGGCGACTCGGGCAGACGCGCGACATGGGGACGAAGCGGCGGCTACGGATGGTCTACCGGACGGCTGACGGCTACGCGGTATGGATGTTCACGACGGGGCACCTTGGAGCTCGCAGCCTGGCCGCGCTGGTGGCATGGATGGAAGAGCACGGAATGGCACCCCCGTGGCTGAAGAGCATCGACTGGGAAGCGACCGATCTCCTGAATAGCGAGGAGGGCCTTGCCCAACGGCTCGAGGCCCAGTTCGGGGCGTTCTACGCAACGCGGACGGGGAGCGAGATCCTCTCCTGGGCCGTGGCCAACGGGATGATGCTTGCCCCAATACGGACCGTTGCAGATGTAGCGAACGACGAGCAACTCGCGGCGCGGGGGGCATGGAGGATGCTCGAGCAGCCGGGCCTCGGTCACATCATCGTCCCCGGTTCGCCCGTGCGTATGGAAGGTGTGCGCTGGGAAACACGGGGAACGGCTCCAGCGTACGGGTCGACGCGGATCGAGGACATCGAGTGGGAGGAGCGGCCGGCGGGGATCGCCTTTACCCGTCGCGGCTCGCTGCCGCTGGAAGGAGTACGGGTTCTCGACTTCGGAACCACGCTCGCGGGGCCGATCGCCGCGCGGCACATGGCGGACTTCGGAGCGGAAGTCATCAAGATCGAATCGGAAGCCCATCCCGATTCCCTGCGGGTCGGGACACCGTACGCTGCCGAGGGGGGGATCGACCGGTCGGCGTACTTCGCGGCGTACAACGCGGGCAAACGAAGCTTCGCCCTGGACCTGCACCATCCCGGAGCGAAGGACATCGTTCGGCGGCTGGTAGAGCGGGCGGATGTACTACTCGAGAACTTCGCACCCGGCGTCATGGCACGTCTGGGCCTTACGCCGGACCAGCTTCTCGAATGGAATCCTCGCCTCATTATCGCCAGCCACAGCCTGCAGGGGCAGACCGGGCCGTTATCGCGGCATCGTGGCTACGGGCAGATTGCGAGCGGGATGACCGGCTGGTACGACCTGACGGGCGAGGAGGGCGGCGAACCCCTGGGGCCGTACTCGGCGTACACCGATTTTCTCTCCTGGCCGTTGCTGCTGAGTGCCATCCTCATTGCGCTCGAGACGCGGGAGACCACCGGGTTCGTGACGCGGATAGATCACGCGCAGGTGGAATCATTGAAGCAGTTGCGCTTATCCG
>WBZR01004523.1_pt1 | contig 11303 bp, 9 predicted proteins | sample 5204231 | NCBI WGS metagenome assembly WBZR01 (sample SAMN12412403, study PRJNA552823) | activated sludge metagenome | isolation source: activated sludge from anammox sidestream of wastewater treatment plant... | place: USA: Virginia | collected 2017-08
CCTTCGTATTGTGTTCCATTTTACAGGCAGATCTTGCGCCCGTTCAGTGCGCATGTTACAATCAAGAAGCTTTGATTATCAAACTAAACAGCAAGGAGGCCCCCATGCAGACGGCCCTGCAAGTCAGGTTTCACGGCACCGATCCTTCAGCGGCGATGGAATTCACCATCCGCGAGCACGTACAGAAGCTCGAGCAGTTCTACGATGGCCTGATCGGTTGCCAGGTCAGCCTGGAATCGCGCCACCAGCATCACCGGCAGGGCAACCTGTTCACCGTGCATATCCGGCTGGTCGTGCCGGGAGAAGAACTCGTCGTGACCCGCAACCCGGAGCGCGACCCGCGCCATGAAGACCCCTATGTCGCCGTGAGCGATGCCTTCCGCGCGGCACGGCGCCAGCTCGAGGAATATGCCGGCAAGCGCCATGGCAAGACCAAGCGCCACCAGGCCAGGCCGCGCAGCCAGGGAAGCGGTGCGGCGGCGCAGGAAAGCGAGCAACAGGGCGACTGAGCCCGGGACGCCCGTCATGCGCAGCAAGGCACTCGCCGCCGGCACGCTGCTGGCGGTGTCAACCTGGGTCGTGCTGCCCGCGGGCGGCCAGCCCGCGCCGGAGCCCGTCGCGGCGCCCGTCCCGGCAACCGATGATCCGGCCGAGCTCAAGCGGCTCTGGGCGCAGCAGCAGGACGCCGAGCGATGGGAGAAGGGCCGTCTGCTGAAGCAGATCGATGACCTGCAGGTCGAACTCGCCGCCAGGGGCGTGCTCGATTACCGCAAGCTCGACTATGCGAGCACGGACGGCCTGCGGATTCCCGCCTACCTCTTCAAGCCGCTGGCCATGCCGGCCGGCAAGGTGCCCGCCGTCATCTATGCCCATGGTGGCCAGCACGGGCAATTCCGCTCGCGCATGGTGCCGCGCCTCGCGGAGTTCGTGCGGCGCGGCTACGTCGTGCTCGCCCCCGACTATCGCAGCAGCTCGGGCTACACCATGGAGTTCCACGACGCGGCGGACTACGGCGGCAGGGAAATCGACGACATGCTGGCCGCCCGCGATTTCCTTGCCGCCATGCCCGGCGTGGACGCGCAGCGCATCGCCATCATCGGCGAGAGCCACGGGGGCTACAACACCTTGATGGCCCTGGCGCGGGCACCGGAGCGGTTTGCGGCAGGCGTGGATTTCTTCGGGCCAACGGACCTCGTCTGGCGGCTCACGGCCAGCCCGGGCGAGAACCCCAATGCCGAGCCCGGTGACCGCGAGGTCTTCGCGCGCATGGTCGGCAGGAGCATCGACGAGGCGCCCGAACTCTACCGCGCCCGCTCACCCCGCTACCTGGCGACGGCCAGCGGTCCGCCGCTGCTGATCCTGCATGGCGACAAGGACGCGATCGTCAGCATCCGGGAATCCGCCTGGATGGCCGAGGCCCTGGAGAAGGCGGGCCGGAAGAACTTCAGCTTCCACGTCATCCACGATGGCCAGCACGGCTATCCGCGCCCGCAGATGGACGAGGCCTGGCGCCTCGCCTACGACTTCCTGGACCGGGTATTCGGCGGCCAGGCACCCGGCGGCTGACCCGCCGCTAGTGGAACGGCACCGGGCTGTCCGCGCCGGGCGCCGGGTGCATGAAGAAGTCGTGCAGGTACTTCTCGCCCTTGTCGTCGAGGATCGTCACCACGGTCTTCAGCTGCGGGAAGCGCTCGCGGATGCGCCGCGCCGCCAGCAGGTGCGCGCCGGAGCTCGGGCCGCAGAACAGGCCGCGCGTGCGCGCCAGCTTGCGCATCTCCGCCACGGCATCGCTGCTCGACACGCCGAGCGTGTCGTTGATGAGGTCGCGGTGGTGGGCGAAGATTCCCGGCACGAAACCGTCGGAGATGCCCTCGATCTGGTGCAGCGCCACCTCGCCGCAGAGGATCGTGCGCGATTCCGCCGGCTCCATCGCGAACAGGCGCACCGACGGATTCACCCTGCGGAAGGCCTGGCCGACACCGACCAGGGTGCCACCGGTGCCGACACCGTGCACGAAGGCATCCGGCACCCGGCCGTCCGGCAGCTGGGCGAGGATCTCCGGGCCGAGGATCTCGCGGTTCTCGTCGACATTCCATTCCGACTCGAACTGGCCGGGAAAGAAGAACCCCGGCTGGCGGCCGAGCTGCCGCGCCCGCTCCAGCGCATCGTTGACGTGGAAGGTGCCGCAGAACAGGACCTCGGCGCCATAGGCGCGCGAGATGGCCACGCGCTCGCTGGACAGCCCCTCGGGCATCACCACGATCATGCGGTAGCCCTTCACCGCGGCCACCATCGCGAAGGCATTGCCGGTGTTGCCGCTGGTGGCCTCGACAATGGTGTCGCCGGGCTTGATGGCGCCGGTCTCCTCCGCCCGCTCGATGATGTATTTGGCGATCCGCGCCTTGATCGAGCCCGATGGGTTGAGGAACTCGCACTTGGCGAAAACGCCGTCGATCTCCAGGAGCGGCGTGTCGCCGACGGCGTCGAGGATGCTGGCCGAAAGGCCGGTGTAGCGGGTTGCCATGATGGGGCTCCGGTTGCGCTGCGTACAGTGTCGCCGCGCGGCGCGCGGCGGTGGTTGATTCAGGTCAGCTGCGATCGCAGGAGCTCACGGCTGGCGGCCGCGCTGGGTCGCGCGGCCACGCGCTCGAACCAGGGGCCGATCCGCGGCAGCCCGCGGTCGAAGGGCTGGTTCACCGCAAGGCCGAAGTCCAGCCAGACGTACAGCCAGATGTCGGCGGCGCTGAAACGCTCGCCGCAGAGATAGGGGCCGGCACCGAACAGGCCATCCAGCCAGCAAAGACGGTCCTGTGCCACCCGCTTCAGGCCGGCTGCCGCCTCCGGCACCACCGGGATGCGCGGCTGGAAGCGCGCCAGCCCCTCGCCGTAGTGGTAGGCGTTGTGGATGAACTCGGTGATGTTGAGTTCCACCCGGCGCCACCACTGCCGCGTCAGGCCACGCTCCGCGGCCGTGCTGCCGATCAGCGCCGGCGCGGGATGCAGCTCCTCGAGGTACTCGGCGATCGCCACCGCCTCCGCCAGCGTGCTGCCATCGTCCAGGCGCAGCGCCGGGGTCTGGCCGGCGGCATTGACCGCGAGGAAATCCGGCGCGCGGTTCTCGCCCGTCATCACGTCGATCGTCACCGCCGGCAGGCGCAGCCGCTTCTCCAGCAGGAACATGCGCAGGCAGCGGGGGGCGGGACTGTGGGCGTCGTAGATCAGCACGGAATCTTCCGGGAGAGTCGTTGCCAGCGCACATTACACCGCAGCCACCGGCAAGGTCACGCCGGGATATACTCGGCGCCGGCGACCGGATGCAAGGGGAGGCAGGCTCATGCGCAGCGCCACGGCACCATGGCTGGCAGGCCTCGTGCTCGCCTGCGCCTCGCTGCCTGCTGCTGCAGCGCCGCCGATCCGCACCCTGAGCGAACAGGAAGTGTGGGACCTCATGGCCGGCGCGGCCATCGACGGTACACGTGGCCGGGTCAAGCCGGTCGCGCCATTCATCGAGGGCGCGGTACGCAAGCTGCTCGCCGAGGGCAAGCCGTTCCGCCTCATCGCCCTGGAAGACGTGCCGGACGACTGGACGCTCGCCGAAGCCGGCGGCCGAATCGGTGGTGGCGGTGCCTGGACCCATGTCGCCGAGCGCATGAAGCAGCAGGGTACCCCCGTGGTGCCGGCAACCGATGGCATGCGCCTCGCCATGGAAGCCCTCGAGCGACAGACCGGCCACCGGCTCGATGCGGTGGTGCGCGCGGAGGCCGCGGAGGCCACCGCCGCGGCGTTCCAGGCAGCCATGGCGGCAGGCCTGCCGGTGGTCGATGCCTGCCCCACGGGCCGCGCGGTGCCGGAATTGGCGCAGTCGGTGGCCTACGTCAACGGTGTCACGGCGACGCCGGCCGCGCTGGTAAGCCTGTGGGGTGATGTCGTCCTCGTGGAGAAGGCGATCGACGCAGCGCGGCTCGAGGACATCGGCCGGAGCATGGCGGTCGGCAGTGCCGGCAGCGTCATCACCGCCAGCACGGTCATGGCGGGCCGGGACGCGAAGCGCGCCCTGATCCCTGGCGTCCTGTCGCGGGAGATCCTCATGGGCCGCAGCGTGCGTGAAGCCTGTGCGCGCGGCGCCGATCCCGTCGCCGCCCTGCTCGGGGTGACGCATGGCCTGTACCTGTTCCGCGGCAACGTCACCCGGGCCGTGAACCGCGAGGATCGCGGCTTCGACTGGTGGGACGTGGAAATCCAGGGCAGCGGCACGTTCCAGGGCCACCGCTATCGTCTCTGGGTCAAGAACGAGAATATCGTCGGCTGGTTCGACGACCGGCCTGATGCCATGTCACCCGATCTCATTGCACCGCTTGATCCGGCAACCGGCGAGGCGATGCTGTCGCCGAAGCTCGGTGGCTACGACCCGGGTGCGGATGTGGTGCTGGTCGGCTTCCCCGCACACGCGATGTGGCGCACACCGGCAGCCATCGCCCTGCTCGGGCCGCGGCATTTCGGCTTCGACTACGTGCCCCTCGAACAGCTGCACGCGAACCGCCCACGCTGACAACAAGGAACCCTGCTCATGCCACGCACGAAAATCCTGCCGACACTCCTGGCCATCACCGCCCTGCACGGTGCAGGTACCCAGGCCGCGGATGCCCCGACCGTGCTCATCACCGGTGCCAGCCGCGGTATCGGCCTGGAACTCGCGCGCCAGTACGCGGAGCGCGGCTGGAACGTCATCGCCACCGCGCGCAACCCCGGCAGCTCCGCGGCCCTGAAGGAGATCGCCGGCAGCCACCCGAACGTCACGCTGGAGGCCCTCGACGTCACCGACCTCGCCGGCATCGATGCGCTCGCCGCCAGGTACAAGGGCCGGCCGATCGACGTGCTGCTCAACAACGCCGGCATATCCGGCGCCGACGAGATGGGGAGCTTCGGCCAGCTGAATTACGCCGCCTACGACAAGGTGCACGCCACCAACGTCATCGGCCCGCTGAAGATGGCGGAAGCCTTCCTGCCGAACGTCGCGGCCAGCCAGCAGAAGAAGATCATCAACATCACCAGCACCGAGGGCTCGATCGGCTCGGTGAAGACACGCGGCGGCGGTTACTTCTACCGCTCCAGCAAGGCCGCGCTGAACATGGTGATGCGTTCGCTCTCCCTCGACCTCAAGCCGAAGGGCATCACCGTCGGGCTGGTGTCACCCGGCTTCGTCAAGGACGACTTCACCAAGGGCCTGGACCTGCCGATCATGATCACGCCGCAGCAGAGCGCGAGCGCGGTGATCAAGGTGATCGACGGCTACGATCTCTCGAAGACCGGCACCTTCATCCGCCACACCGGCGAGCCGGCGCCCTGGTAGGCGGCCGCGCCCTACCGCCGCACCGGCGTGGCGCTCGCCGTCGCACCCGGTGAGGCGGGCTTCGGCCGCGCACGCCACTTGCGGTAGAACGCCTTCTGGTCGTCGTCCATGGACGGACGCAGGCCGTCGATCCACACCTGCTCGATGCTGGTCGACGGCTCGAGGATGTCGCCGTCGGTCAGCACCATGCTCGCGCTCTTGCCCGGGGCGATCGAGCCGAGGACCTTGTCCAGGCCGAGGATGCGCGCCGGGTAGAGCGTGATGGAGCGGTAGGCCGCCTCGCGATCGAGCCCATGGGCGGCGGCGATGCCGGCGAATAGCGTGATGTTGCGCGCATTGGCCGAGCCGCCGGTGCGCGTGGTGCTGGCGATCGCGAAGGTGACGCCGGCGGCCTCGAGCTTCGCCGGCATGGAATACAGCACGTCGTAGGGGTCATCCGCCCGCGGCGGCTCGCCGACGATATTGGTCAGGACCACCGGTACCTTGTGCTTCGCCAGCAGGTCGGCGACGAGGTAGGCATCGCGCCCGTCGGTGATCACCAGGCGCAGGCCGCGCTTCGCTGCCAGCCCCACCGCCGCCTCGATGGCATGCTTCTCGCGCGCCGTCGCCCACAGCGGGCGCTCGCCGCGCAGCACGGGCAGCAGTGCCTCGAGCTGCGGGTCGTACTCGGGCGGCCTGGCGGATTTCCCGGCGCGCTCCCTGGCGCGCCCATAGGCGGCCGCGCTGTCGAGCAGCCTGTCCAGTTCCGCGATGCGCTCGTCGGATTCCTTCCTGCGCTCGGCGAGGTTCTTCTGGCCGCCGAGGAAGATGGCGTACTGCGGCGGCACCGGGTCCGGCCAGCGCAGCACCAGCGCCTGCTGGCGCACCGCGGTCATCTCCTCCCAGGTCCAGCCATCGGTGCGCAGCACGCTGGTGGTGCCGGCGACGATGCCGCCCGAGGGCACGACGACCGCATGGGTGATGCCGCCCGAACGCGCCACCGGGAAGTGACGGCTCGCGGCGTTGACCGCCGGCGACACATCGGCGTCGGCGTTGATGTCGCCGGTCTCGCTGACATCCACGGTGCCGGGCACGGAGTCGATCTCGCTGATGCCGAGCACGCTGTTGGTGTGGATGAGCCCCGGCCAGAGGTGCTTGCCGGTGGCGTCCACGCGCCCGGCACCCGCGGGGATCGCGGTATCCGGTCCGCCGACCGCGGTGATGCGCCCGCCGGAGAAGACGACGACGCCGTCGGCGATGGCTGGCCCCTCCAGCGTATGCACCGTGGCGCCGGTGATCGCCACGATGTCCGCAGGCGCATCGGCGGCATAGCGGTAGCGTTCCGCCGGGGCCGGCGGGTTGGCCGCCGTGCCGGCAGGCGGCGCCGCGGTCGCGGGCTTCGCGCCCAGCTCGGCCGCAAGCCGGGCGTGGGCCTCGGCCACCTCCGCGCGGTGCGCCAGGTCGGCCTCGCGGCTGAAGCGCAGCTTGCCATCGACGAAGGTCAGGTCGGCCACCGAGTACACGCTCAGCGGGTCACCGCTCCAGACGACGAAATCGCCGTCCTTGCCGGCAGCGATCGAGCCGACGCGGTCGGCGATGCCGAGCTGGAGCGCGGGGTTGAGCGTCACCATGTCGAGTGCCCGCTGCCGCTCCACGCCGCCGTAGTGGATGGTCTTCGCGGCCTCGAGGTTCAGCCGGCGCGCGAGGTCGGCGTTGTCGGAATTGAGGCTGACCAGCACGCCGCGCTCGGCCATCAGCGCCGCATTGTAGGGAATGGCGTCGTAGGCCTCGGCCTTGAAACCCCACCAGTCGGAGAAGGTGGAGGCGCCGGCACCGTGCGCGACCAGCTCGTCGGCCACGCGGTAGCCCTCCAGCACGTGGTGGAAGGCGCGGATGCGGATGCCCGCCTCCTCCGCCACGCGCATCAGCATGAGGATCTCGTCGGCGCGGTAGCTGTGCGAGTGCACCTGGCGGCGGCCGTCCAGGACCTCGACGATGGCGTCCATGCGCAGGTCGCGCCGCGGCGGCACCGTGTGCTCGCGCTGGCGCTTCGACAGTGCATCGTAGCGGCGCCATTCGTCGCGATACTGCGCGGCCTCGGCGAAGCTCGCGCGCAGCAGCGCCGCCACGCCCATGCGCGTCGCCGGGTAGCGCAGCTTCTGCCCGGGCATGCCGCTCTTGAACGCGGCGTGCGTCGGGTTCTCGCCAAGCGCGAACTTGATGGTGGGCGGGGCCCCGCCGAACAGCAGTTCACCGGGCTGCGTCACGCCCCAGCGGTACTTGATGAGCGCGTTCTGGCCGCCGATGGCATTGGCCGAGCCGTGCAGCACGTGGGCGGTGGTGACACCGCCGGCGAGCTGCAGGTAGATCTCGTGCGAGCGCGGATCGAGCACATCGCTCACGCGCACCTCGGCGCTGATGCTGTTGACGCCCTCGTTGAGGTCCATCGTCTCCGTGGCGCTGTGGCTGTGGGCGTCGATGATGCCCGGCGTGAGGTGGCGCCCGGTGCCGTCCACCACCAGGGCGCCGGCGCCGGCCCTGAGGCCGCGACCCACCGCCCTGATCCTGCCGTTCTCCACCAGCACGTCCGCCCCTTCGAGGATGCCGTCGCCGGTCTGCGTCCAGACGGTGGCATTGCGCACCAGCACCTGCGCGGGCGTCGCCGGGGGGGCTGGAAAGGCATGGACGGCGAGTGCCTGCTCGAGGCTCATGTCGGCATGCGCTGCGCCTGCGGCGACCGCGGCGATGGCAACGGCGGCTGTCCTGCGCAGGCCCCTCATGGCTTGCTCCCCTGCGGAGCGGCCGCTCGCCGGCCCTCGAGCTTCATCGTGACCGAGCCGCGTTCCGAGCTCATGGTGGACTCCCCCTTGAATGCATCGCCGTCGATGACGACGGTGACCTTCATCTCGCCGCCCTGGCCCGGGCTGACCACGGTGAGGGCGTTGCCCTTGAGGACCACGCTGCTGAAATCGCGCCTGCCGGCGCGGGCGCTCTCGCTGAAGCCCGTCCAGGCCTCGCGCTCGCCGGCGATCGTCCAGCTGGATTCCGCTGTCCGGCCCATCACCTCGGTGCTGACGGTCCATCGGCCCCGCGGATCGACGACGGCAGAGGGATCACCCGCCGGCTTCTCGCCCTCGAACAGCTGGTGATGGCCCTGCACGAAGAGGTGGCGCACCACGGCCTTGCCGTCGAACAGATCGCCGGCGACGACCATGACGTTCGCCTGCTTGCCGGGCTCCAGGGTGCCGAGCACGCGCGACAGGCCGAGCAGCCGCGCCGGCGTGGTGGTGACACCGGCGAGCGCCTCGTCCGGCGACAGCCCGGCCTTGACCAGTGCGGCGAGATTCTCGGTGAAGCGCCGGGGATTCTTCATGCCGGCGGTGACGAACGCGACGTCGACGCCCGCCTTCCTCAGGGTGCCGGGCAGGCGTGGCGCATCGAGGTATGACTGCAGCTCATCGAGGCTGGCTTCGAAGACGTCGGCGTCGGTGCCGAGTTCCGGCTTCGCCGGCATTTCCAGCGGCAGCAGCACCGGCATGTGCGCGGCAGCGAGGTCCGCCGCCCGGTCGCCCAGGCCGCGCGCGACCACCATGCCGCCCTCGAGGCCGAATTCGCTGGCGATGCCGGCGAAGCGGCCTGGATCGAGCGCGCTCAGTGCCACCCAGGCCAGCGGGCGTCCGCCGCCCAGCACCTCGAGCAGCGCCGCATCGGAAGCCCGGAACTCCGGCGGTGCCAGGCCGGAGGGATCCGCCATCCAGCGGGCGCGCCATTCGCCGGCGCGTCGGGCATCGAGCAGCGCCTGGCGCACGGTTGCCACGGCACCGAACTTGGAAGAAGGGTACTGGCCCGACATGAAGCTCGCGGTCTCGAGCGCCGCCACCTGGAACAGGTGCGGGTTGAAGATGAGTTCGGCCGCGGGCCCGTCACGCAGCATCAGGACGGCTGACTCGCCGCGGAACACGCCCTTCGGCGGCAGCACCTGCGCCGCGCCGAAGCCCATCTCGCGGTGGCGTGCGACGCTCGTGTGCCGGGTGTCGAGCTGGTCGACGACCGCCGCCTCGGGATGCACGGCCTTCAGCTCATGCGGCGAGCCGGTGCGCGGTGGCTCCTCGCCGGGGCGGCCGCGGGCGGCAGCCGGGGCTTCGGTGTCGAGGCCGACCGTGGAGGCCGCGTCGATGAGCGCGGGGTAGACGCTCCAGCCGGCCTCGGCCTCGATGACCTCGGCATCGGCAGGCACCGCGACACCAGCGCCCACGGCTTCGATGAGGCCATCGCGCAGCACCAGGTTGCCCCGGGCGATGACCGCGCCCGGCGCGGTGACGATGCGCGCGCCGGTGATGGCGTAGGTCCGCGGGCGCTCCGCGACGGCTCCCGCCGCGGCAAGAACGCCCGCGAACGCCAGGATCAGCGCAGGCACCCGCGCGGCGCGGGACCGTGATGTTCCAGGGTCCCGCGCCGCCATCAGGCTACTCCTTGGGTGGCGTGATGCCGGGCACGCCCTTGTAGTTCGCCGGACCGAGGTTCAGCGAGGACACGTCCATGACGTGGGTGTAGAGGTTCGACATGAAGCCGCCGCCCGTGCTGCGGGCGAACAGCATCTTCTTGCCATCCGGCGACAGCGACGGGAAACCATCGAAGCCCGCGTTGAAGGTCAGGCGCTGCGGCTCGCCGCCGGCCAGGTCGCCGAGGAAGACTTCCCAGTTGTTGCCCTCGATGATGCGCACGAACACGTAGTGCCGGCCATCCGGGGCAGGATACGGCGCCCAGTTCATGTCGCGGTCGAAGGTGCGCACCGTGTGGTTGCTGCCATCGTGCTTGATGGTAAACACCGTCATCGGCGTCGGCTTCACCTTGCCGTACTCGCTGCGCTTCCAGGCGCGGTAGAGGATGGTCTCGTTGTCCGGGAGGTAGAAGGGCGCGCCTTCCTGCCAGTCGTCGGTGAAGGTGATCTGCTGCTCACCGGTACCGTCGGCCTTCATGCGCCAGAGGTCCATCTTGCCGTCGATCTGCCGGCCGAAGACGATCCACTGGCCGTTCGGCGAGACCGACACCTCGGCCTCGTAGTACTTGTTGTGGGTCAGGCGCTTGGTGTTCCCGCCGTCGAGGTCGGAGATGTAGAGCTCCGCGCCCTGCGGGTAGTCATTGGAGTCCGACCAGTTGCCCACGGGCATGTCGAGGTTGTCGCGGGTGGAGGTCCACACGATGCGCTTGCCGTCGGGGAAGAAGTACGAGCAGGCATCCTGGCCGTGGTCGTTGATGCGGCGGATGTCGGTGCCCTCGTCGGTGAAGACGTAGGTGAGCGCGCCGGTCTCGCGGCCCTCGGCGTGCTTCGCCATCGGGTCCTGCGTCTGGGAGATCACGTGGAGGCTGTCGGGGCCATAGTAGGCCTCGGCATTGTTCGGCACGTTGGGGATGATGCGCACCGGCAGTTCCTTGCCGGCGGGGGCCGGGGCGGCGGCGGTGTCGGCCTTGTCGGCGGTGAGCGCCCGGCCGGCGCCGAGCACGAGGCCGGCGGCGGTGATGGCGAGGGCGGGAGCCCGCAGGGTCGATAGACGCGTCAGGTTCATTACGGAAACACTCCTTGGGTCGTCGGTTGGGGGAAAGGGGCCCGGCCTATTGCAGGAAGGCGGCCGGGTAGCTGAACGGCTCGGTCATCTGCCCGCCCTGCTTGGCGACCCTGCCGCTCTTCATGATGAAGTCCACGTGCCTGAGCCGGGCGATGTCCTCCAGCGGGCTGCCCTGCACGGCGATGAGGTCGGCGAGCTTGCCGGGCTCGATGGTGCCGGCCTCGGCGCTGATGCCGAAGAGGTCGGCGGTCACCACGGTGGCGGCGCGGATGGCATCCATCGGCTTCATGCCGAACTGCACCATGTACCCGAACTCCTTGGCGTTGTCGCCGTGGGAGAAGGTGCCGGCATCGGTGCCGAAGGCGATCTTCACCCCGGCGGCGTAGGCGCGCTCGAAGGCCTTGTAC
>WBZR01004524.1_pt1 | contig 11302 bp, 7 predicted proteins | sample 5204231 | NCBI WGS metagenome assembly WBZR01 (sample SAMN12412403, study PRJNA552823) | activated sludge metagenome | isolation source: activated sludge from anammox sidestream of wastewater treatment plant... | place: USA: Virginia | collected 2017-08
CTGTATTTTTACTTTTATATGATAACAGTGATATTGAGCTTGTTAATCAGATAAGAGATAAAATTGATATTTTTGAAAAAGTATTTGTTTGGAACCGCGATACAAAAATATTTTTAGCAATTATAAAATATTTTGAGGATCTAAAGAACTGTGAAAATGATACAAAGGTTGGTCTTGTCAGAGTAATTCTGCTTGTTGAAAACTCCATAAGATATTACTCCCGTTACCTGCCGTTGCTTTATACCGAAATAATAAAGCAGACCCAAAGACTCATAACACGTGATAACCTTGACGGAGTTAAAAAAATACTTCGTATGCGTGCAAGTCCAAAAGTACTATTGGCTACTAATTACGAAGAAGCTGTTGAACTGTATGAAAAATTCCGCAATACTATGCTTTGTGTTATTTCTGATGTTAAATTTCCCTATGAAGGAAAAATTAACGAAGAAGCCGGAATAAAACTGCTTCACAAAATTAAGAGCGAAGATAGCAATATTCCCTTTTTGCTGCAATCCTCTGAAAGCACTTATGCAGAAACTGCAGTGCTTCATGATGCAACATTTATCAATAAAAATTCTGAAACGCTCTCAGATGACCTGAGGGATTTTATACTTGAAAATCTTGGTTTTGGTGATTTTATTTTTAGAGACCGCATCGGTAAAACTATTGCTCACGCATCATCAATTGATGAATTTAAACGCTTGCTTAAAAAAGTACCTGCTGAATCAGTCCTTTACCACGGCAGCCGAAACCATTTTTCTGCCTGGCTTATGGCTAGAGGTGAAATTCAGATTGCCGAGCACCTTGAAGAACTTAAAATCACAGATTTCCCCGGTGCAGATGCTATTAGAGATTACATTATCCGTGTTACTAAAAACATTGAAACAACCGTTTCACGGGGCGGTGTTGTTGACTTTAGCCCCAAATTTCTTGATGATGATAATCTTATCTTAAGACTTGCACCAGGTTCATTTGGCGGAAAGGGAAGAGGTATTGCTTTTATAAATACACTGCTTCAGGCAAAAGAAATGTTTAAAGGTATTGAAAATGTTTCTATTAAAATTCCTAAAACTGCAATTATTGGTGCCGAAGAATATGAGAATTTTATTAATAAATATGATCTCTACGGAATACATTTAGAGCATAATTATGAAGAAGTAAAACAGATATTCCTTTCAAAAGATCTTTCGGAAGAACTTGTTTCTAAGTTAAGAGTTTACCTTGATAAAGTTACTTCTCCTTTGGCAGTCAGATCATCTGGTTTGTTTGAAGATTCAATTTCAGAATCATTTTCAGGCATTTATCAAACTTTCCTTATTCCTAATAATCACGATAATCTTAATGAAAGATTAAATAATCTTACCGATGCAATAAAACTTGTCTATGCCTCTATTTATTCAAAACATGCCAGAAGTTACTTTGAGGCTATCAATTATAAAATTGATGATGAACGAATGGCAGTTGTACTTCAGGAAATTGCCGGAAAAAAATACGATAATATTTTTTTCCCCCATATTTCAGGCGTTGCGCAATCTCATAATTTTTATCCAATTGCACGTTTTAAACCTGAAGATGGTATTTGTATTGCCGCTGTTGGTTTAGGCAAATATGTTATTGATGGTGAAAAAGCTTTCAGATTTTGCCCTAAATTTCCGAAAATTGATATTGTTAGCCCGGAAACTCAAATTAAAGATACTCAATCATTTTTTTATGCTATTGATATGCAGCGGGGGATTTCTAATTTAATTCAGGGCGAAGATATTACCCTGAGGAAAGTACAAATTGCTGATGCTGAAAATCTGGGAATACTTGATGATGTAATTTCTGTTTATGACCCGCAGGATAATAAAGTTAAAGCCGGATTAAATTACAAAGGACCCAGAATTGTTAATTTTGCAGGCATACTAAAATATGATCTGTTTCCTTTTGCTAAAATTTTAAGCAGACTGCTCGAAATTATTGAAAGCTCTATGGGGCTTCCTGTTGAAATTGAATTTGCAGTTAACCTTGATGAAGATAACCCGGGATTCTACATTCTGCAGCTAAAACCGCTTATTCGCAATTCAGAATTCTTTTCTATTAATGAAGATAAGATAAATAAAGAAAATCTTATTTTATATACCGAGTGCGGTATGGGTAACGGCAAAATTGAAAATATTTCTGATATAATTTATGCTGACCCCAAAAAATTTAATGCTGCCCATACTCAGCAAATGGCTATAGAAGCTGAAATGCTGAATGAAAAAATGAAATCATTAAAACGAAAATATATTTTAATCGGTCCCGGCAGGTGGGGTACCCGCGATAGGTGGCTTGGTATTCCTGTGCAATGGACTCAAATTAGCAACGCAAGAATTATTGTTGAAACTGATTTGGATGATTTTAAAGTTGATGCTTCCCTTGGTTCTCATTTCTTTCATAATATCACTTCCATGAATATTGGCTATTTTACCGTACGTCAATCAAACGGCAGTGATTTTATTAATTGGGAGTATCTCAATTCAATTAAACCTGCAAACAAAAGTGAGCATTATATTCATCTCGAGCTCCCAAAACCCGTAAATATCCTTATGGATGGCAAAAAAAGTATTAGCTTAATTGAAAAGTAAAATGAACTTTTTTGCTTTTATATTACACCGGGTTTGTTGCCCACACTCCTGCCTCTGGAATAAATCCTCGGTCATCAAGCTCAAGCATTGATTTAATTAAATGTGCTATGTGAAATCCTTCTAACTTGGTTTTATTAAATTCCCTTTTTTTGCCTCCGGCATTTATATTGAAATTTGTCTGTACTTCACTTGGATTTACAAGCATAACCCTGATATTATTTTTCCTCAGCTCTGCTCTCCAGCATTCAGTCATACCCCGTAAAGCAAATTTTGTAGCACAATATGGGGTGCCGTTTGCAAATCCATTCTTTCCCGCACTCGAGGCAATATTTATTATATTACCGTAATTTTTTTCTGTGAAATATTTTGCTGATTCTCTGCCGCATATCATTGCACCCGTGATATTTGTCATAAGCACATCATTAAATTTTTTGGTATCTATCTGTGTTAACGGACTGAAATATCCGTATGCAGCATTATTTATTAAAACATTAAATCCGCCAAGTTTATCTATTGTATATTTTACAAGATTTTTTGCATCACTTTCAATAGAAACATCTGCTTTAAACGATATCGCTCCAAGTTCAGTAGCTGCTTTATTTAATCTTGCTTCATCTCTTGAGCAAATTACAACTTTTGCACCGCATTCAACAAGTAATTTTGCAGTTGAATATCCAATTCCAATACTGCTGCCTGTTATTAATACTTTTGCTTCATTTAAATCCATTTTTCAGCTCCCCTTGTTTAATCATAATTAAATTTTAAGTATTTTTGCAATTATAATTTGAAGTATATTAATCTAACAAGGCATTTTGCTGTATGATACAAATTACAATAAATTAAATTATCCGGATATAATGAGTAATTCAAATTTTAAAAGCGGTTATTCTGATGTGAATGGGATTAAAATGTATTACGAAATTTGCGGTGAAGGAAAACCATTGGTGTTAATTCATGGCGGAGGTTCTTTCATTCAAACTTCGTTTGGGAATTTAATTCCCTATCTTGTTAATCACAGGCAGATTATTGCAATGGACCTTCAGGCACATGGACGTACTGGTGATAGAGATGCAGATCTTAGTTTTAAACAGGATGCTGATGATATTGCCATGCTTTTAAAAAATCTTGGGATCAAAAAAGCTGATTTTCTGGGTTTCAGCAACGGTGGGCAAACTGTAATTGAGTTAGCTTTAAGGTATGGTGATTTTATAAATAAACTTATTATCTGTTCTGCATTATATAAAAGAGATGCCGCAGCTCCTGAATTCTGGAAGGGATTTGAAAATGCAAAATTAGAAGTTATGCCGCAAAATTTAAAGGATGAATTTCTTAAAGTTAATAACAATAAAAGTGCTTTGCAGAATATGTTTGATAAAGATGTGAAACGAATGAAGAATTTTAAAGGTTGGAGTGATGAAGAAATTTCTTCCATTAAATTTCCTGTATTAATAATGACCGCTAATAATGATGTTGGCAGCCCCGAGCATGCTGTTGAAATGTACCGGTACATTTCAGGTTCTGAACTTGTAATTTTACCCGGAAATCACGGTGAATATCTTGGTGCAATTGATTTATTATCCGGAAGAAAATGGAAACAAACTTATTCAGTTGAAATCATTGTTGATTTTTTAAATAAGTAAACTTCTCAAATGCCAAAAAGTTTTAAAAAATTTTGGGAAAGTAGATATATATTTTATACATAATAATCAAATAAATAGGGCACCGAAGTGCCCCGCTATTATTATTCATTGCAATTATAAATTACTTATAAAATACCGTAAGAAAGCATTGCATTTGCAACTTTTATAAACCCGCCTATATTTGCTCCTGTTAAATAATCACCTTTCGCTCCATATGCTTCTGCATTATCAAGGCATGTTTTATGAATGCTCTTCATTATTCCAAGAAGTTTGGCATCAACTTCTTCTCTGCTCCACATTAAACGCATACTGTTCTGGCTCATTTCCAACCCTGAAACTGCTACGCCACCTGCGTTTGCTGCTTTTGCAGGCCCAAATAAAATTCCGTTATTCTGAAAAATTTTAATTGCCTCAAGGTTACTTGGCATATTTGCACCTTCTGAAACACAATAACAGCCTGCCGTAACCAAACCTTGTGCAGTTGCTTCGTTAAGCTCATTTTGAGTTGAACAGGGTAAAGCAATATCAACTTTTATTCCTTCATCCTTTATCACTTCCCATACACTTTTGCCTTCATAATATTTTACTTTATGTTCTTGAGCGTATTCTTTTATTCTTCCTCTGCGGTTATTCTTAAGCTCCAGCAAATATGCAAGTTTTCTTGTATCTATCCCTGATTCATCTATTATTGTACCATTTGAATCTGATGCTGTTATAGGTATTCCGCCAAGCTGATTTACTTTTTCAATTGCATACTGCGAAACATTTCCCGAGCCGCTTATAGCAACTCTCTTTCCGCTGAAATCATTTCCTCTTGTTGCAAGCATTTCAGCTGCAAAATAAACAGTACCGTATCCGGTAGCTTCAGGTCTTATTAAACTTCCTCCGTATTCAAGTCCCTTGCCGGTTAAAACACCTGTATGCTCATTTACTATTTTTTTGTAGTAACCGTATAAGTAACCAATTTCCCTTCCTCCAACACCAATATCACCGGCGGGCACATCTCTGTTGGGACCTATATGCCTGTATAATTCTCTCATAAATGAATAGCAGAATCTCATAACCTCATCATCTGATTTTCCTTTAGGGTCAAAATCACTTCCGCCTTTACCTCCGCCCATTGGCAATGTGGTTAAAGCATTTTTAAAGATCTGTTCAAATCCAAGAAATTTTAGTATCCCCAAATTTACTGAAGGATGAAACCTTAATCCGCCTTTATACGGTCCAATTGCATTATTAAATTCAACCCTGAAACCTCGGTTTACCTGAACCTCTCCTGTATCATCCACCCATGGTACTCGGAACAATATGGCTCTGTCTGGAATCACAATTCGTTCATAAATTTTTGCTTTAACAAATTCAGGATGTTTTGCTACGGTGGGTTCTAAGGTTGTTAGTACTTCTTCTACTGCTTGATGAAATTCCGGTTGTGCTGTTTCTTTGGTTTTAACTATATCTATTACGTCTTTTATTACTGATGACGATTTTGCCATTGATATGCTCCTTTTAGCATGTTTTGTTTTATTGGTTCTTGTTGTATCAAAAAATTTCCTTTTAAATACATTTACAAAGTTACGGTTTTTTAACTATTTCATACAATGATATTAATAATAAATTACAAACATTTGCATTTAGTTTTCTTTGGAAAACTTACAAATTGTGTTTAAATTGGTTGAAATTAATTTTTTATTCTTTTAATAAATCAGATTTTTATGAAAATTAAGAAATTTACATGTATAAATTGCGGGGCTCCAAAGGTAAACGAATATAAATCACCCTATATTATGTGTGACTATTGCGGTTCTTTTACTGATATTGACTTCACACTTGGACTTGATAAATGGAATGAATCGGGAATTAAAACTATGAATTATCAGATGACCAAAATGGCGCTTATGAACAAAATGCAAACAGCTTTGCAGCGCGGAAACAAAGATGAATACAAAAGTCTTCAGAGGGATTACTGGGATTATTACTACCGTACATATCCCGCTTATCTGCCTCCTTCTATTGATGATGGCTATAAGTATCGCGACTACCTTGATGTTTGTGCTGAGTCCAGCACAGAATACGGCTTTGATCCCAAATGGCAGAATTACGGAACTGAACAGCAAAGATTACAGCAGTCCCTTGCATATTATAATGATGGCACAGGCAACAAAGTTGAAAGCACCAGATTTTTCCATTTGGCAGATTTTTTTATCAACATGACAAAAGACGGCATGAGGGTTTTTTATTCAAATCCAAAGTACGCCGTAATGAATGACCTTATTCCTGAACAGGTTCACATGAAAATGAAGCTTTCAATGTTTGTGCAGGTCTGGCTGCCGTATTTAACCGAAGCTGACCAGGAAAAATTACTTAAAATGTCCGGATTTAGTTTACAGTATGTTGATATTGAGCGTCCCAAAGGCAGAACAGGTGAATGTGAACATTGCAAAGCTGAAATTTATATTCCCGAGGGTTCTTATAAAGTGCATTGCGAAAGCTGCCATAAAAATACTAAGGTTCAGCAGGCATTTAATTGCATGTCCTGCGGTGCGGAAAATAAAGTACCCGATTTCCCCGCAAAACCAATTGATTGCGAATTCTGCGGTGTGGAAAACCGTCTTATTCAAAGATTATTTGGGTAAGTCATCACATTACTTCCCTCAATAGGAAAAAAACAGAATATCAAATTGCATATAATACCATCTGTAAGTATAAATAATTATGAATTAAAATTCCCTCCCCTTCAGAGAGGGCTAGGGAAGGTTCTTACATCACCAAAATCTTCTCTTCGGTCATTTCAATAATTGAATAGCGTACTCCTTCGCGTGTATTACCTGAATCCTTTACTCCTCCATAGGGCATTGAGTCCATTCTGTATGCCGATACCTCATTTACTATTACACCTCCGGTGTTTATATTATTATACGCATACATTATTGCCTTCATATCATTTGTAAATAACCCTCCTTGTAAGCCAAAGCGTGAATCATTTACTTTTGCAACAGCATCTTCAAATTTTTCAAACTGTTCTATTGCTATAACCGGAGCAAAAACTTCAGCACATTTTACCTTTGCAGTATCGGGTGCATCTTCAATCACAGTTGGCTCAAGGACTGCTGAATTTCGGTTTCCTCCACATAATATTTTGGCACCTGCTGATTCAGCTTCTTTAATCCAACTTTCTGCACGTATTGCCTCATCTTCAGTTATCATTGGACCTGCTACTGTATTTTCTTCATAAGGGTCACCGTATTTTGTTCCTTTAGCCGCTTCAATCAACTTGGCTCTGAATTCATTGTAAACTTTACTGTGTACATAGACACGCTGAACAGAAATACAGCTTTGACCTGCCTGATAAAATCCGCCAACAGCAATTTTTGCAGCGGCTGCTGTTATATCTGCGTCAAGATTTACAATCACACCGGCATTACCGCCTAACTCAAGCGATACTTTTTGTTTTTCAGCTTTTCGCTTTAAACTCCAGCCAACATCGCTGGAGCCGGTAAAACTTATATGTTTTATTCTGTTATCTGAAACTAACTTATCTATTTTACTTCCTGCAATCGGCAGTATATTAAGCGGAACAAAGTTTAATCCAATTGCTTTTGATTCTTCATAAACTATTTTGCCAAGTGCCAACGCTGTAAGTATTGAGCTTGATGAGGGTTTTATCATAATTACATTGCCGCATGCAAGTGCGGGTGAAATTTTGTGTGCTGCCAGATTTACCGGAAAATTCCACGGAGTGATGCCAAGTACTAACCCAACCGGATACCTGCGTATAATACCTGTTTTCCTTTCAGAACCGGGCAGCAAATCTAACGGAAGTACTTCACCGTATATGCGTGATGATTCCTCAGCACCAAGTCTGAATGTAAATATTGCCCGCTCAATTTCAATCAATGAAAATTTTATAGGCTTGCCTGTTTCATCTGTAATAAGTTTTGCAAGTTCATTTTTTCTTACTTTAACTGCTTCAGATATCCTGCTTAAGAGTTCCTGTTTTTTATATATTGGCGTTAAGGCATATTCCTTTGAAATTGAAGTTAAATAATCTGCTGATTTATTAAATTCATTTTCATTTCCCATATAAACCTCGCCCGCCTGCTTTTTTGTATAAGGATTAATAAGAGGTTTTGTTTCATTTGTTGAAATGAACTCGTTACCAACTAATATTTTTTCTGCCATAATAATTGTTTTAATATTTTAAATTAATAAATTATTATAAGCTATAAAATGTAATTAGCAGGTTTAGTATCTTTGTAAATAAAAAAGGAGATTGAATTTTCAATCTCCTTTTGTGAATTTTAAAATTTTAAATTTAAAGCTCTTTAGAATCGTTTGATTTTTTCATTTTATCACCCGGGCATTTGCTTTTATCTTCGCATCCGTTTTTGTTATTGCCTGATTTAACTCCGTCTTTATCACATCCTGATTTTGTTGAACAGTCATAACTGTTATCTTTTATGTATTTTGCAATTGCCTCTTCATTAGTTTCGCCTGCAGCATATTTTACTGTTACATTTGTCATTTTTGATACATTGCACGTTGAACTAAAGTTAACTTCCTTTACACCGGAAAATGAAAGCAAATTCTTTTGCAGATCCGATTTCATTTCTTCACAGCAGGCTTTATCTGTGGTGAATTCATAATTTGAATAATCTCCGCCTGCTTTAATGCTGTTTTTATCATCACAATCTTTTTTTACATTTGAAGTTTTCTCAGTGCATTCATTGCTGCAATTCTTGCCGTCTTTATCATTTGCTATTAAATATGACTGATTAAGATACAGAAATGTAACTGCAAATATTACAACCAATGCTGCTGCCGCAATTATTTTTTTATTCATGGTGCATCCTTATTATTTTTATTAAAAAATTAATTCAGCAAAGATATTAATTTTTTGCCGTTTATCCAAGTAAGTTAAAAATTTAAATTTCGTAAACTATAGTAAAACCAAATCTTAATCATACTATTTATATTCAATTATAGCTATTTTTGTAAAGAAATATATGCAGCTGAAAAATATTGGGCAAAGGATTAAAAATTAATGAAAGAATTAAAATTCAGAAAAGAAAAATTTGTTACATCCTCAGGTATTGAAATCCCCCCTTTCATTGAAAAAAATTCTGATGAATATAAATCAAAATTAAATAACCCGGGGCAGTATCCATATACTCGCGGTGTACATGAACAAATGTATCGAAGCAGATTTTGGACTATGAGGCAATATGCAGGTTTTGGAAATGCCGAAGAATCTAACAAACGGTATAAATTCCTGCTTCAGCAGGGGACAACCGGTTTAAGCATTGCTTTTGATTTGCCAACACAAATCGGCTATGATAGCGACGAAGCAGCCGCAGATGGCGAAATTGGCAAAGTTGGCGTTGCAATTGATACTTTAAAAGATATGGAGATACTTTTTGAGGGAATTTCTCTTGAAAAAATAAGTACATCAATGACAATTAACTCAACAGCAGCTGTGTTGCTTTGTATGTACGTTGCAATTGCAAAAAAACAGGGTGCTGACCTTCAAAAAATTTCAGGTACAATTCAAAATGATGTACTAAAAGAATATATAGCTCGCGGAACATTTATCTATCCGCCAAAACACTCTATGAGACTTATTACCGATATTTTTGCATGGTGTAATAAAAATCTGCCTGCATGGAATACAATTTCAATTAGCGGTTACCATATCCGCGAAGCCGGAAGTAATGCTGTTCAGGAAGTTGCATTTACTTTGGCAAATGCAATTGCATACATTCAGTCTGCAATAAACGCCGGACTTGATGTAGATGAATTTGCTTCAAGACTTTCATTTTTCTTTAATGGCCAGATAAACCTGCTTGAAGAAGTTGCAAAATACCGAGCAGCACGCAGAATTTATGCTAAAATAATGAAAGAGCGTTTTAATGCAAAAAGCAGTAAAAGCATGATGCTCCGTTTTCACTGTCAAACTGCCGGTTCATCACTTACAGCACAGCAGGTTGAAAATAATGTTGTTAGAACAACCATTGAAGCTTTAGCAGCAGTGTTTGGCGGATGCCAGTCACTGCATACAAATTCTAAAGATGAAGCTCTTGCTTTGCCTACTGAAGATTCTGTTACTACCGCTTTAAGAACTCAGCAGGTTATTGCGTATGAAAGCGGAATTGCAGATACCGTTGATGCCTTTGCAGGTTCATATTATATTGAGTATCTTACAGATGAAATTGAAAAAGGCGTTTGGGAATATTTAAATAAAATTGAAGAATTGGGCGGGGCTGTTAAATGCATTGAACTTAATTTTCAGCAGGATGAAATTGCAAACAGTGCTTATGAGTTTGAAAAAGAAATTGAATCGCAACAGCGCATTATTGTTGGTGTTAACAAATTTGCCGATGAATCACAGCAGGAAAAAATTGAACTGCTGCATATAGATGAAGAAATTGGTAAAAAGCAGATTGAAAAACTAAAAGAAATTAAAGCTGCCAGAAATAATGATGAAGTTATAATAAACCTTACTGAATTAAAAAAAGCAGCTGAAGGCACCGATAACATGATTCCGTATATTCTTAAATGTGTTGAAAGTTACTGCTCAATTGGTGAGATTTCAAATACGCTCCGCACTGTTTGGGGCGAATATTAATGTAATACAATTTTAATCTGAAATTTAAATAAAAATATTTTTTATGAATCATGTCGTTTGGATAACAGGAGCTTCTACAGGTATTGGATTTGAGCTTGCAAAGGTATTTGCCAAATCCGGATATGTTATTGTTGCTACAGCTAGAAGGAAATCAAGGCTTGTTAGTCTTGTAAACGAAATACGCTTTGCCGGACATGAAGCTTATGCTTTTGTATGCGATATTCGCTCTGAACGGAGTATTGTAAGTACAAAAAAGAAGATTTTGGAAAAGTGCGGAACTATTGATATTCTTATCAATAATGCTGGGGTTTATCTCAAAGGTAAGGGCATGGAGACAACTCCAGAAATCCTAGAGCAGGTCTTCAGGATTAACCTTTTTGCACCCTTACTATTAACCCGCGCCTTTGCCCAGCAGCTGCCAGAAGGCTTTG